>Ga0209689_1000016_pt1 | contig 76010 bp, 61 predicted proteins | sample GraSoiAngelo_149_FD_187119 | JGI IMG/M metagenome (GOLD analysis project Ga0209689, IMG submission 187119) | Grasslands soil microbial communities from the Angelo Coastal Reserve, California, USA - 14_1009_09_30cm (SPAdes) (version 2) | ecosystem: Environmental > Terrestrial > Soil > Grasslands ... | reverse complement strand
GGTCACGCTCAACCCGGTCTCGACCCCGGCGCTGGCCTCGGGCGGCACCGGCGACGTGCTCGCCGGCTTGATCGGCGGCCTGATGGCCCAGAAGCTACCGCCGTTCGAGGCCGCGGTGACCGGCGTGCACCTGCACAGCCTGGCGGGGATGGATCTCGAGGCATCGCTCGGCCAGGCCGGCGTGCTGGCCTCTGACCTCTTGCCGCAGATTCCACGGGTGATGGAGCGGTTGCGCTGACGGAGCAGGGCGCGACGAAGTGGGCCGACGTCGACCCCTCGGCCATCGCCCACAACACCAGCCTGGTCAAGCAGCTCGTCGGGGAGAAGACGGCCGTGATGGCCGTGGTCAAGGCCAACGGCTATGGGCATGGCGCCGTTCCCGCCGCGCGCGCGGCGCTCCAGGGTGGGGCTACCTGGTTGGGGGTTTCATCGATCCCGGAAGGCATCGAGCTGCGCCGGGCGGGCGTCAGCGAGCCGATCCTGAATCTCGGCTACACGCCGCCGGCCGCGCTCTCGGCGGCGGTCGCCGAGAAGCTTTCGCTCACGGTCTATGACCGCGCCGGCCTCTCGTTGTTGACGACGGCGGCCACGGAGATCGGTGTCCACGTCAAAGTCGATAGCGGCATGCATCGCCTCGGTGCCGCCCCCGACGAGGCCGTCAAGCTGGCCACGGAAGTCCACGCCGACCCCAGGCTGCGTCTTGAAGGATTCTGGACGCATTTCGCCGACGCGGACCACGATCTCGCCTTCACCAGGGAGCAGCTCCGAATCTTTCTCGACGCGCGCGCCGCGCTCGTCCGCGGGGGCGTCACCGGCTTCCTCAGCCACGCCGCCAACTCGGCGGCCACCCTCCGTCTCCCGGAGTCCCGGCTCGACCTGGTTCGCGCCGGCTTGATTCTGTATGGCGTCCGACCGGTCGCAAGCTGGACAGACTTGCCTTCCCTTCGGCCGGCCCTGACCTGGCAGACCGTCGTGACCAATGTTGCGTCGCTCGCCTCCGGGGATACGGTTGGGTACGGCCGACGCTTCACCGCCACGCATCCGGGGCGAGTCGCGACGATCGCGGCCGGCTATGCCGACGGTCTGCACTGGCGCGCCGCCGAAAAAGGCGGCGCCATCGTCCGCGGAATGCGAGTCCCCTACGCCGGATCGGTCAGCATGGACCAGGCATCGCTCGACGTTGCGACCGTGCCCAACATCCAGGTTGGCGATGTCGTCACGTTGATCGGACGGGACGGCAGCGCGGTGCTGACGGCCGACGATCTCGCCGAAGCGTCGGGGACGATCTCGTACGAAGTGCTCTGCGCCATCTCGTACCGGGTGCCGCGCCGATACCTATAATCTATGTAGCCCTAGCGGAGCGGAATGCGCTGAGAAAGTCGGTTCGCCGGCTGACGCTGGAACCTGATCAGGGATAGAACCTGCGGAGGGAACGGGCTCTCGAGCATTCCACACCGGGTGGGATATTGATATGAACCTGGCCGAGCAACGACGGGAGATCCTGGCACGCATGCGCCTCTACGTGATCACGGGTGATCGCGGGGACGAGGTCGAGACCGCCCGGATCGTCGAAGCCGCCCTCGATGGTGGCGCGACCGTGATCCAGCTTCGCAAAAAGTCGATGCCGATGCTGGAGCAGTATCGGCTGGCGCTCGCCCTGCGGACCCTGACCCGGGCGCACGAGGCGCTGCTGATCATCAACGATCACGCCGACCTGGCGGTTGCGGCCGACGCCGACGGCGTTCACCTGGGGCAGGACGACCTGCCGCCTGCGGCGGTGCGCGCCCTGCCCGGCTTCGACGGCCGATTGATCGGCCGCTCGACCCACAGCCTCGCCCAGGCCCAGCTCGCTGTCCGCGAAGGCGCGGACTATGTCGCGGTCGGCCCCGTCTATCCCACGCCCACGAAGGAAGGCCGGCCCGCGGTTGGGACCGGGCTTGTCGCTCGCGTCGCCGGCGTGATCGATCGGCCGTTCGTGGCCGTCGGCGGGATCGACCTGGGCAATGCCCCGGCGGTCATCGACGCCGGTGCACCGGCCGTCGCCGTGGTGCGTGCCGTCTACGACGCGCCCGATCCCGCGGAAGCTACGCGACGGTTGCACGAGGCCATGCTGACGCGACTGCAGGGGTTGCGCCCATGAGCGACGTGACGGTGAGGCTGAACGGCAAGCCCCGCGTCATCCCCGCCGGACTGAGCTTGCTCGAGCTCCTCGAACGGCTCGAGGTGAAGCCGTCGCGGGTCGTGGTCGAGCACAACCGCGAGATCCGGCGAAAGGAAGATTTCAAGACCGCGAAAGTGCGCGACGGCGACGAGCTCGAGCTGGTCTACTTCGTGGGTGGCGGCTCCCCGGCCGGCGATGATGCCCTGGTCGTCGGCGGCCGCACGCTGCGTTCGCGCTTGATCCACGGGACCGGAAAGTTTGCCTCGAATGACATCCTCGTCCGCTGCCTCGATGCCGCGCAGCCGGAGATGATCACGGTGGCGATCCGCCGGCTGAATCTCGACGGCGGCCGCTCCGAGCTCGAGGGGATCGACCTGCGCCGCTTCACGTTGCTACCGAATACCGCCGGCGCGACCACGGCGGAGGGTGCGGTTCGCCTCGCGCGCCTGGCTCGTGCGGCCGGGTTCTCGGACTTCATCAAGGTTGAGGTCAGCGGCGACGAGGACACCTTGCTGCCCGATCCGCAGGCGACGCTCGAGGCCACCCGGCAGCTGGTGCAAGAAGGCTTCATCGTCATGCCCTACACCAGCGACGACGTGGTGCAGGCGATCCGCCTCTACGAAGCCGGCGCCGCGGCGGTGATGCCCGGCGCCGCGCCGATCGGCACCACGCTGGGCCTGCAGAACGTCCTGAACCTCGAGCTGATCGTGAACAAAGTCAACGTCCCGGTCATCGTGGATGCCGGCCTGGGCGTTCCATCGGAGGCGGCGCGATGCATGGAGCTCGGGGCCGCCGGCGTTCTCGTCAACACGGCGATCGCCCGCGCCCAGAACCCGCCCGAGATGGCGCGCGCGTTCGCCGAGGCGGTGGTCGCCGGCCGCCGGGCATTCAACGCCGGTCGCGCCCACGTCGGCCTGAAGGCTGTCGCGAGCAGCCCGGTCGAGGGCGTCCCCGTTTAGTAGCACCGCGCGCCGGCCGCGAACACTTGCGGACGTTGGCGAGTACAAGTTGCTCCGGGCGATCGCGCCCTACCTGGACCGTCCGTCGGCCAATCTCTTGGTGGCCGCACCCGACGATGACGCCGCGGTCTGGCGCGGCGATCCCCTGGTGGCGGCGACAACCGACACGATGGTCGAGGAGATCGATTTTCGCCTCGAGTGGCCGGGCTTCGATTTCCGGAAGCTCGGAGGCCGCCTGCTGGCAATCAATTTGAGCGACCTGGCGGGGATGGGGGCCGAGCCACGGTATGCGCTGGTGTCGATCTCGCTGCCGGGTACGCTCGCTGTCGCCGACGTCCGCCGCCTCTACCGAGGGATCGCCGAGCAGGCGCATCGCTTCGGCTGCCAGATCGCCGGCGGCGATCTCAGCGGGACGCTAGGTCCCCTGACCCTGACCGCGACGCTGGTGGGCCGGCTGGACTCGCGACGGGCGATGCTCCGGCGCGACGGGGCCCGGCCAGGCTGGCAGATCGCCGTTACCGGCCGGCTCGGCGGGGCCGCGGCCGGGCTGCGTCTGCTCGAATCGCGCGTCGCGCCGGCCTCCGCGATCGAACGCGGCTGGGTGTCCGCGCAAGTCGACCCGGTGCCACGCATCGCCGCCGGCCGGGCGCTGGTCAAAGCCGGTATCAGGGTGGGCGGCGACATCAGCGACGGGTTGCATCGCGAGGTCGAGCGGCTCGTCATGCCGCAACGCCTCGGGGCAACTATCGACATCGAGCGTCTGCCTCTCGCGCGGGGCCTGCGACCACAGCAATGGCCGCTCGCGGTGACGGACTCCGAGGACTTCGAGTTGATCTGCGCCGCACCGCAGGCCCGGATGCTGCGCGCGCAGCGCGCGCTCGAGCGCCTCAGACTTCCCTTGACCGTCATCGGTGAAATCGAGGCCCGGCCGGGCATCCGGCTGAGACATGGCGAGCGCTTCGAACGGCTGGAGGCGGCCGGCTATCAGCACTTCCGTTGATACCTCGTCGGTCGAAGAGACCCACGAATTGGGTCGCCGGCTCGGCAGCGCGCTGAAGGCTGGCGACGTGGTCGGGCTGGAGGGTGACCTCGGAACGGGCAAGACCGAGCTCGTCAGGGGAATCGCGGAGGCGCTGGAGGTGACCGGCAGCGTGCACAGTCCGACGTTCGTGCTGCATCACCGGTACCAGGGACGGCTTCCGATCGAGCACTTCGACCTCTATCGTCTCGAGGGGATGGCCTGGGTGGATACCGGCCTCGACGAGCCCGCGCCCGACGCCGTGACACTGATCGAATGGCCGGAACGCGCCGGCGTGCTCAACGCCTGGGCGACGACACTGATCCGGCTCACCAGCCGTAGCGCGAACCAGCGGCGACTGACGCTGGTGCGCGGGCCTGACCGGGTCCGCGAGGTGTTCGAGCATGCGCCTCGCGATTGATACGTCAGGCGTCGACCAGGCGCTCGCCGTGCTCGAGGGGCGCCGTCTGCTGGCGGCCGACGACTGGGTCCGTCAGAGGGACGACCCGCCGGTGCTGGCGCGGCTCGACGCCACGATCAAGCGCGCGGCCGGCCGACCCGACGACCTCGACGGGGTCGCCGCCGCGCGCGGTCCGGGATCGTTCACCGGCCTGCGCGTCGGTCTATCGCTGGCGGCTGGGCTCGCCTACGCCCGGCACGTGCCGCTGCACCTGATCGATAGCCTGCCGATCCTGGCGCGACGCGCCGCCGGCGATCCCGCAGGCTTCGCCGTCCGCGATGCGGGGCGAGGCGAGGTCTATGCCTGGCGAGAAGGGGAGGCAGCGCGCCGCATGCCCGCCGCTGACCTTGCCAAGTGGCTGCCCGCCGGCGCCCGAGTCATGGTCGAACCGGCCGGCATGCTGGCCCAGTGGTTGCCGGAACTGGCCCACCTGGAGGTGCCGGCCACCGAGCGTCGCCCGCTGAGCGCCGCGCTGCTGGATTCCGCCATTTGGACCTTCGAGTCGCAAAAACCGCTGCGATATGATGAAGTGCAGGCGCTCTACGTTCAGCCTGCTGCCGCCGAGGAGCGTATAAGGAAGGCCCCATGATGCAACTGAAGTCCCGAACGCTCGTCGACGCCATGCGCGAGGAGGACATCCCCGAGGTGCAGGCGATTGAGCGTGAGATCTTTCCCACCCCGTGGCCGCGCAATGCCTATTACCGGGAGCTTCACCACAACCGGTCGGCCTATTACCTGGTGTTGCGACGGGACGAGGAGATCGTCGGCTATGCCGGGCTGTGGAAGATGAGCGACGAGGCGCACATCACGACCGTCGGCGTCCGCGCGAACCAGCAGGGCAAAGGATACGGGCATGCGCTGATGGCGGCGCTGATTCAGCGGGCCTATCAACTGGGCTCGCGCTGGCTCACGCTCGAGGTGCGACCCTCCAACGACGTCGCCGTCCGGCTCTATGAGAAGTTCGGTTTCAAGGTGATCGGTCGTCGCCGCGGGTACTACACCGACAATAACGAGGACGCCATCGTGATGTGGTCGGACTCGATCCAGGCGTCGAGCTTCAAGAAGCGCTTCCGCGAGATCGTGGAAACGCTCGAGATCGAAGGGCTGGACCGCAGCACCCCGCAGTAGCCCTCTCAGACCGGCGCGTCCTGGCGATCGAAACCTCCTGCGACGAGACGGCCGCGGCCGTCATCGCCAGCGGACCGCGCGCGCTGTCCAACGTAATTCGATCGCAGAACGCGTTGCACGCGCCCTTCGGCGGGGTCGTCCCGGAAATCGCGGCGCGCGCGCACTTGCAGACGCTGATCCCGGTCATCGAGCGGGCGCTCGAGACGGCGGGCACCCGCTGGGAGCACATCGACGCCGTGGCGGTGACCCGCGGCCCGGGCCTGATCGGCTGCCTGCTAGTCGGGGTCAACATCGGGCAGGCGATCGCCTGGGCGCGCCGGCTGCCGGTGATCGGCGTCAGCCACCTCGCGGCCCATATCTATGCCGCGCAACTCGAGGAACCCGAACTCAAGCCACCGGTGCTGGGGCTGGTCGTCTCCGGCGGCCACAGTGACCTGATCCGCTGGCAGGAAGACGGGACCATCGCCGTCATCGGTCGAACGCGCGATGATGCGGCGGGGGAGGCGTTCGACAAAGGGGCCCGGATTCTCGGCCTGCCTTTTCCGGGCGGACCCGCGATCGACCAGCTGGCCGCGGACGGCAATCCGAAGGCGGTCAACTTCCCCCGTCCGCGAGCCCCCGGCCTCGACTTCAGCTTCAGCGGCGTCAAGACGGCGCTGCTGTATGCAGTGCGCAAACGCGGCGAGCTGGGCGAGCAGGAGCGCGCCGACCTGGCGGCCAGCTACCAGGAGGCGATCGTCGATGCGTTGCTGCAGCGGGTCGAGGCGGCGCAGGCTGAGCACCCGGCGCCGACGATCGTCCTGGGCGGTGGCGTTGCCCGCAACCGCCGGCTACGCGCGGCGGCACAGCAGCGCCTCGGGTCACGGGCGCACCTGGTCATTCCGGCCCCCGAGCTATGCACGGATAACGCGGCGATGATCGGGGCCGCCGCCCTGGTCGAGTGGGATCGGCGCGGCCCGGATCCGGCGCCCTTCGACGCGGACCCCAGCCTGGGATTCGCCTAGCTCGAAAGGTATAAAGCGCTAGCGTTACCGCGCTTAACCCGGCGGCGTTTAAGTGCTAGCGCTTGTCCCAAAAATTGAATCCGCCGAAGCATTACTACCTCGCGCTCGGCGATTCGCTGGCGTACGGATTCCAGCACCAACGCTGTGCGCCCTAACCTTGTTTTGCACCGACGGCGACACGCATGCCAGCGACGCCGGCTATCTGGTGATCGCCCGGCCGATCTGGCCCGCCTCGGGCTATCGACTGAGGCCGATACGTCGAGGGGTTCGGCGCCTTGCCGGGCCCCTTGAAGCTCCAGGCCGGTTCGAGTATCATTAGCACTCGGGCTAACTGAGTGCTAACCACCGCCAGCAAGGAGGATCGCGTATGAATTTGAGGCCACTGGGAGACCGGGTCGTGATCAAGCCGATCGAGCGTGAGGAGAAGACCAAGAGCGGTATCGTGCTGCCCGACACCGCCAAGGAGAAGCCCCAGGAAGGACTGGTCGAGGCCGTCGGCAACGGCCGATTCATCGAAACGACCGGCAAGCGGGAGCCGCTGGACGTCAAAGTGGGTGACCGCGTCGTCTACGCCAAGTACGCCGGCAGCGAGATCAAGCTCGACGAGACGGAGTACTTGATCCTTTCCGAGAAGGACATCCTGGCCGTCGTCGCGAACGGCAAGAAATAACTCGAGCCGAAACAACAGAGCCAGCCTAGGGGCTGGCTTTTTCTTTTTTCGGCCGCGGGATCATCGGCAAGGCCAGCATGGCCTCGGTCATCTCCGCGTACTGCTCCTGGCTCCGCCAGTCGTAGTGCGGATTGCGCCAGCGGACGTAACCGCGATAGTCGATCAAGAACAGGGAGCGGTGCGCCACCCCACGCTCCTCGTTCAGGACCCCGTAGCGGCGGCAGACCGACTTGTCCCAATCAGCAAGCAGCGGGAAGGGCAGGTCACCAAGGCTCTTCGCGTAGGCCTTGTGCGCCCAGATATGGTCGACGCTGACGGCGAGCACCTGGGTCTCGGCCTTGACGAACTGCTGGTGATCACCTCGCAAGGAGGTGAGCTCGTTCGTTCAGCCAGGGCTGAAGTCGAAGACGTAAAACGCGAGCAGCACGTGCTTGCTGCCGCGGAATGAGGAGAGGGCAACCTGGTCGCCGTCGGGGGTGCCGGGCAGCGTGAAGTCGGGCGCCTGGTCACCGACGCCGGGCATGGTTCCCATCGGGCTCGACATCGACATATTGTAGGTCCATGATTTTCCGCGATCGGGTGGACGCGGGCGAGCGGCTCGCCGCCTCGCTGCGCCGTTACCGGGATACGCCGAACACGGTGGTGCTCGGCATCCCTCGCGGTGGGATCGTGGTGGCCAGGGCGATTGCCGTCGACCTTCACCTGCCACTGGGGATCTGTCCTGTCCGCAAGCTCGGCGCGCCGGGGAACCCGGAGCTCGCCCTCGGCGCCGTAGATGACAACGCGGTGCTCGTTTTCGACCGGAAACTGAGCCGGCACATCGGGGTATCCGAGGATGAGCTCGCTCAGGCCGCCGCTCGCCAGCGCGAAGAGCTTCGTACCTGGCTGGCGGCGCTCGGAGCCGGCTCCCTGCCACCCCTCGATGGCCGGACCGTGATCCTGACGGACGACGGCGTGGCCACCGGATACACCGCGCAGGCCGGCGTCGAAACCGTCCGCAGGCGTGGGGCCCGACGGGTGGTGCTGGCGGTGCCAGTGGCGCCTCCGGACACGGCGGAGTGGCTCGCCCCACAGGTGGACGAATTCGTCTGCCTGGCGACCCCGGACCCCTTCTATGCCGTTGGCAACTTCTTCGAAGAATGGCCACAGGTCACCGACGACGAAGTTCGAGCCCTGCTGCTGGCCGGTAACACGTTGTAGCGGGGCCTGCGACACCGGCAAGGTCGGCCGCCTTGGGCCGGTTACAGGGACGTGACGCTCTTCAAGAAGGGCAAGGGCGACGCTGGCTCGGCCGCCAAGGCCCCGGTGTTCAGGCCCATCGATCGAAACGGCTTGCTCGGCCTGCTCGACCAGGTCGTCAACGGCGGCCAGTCGGGCGTCCTGGAGCTGCACGAGCCCCGCGGCAACTGGGTCTACGCGTTCCAGGCCGGCGCCTTGACGCATGCCAGCGGCGGCCGCGTTCGAGGGGCTCGGCAGGCGTTCGACCTGCTGTGGGAATTCCAGAGCGGCGAATTCATGTTCGCCCCCGGGCCGAACCCGAATCTGGCCGGCAACCTCTATATCGACAAGAACCGGCTCCTCGACCTACTCCGGCGCAGCCAGGCGGTCCTCCAGGGGCCCTCGGCGCCGTATATCCCGCCGGATCAGCAGCGGCCGATCGCGCCCGTGAATCGCCCTTATAGCCCGCCGGCGCCGGCCCAGATGCCGCCGGCGTGGCAGCCGGCACAGGCGCCGGGCCAATTTCCAGCCGCACCGCCACCGGGATGGCCAGCGCAGCCGGCGCCGTCCTGGGGAGCCGGTGGGTACCCGCAGCAGCCCAGCTATCCGCAGCAACCCGGCTACCCGCAGCAACCCGGCTACCCGCAGCAGCCTGGCTACCCAGCCTACCCGGGCGCGCCGGCGGGCCAGTATCCGCCCCAGGCCTACCCGCAGGCTCCCGGTGCGATGGGGTCGCCGGCCGGACCCCCACCCCAACCGGGCTACCCAGCCTTTCCGGCGCCAATGCCACCCCAGGGGCCGCCTCCACAGATGATGCCGCCGCAGGCGCCGCCCCCACCACTGGCTGCCCGCCCGCCGGCGCCGCCGCGGCCGGTGACGCCGCCCAGCTTCTCGGTGCCGCCGATGGCGATTCCGAAGAAGCGGGAGCCCGTACCGAGCTATCAGCCGCCGGTCGCCGCCCCGGGTCCGATCGCCCCCGAGCCAGCCAAAGCGGCACCGCCGAAAGACGACCTGGCCGCGCTGCGGGCCAGCCTCGTGGCCCAGGCCCCGCCGGTCCGCCCGGCTCCGACGGGTCCCGCCTGGGGCGTCCGGACCGCCGAGGGCAGCGTCGCCCCACCGCCGGCCGCGAGCGTCAAGGGCGCCGGCAAGGCCAAAGGCAAGAAGGGCAGAGGCGACTCGAAGCTGATGGCCGGGATCAAGGTGCAGCTGATCAAGTTCTTGCTCTGGGCCTGTGAGCGGAAGTACTCCCCCGATGATCACTGGACGCTCAAGGATGCGTTCGAGGTCTCGACCATGGAGCTCCGTGATCAGTTCATCGGCGCCTTCTCGCAGACGCTGAAGAGCTCGAAGAAGACCAACGTCGACGACGACGATATGGACGATATGGCCGCCGGTCGGATGCGCGGTCGCGGGCGCCGCCACTAAGCCCAACATCGGTTTGACCCATCCCGGCGCTCGGTAGACTTGCCTGTGATTTGGCAACCTCGTCCCCTGCCGCCGCACGCGGCCTCGATCTCTTAACCGGACTCAATCCGCCGCAGCGCGCCGCCGTCACCGCAGAGGACGGGCCGCTGCTGATCTTTGCCGGCGCCGGCAGTGGCAAGACGCGGGTGTTGACCCACCGGATCGCCTGGCTGATCCAGCAGGGACGGGCCGAGCCCGGCGAAATCCTGGCGGTGACGTTCACCAACAAGGCGGCGCGGGAGATGCGCGGCCGAGTCGAGCAGCTGCTCAACCTGACCGCGGGTGGGATCTGGATGGGGACCTTCCATGCGATCGGCGTTCGCATCCTCCGGCGCGACGGCAGCGCCGATGGGATCGATCGCCACTTCGTCATCTACGACGAGGCGGACCGACTGTCGGTGGTCAAGCGTGTGATGAACGAGATGCGCCTCGACGAAAAACGGTATCCCCCGGGGGGCATGGTGGCGCTGATCTCGCGCGCCAAGGACGAGGTCATCACCGCCCAGGACCAGGCCGCCGCCGCCGGTACTCACAACGAGGAGCTCGCTGCGCAGATCCGGGTGCGCTACGACGCCGTTCTCGAGCAAAACCGCGCACTCGACTTCGACGACCTGCTGATGCGGACCGTGTGGCTGTTCGACCGCCATCCCGAGGTGCTCGAGAAGTACCAGAAGCGATTCAAGTACATCATGGTCGACGAGTACCAGGACACCAACCGCGCCCAATACCTGATGGTCCGCCATCTCGCCAGCAAGCACCGGAACCTCGCGGTCGTGGGGGATGACGATCAGTCGATCTACATGTTTCGTGGCGCGGACGTGCGCAACATTCTCTCGTTCGAGCGCGACTATCCGGATGCGCAGGTCGTCAAGCTCGAGCAGAATTATCGATCCACGCAGGTGATCCTGGACGCGGCCTACCACGTCATCAAGGCGAACCCGAACCGCGCCGATAAGCGGCTCTGGACGGACCGGCCCGGGGGGCCGAAGGTCGTGGTGGCGCAGACCTACGACGAGCAGGAAGAGGCCCAGGCGGTCGCCCGCGAGGCGCTGCGATTGGTCGCGGAGGGCGACTACCGGCTGGGCGACCTCGCCGTGCTCTATCGCACGAACGCCCAATCCCGGGCGCTGGAAGAAGTCCTGCTGCGGCGCGGCGTTCCCTATCGCCTGATCGGCGGCCTGCGCTTCTACGAGCGCCGCGAGGTCAAGGACGTGATGGCCTACCTCCGGCTGGTCGCGAACGCGCAGGACACGCTGAGCTTCTCGCGGGTGATCAACGTGCCGCGGCGAAAGCTGGGCGAGAAATCGCTGGCGCAGCTCGGCTACTGGGCCGACGCGCACGGGATGTCGGCCTGGGATGCGCTCACCCGCCTCGACGAGATGTCCGAGTTGACCGGGTCGGCCCGTGCCTCGCTGGCCGAATTTCGCGACCTGATCAACGAGGTCCGCGCCGCGTCGCAGGAGCGCCGGCTGGTCGAAACGATTGACCTGCTATTGATGCGCAGCGCCTACGAGCGCTATGTCAAAGAATCCGGCTCCGACGGCGATGAGCGGTGGGCCAACGTGCTCGAGCTTCGCGGCCTCGCCTCCGAGTACGACGGCCTCCCACCCGGCGAGGGGCTGCAGGCTTTTCTCGAGGAGACGGCGCTGATGAGCGACGTCGATACGCTCGACGACCGCGCCCAGGGGATGACCCTGATCACGCTGCACATGGTCAAGGGCCTCGAGTTCCCGGTGGTCTTCATGCTCGGGATGGAAGAGGGCCTGTTTCCCCACAGCCGCAGCCTCGACTCGCCCTCGGGGCTGGAGGAGGAGCGCCGGCTCGCCTACGTGGGCATGACCCGCGCCAAGGACCGGCTCTATTTGTTTCATACGTTCCGGCGCCACCTGTGGGGCAGCGCCAACCTCAACCTGCCCTCGCGATTCCTCAAAGACATCCCTGCCGAGCTGGTCGATGGGTCCGCCGGGATTCCCCAAGGGGTACCCGATCCCAGCATGGCGCCCGCCCGGGTGGTGGAGGCCGCCCGCCCGTCGGCGCCGGTCGAGCTGGTGCAGCGCTTCCATCCCGGTGACCAGGTCGAGCACCGCTCCTGGGGCCGCGGCACGGTGCTGAAGAGCACGATGACCCGGACCGACGAGGAGATCATCGTGAAGTTCGACCGGGTCGGGATGAAGATCCTGGCGGTGAGCCTGGCGCCGATCGTGAAGGTGTGAGCACCGCCGTCAAGAATATCGAGGAAGCGCAGGCGCGCATCCTCGAGCTGCGCAAACTCATCGACCGCGCCAACCGCCAGTACTACGTGCTCGATCACCCGGAGATCACTGACGCGGAATACGACGCGTTGTTCCGTGAGCTGGTCGAGCTGGAAACGCAGTTCCCCGAGCTGGTCACGCCGGACTCCCCGACGCAGCGGGTCGGTGGTCCACCCTCCGACGCCTTCGCCAAGGTCACCCATCGCACGCCGATGCTCAGCCTGGCGAACGCCTTCGAGCGCGAGGAGGTGCGGGAGTTCGACAAGCGGGTCCATCGCGGCCTCGGCGACGTGGGGGTCCAGTACGTCACCGAACTCAAGATCGATGGGTTGGCGATGAGTCTGCTGTACGAGGGCGGCCGCTACAAGATCGGCGCGACTCGCGGCGACGGGTACGTGGGTGAGGACGTGACGCCCAACGTTAAAACCATTCCCAGCGTTCCATTGTCGGTGACGATTCCGAAGGAATTTCCGCAGACCTTCGAGGTCCGGGGCGAGGTCTACATGCCCAAGCGCAGCTTCGAGCGACTGAACAAGGAGCTCGCCGCCGAGGGCAAGCCGTTGTTCGCGAATCCTCGCAATGCCGCCGCAGGCGCGGTTCGCCAGCTCGATCCGCGGATCACCGCGCGACGCCGCCTCGATACCTTCATCTACGCGCTCGATCCACCGGGCGGCGCAAAAAGCCAGGAACAGATCCTCGAGCGGCTCGCGGAGATGGGCTTCCACGTCAACGAGAACCGGCGTCTGCATGACGATATCGATGCCGTGATCGCCTTCCTCGATGAATGGCAGGAAAAACGCCATGGGCTGGACTACGAGATCGATGGCATCGTGATCAAAGTCAACGACCTGGGCCAGCAGGCGGAGCTCGGCTTCGTGTCGCGCAGCCCGCGCTGGGCGCTGGCCTTCAAGTTCCCGCCGGAACAGGCGGAGACGGTGGTGGAGGAGATCAAGGTCTACGTCGGGCGCACCGGCGCGATCACGCCGGTCGCCTGGCTCGCCCCGGTCCAGATCGGTGGGGTCACGGTCGGCCGCGCCACGCTGCACAACGAAGACGAGGTCGCCCGCAAGGACGTGCGGCCGGGCGATCACGTCATCATCCAGCGGGCCGGCGACGTAATTCCGGAAGTCGTCCGGGTGCTGACCGAGAAGCGGCCGGCGTCGAGCCGCCCCTGGCACATGCCGAAAAAATGCCCGGAGTGCGGCACGGACCTGGTGCGCGAGCCTGGCGAGGCGGCCACCCGCTGCATCAATCCGACCTGTCCGGCGCAGGTCCTCGAGCACCTGCGCCATTTCGTCGCCGCCCTCGACATCGAGGGCTTTGGCTATGCCACCCTGCAGCAACTGATCGATCGGAAGCTGGTCAAGGACCCGGCCGACCTCTATCACCTGACGAGAGCGCAGTTACTGACCCTGGAGGGCTTTGCCGAAAAGTCCGCCCAAAACCTGCTCGATCGGATCGAGGCGAGCAAGCCGACGACATTTGTCCGGTTCCTGGTTGCGCTCGGCATCAACCACGTCGGCTGGACGATGGCCGGTCTGCTGGCCGACCACTTTGGATCCATCGATCGTCTGCAGGCCGCCAGCGTCGACGACCTGCGCGCCATCGGCGGTGTGGGTCCGACGGTGGCGGAGGAAGTCCACGAATATTTTCAGCGGCCCGAGTCGCGCCGGCTGATCCAGCGCCTGCTGGCGGCGGGGATCACCATCAAGCCACCCGAGCGGCGCGAGGGTCCGCTTTCCGGCAAGACGTTTGTCCTAACGGGGACCCTGAGCGCCCTGACCCGCGGCGAGGCCGAGGAGCGCATCAAGGCGCTGGGCGGCGCGATCGGGTCGAATGTGTCGAAGAAAACGGACTACCTGGTCGTCGGCGCCGATCCCGGCTCCAAGCTCGAGAAGGCGCAGCGCCTCAAGGTCCCCATCCTCGACGAGGCGGCGTTCCTCGAACTGATCGGCGGCCCATCAGATAACGCTCGGTGAACGCTATCAGAATTTGTAACGAATTGTGACAGCTCCTTAACTTCTCTTTGGGGGGCCGCCACGCATATTGCGGGCATGGTCGTTCCGCCGGTGGCGCGTACTTCCGGCGAGGTTCGCCCGCAGCTACGACCGATCGGGAGCCGGGGGGCGCTGATCCTGCTGGGGGCTGCCCTCCTAGCCGGCGTCTCCGTGCTGGCGGCGCTGATCCCCAGGGGCACCCTGCCGCTGACCTGGTACGTGCCGGTCCTCGACGTGGCGATGGTCGTGACGCTCGCGGTGGTCCTGTTCCTCTGTGCGCTGGACGTCATCATCCGCCGGCACGACCGCCTGCTGGCGATCGCCTTTGCCAGCACCATACTGGGCATCGTCTGGCTGGCCCACATGCTCACCTTCCCGGGCGTGATCCCGGCGCGGCCGGCGTTCATCTCATTGCAGACGGCGCCCTATCTGTTCCACCTGGGGCAGATCGGGATGCCGTGCTTGCTGACCTGGATCCTGCTCCATCGAACCGGACCGCTCGCGCGTCCGCGGCGCTCGCTCGGGCGCACCCTCGCCCTGGCGGCCGGGCTCGGTGCCGTGAGCGTCGCCGTCACGGCGGCCCTGGCCCTCGTGCTGCCGCCCTTGATCGTCATGGGTCGATTCACCGAACTCAACACGCCGCTGGCGACGGTGCCCTTCGTCGCGGTCGCGCTGGCAGCCGTCTTCTACCGACACGGTCGGTTCCCGGATGGGCGCATCGAGAGCAGCGCGCTGATCGGCCTGGTGCTGGTGTCAGTCGAGGCGTTGGTCTTTCTCTTCACCCGAGCCCGCTACGACGGCTTCTGGTACGTGGGGCACACGCTGCTCTTCCTTCCCTGTGCGGCGCTGTTCGCGGCCACCCTAAGCGTGCATGCCGCTGCGCGCCGCGACGCGGAGGTCCAGCTGCGGGTGATGGAGAAGTTCCGCGAATCGCAGCAGCGGCTGCAGGTGATCATCGACACCTCGCCCAGCGCCGTGATCACCGCCGACGAGCGCGGCCTGATCACCGGCTGGAACCGCAAGGCTGAAGAGATCTTCGGCCGGTCCCACGACGAGGCCATCGGGCGAACGCTGGTCGGCACCGTCATCCCGCGCCGCTACCGCGAGGCGCATCTACGAGGACTGACGCGCTTCATCGAGACCGGCGAGGGCAAGCTCATCGGCCGGACTCTCGAGCTGAGCGGCCTCCATCGCGACGGCCGGGAGTTTCCGATCGAGATCTCGGTCTCCGCCACCTCGCGTTCCGGGCCGCGGGTCGCCTTCGTGGCCTTCGTGACGGACATCACCCAGCGGCGCACCGCGGAACGCCTGCGCAGCGTGCAGTTCGCGGTGACCCGGCCGCTGGCCAACGCCGCGAGCTGGTCCGAAGCCGCGCCCCAGGTGCTGCAGGGCATTTGCGAGACCCAGGCCTGGGTCACGGGCGAGTTCTGGAGCGTCGACAAGGAGGCGAACGTGTTACGTCTCGAGCACTCCTGGCACCGTCCGCTCAAGGACCTTGCCGCTTTTGAGGCGGGCAGCCGCGAACTGACGTTTAGCCGAGGCGCGGGACTCCTGGGCCGGGTGTGGGCCACCGGGCGCCCTGGATCGATCGAGGACGTCACCGGCGAGGCATCGCCCCGCGCCTCGCTCGCCACCCACGCCGGCCTCCACGGCACGTTCGCCTTTCCGGTCCTGAATGGGCGGAAAGTGACCGGCGTGATCGCGCTCTTCAGTCCCGAGCGCCGGGTCCTCGATCGGGTGACCCTACGGGGAATGGCCGACATCGGGAGTCAGATCGGCCAGTTCATCGAGCGGCGCCGGGCCGAGGAGGAACTTCGCCATAGCGGCGATCGGATTCGGGCGATCCTCGACAACGTGGCCGACGGCATCGTGACCGTGGACGAGCGCCTGGTCATCCGCTCGTACAATCCCGCGGCAGAGCGACTCTTCGGTTACACCCCCGATGAAGTGATCGGAAAGGATCTCGCGCGGCTGATTGCCGAACCATACCGGGCCGAGATCAAGCCACAGTTACGCGCCTATCTTCGACCGCACAAGCGCGAAGTGCTGATGGGCAGCCACGAAACCTCCGGGCTGCGCAAGGACGGCTCGACCTTCCCGCTCGAGTTCAATGTCGGCCGCCTGGGGCTGCAGCGGCTGGTGATCGGCAGCCTGCGCGACGTCTCCGAGCGCAAGGCCGAGACCGAGGCGCTCCAGTTTCGAGCCCTACACGACCCGCTGACCGGCCTGCCCAACCGAACCTTCCTGCGCGAGCGGCTGGAAGAGACGATCCGGGCCGGCGAGCGCGAGATGAAACCCTGTGCCGTGTTGCTGATGGATCTGGATGGATTCAAGAGTGTCAATGACAGCCTCGGCCACGAGGCCGGCGACCGGTTGTTAGAGCAGGTGAGCCAGCGAATGCGGGCCGTGCTTCGCAAGGCCGATACCGTAGCGCGCTACGGCGGCGACGAGTTTGCGGTGCTGCCCTGGGGCGCGACCGATGTGCCGCGGGCGGTGTTGATCGCCGAGAAGATCCTGCAGGCGGTCAGCAAGCCGTTCAGCATCGACGACCAACCGGTCGAGATCAACCTGAGCATCGGGATCGCGGTGTTCCCCCAGCATGCCGAGGATGGCGACGCCTTGATGCGCCGGGCGGACGTCGCGATGTTCGCCGCCAAGCGCGCGCGCAGCGGTTACAGCGTCTACTCGGCGGATCAGGAAGGCGGCGAGAATGGGGACAGGGTGCCGCTGATCGGCAAGCTGCGCTACGCGATCGACCAGTTCGAGTTGTTGCTGCACTACCAGCCGATTGTGTCGACCGCCGACGGCCATCCGTCCAAAGTCGAAGCGCTGGTGCGCTGGGGCCATCCCAGCCACGGGCTGCTGCCGCCGGACGACTTCATCCCGTCCGCCGAGCAGACTGACCTGATCAAGCCGCTCACGGCCTGGGTGCTCAACGAGGCCCTGGGCCAGGTGCACGCCTGGTCGAAGGCGGGGATCGACATCGGGGTCTCGGTCAACCTATCGGCGCGCAACCTGCTCGACGATGAGCTCCCGGACGCGGTCGCCCAGCTGCTGCGCACCTGGCAGGTGGCGCCGCAGCTGCTCAGCCTGGAGATCACCGAGCGCACCATCATCGCCGTCGAGGCGGAGGAAACCCTGAAGCGACTGCATGCTATCGGCGTCCAGATCTCGGTCGATGACTTCGGCACGGGCTACTCGTCCCTGACCTACCTGAAGCGCCTGCCGGTCCGTGAGATCAAGATCGACAAGTCGTTCGTGACGGACATGGCGACCAACTGGGACGGCGCGGCCATCGTGAAGTCGACCATCGACCTTGGTCACAACCTGGGGTTGAGCGTGGTGGCCGAGGGGGTCGAGGACGAAAAGACGCTGCAACTGCTGCGCGACTACGGCTGCGACTTGATTCAGGGCTTCTACATCAGCCGGCCGGCGGCGCCGGGTCCGCTGGGGCCCTGGCTGCGCACCCGCGCCGGCCTCAATGGTGCGCTCAGCGCCTGATCCGACCCCGCGATAATCTATAGGTCTTGCCCGAGCCTACATCTGAGCTTTCGTCCCGTGAAGTCGAGCACGTCGCCCGCCTCGCCCGCTTGGGGATCACCCCGGACGAGGTCCTCAAGTACCGGGATCAGCTGCGCAACATCCTGCATCACATCGAGGCCCTGAACCGCGCCGACACCTCGAAGGTCCCGGCGACGGCGCACCCGCTCGAGGAACGCAACGTCATGCGGGAAGACCGGCGCGAGCCCTGCCTGCCGGCCGACGCCGCGCTGCGGAACGCGCCCAGCCGCGAGGATTCGTACTTCAAAGTCAAGGCGATCCAGGAATGAAGCTCTTTCACCGAACCATCCGCGACCTGCACCAGATGCTCCGCGACCGGGAGATCTCGTCGGTCGAGTTGACGCAATCCGTCCTCGATCAGATCCAGGCGGTCGGGGACAGAACCAAGGCGTACCTGCTGGTCACGAAGGAGCTGGCGCTTCGGCAGGCGCACGCGGCCGATGAGCGCCTGCGCAGCAAACGCGACGTCCGGCCCATGACCGGGATCCCGATCGCGTTAAAGGACGTGCTCTGCGTGAAGGAGGTGGCTTCGACGGCCGGCTCGAAAATCCTCAAAGGCTTTACGCCGCCGTACAGCGCGACCGTTGTCGAGCGCCTCGAGGCGGAAGGCGCGGTCTTCCTGGGGAAGACCAACTGCGACGAGTTCGCGATGGGCTCGTCGAATGAGAACTCCGGCTACTGGCCGGTTCACAATCCCTGGGGCCTCGACCGGGTTCCCGGAGGCTCGAGCGGCGGGTCGGCCGCCGCCGTAGCCTCGGGCGAAGCCATCGCCGCGCTTGGCAGCGATACCGGCGGCTCCATCCGCCAGCCCGCGGCGCTGACCGGCATCGTCGGGCTCAAGCCGACCTATGGGCGGGTCAGCCGCTACGGCTTGATCGCGTTCGCGTCGTCGCTCGACCAGATCGGCCCGATGACGCGCGACGTCGTCGACAGCGCGCTGTTGCTGCAGGCGATCGCCGGCCATGATCCGCGCGACTCCACCAGTTCGCCGAAGCCGGTACCGGATTATCTGGCGACCTTGGGCGACGGCGTGAAGGGGATGCGACTGGGTGTCCCCAAGGAGTACTTCGTTGCCGGCATGGAGCCCGCCGTCGAACAGTCGATCCGGGACGCGATCCGCCTGCTCGAGCAGCAGGGCGCCTCGATCGAGGAGGTCAGCCTCCCGCACAGCGACGTGGCGCTCCCCGCCTACTACATCATTGCGCCGGCCGAAGCCAGCTCCAACCTGGCCCGCTACGACGGCGTGCGATACGGATATCAAGCCGAGGGAGCCCGCAACCTGATCGAGGAGTACATGCTCACCCGGCAGCAGGGGTTTGGCGCCGAGGTGAAGCGCCGCATCATGCTGGGGACGTATGCCCTGAGCTCGGGCTACTACGACGCGTATTACCTGCAGGCCCAGAAGGTGCGCACGCTGATCATCGACGACTTCAAGCGGGCGTTCACCAAGGTCGATGCCCTGCTGGGAGCGACCTCACCGACGGTCGCCTTTCCGTTGGGCGCCAAGACGCAGGACCCGGTGGCGATGTACCTGAACGACATCATCACGATCCCGGCCAACCTGGGAAATGTCTGCGCGATCTCGGTGCCCTGCGGGCTGGCAGACGGCCTGCCGGTCGGCCTGCAGGTGATCGCGCCCGGATTTCGTGAAGACCTCGCACTGCGGATCGCCTTCGCGTTCGAGGCCGCCACCGAGTTCCACAAGGCTCAGTCGCCGCTGATGGGGGCCGCGGCGTGAGCGCGATCGCCACCAAATACGAGGTCGTCGTCGGGCTGGAGGTCCATGCCCAGGTGCTGACGCAGAGCAAGATGTTCTGCGGCTGTTCCACCGACTACCTGACGGCTCCACCGAACGCGAACACCTGCCCGGTCTGCCTCGGGCTCCCGGGCTCGTTGCCGGTGATCAACCGGCGGGCGGTCGAGGCGACCATCCGCACCGCGCTGGCGCTGAACTGCGAAATCCCGGAGTTTTCCAAGTTCGATCGCAAGAACTATTTCTATCCCGACCTGCCGAAGGGCTACCAGATCTCGCAGTACGATCTGCCGTTCAGCCGGCGCGGCCATCTCGATTTCGATGTGAGGGGCGCGCCGTGCCGCTGCGGCATCACCCGCGTCCACCTCGAGGAAGACACCGGCAAGCTGCTCCACGAGGGCGCCATCCACGAGGCGCAGAGCTCGCTGGTCAACTTCAACCGGTCCGGGGTGCCGTTGATGGAGATCGTGTCCGAGCCAGACCTGCGCAGCGCCGACGAGGCGCGCGAGTACGTGATGCGGTTGCGCGCCATCCTGCAATACATCGGCGTCAACAACGGGGACATGGAGTCGGGGCAGTTGCGCTGCGACGCCAACGTCTCGCTCCGACCGGCGGGCAGCAGCGAGCTGGGCACCAAGGTCGAGGTCAAGAACATGAACTCGTTCCGCGCCATTCACCGCGCGATCGAGTACGAGGTCGTGCGTCAGACCGAGGTGCTCGACAGCGGCGGACGGCTGACGCAGGAGACGCGCGGCTGGAACGATGCCCGTGGCCTGACGGTTTCCCAGCGTACCAAGGAATTCGCGGAAGACTATCGCTACTTTCCCGAGCCCGACCTCCCGCCGCTCGATGTCAGTCGCCATTGGGTCGAGGAGATCCGCGCCGGCCTGCCGGAGCTGCCCGCCGCGCGCCGCGAGCGGTTCGTCGCCGCCTATGGCCTGACCCCGTACGACGCCTCGCTGCTCACCTCGACCCGGCCCATGGCCGAGTTCTTCGAAGAGACGGTTCGGCTGGGCGGCCCGGCGAAGGCGTCCGCCAACTGGATCCTTGGTGATTTCAGCCGGCTGCTGAATGCCGACCACAAGGAAATCCAGGAGTCGTCGATAAAGCCAACACACCTCCAGCAGCTCCTCCACCTGGTTGAAACCGGAGGCCTTAGCGGGAAAATGGCGAAGCAGACGTTCGATGCGATGTATCACGCTCCAGATCCGGCGCCGGCGCTGGCCGAGGCGAAAGGCTCGAGCCAGATCAGCGGCGACGCCGAGCTGGCCGGCCTCGTCGACCAGGTCATCGCCGAAAACGCGAAGTCCGTCGCGGACTTCAAAGCCGGGAAAGAGCAGGCGCTGAAGTTCCTGATCGGCCAGGCAATGAAGCTCTCCAGGGGCCGGGCCAACCCGCAGCGGCTCGACGCGCTGCTCCGCGAGAAAATCGTCTAGTGCAACTGACGGTCGGGGAGCTCGCCCATGGCGGGGCGGCGCTGGCACGCGTCGACGGGCGGGTGGTCTTCGTCGAAGGCGCGATCCCCGGCGAGACCGTCGAAGCCGAAGTCACCCAGCGGCGCAAGGACTTCTGGCGGGCGCAGGCCACGACCGTCCTCGATCCGGCCGAGGCTCGCGTCGCGCCGCCCTGTCCGTATTTCACGGCCGGCTGCGGCGGATGCCAGCTGCAATACGTCGCCTATCCCGAGCAGCTGGCGCAGAAGCGCCAGGTGTTGCACCGGCAGCTGCTGCGCGGACATCTCGAGGTACCCATCGAGAAGATCGACGTGCTCGGGATGGCCGATCCCTGGCGGTACCGGCTGCGCGGCGAGTTCCACGTCCTGCGTCGCGGCGGGGCGGTCAGCCTCGGGTTCTACCGCAAGCACACCTATCAGACGCTCCCGATCGACGCCTGCCTGATCCACGGCGATGCCATCGAACGATCCCTGCCGGCCTTCGCCCACGCAGCCGAAGATCCCGCGGCCGGGGGCGTCACGGCCCTGCAATTCACCTGGGCACCCGGAACCAGCGACCTGCTCTGGGCGCCGTATCCGCCGGGCTCGGCCGACAGCGACTTCGGGGCCCGCGCGGCGGCCTGGATCCCGGAGCTCAATCTCAACGATGACTCGATCGGCATTGACGACGCCGGCCGGCATTTTCGGGTGCGACCCGAGACCTTCGTCCAGGTCAACGCCCGCCAGCGCGACGTGCTCTACGAGCGCGCGATTGGGTATGCATCTCTGGTGACAACCGATCGGGTCGTGGACGCGTACGCGGGCATTGGCATGTTGACCGCCCGGCTCGCCGAGCATGCGTCGGACGTCATCGCGGTCGAGGAGAGCCCGTATGCAGTGCGCCTCGGCGAGCTGAACATGCAGGTCAACAGCTGCGCCAACGTGCGTTACCTGCGCGGTCGGGTCGAAGAAACCCTCGGGCAGATCGAGGCACCGATCGATGTGCTGGTGCTCGACCCGCCACGCGCCGGCTGCGCCGAGGCTGCCGTCGAGGCGATGGCGAATTTGCGCCCCGAACGCATCGTCTATATCTCGTGCGAGCCGTCGACGCTCGCCCGTGATCTCGGTCGTTTTTCCACAGGCGGACGGTATACCCTTGCGGAGGTGGCCCTCGTCGACATGTTTCCCCAGACCTACCACATCGAAGCGGTCGCCAGGCTCGAACGCACCGGATGAGCTTCGTTCATCTCCACACTCACTCTGAATTCAGCCTGCTCGATGGGGCGAGCCGAATCTCCGACATGGTTCGGCTGGCCGCCGAGACTGGCATGCCCGCGATCGCGCTCACGGATCACGGCGTGCTCTACGGGGCGATCGACCTCCTCACCCAGGCGAAGCTTGCCGGGATCAAGCCCATCATCGGCCTGGAAGCGTACGTCGCGACTCGCTCGCGCCATCAAAAAGAGGGGCGCGCGGATCGCGATCCATACCATCTCATCCTGCTCGTCAAGGATCTGACCGGCTATCGAAACCTGATCACGCTCTCGAGCCGGTCGCACCTGGAGGGCTATTACTACAAGCCGCGGATCGACAAGGCGCTGCTCGCGGAGCACACCGAGGGCCTGATCGCGCTCTCGAGCTGCCTGGGCGGCGAGGTCGCCAGCCGGCTGCTGGAGGCCGACGAGGCCGGCGCCGAGCAGGCGGCGCTCGAGTATCAGCGGATGTTCGGTGACGACTACTTCCTCGAGATCCAGGACCACGGGATGGAGGAGCAGGCGCGGGTCAACGAGGGCCTGGCTCGCATCGCGCAGCGCACCGGGATCCCGCTGGTCGCGACCAACGACTCGCACTACACCCGCCAGGACGATGCGGAGGCGCACGACATCCTGCTCTGCCTGCAGACCGGCACGGTGACGTCGGATCAGAAGCGCATGCGCTTCCACAACGACGAGTTCTATCTCAAGACCCCGGCCGAAATGGCCGAGCGCTTCCGGGACTTCCCGGAGGCGGTGGCGAACACGGTGCGGATCGCGGAGCGCTGCTCCCTTCAGCTCGATACCCGGCCGCTGCTGCCGCGCTTCGAGGTGCCGGCGGGGCAGACGCCCGAGGCCTACCTTCGCGGATTGGCCGAGCAGGGTCTGAAAGTCCGCTACCCGGAGCTGGGAAAGGTCGTCATGGATCGCTTCGAGACGGAGATGTCCGTGATCCAGGAGATGGGCTACGCCCCCTATTTCCTGATCGTCAGCGACTTCATCAGTTACGCCCGTGGCCACGGCGTGGCCGTCGGGCCGGGTCGGGGGTCGGCAGCGGGCAGCATCATCTGCTACGCGCTCGGCATCACGACGCTCGACCCGTTGCAGCACGGCCTGATCTTCGAGCGATTTCTCAACCGGGAGCGGATCTCGATGCCCGACATCGACGTCGACTTCGACGACCGCAACCGTGACCGTGTCATCGACTACGTCGGCCAGCGTTATGGCCAGGACCACGTGGCCCAGATCATCACCTTCGGCACGATGAAGGCGCGCGCCGTCATCCGCGACGTCGGCCGGGCGCTCGACGTGCCGCTCCGGGACGTCGATCACCTGGCCAAGCTGGTGCCGCCGCAGCTGAACATGACGCTCGACAAGGCGATGCAGATGGTTCCGGAGCTGGCCCAGGCGGAGAAGGATCCCGTCTACGAGCGGCTGCTGAAGAACGCCCGCAAACTCGAGGGCCTGGTCCGGCACGCGTCCACCCATGCCGCCGGCATCGTGATCACCCCCGAGCCGCTGCAGCAGTACGTGCCGTTGCAGCTGAGCATCACGCGCGGCGAAAAGAACGGCCAGGAGCAACGCGCCGTCATGACCCAGTACGAGATGAACGCCGTGCAGAAGATCGGCCTCTTGAAGATGGACTTCCTCGGCCTGCGCAACCTGTCGATCATCGAGGACGCGCTCAAGAACCTGGAGCAGACGCGCGGCCTGAAACTCGACCTGGCGACCATCCCCTGGGACGACCCGGCGACGTTCCGCCTGTTGCAGGCCGCCGATACGAATGGCGTGTTCCAGCTGGAGTCGGCCGGCCTGCGCCGGCTGGTCCAGGACATGCGCCCCACCAGCTTCGATGACATCACGGCGGCGATTGCCCTTTTCCGGCCGGGGCCGCTCGAGGGCGGCTTGCTGGATCAGTACATGAAGTGCAAGCACGGCGAGCAGGAGATCGTCTACCCGCTGCCCCAGCTCGAGCCGATCCTGAAAGAGACCTACGGCGTCATCGTGTACCAGGAGCAGGTGATGAACATCGCCCGCCAGCTGGCCGGCTTCAGCCTGGGCGAAGCCGACGTCCTCCGTGGCGCGATGGGCAAGAAGAAGAAGGAAGAGATGGCGAAGATGCGCGCCAAGTTCATCGAGGGCGCGGTCAGCCGCGGCGTGAGTGAGGCGAAGGCGACCGAGATCTTCGACCTGATGGCCTACTTCGCCGGCTACGGATTCGCGAAGGCGCACAGCGCCGCCTATGCGGTGATCTCTTATCAAACGGCCTACCTCAAGGCGAACTACCCGCTCGAGTATCTGGCCGCGCTGCTGAACAACGATGCCGGCAACTACGACCGGGTCGCGGCCGCCGTGCTCGACTGCCACGCGCGCGACATCGAGGTGCTGGCCCCCGACGTGAATCGCTCGGACGCCGGCTTCACGGTACAGGAGGGCAAGATCCGCTACGGGCTGGCGGTGATCAAGAACGTCGGCACCCACACGATCGAGCTGCTGCTGTCGGAGCGCCGGGCGAAGGGGCCGTTCAAATCGATGCTGGACCTGTGCGTGCGGGTCGATCCGCGCGAGCTGAACAAGCGCGTCCTCGAGAGCCTGGTCCGCTCGGGCGCGACCGACAGCCTGGGCGAGCGCGGACGGCTGCTGGCCAGCATCGACCGGGTCAGCGACCGGGCCGCCCAGATCATCGGCGAGCGCGAGAGTGGCCAGACCTCGCTGTTCGGCATGCTGCCGGAAGCCGACGAGCTCGACGACCCGTCGGCCGGCTTGATCTCGGCGATGCCGCCGATGCCCGAAGACGAGAAACTCAAAGGCGAAAAGGAGCTGCTCGGCTTGTACCTGTCCGACCACCCGTTGCGTCGCATCGAGCAGGAGCTCCACCTGAAGGTCGACACCTACGCCAACCAGGTCACGCCCGAGATGGAGAACTACGAGGTGCGCATTGGGGGCGTCATCAAGGCGGTGCGACCCATCGTCACCAAGACCGGCAAGCCGATGGCTTTCGTCCAGCTCGAGGACCTGACCGCGACCATCGAGGTGATCGTGTTTTCCCGCGTCTTCGAAGAGCGCCGTCACTTGCTGCTCTCGGACAACGTCGTGATCGTTCGGGGCAAGGTGGACGCGCGTAGCGCGGCCGATGACGAGGAGCGGGGTGAAGTCGCAAAGGTCATCGCCGACGAGATCCTGGCGTTCGACGACGCCGGCCACGAGAGCTGGGTACGCAACCAGGTGGTCCATCTCGACGTTCCGGGCGAGGTGACGCCGGAGCAGATGGCGGCCCTGCAGGACATCCTCGGCCGCTGCAGCGGGCCGGACAAAGTCGTGCTCCACCTGCTGCGCGCGGACCAGGTGGTCGACATGGACCTCGGCGACAACTTCCGGGTGCAGGGCGGCGGCCTGGCCGGCGACCGGGCCCAGCGGGAGATCGACGGCCTGTTCTCCCGGCCCGTCTGGCGGCTGGAGGTGATCCGGCGCCGCGCCCCGGAGCGGCAGGCCACCGGCGCCCGCCAACCGCGGACCCTGGTCGGCTCATCAGCCGGCTAGACCCGCCAGCGCGAGGCCCCCGGGACGTTGTATCGGGGTGGCCGGCCAGCCGTATGCGACGCCCCCCTTCCAGGACCTGCTGGCCCGCGCCCAGGAGCTGCTTGCCCAGCTCGCCGCCCAACACGAAGGCCTGACGCGGGACCTGGCAACCCGGCAGGCGGAGCTGGGTCAGGCGAGCGCCCAGCAGCGCCAGCTCCAGCAGGAGCTGGACGCCCTGCGGTCCGCCCGGCAGGCGCTGGCTGCGGAGCGGGACCGGCTGGTCGCGGAAGGCGAGCGGCTGCGCAAGGCCCACGACGCGCTGGGCGCCGACCACCAGGCGCTGCAGGCAGCCCACAAGACCCGGGAGGCGCAGCTGGCCGGCCTGCACGAGGAGCGCGAGCAGCTGCAGCAGCTTCACACCCACGTGACCAACCAGGCCGGCAAGCTGGCCGCGGACTGGACCACCCGCCGCGACGCGTTGACGGCGGACAAGCAGCGGCTGGCCGCCGAGGTGGAGGAAACCAGAAAGACCCTGGTCCTCGGCCAGGAGCGCGAAAAACAGTGGAAGGCCCAGGTCTGGAAACTCCAGGACGAAGTCAAGGCGCTCAAGACTGCCAGTGGAAGGCTGACGCTTACCCAGGAGCAGAGCCATCACGTCTTCTCGCAGCTGAACGCCATCATCGGCTTCGCTGACGTGCTGCTCGACGAGGGCGGCAACCGCGCAACCGGAGCCGAGCGCCAGGAGTTCCTCCAGCACATCAAGGCCGGCGGCGCCGAGCTGGTCGACTACATGAACCGCCTGATGGGGGCCCTCGACGTCGACAGCCCGGCGGCGCAAACCGCTGACGACGACGTTGTGGTTGCGCCGGCGGGGGCACCGGCCGTCCTGGTGGCAGCCGAGGACGCGACCGTGCGCGAGCGCATCGAGCCGTTCCTGATCCGCGCCGGCTATCGGGTGGAATTCGCCGGCAATGCCGACGACGGCCTGAAGATGGCGGTCGACCTGCAGCCGCTCGCCATCGTGATCGACACCGACCTGCCTCCGAAAGGAGCGCAGCGGTTGGTCGACGACCTCCTCGGTGAGCCGCGGGCCAGGGACATCCCGGTGGTGCTGATGGTGAAGAACGACGCGGAGCAACTGGGCCTCAGCATGGGTCAGGTCGATTTCCTGCGGAAGCCCCTCAGCCGGCAGCAGGTGGTCCAGGTGATGGCGAAGTACGACCTGCTCGCCGACCGGCGGCGGGCGAACAAGATGCCGACCAGCGTGCTCGTCATCGACGACGACCCGAGGAACACCCGGCTGGTCCAGGCGATGCTCAAACCCTTCAGCATCGAGGTGCTGTCGGCCCACGAGGGCGCGGCCGGCATCAAGCTGGCCCGCACCCGCAAGCCCGACCTGATCATCCTCGACCTGATGATGCCCGAGGCGGATGGTTTCGAAGTCGTCTCGACGTTACGCGGCGACGCCGCCACCGCGGCGATCCCGATCCTGATCTACACCGCGCAGAAATTGACCAGCGCGGACCGCCAGCGCTTGCAGGGCAGCATCCAGGCCATCATCCGCAAGGGAGAATTCAGCAAGGAACGGTTCCTCGAACTCGTCTACCGGCGCGGGGAGCGGCGCCGCCGGCCATCGGCCGAGGAAGCCGCCGCCTGATCGCTGGCTAGCGGCGCTCGGCCTGGGCGAACGCCAGGCCGTTGCCATCGAGCTGTGAGGCCGCGAACACGATCAGCAACCATCCCTCCGCGAGCGCCGTCACGAGCGCCGCCACCAGACTGCCGACGCCGCTTTGTGCCGCGATCCCGCCGACGATGGCCGCGATTCCGATCGGGATCACCATGATGAAGAGGGCGACGACTCGCAGGCATCCACCCGGGCCGCGCATGTCGGACGATCCGGGGATGATCGCGTAGGTGGCGACGCCCATGCCATTGATCGCCCAGAGCGCGGCAACGGCGATGGGCGCGCCCACGTAAACGAAGGCGACGCTGCCGCCGACCAGGCTGGCGGTCAACAATCCAGCCGTGATCGGGATCGCAATCCGCAGGCTGCGGGCGATGAGCAAAACGGCGAGGCGAGTCCGTAAGCTGGACGCCGAAAGCCACCAGATCGGCTTGCGCAGGTCGCCGCTCAGCCGATACGCGGTAAAGAGACTGAAGAACACGGCCGCGTAGGCGAGCGGGCCGAGCAGGAATGCGGCAGCCTGCACACCGCTGCGAGTCATCGCGCCGATTCCGGCGCCGAGTATCACGGCAAGCACGAGCACGATTGCCGGCATCCGCAGGCCACCCGCCACCCGCCGGGTCGTGAGCCATTCCTTCCAGAGGATCGTCCATGCGCCGAAAGGCACCCACCGCCCGCGGCTGGAGGCGGCTGCCATCGGGCGCTGATGCCGCCCGGGTTCGGCGATCCCGGCCTCGCTCAGCAGCCGCCGTTGGTCGCCGCGCGTCATGAAGGGCCCTCGCCGGCGCATGGCTCGCCGAAGGACGATGACGCGAGCCGACGCCGCCCACAATTCGGGATAGACGTCGCCGGCGACCAGCCAGGTCAGCGTCAGCGATCCGGCCGCCAGGGCCGCCAGTCCGATGAGCCCGAGACCGTCGCCCGTGAAGGCTGCCACCAGCCAGCTACCCGGCGGCAGAGAGGTCGCCAACGAGTGCAGCGTGAAGAAAAGGCTGGGTGCCCCCGGGGTGAGGGCGACGAACACCACCAGGACCGACGCCAACCCCGTTAACACGAGCAACCAGCCGACGAGCGCGGGATTCGGTCCGAATCGACGCTGGCGGCTGATGAAGATCGGTAGGTTGAGCGCAGCCGTCGTCGTGAGCAGGAGCAGCGCGAAGAGTGCGCCGACTCCGCTGGAGCCCGATACGCCCAGGGTGGCCGGGAGGATGACGATGAAGAAATACAGCATCAATGGAATCCTCCAGCTCAGCGACAGGATGACGCGCACGACAAGCCAGAGCACCACCAGGCGGGGCGGTAGCGCCGAGCCGCACAGGAATCGGGCATCCGCGGCAGACCGGAAGGCAGGCAGCGGCTGCCGGCACGAAGCGATCGCGAACACGCCGAAGGCGACCAGGACAACGCCCGGCAGGAAGGTGGCGGCAACGCGCAGCCACGGCATTGGGTCGAAGAACATGGGGAACGGCCCGGGCCCCGACACCGGTCCGGGTCGTGACCGGATCGCGTCGTTCATCATGGTGCGTGCCTGGAGGCTCGACACGATCACCAGGAGGAAGAGGAGCCACAAGATGAGACGCAGCGGATTCCGCGCCGCCGTCCTCATCCGGTTCAACAGGATGTGCGCATCGAGGTAGAGCAGCGTGCGCAGCGCCGGCCCCAGGGCGATCGTACGGTCGGCGGCGATCACCTGGTGACCTCGAGGAAGATGTCCTCGAGGTTGCGGTCATTGCGCTGGTGGCGGATCTCGTCGAGGCCGCCGCTGAGGATCGCGCGCCCCTTGTTGAGGATGACGATCCGGTCGCAGAGGGTGTCGATGTACTCGAGCAGGTGAGTCGAGACCACGATCGCGCCACCCTGCCCGCGGATCTCGACCAGGAGGTCGCGCAACTCACGCTGGCCCTTCGGGTCGAGGCCGATCATGGGCTCGTCGAGGAGGAGCACGGGCGTCCGTGCCAGCACGGCGCAGGCAATCAGGAGCTTCTGGCGCATCCCCTTGGAGAGTCCGTCGCCGAGGGTATCGCGCTTGTCCGTGAGGTCGAACCGCTCGAGCAGCCGCTCGGCCCGCGCCGGCCAGGAACTATCCACCTTGCAGCTGCGGGCCACGAAGACCAGGTGTTCCCAGACCGTCAGCATCTCGTAGACCTCGGGCGTCTCCGAGATGAGCGCCATCTGGCGGCTGCGTTCGACTCCAAGCCGCCGGCCATCCCAGGCGATCATTCCGGCATCGGGTCGGAGCAGCCCGGCCAGGCACAGCAGGGTGGTCGTCTTGCCTGCCCCATTGGGCCCCAGCAGGGCCAGGATCTCTCCCGGACGCACCGCCATCGTGAGCCGGTCGACCGCCGTCACCTGATCGAAGCCTTTGACCAGGCCCTCGACGGTCAGGCCGCCCGTTCCGGCGACCGGTTGCGGGACGACTTCAAACTCGGGCCTGGCCTGGGGCGGGGCCGGCGCTGGGGGCGCTTGCGGTTCCGACGGTCCTCGCTGCTCCATCGACGTCACGCTAGCGGAAGGAGGCGAGCCCGGCAAGGGCCGGGCGATCCGTTCTAACCGACGCCGAATCGGTAGAGATTCGTGACGAGGACGTAGGCGGCCAGCAAGACCACGAAGGCCGCCACCGGCGCCAGGTCGAACTGCCCCTGCCGCCGCGGAAACCAGCCGCGAAATGGCCGCGCGAACGGCTCGGTCGCCTGCATCACCATCTGGGTGATGGGATGCCAGGGATCCATCTTGAAGAAGCCGAAGAAGATCCGGACCAGCACCAGGATGATGCAGAAGACCAGCGCGTAGCCGACGATGGCGATCAGCGCGCTCACGATATTGCCCGACCCGATGAAGATGGCGAGCGCGTACAGCAGGACGATGCCAACCAGGAAGGAGATGTCGAGGCCGCCCGCCGGCGGGATGATTCGCCGGATCGGCGCCAGGTACCACTCGGTCGCCATCACGATGATCCGGCCGGCCTCGCTGTACAGCATGCCGGGAAACCAGGAGAAGATCGCCCGCACGATCAACACCAGGATGAAGATGTTGATCAACGTCAGCACCAGGCCGGTCAGGGGGCCAAGCATCGGCAGCTAGTTTACGGGTTGTCGGCGTGTCCGATCAGCGGCGCCGGCGGCGCGCCAGCAGGTCGCCGGTGGGATCGTCCGGCGGTTTTTTGGGGGCCCGCGGTTGCGCGGCCCGCGCGGCCCGCACCCCCTCCACCCGCTCGCGCAGCCGGGTGACGGTCGCCTCGGCCGGCATCGCCGGCGCCGGCGCGCGCTGCATGGCGGCCCGCCAGGCCGGCACGTCTTCCAACCGGAAGACCAGCCGGCGCAGCGCGACATCGAGCGGGAAGAGCAGGATGGCGAGCACCAGCAGGAGCTCGCTGATCGGCAGGGCCGCCTTCACGCTCGGCACCGGCAGCCTGAAGGCCTGCGAGACATCGGACAGCACCACGCCGCCGCCGGCCTGGGCGATCGCCTTCAGGCTGGGGAGATCCGTGCCGAGATCCCGGTACTCCGGCGAGTACGGCACCACCAGCCCCGCCGTGGTCGTGTGCCGGACGACGCCACCCGCCGATTCGTTGACGTGCAGCAGGTAGCTGCCAACCTGGTCGGTGGGCAGGTCGCCCTCGAAGCGGCCGGCGCCGGTCGGCGAGAGCGTCAGGCTCGCATCGGCCAGGTCGGGGGTGACGGCGCTGACGGTGACGGTTGCGCCCGAGGTCGCCGGCGCCGTGACCAACAAATGCGTGTGATCACCCTGCACCCGGGTCTCGACCTGGAGCGCCGGGTCACCCGGCTGGGGCAGGCTCGAGTGCACGATGTCGCCGAAGAACCGGTTTGCGGACGGCCACTGCAGCAGGCCCGCCGTCCATCGACCCTGGGCGTCACTGGTCCACGCCATCACCCGGCCAAGCCCGTATTGCCACGTCGCAAGCAACGGATCGCCCTGCGGGCTCTTCAGCACCACGTCGGCGGCGGCCCGCGGGGTGGTGGCCACGTAGCCGCTCAGCGGCGGAAAGCTGTCGAGCGGCACCCCGGGGATGACGTCGGCGAGCGACGCGAGCTGCGGCGCGATCCGACCCTCGACGATCCAGGGCTTGAGCGCCTCCCGGCTTTCCTTGAGAAAGATCTGCGGGATGTCGGCGATGCTGTTGCTCTGGTAGAAACGGCCATGACCCCACCCCGCCATCTCCTGCATCAGGCCCGCATCCGACATGATCGACGCGATCGCGACCGTCGAGACGGTGATGCCGTGCGCGTGGATGGCGGTGATCACCGGCTGATAGTTGTCGGAGGCATCGCCGTCGCCGAGCAGGATGATGTGCTTGAGCGAGGCGCTGGCGTGGGTGAGCGCCTGGTCGGCCGCGTTCAGATCCGGGGTGTAGCTCGGCGGATCGCCCAGGCCGATGCCCTCGATCTTGCGTTTCACCGCGGCCTTGTCAGTCAGCGGCGCCAGCGGCACCACCACGGTTCCCATCGAGCCGTTGGTGACGCCCACCATGTCGCGCGGGGTGAGCTGGTCCACCACCGCCTCGGCGGCGCCACGCAGCACCTGGTCGCCGGTGCCGCTTTCCGTCGACTCGAGGACCAGCATCACGGCGACCGGTGGCTTCTGCATGTCCTGGGGAAGCTGGATCTGCACCGGCAGGGTGGTTTCCAGCGCCGTGCCGGCGTAGCCGCCCGGGCCGTAGCTGTCAGCGCCGCCGATGACGACGAGTCCCATGCCGAGGTCTCGCACCGACGCCTGCAGCAGCGTCATCGCATCGGTGCCCAGGCTGGCGGCCGGAATATTGACCAGCACCACCGCCTGGTAGGCGGCCAGGTCCGACGCCGACCGTGGCAGCTGGTCGGGCGTGATGGTGCTCGTCCCGATTCCGGTCGAGTGGAGCGCCGACTCCAGGCTGGCCGCCTCACCCAGGGTGTTCTGGACCAGCAAGACGCGTGGCGGCCCGACCACCTGGATCAGGGCCTCCCCCAGGTTGTTTTCGGCGTAGGTATCCCGCACCGGGTCGACCACGATGCGGACGGAATGAAACCCTGGCTGGTTGGGGGTGACCAACTGGGTGACCGTGGTCTCGCCCACCGGCAGCGCGGCCTGACTCGTCGTGATCAGGGTGCGATCGAGATACCACCGAATGGTGGCGGGGGTGGCGGTATTGCTGACGATCACTGCCTGGGCGGTCGCCTGCTGCCCCTGGGTCAGGGCGCGCGGCGCATCGAGCCGGTCGACATACACCTCGGCGCCGAGCGGCACGGAGAGCGGAACGGTGTCGACCCGGATACCCTCCGCGCGGAGCAGGCGGGCCTCGGCCACGGCATCCCCGAGGTTCGAGCGGCCGTCGCTGACCACCACGATGTGGCGGCGGCTGTCCTCCGGCAGGAGGGAGCCGCCCAGCTGCAGCGCGGCGGCGAGATCGGTGAACTGCGGGTTCGGCTGGCTCTGGAACTCGCCGAACTGCGGAGCATTGCTGATGCTGACCTCGACCTGGGGATCCCGGCCGAAGCTGAGCACGCCGGCGCGATCCTCGCCCTGCCGCTGTTGCAGGATGCGGCGCACGGTGGTGGCCTCACTGTCGCGGGCGCTCTGCACGCTGGCGGAGAGGTCGGCGGCCACCAGCAGCGACTGGTTGCTGGGTGAGGTCTGGACCTGGAAACCGGCCAGGGACGCTGTCAGCAGGATCACGATCAGGGTTCGCACGCCGAGCGAGAGGCGGGCGCGTCCTCGTGACAACGGCGGGGGAAAGACGCGCCAGGCGGCGACGATTACGGCCAGCGCCACCACGCCCGCCCCCAAAAACAGGGGACGGGTTATCTCAAAGCCCACGGTGAAAGGCCAGCCACTCGGCGGTGACGATCCCCAGCGCGGCCAGCGCGATCCACGGCCAGATTTCCAGCTGCCCCGGATGGGTTGCCTGGACGGCGGTGGTACGCGTCGGCGGTAGGGTGAGCCGGTCGAGCGGCTTCAGTTGCGAGATGGGATCAGAGAACAGATTCACGCTGAACCATGAGCGCTGGATCGAGCCGGCCACGGTCTGCTCGACCGTGTAGAGCCCGGTCAGGTCCGTGTCGCCGAAGGTGGCGATGGCAGCGCCGGCCAGCGCACGGCGGCTGCCGTCCGGCCGGCTCACATTCACGGAGGTGGCTCCCGACTCCGGCACGATCGTCACCGGCTCATCGGGGTGGAAGCTGTGGCTGGGGACGCTGGGTGGCAGCATCCACTCACTCAGGTTCTGCACCAGGATCGGAAACGCGATCCGCAGCGGCAGATCGGATTCGTGCAGGTCGAAGCCGAACAGCGCCTGCCGAAACGGCTCGTCGCGGACCAGCAGCAGCGGGGTCTGCAGGCTGCTGATCAGCGGCCGGCCGAAGCTGGAGACGCGCAGGTCCTGGCTGCGCGCGACATGGACGTCCTGCAGGTCGACGTTCGCCAGCAGCGGATCGCCGGCGTCCGCCGCCCGGACCCGGCCGATGCCGACCGGCGATCCGCCGGCGAGCTGGGAACCGATGGGCGGGTCGATCATCACCAGCGGACCGTCGGGCAGGCTGGCGGGTGCAAAGCGATCGAAGAGGCTCATCGCGTAGGCGGCGCTTGGCTTGTAGGCGGCCGGCGCCACGACGTCGACCTGGAGGTCAGTACGCAGCCGGAGCGCCTGCTCGAGAAAGACGTTGCCGGGGGTGACGAGCAGCACGCGGAAGGCCCGCGGCGTTTTCGCGACGGCGGTGGCGGCATCGTCGAGCGCAAACACGTCGCTGCCGCTGAAGTGCGCGGTTACCGACGTGGCGTCGCCGGGGACCGGGAACACCAGGTCCTGCGACTGGCCGGCGGCGAGCGTCAGCGGGCGGACGTCGAGCAGCCGGTTGTCCGCCCGCCATTCGAGGCTGACCGAGCGGGGCTGCTGACCGAAGTTCTGGACGTGCAGGTATGCCGCCCGGGTCTGCGCGCTGCTGCGCACCGTGAGCGAGGTCAGGCCGACATTCTCCCCGGAGACGCCGATCCGGTGGTAGTCGACCGGATACGGCAAGCCGGTGGCGAACGACGCCCGCAACGGCTGCACGATGCCATCGCTGAACAGGTAGGCGCGGGCGTCGTCTCCGGCCCGGACCAGCCCGGCCGCGAGACTGAGCGACGCCGAGAGGTCGGCCGGGCCGTTATTCGCGGTGACGTCGTTGAGAGCCCGGTGCAGCGCGTCGCGATCGCCGGTGACGGCAGCGACGATCCGGGGCGACGGACCGACGGTGATGATCGTCATTCGGTCCTGCGGCCCGAGCTGGTCGATCAGGCCGTTGGCCTGGCGCTTCGCCTCGGCGAGCCGTGACGGGGTCACGTCGGTGGCCTGCATCGACGCCGAGGTATCGATCAGCACGATGCTGTGCCGGGCGAGCGCCGCGCCCGCGGGGAGGACCGGCTGCACCGCCGCCGCCACCAGCACCGCGGCCGCGAGCAACTGGAGGAACAGGAGCCAGCTGGGGCGCAGCCGCTGCCAGGGGACGTTGGCCTGCCGGTCGCGGATCTGGTTCGGCCAGAGGTGCAAGGCCGGCACGATTCGGGTTGGCCGGCGGATCTTTAGAAAGTAGAGGGCGACGATCACCGGCAGCGTCAACCCGAGGACGGCCGCGGCGGGCGCGAGGACGGTCATGCCAGCAGGCCGATGTGGCGCAGGGTGAGCTGCACCATCTCGTCGATGGGTTGGTCGGTCGACAGTCGCGCGAACCGTAGCCCGCGCCGATGGGCGGCGCGCTCGATCCCCTCCGTTCGCTGCTCGAGGGCGTTCAGGTAGGCGCGCTGGGTGAGCGGCGTTGCGGTGAACTCGCGCTCGATGCCGGTCTCCGCGTCGCGCAGCCGCGCGTCACCGGACCAGTCCGGGGTCAGCTCCTGCGGGGCCAGCAACTGCAGCACCGCGCCTTCCTGCTGAGCTCGCTGCATCGCAGCCAGGGCCGCGTCCACCCCGGGCTCCCCCAGGCCGTCCGTGATCAGCACGCTCATCCCGGGCCGTTGCCGGCCGATCGGCCAGACGAGCTTCTCGTAGTTCGTCGCGCCGCCCGTGGGAAACGACTGGAGCCGCGCGAACAGCTCTGTGGCCGCTCGCCGACCACGATACGGAGCACCGCCTGAGGTGGGCCCTTCTGCGAACACGGTGAGCCGGACCCGGTCGAGCGCGGCGAGTGCCACATAGGCGACCGCGCCGGCCAGCCGGCGCGCCGTGTCGGCTTTGTTCGGTCTGCCCCAATCCATCGATCCACTGAGGTCCAGGAAAAGACTCAGCGGCAGCTCTTCCTCAGCGACGAACAGCCGCAGCATGAATCGATCCAATCGGGCGTAGGCGTTCCAGTCGATCAGGCGAAAGTCGTCGCCCGGCGTGTAGTTGCGAAAGTCGGCGAACTCCACCGATTGACCGCGTCGCCGCGAGCGCCGCTCGCCGCCCATCTGCCCGCTGACCGCGCGGCGGACCTGCAGCGCCAGTGCCTCGAGGCGGCGCAGCAACGACGGCTCCAGCAATGGGGCCAAGCTGCTAGTCCCGCGCCGGTTCCTTGACGGTATGCTCCAGCAGCTCGCTGATCAGCCGGTCCGTCGTGATCCCGTCGGCCTCGGCTTCGAACTGCAAGAAGATGCGATGTCGCAGCGCCGGTCGCGCCACGGCGTTGAGATCGTCGAAGGCGACGTTGTAACGGCCTTCGAGCAACGCCCGGACCTTGCCGGCGAGCACGAGGGTCTGCATCCCGCGCGGACTGGCGCCCCAGCGAACGTAGCGGCGCACGCTGTCCAGCTCGCTCCGGTCGGGATGAGTGGCCGCGATCACGCGAGCGGCGTAGGCGAGCACGTGCTCCGCGATCGGTACCTCGCGGGCAATCCGCTGGGCGGCCAGCACGGCGCCGCCATCGGCCACCGGCTCGAGCTGCGGTGTCGATTCACCGGTGGTGCGGCGGGCGATCTCGAGCAGGTCGTGCTCGCTCGGGAACGGGACCAGGATTTTGAAGAAAAACCGGTCCAGCTGCGCCTCCGGCAGGGGATAGGTTCCCTCCAGCTCGATCGGGTTCTGTGTGGCGAGCACGAAAAACGGCGAGGGCAACGACCGCGTCTGGGTGCCGACGGTGACGGTGCGCTCCTGCATCGCTTCGAGCAGGGCACTCTGCGTCTTCGGCGTCGCGCGGTTGATCTCGTCGGCCAGCACCAGGTTCGCGAAAAGCGGACCCGCCTGGTAGCGAAACTCGCGCCGGCCATCCGTCTCGCCGATGACGTTCGTCCCCACGATGTCGGCCGGCATCAGGTCAGGCGTGAACTGCACCCGGGCAAAGCTCATCGACAGCACCTGGCCGAGCGAACGCACGAGCACCGTCTTGCCCAGGCCCGGCACCCCCTCCAGCAGGACGTGCCCGCCGGCGATCAGGGCGATGACGGTGTCCCGGACCAGCTCTTTCTGGCCGACGATCAGCCGGGCCAGCTCGGCTTCGAGGGCCTGGGCCAGCTCGGTCACCTTGGTCGCGTCGATCCGCGGTTCTTCTGCGATCATCTTGCCCCCTGAGTTTGCTCGCCAAGCTGCGAAAAATACTGACGGACGAGGTCCCGCTCACTGCCGGGGATGAGGCTCTGGTCGGTCGCGTCCAGGGCCGCCTGCTGATACGCCTGGATCACCTGGCTGAACGGACTGAGCGGCACGTCCTGTCCCGGCCCCAGCGGCGTGGGGTCGTTTTCCGACTGGCCGGGGACCGGCTGCCCGGGCACGTAAACCCGCTCGGTGCTGGACGCGCCGCTCCCGCTCCCGGTCCCCGAACCCTGCGACCCGGTGCCGCCCGTGCCTCCGGTGCTGCCGTTGCCGGTCCCAGTGCCGTTCCCGTTGCCATTGCCGTTCCCGTTGCCATTGCCATTACCGGTGCCGTTGCCAGTGCCGTTGCCCGTGCCATTGCCGTTGCCGTTGCCGCTGGCACTCGCGCTGGCGCTGGCGCTGGCCGAGGCGCCCGCCGTTCCGTTCGCCGCCTGGCCCTTCGCGTCACGATCAGCCTGGGCGGCGAGCTCCTGCCGGGCCGCCTCGAGCCCATTGATCGCCGAGGCAACGGCCTGGTCCGTGTTCTGCTGCGCCTGCAGCGAATCGAGCTGGCTGGCGACGTCATTGAGGGACTGGGCGGCGGCGCTGGTATCGCCGCTCTGCAAGGACGACGCCGCCTTGCTGAGCGAATCACGCATCGGGGCGTTCTGCGCCTGCTGCGACGCTTTCGCCAGCGCCTTCGCCAGCTCCTCACGGTCCTTGGGCGAGAGGGTCTGCAGCTGGGAGGCCAGGTCGCGCACGGCCTGGGCGCCTTTGGCCGGACTGCTGCTGATGGCCTGTGCCGCGCCGCGGCCGGCCGCCGTCCCACTGAGCGCATTCGCCAGGTTCTGGGCGCTGCTGTTCAGTGCCGGCGTCCCCGGGTCGGTCAGCCGCTGCAGCTGCTGTTCGGCCGGGGTGATCGACTCGAGCGCTTTGCGCGGGCTGGCCGCCTCCCGGATCTTCGCCTGGGTGTCCTGCAGGATCTTCTCCACCTGGGGGTTGGGCTTGTCGCTCGCCGCAACCTTCTTTTGTGCATCGGTGACCACCTTCGCCGCCCGGGCCTGGCTGGCGCGGTCGGCCTGCCGCTGGGCCAGCACGCGGTCCATCGGATTGGGCAGCAAAGCAAGCCCGAGCGCAAAGATGGTGAGCACCGCCACCAGCGACGCCTCGCCTCGATTGACTCGAACGGGAAAGGCTCTCACGAGCGAGGCACCCGCCGCGTGTCGCAGGGCGTCCTGCCGGAGCGCGCCGTCCATGGGCCCGGCTTCGGCGCGCCGTTCCCAGGCCGTCGATAGACGTTCTTTGAGGCCCAGCCGGATGTCGGCGAGCGCCATCAGCAGGGGAGCGCTCGGCCGGCGCAGACTCCAGGCGAGTACCACCAGCGCAGCCGCGACCGGGACGCCGATGGCGGCGACCTCGGCCCGCCGCTCGAAGGGAACCAGCCGGGCGATCACCAGCACGGCGGCGATCCAGGCGCCCGCCGCGACCAGGCCGTGGACCGCGTAGCTTGCCGCGCGTGCCCGGGCGGCGGCCCGCCGAAGCTGGCGCAGGATCGTCTCCAATGAGTTCATGCGCTCACCGGCGACTTGCGCCAGGGCAGGCGACGAATCGGCGGCAGCAGGAGGGCGCTCAGGACGAGGGCGGCCAGGCTGACCAGGAGCTGCATCGTGACCGACGCCTGCCAGTATTGCCACCCGCTGAAGAGCCCGCTGGGAATGGTGGTGCCGCTGGGCTGCGGCGGGTTGCGGATGAGCCCGCCCTTGCCGATCGGGACGCCGTTGGGTCCGAGCGGGACGCAGGTGGTGGGGCCGTACGCCGGCGAGGCGCACGAGGCGCTGGTGCCGTAGCCCTGCGAGTTCCGGACGCCGTACCAGGTCACGGGAGCATTCGTCCCGATGGTGACCAGCGGCAAGACCGGGCTGAGATAACTCACGGCCGGCGGCGCCGGCGCGTTGGTGGCGTTCGGGTCGATGTCCGTCGGGAACAGCAGCCCGAAGAGGAGGCTCCCGGCGAGCAGGATGAAGGCCCCACCATAGGCCGCCACGGTGGCCGGCAGGGTTCGGTTAAAGGCCGTCGAGCAGGCGAGGCCGATGATCCCCAGAGTCAACGCGGCCACGGCCGTCACCAGGAAGGCGGCGGCCAGCTGATCGAGCTCGATGCCGCCAAAGAAAAACACCAGGCTGAAGATCGGCACCGATAGGAGCAAGAGCAGGAGCACGAAGGACATCGAGGCCAGCAGCTTGCCCCAGAGAATCGAGAACGACGGCAGCTTCGTCACAAACAGCAGGTCGATCGTCTGCCGCTCGCGCTCGCTGCTGATTGCCCCCGCGGTGAGCGCCGGGGTGATGAAGGCCAGCAGGACCATCTGGAAGAGCACGAGATAGATGAACAGCCCCTGGCCGAAGCTGGCGGCCTGGCCCTGGTTGAAGGCGCTGTGCGTCGAGGCCGACATGGCGGAAAAGATCGCCCAGCCCAGCCCGCCGAGCAGCAGGATGTAGACCGTCATCGCGACCGGGGACCGCCAGGTTCGCATCCGCGAGCGGTATTCCTTGGCGACGATCGGGTTCCAGAGCGCGACGGCGATGCGCCTCATCCCACGTTCTCCGAGGTGGCCTTGAGGAAGGCGTCCTCGAGGCCGCCATCCAGCTGATTGAACCCGGAGACCTTGATGCCGGCGGCGATCAGCGTTTGGAGAATCGAGGCGGCGGTGGCTTCGTCGCCTTCGAACGCGGCCTCGATGGCGCCATTGACCATGCCGGCCTCGCGAATCGAGGGTAGCGGCTTGAGCACCGCGATGGCTTCTTCTCGCTGGCCCACCACGGAGATGCGCAGCCGGCGTCCAATGGTCAGCTGCCGGATCACGTCCTGCACCGGCCCGGTGGCGCGGATCCGGCCCTGGTCGATGATGCCGACCATGGTGCAGAGCTCGGTGAGCTCGGGCAGGATGTGGCTCGAGATCACGATCGTCTTGCCCATCTTCTGGAGCTCTTTGAGGATCTCGCGCATCTCGACCCGGGCCCGTGGATCGAGCCCGGAGGCGGGTTCATCGAGCAGCAGCACGGCCGGGTCGTGGACCAGGGCCCGGGCGAGGCAGAGCCGTTGCTTGAGCCCCCGCGATAGGGTGTCGACGGACTGATCCCGCCGGTCCGACAGGCCGACCAGCTCGAGCAGGTCGTCGGCAATCTTCTGGCGTCGCGCCTTCGGCTGCCGGTAGCAGGCCGCGTAGAAATCTAAATATTCGACGGCGGTGAGCTGGTCGTAGACGCCGAAGAAGTCCGGCATGTAGCCCAGCCGCTCGTGCACCAGGTTCGGGTGCTGGAGCACGTCGGCCCCGTCGACAAAGGCCCTTCCTGAGGTTGGTTCGAGCAGTGCCGCCAGGATCCGCAGGGTGGTGGTCTTGCCGGCGCCGTTGGGACCGACGAAGCCGAAGATCTCGCCCTTCGGGACCTCGAAGGAAGCGTGATCGAGCGCCGTGCGGCGCCCATAGACTTTCGTCAACCCCTCGACCGCGATCACTGGATCGTCCCCGAGAGCGATATCCCGCCGGCCAGCAAGCCACCAACGTTGGTGGTCAGCCGAAGCCGCACCAGGCCGGTGCTCGGATTGACGGCGCCGTCGGGCACGGCCGTGGTGCCGTTGTCCTGGTAGGCGATGTCGGTCCAGCTCGCGCGGCCCCAATCCCACACCTGTCCCTGGACGGCGGGGCCGGTCTGGCTGGAGCTGGCGGGCGGCCCGAACTTCGGGCCGTAGGGATTCTGGGCGTTCACCGAGACCCCGGTCAGGTGGACGCCATTGGCCAGCGGGGAGACGAACTCGTAGGTCACGCTGCCCTTCTGGATCAGGAGCATCCCGGGCGGACCATTGCCCTGGCTGTCGCCCACGACGTCCACGATGCGACCGTTGACCACCCCCGTCGGCAACGTACCGGCATCAATCTGGTCCACCGGGAGCGAGAGGGCGACGGCGGATTCGGCATAGGTCCTGGGGGTGCTGCCACTGACGGTCAGGCTGCCGAAGGATTGATGCGTCCACGCCACCAGCATCGGGGTCGTCGGCGCCGCACTCCCCTTGAAGCTGGTGCTGGTCGGCAGCAGCGAGAGGATCTGGGTCTTGGCTGTGAGGTCGCGGTCACTGGGACTCGATCCGGATGGGCCGGATGGGCCGCAGGGGCCGCCGCCACAGTACACCCCGTTGGCGTACACCCGGGTGAAGACCGGTTGCCCGAAGGGGTTCACCGATTTTGGGGCCACGCTCACCGCGGCCGTGGCACCGGGCTTCAAGGGGCCGATCGTCTGGAAGTTGTCGCCCGCGATCAGGACGGCATCGGTAAAGCTCAGGTTCGAATGGTTCTCGATGGTGCCGACCAGGGTGCCGCCGATCAGTCGCAGGTGGCCGGTCAGGCTTGGCGCCGCGGCCATGCCCTCGGTGGCGAATCCGCCCAGTGAAAAGGCGGTCATGCCCGCCATCGTCACCCCGTTGGCGGCGACATCGACCCGAATTCCCGGGTTGTTTCCGAAGCCGTTGTTCGTGGTCGCGATCGGGCTGATCAGCAGCCGCTCGCCGCCGACTCGCGCCTGGTAGTCACCGCGACCGGGCGGAATGATTCCAACGTAGGTCTCCTGGTACGCCTGATCCGAGCCTGGTTGCAGATGCAAAATCGCCACCTCGTTCGCCTGGATGGAGCGGCCCTTGGTCACGACTCCGGTCCCATAGGCGCCGGCCGCGGCGACCAGCGCGATCAGGGGCACGGTCACCCACGCCAGCGCCCGGCGGCGCATCGCGCCGAGGACAAAGTAATTGATGGGACCGACCAGCAACACGTAGAGCAGGACGAGAACGCCGGTGACCTGCAGCGACGGGAGATCCAGGCCCGGCAGGTTGGCCAGCACCGCCATCAGGGCATTGCTCTTCGAGGCCATCGACGCTGACGATCCAAACGACCCGGAGCTGCCGCCGCCGACGAAACCGTAGGTGAAGTTCTGGCCGGCGCCGCCGGAGCCGAAGATGGCTCGGGCCATGATTTGCCGTTGCAGGTCCTTGGCTCCGCTCCAGGTGGCGACCGGATCCTGGTTCCAGTCGAAGGTCGCCATGGTGACGGTTCCAGCGCCGACCGTCCGGTCCAGCAAGAGCGGCTGCGCTCCATGCGCCAGCCAGGCCCGCGCGCTCGTAACCGTGCCGGTGGCCAGCTCCACCGCCGAACCGCCGAAGTCGGGGACATTGACGAGCGCGGTGCCAGTGACCTGCATCGGCAGGATGCCGGCGGGCAGGCCCGCCAGCGTTTTGTGCCAGGTGGCGCCGGTGCCGAGTAACAGGTCACCGCCGTTGGCGACGAACCCGGCGAGTGCCGCGCGCTGCGCCGCCGTCAAGCCGTCAGTCGCAAAGTCATCGATGGCGATCAGGTCGAAGGCGCGGAGCGGGATCGGGGAGTCTGCGATCTCGTCCGCACGCAGGTGGACCACCCGGGCCGCCACGCCAGCCGGATGAATCGCCGCAAACTCGTCGAGTGACGATGCCTGATCGGAGAGGACGGCGATCAAGCTGGTCGTCGTCCCGTTGCCAACAGAATCCTGGGAAACCACGACCCGGCCGTTCTGCACGATGCGGGCCGTGATGGTGGCGCCGGTCGTGTCCTGGACCACGTAAATCCGAACCCGCTTGCTGGCGCCGGCGGCGAGGCTGATCGGTTCCTGGTAGATGGTGGTTCCGCTCACCCCGGGCTGGGCGTTGAGGGACTGCTGCACCTGGAGCGTACCGTCGACTTCCGCGCCGCTGTTGCTGGCGTCGATCGTGACCGGCATCCATTCACCCGGCTTGATGACGTCCTGGTAGCCGGCGTGCACCGTCAGCGTCACGGCGCCCTTGGCCTGGGCGGCCACCGCCGTGGTGAACAGAGCCAGCGATGCCAGGATCGCGGCAAGCGCCGTCCGGGCGGGCAGGCGGAAGCTACCCATCTAGCTCTGTAAGACGCTGGGCGGGGTGAAAAGTTCCGTTCTCGCCTCTTCGGGACGCAGTATGGCCGGGCCCGGGAGGGCCGTCAATCGGTTGGCGACCCGGATATCACGGAGAGTGGCTACGCCGGAGCCGGCCGCCAGGAGCGAACTGCCGGAGGAGGGACTCGAACCCACACGGACTTACGCCCAGGCGCTTTTGAGGCGCCCTCGTCTACCATTCCGACACTCCGGCCTGTGTGCCCGGCGAGTATATCCAAGTACGCTCGTTGGGAACTTATTAGGGATGTTTACGTCCAACAGTCAAGACGATCGCGACCTGGTGGGCCGGGCCCGCCGGGGTGATCGGGAGGCGTTCACCCAATTGATCGTGCAATATCAAGTACCGCTGTACAACATGGCGCTGCGGATGGTCGGCCGGCCCGACGACGCGGCGGACATCGCGCAGGAAGCCTTCCTGCGCGCCTGGGAGAAGATCCGCACCCTGCGCGAGGCCCCCTTCAAATCCTGGCTGTTCCAGATCGCCGCGAATCTCTGCTATGACCACTTTCGGCGCGGCCGGCGATACGGCGCCATGCCGGACGAAGAAACCAGCAACGTGATCGGCCTCGGCATCGCCACTCCCGATCCGCAGGAGCAGGCCGAGGCCAGCGAGCGCAACCGGCTGGTGCGCGAGAGCATCCAGGCGCTGGAGCACGACATGCGGATCGCCATCGTCTTGCGCGACGTCAACGGCATGGCCTACGACGAGATCGCCAGCGTGCTCCGGGTGCCGTTGGGGACGGTCAAGTCACGAATCGCCCGGGCGCGCGCCCAGGTCCAGGAACGGCTGCAGCAGTATCCGGATTTCTTTCTCCGGGAGGACGCCCATGCCGAGTGAGCCGCGCGTCCCCACCGAGCCGAGCCTCGAGGAGCTGTCGGCGTTCATCGACAGCGAGCTCGACGAAGCCGCGCAGGCGCGCGTCGCCGAGCATGTCGCCGGCTGTCGCGATTGCCAGGCGCGGCTCGACGGACTGCGGCAGACCGCCCATGCCATCCGTGGGTTGCCGATGGAGTCGCCGCCGCGGCCGTTCACCATCCCGGCGCAGCGCCGCCAGTCATGGCGATGGGCGCCCGCGGGGTGGATCGGTAGCGCGGCCGTGGCGCTGTTGCTGGTTGCCGTGGGCATTCAGAATTTGCACCTGCCGTCAGGCCCGGCCGCGACCTCGAGGTCGACGAGCACGGTTAGCGGCGGCCTGGCCCAGGGTGCCGGCGCCCAGAAAGGCGCCGTCGCGCCGCTCGCCGCGCCCGCCCCGGCCTCGAACGATCAATATTCCTACGGGAGCGCCAGCCGTGCGGCCGCGAATGTCGCGACGGCGGTGGATCCGACCAACAGCTCGCGGCGTCTGGTCCTGGACACTGACAGCACGTCCTACGTCGCGAACGGCAAGATGCAGGTGACGGTCCAGTTGATCGGCTCGCCGTCGACGTCGCTCAACAGCGGCGACCAGGGGCTGACGCTGACGCTGGTCCGCAACGGCGTTGGCGTCGCCCTCAAACCGGTGGGCGTCGAGAGTTGGAACGGCACCCCGATTTTTGGCGGCCGGTATGACCTCGCCAGCCTTCCGCTGTCGTCACCGCGCGACGGTGCTTACCGGCTGGAAGCGACCTGGGTGGTTCCCGATGGTTCGGGGCGCGTGCTCCAGGCGAGCGTCCCGGTAACGATCACAAGCTAAGGTTGCCTAGCTTTTTTCCGGCGGTGGGCCTTCCAGGTCGGGCAGGTCCATGCTGTTGATCAGCTCTTTGAAGATCGAGAGCTTGTCTTCCTCTTCTTCTTCCTTCTCAGGGAAGACGCCGGCCTTGTCGAGCACGTCCTGCGACACCAGGATCGGGCAGGTCATCCGAACCGCGAGCGCGATTGCGTCACTCGGCCGCGAATCGATTTCGACTTCTTTCCCGTTGACGGCCAGGAAAAGTCGAGCAAAGAAGACCTCGTTCGTCAACGACGTCACCTGAATTTTCTTGAGCCGCAGCTCCGCGCTCTGCAGGATGTTGGCAACGAGATCGTGCGTGATCGGCCGCTCGGGGGTGATGCCGGTGATCTTCAGGGCGATCGCGTTGGCTTCGTAGATGCCGATCCAGATGGGCAGGTAGCGGTCGGTTTCTTTTTCTTTAAGGATCACAACGTGTTGCCCGCTGGGCATGTGGACACGGATGGAGTCGACCTGCATTTCGACGAACTTGGCCATCCTGAATTCGAGCCTATCTTACCATCGGATTTTTCGCATCTCGCTTGCGTTGGTCGGGGTTTTCATGCCTTCAGCGCTCGGCGTTTGAGGGGTGTCACGCATGTCTAAACTTTGATGGTGACAGAGCCTCAAAAGAAGCTGCGGCTCGTCCTGATCGACGGCCATTCGCTGGTGTATCGGGCGTTCTTCGCGCTTCCTTCACTGACCGACCGGAACGGGCGCGTGGTCAACGCCGCCTACGGGTTCACCTCCATGCTGTTGCTGGCCCTCCAGGAGCACCCCGATTACGTGCTGGCGTCCTTCGATCTGGGCGGGCGGACCTTCCGGCACGAGGAGCTGGAGCAATACAAGGCCAACCGGCGGCCGACCCCACCCGAGCTGTCGCACCAGTTTCCACTCACCCGCGACATCGTGCGCGCCTTCGGCATCCCGATCTATGAGCTCCAGGGCGTGGAAGCCGATGACATCATCGGCACGCTGGTGACCCAGGCCCGCGACCAGGGCCTGCACAGCACGATCGTGACCGGCGACCTGGACGCGTTGCAGCTGGTGAACGACGACGTCGACGTGCTCACCAGCAAACGCGGTGTGTCGGAGACCGTGCTCTACACCCCCGACCGAGTCCGCGAGCGCTATGGGCTCGAGCCGGTGCAGACGGTGGATCTGAAAGGACTGGTCGGCGACGTGTCGGACAACATCCCGGGCATCCGTGGCATCGGCGAGAAGACGGCGATCAAGCTGATCCAGGAGTTTGGCTCGGTCGAAAATCTGGTCCAGAGCCGGGCCAGCGTCACCCCCCCGAAGGTCAAGAAACTGCTGGAAGAATTCGGCGAGCAGGCGCTGCTGAGCAAGAAGATGGCCACCATCGTGCGCAGCATCGATGTCACGCTCGACCTGACGCGCGGCTCGGCGCAGGACTACCGGCCCGATGCCGCCCGCACCATGCTGGCCGATCTCGGCTTTCGCAGCCTGGCGGCGCGGGTGCCCACCACCTGGCGCGATGGCAGCACGATGTCGGCGCCACCCATCTTCGCCCCGCTGAACGACCAACCGCGTCAGGATCAGCCGGCACAGCCCACGCTGGCCCTCGAAAGCGGGCCCGCCGAGGCGGTGACCATCGTCCGGCAACCGGCCGAGCTCGAGCGCCTGGTGACGGCCTTTGCCGCCGCCGATCGGGCAGGCTTCCAGGTGGTCACGGTCGACGACGTACCGCGCCATGGCCGAATCGCCGCACTCGTCGTCGGCCTGGACGAGCACCAGGTCTTCTATGTGCCGCTCGCGCACGAGCAGGAGCGCTGCCTCGAGCTGCGCGACGTGCTGGGCCGTTTCGCGCCCAGCCTGCGCAGCGCGCGACCGTCCAAGCTCGGCTTCAACCAGAAGGCGGATTACCTGGCGATGCGGGCGCACGGGATCGAGCTCGGCGGGATCGACTGGGACCTGCTGGTCGCGGCCTACTTGCTCAACTCCGGCGTTCGGTCTCCCAGCCTCGAGGCGCTCGCCTCGGACGTCCTGCATCGCACCATCGAGGGGCGCGAGGCGTTGTTCGGCAGCGGCAAGACGGCGACCACCTGTGACCAGGTCGAGATCGCGCGCGCCGCGGCCTTCTTTGGGGAGCGGATGCGGGTGATGCTGGAGCTCGCCCCCCGGCTGCAATCTGAGCTCGACCGGCTCAAGAATGCCGCGCTCTTTCGCGACCTCGAGATGCCGCTGGTGCCGGTGCTGGCCGAGATGGAGCTCGCCGGGGTGTCGATCGACCTGGAGTACCTGCAGCTGGTCTCGCGTGAGCTGTACGACCAATTGCAGCGGCTCGACCAGGAGATCGAAGACGTCGCGCACGGGCCGATCAATGTCAACTCGCCCCAGCAGCTGGCGCGATTTCTCTTCGAAGACCTGAACCTGCCGGGCGGCCGAAAGACGAAGAGCGGCTACTCGACGGACGCGAACGTGCTCGAGGGTCTGCGCGACCAGCATCCGGTGGTCGGGAAGATCCTGGAATTTCGCCAGCTCAGCAAGCTCAAGGGAACCTACGTCGATGCCCTGCCCCTGCTGGTCGATCCGAAGACGCATCGGGTCCACACCAGCTTCAATCAGACCGTGGCGGCCACCGGCCGGCTTTCGTCGTCCGATCCCAACCTGCAGAACATTCCGATCCGGACCGAGGTGGGCCAGAAAGTGCGGCGCGCTTTCATTCCCGCCCAGCCGGGTGATCTCTTACTTTCAGCCGACTATTCGCAGATCGAGCTGAGAGTACTGGCGCACATGACGGACGACCCGGTGCTGGTCGACGCCTTTGCACGGGGCGAGGACATTCACGCGCGGACGGCGGCCGAGGTGTTCGGCATCAACCAGTCCGAGGTCACGGCCAATCAGCGGCGGCTGGCCAAGGTCGTGAATTTCGGCCTGTTTTACGGGCTCAGCGACTTCGGCCTGGCCCGCGACACCGGCATGTCGACCGAGGAGGCGCGGGTCTTCATCGATGCCTACTTCCGGGCCTACAACCGGGTGCGCGAATTCCTCGAAGGTATCAAGATCCAGGCCCGCGAGCAGGGATACGTCGAGACCCTGCTACAGCGCCGGCGCTACATCCAGGACATCCGGTCGCCGAACCGGGCATTGCGGCTGGCGGCCGAGCGGATCGCGATCAACATGCCGGTCCAGGGATCGGCGGCCGACATCATGAAGCTGGCCATGATCCAGCTGCAGAAATATCTGCGCGACGAGCGGCTCAGCAGCCGGATGATCCTGACGGTGCACGACGAGCTGGTCTTCGAAGTTCCGCCGGCCGAACGCGATCGCCTGATCGAGGTCGTCCCCGACCTGATGGCGACGGCGTATCCATTGGATGTGCCGCTTCAGGTCGACCTGAAATTGGGCCCCAACTGGCAGGACATGGAGCGGGTTCGTCTGGTGGCGGCGCAAGCCTAGACCCATGCCGGAGCTACCGGAAGTCGAGACCGTAGTTCGCGACCTGCGGCCGCAGCTGAGTGGCCGAACGATCGCGTCCGTGCAATTGACCCGTGACCCGTTGATCCGCGGCCGGCTGATTCGCTACCCGAGCGCGACAACGTTCGTTCGACGCCTGCGTGGCCGGACGATCAGGTCCGTCGAACGACGCGGCAAGTACATCGTGATGCCGCTGGATCAGGACTCAGAGCGGCTAGTCGTCCACCTGGGGATGACCGGCCACCTGCGAGTCTGGGAGCCCGAAGAAACGCCGGTCAAGCACACCCATGTGCGCGTGTTACTTGACACCGGCCTGGAGCTGCGCTACGACGACCAGCGGCAGTTCGGCCGGCTGCTGCTCGGCAAGCAGGACGAGCTGGTCGCCGCCCGGGCGTTTCCCGCCCGGCTGGGCCCGGAACCGATCCACGGCGACCTGACGGAAGCTGAGTTCGACCGGCTGGTCAGGGGCCGCCGCCGCCCCGTGAAATCGGCGCTATTGGATCAATCGTTTCTCGCCGGGGTGGGCAATATCTACGCCGACGAGGCATGTTTTCGGGCGGGAATCCGTCCTAGCCGGTGGACGCACCAGTTGACGCTGCGTGAACGCCGGGCGCTCTACTCGGCGATCCAGGAGGTTCTCGAGAACAGCATTGCGGCGCGAGGCTCGTCGATCATCAACTACGTCGATGCCTTTGGGCTGCGCGGCTCCAACCAGGAGAAGCTGCTCGTCTACGGCCGCGCCGGCGAGCCCTGCCTGACATGCGGGACGCCATTGCAGGGAACCCGGCTGGCCGGCCGCGGCACGGTCTACTGCCGCAAGTGCCAGCGCTGACCCGGCCCCGCTGGCCCCGCCTCAGTCGCCGACTGATGATCACCGCGGGTGTCTTTCTGGCGGCCTTCCTGCTGATCACGGCGCTGGTGATGGTGGGCGGCTTCGATCGGCTCAACCTGCGTTTGACCCACTATCTGCAGAACCGCGGGAGCTTCGGCCAGGACCTCGGCCTGGGCCTCTTCTCGTACCTGGGCAGCATCGAGGTAACGATCGTGATTGCCGCCTTGCTCGGCCTGGCGCTGTTTCGCGGTTTGCGCCTGCTCGCCGTGCTGCCCGTGGCGTTCGTCCTGGTCGGCTCGGGGTTGGAGATCCTGGGCAAGCATCTCGTGACGAGCATCGCCCCGGGCAAGGCCTTCCAGCGATTTCCGGAGATTTTGCCGACGATCCCCCACAACGTCGGCGGGTACTCGTACCCCAGCGGCCACGTGCTGCGCGCGGTGCTCGCCTACGGGCTGGTGCTCTACCTGGCGGAGCGATGGGAACTCTTCGGCCGTGACAGCTCGCGCCTCAGCCCGATCCTGGTGCTGGTGATTTTCTTCGTCGGTTACGGTGTGGTCTACCTGGGCTGGCACTGGCTCTCGGACGCGCTGGGCGGCGCGCTGCTGGGGCTGACGCTGCTGTTCGGCCTGATCGCCTACCTCGAGCGCAAGCGGCTGGTCAACCCGGGCCACGCCGACACCTCGGAATAGAGCCCGTCAGGGCCCGCCGCTGATCCCGTAGGCGAGGTAGTCGTCTGCGCCGACCTTCAGGTAGACGGCCATGGCGCACGGCAGCGGCCCGGCATTCGGGGATTGACGGCGAAGGCTGTCCGGCAGGGGCTTGGCGAAGATTGCCGTGCCGCTGGCCGTGATGCCGACCTGGCGAAACGGAAACACGCCGAAACCATTTCCCATGGCGTCGATCTGGGCCCGGCCGACGTGCGCCCCGGGATCGTAGCGCCGGTCACAGTAGTCGATCCGGTTGGGCTGCGCCGTCGGGTCCCAGGTCCCGAACGCCGCCCGGCTGTAGGAGGCCCAACCAAGCAGGCCGAGCACGGCCAGGCTCAAGAGCCCGATCGTCCCGAGGGCGATGTTCCGCCGCATCTAGCGGGTTAACGGGCTACGGGGGACGTTTGTTTCTGGCAGGGCAAACCTACAATTAAAGGATGCCCAGGTTCGCGTTCACGGCTGACTTTTCGCCCGCGGGCGGCCAGCCGGAGGCCATCAAAAAGCTTGCCACAGGGGTCGATCAGGGCCTCAAACACCAGGTGCTGCTCGGCGTGACCGGGTCCGGCAAGACGATGGTCGTCGCCCAGATGATCCAGGAGATCCAGCGGCCGACGCTCGTCATGTCGCCAAACAAGACCCTGGCGGCCCAGCTGTGCAGCGAGTTCCGCTCGTTCTTCCCCCAGAACGCGGTCGAGTATTTCGTCAGCTACTACGACTACTACCAGCCGGAGGCCTACATCCCCCGGAGCGATACCTATATAGAGAAGGACTCGTCACGCAACGACGAGATCGACCGGTTGCGCCAGTCGGCCACCCGGGCGCTGCTCACCCGCCGGGACGTGATCGTGGTGGCCAGCGTGTCGTGTATCTACGGCGTCGGGTCGCCGGAGGATTACCTCGGCGAGTCGATCGAGATCCATGCCGGCGAAGGCTTCCGGCGGGACATCTTCCTACGGAAGCTGACCAACCTCCAGTTCCAGCGCAACGACGTCGACTTCGGTCGCTCCCGCTTCCGGGTCCGGGGCGATACGGTGGACGTGCAGCCGTCCTACGATCAGATCGCCACCCGGGTGCAGTTCAACGGCGATGAGGTGGAGCGGATCGTCCAGATCGACCCGCTGACCGGTGAGCTGATCGGCGACCTGGAGACGTTCCAGGTGTTCCCGGCGACCCACTACGTCACCCCTCGGCAGAAGCTGCTCCACGCGCTGGACGCGATCAGCGAGGAGCTCGAGGAGCGGGTGGCGTGGTTCGAGAGCCAGGGCAAACTGCTGGAGGCGCAACGGCTGCGGCAGCGAACCATGTTCGACCTGGAGATGATGCGGGAGACCGGGAGCTGCGCCGGGATCGAGAATTATTCCCGCCACCTGACCGGCCGGCGGCCCGGCCAGGAGCCCTACACCTTGATGGACTTCCTGCCGGCGGACACCCTGGTCGTGGTCGATGAATCGCACGTCGGCGTGCCCCAGGTCGGGGGCATGTACGGCGGCGATCGCTCGCGGAAGATCCCGCTCGTCGATTACGGCTTCCGGCTGCCCTCAGCCCTCGACAACCGGCCGCTGACGTTTGCGGAATGGGAGCGCAAGGTCCAACAAGTGGTCTACGTCTCGGCCACCCCCGGGCCCTACGAGGAGCAGCGCTCGCAGCAGACGATCGAGGTCATCATCCGGCCGACCGGGCTGGTCGATCCGACCGTCGAGGTGCGGCCCACCAAGGGGCAGATGGACGACCTGCTGGGCGAGCTCAACAAGCGCGTCGAGAAGAAGCAGCGAACGCTGATCACCGTGTTGACCAAAAAGATGGCGGAGGACCTGACCGATTATTTGCGCGAGATGGGCGTCAAGGTGAACTACCTGCACTCGGACGTCGACACGCTGGAGCGGGTCGAGATTCTGCGCGACCTGCGGCTCGGTGTCTTCGACGTGCTGGTCGGTATCAACCTGCTTCGTGAAGGCCTCGATCTCCCGGAGGTGGCGTTCATCGCGATTCTCGACGCCGACAAAGAAAGCTACCTGCGCGACGCGCGGTCGTTGATCCAGACCATCGGTCGCACCGCCCGAAACGTCGAGGGCCACGTGATCCTGTACGCCGACAATATGACGGGCTCGATGCAACGCGCGATCGGCGAGACCGACCGCCGGCGCAGCATCCAGACGGCGTACAACGAGGAGCACGGGATCACGCCAGCGACCATCGTCAAAGCGGTCTACAACCTGGAGCGGCAGCAAGAAAAAGCCGTGGAGGACAGTATCGCGACGCTGGCGTCGGGCCTTCCGCCGGATGAGATCGAGCGCCTGATCAAGGACCTGGAGCGAAAGATGAAGGCGGCGGCGCGCGATTTGCAGTTCGAGCGCGCCGCCGAGCTGCGCGACCGGCTGGTCGCACTGCGGCGCGACGCGATGGAGTACCGGGAGTCACTGCCGCCCGCCGCCGCCGCGGAGTCGGGGATGTGGCGCAAGCCGAAGACCAGCCGGATGAGGGCGCGGGTCCATGGCTAAGTCGGTAAAAGCAGCCGGGCAGCACACCGAGATCGTCATCCGGGGAGCGCGCGAGCACAACCTCAAAGACATCGATCTCACCATCCCGCGCGACAAGCTGGTGGTCTTTACCGGGCTCTCCGGATCGGGGAAATCGTCGCTCGCCTTCGACACCATCTATGCCGAAGGACAGCGGCGCTACGTCGAGTCGCTGTCGTCGTACGCTCGCCAGTTCCTCGGCCAGATGGACAAGCCGGACGTCGACCAGATCGACGGGCTGTCGCCCGCCATCTCCATCGACCAGAAGGGCGCCAGCCACAACCCGCGGTCAACGGTCGGCACGGTGACCGAGATCTACGACTACCTGCGCCTGATGTACGCCCGGATCGGCCATCCGCATTGTCCGATCAGCGGCCACGAGATCACCCGGCAGACGACGGAGCAGATCGCGGACAAAGTGATGGAGCTGCCGCCGGGGAGCCGGGTCATGATCCTGGCCCCGGTCGTGCGGGATCGCAAAGGCGAGCACCACGACGTGCTCGCCGAGGCGCGCAAGGCGGGCTTCGTTCGCGCCCGGGTCGACGGCAATCTGTACGAACTAACTGAGCGCGTCCAGCTGGACAAAAACAAGAAGCACAACGTCGAGATCGTGGTCGACCGGCTGGTGATCGAGAAGGAGGGGATCAGCCGGCTTCGCGAGTCGGTCGAGACCGCAGCCAAGATGGCCACCGGCCTCGTGCTGGTGGTGCCGGCCGAGCGGAAAGGCGAGGAACTGCTCTTCAGTCAGAACTTCGCCTGCCCCTACGACGGCTTCTCGATGGAAGAGCTCGCGCCGCGGAATTTTTCTTTCAATAACCCTCACGGCGCCTGTCCGTCGTGCACCGGGCTGGGCAGCAAGCTCGAGATCGATCCCGACCTGGTGATCCCCGACAAGAACCGGCCGCTTGGCGAGGGCGCCATCCGCACCTGGGGCCGCTCGTCCTACTTCTATAACGACCTGGTCGAGGCCGTCGCTCGCCGCTACAAGATCGCCATGGACAAGCCGTTTGGCAAGCTGACGGTCAAAGAGCGGCAGATCATCCTCTACGGGAACAACGGCGACCCCTTGCGCGTGAAGTACTTCAACAGCGAGGGACAGCGACGTTGGTACGAGACCTCGTACGAAGGGATCATCCCGAACCTGGAGCGGCGCCATCGCGAAACGGAGTCCGAGTTCATCCGTGCCGAGATCGAGCGGCTGATGACGCCGCGGCCGTGTCCGGTCTGCAAAGGGAAGCGGCTCAAGCCGGAATACCTCGCGGTGACGGTGGCCGACCGCTCGATCATGGATATTTGCGAGCTGTCCATCACGGCGGCGCAGGACTGGTTTGCGAGACTCGAGCTGCCGGAGCGCGAGACGTTGATCGCGCGCGCCATCTTGAAAGAGATCCGCGAGCGACTCCAGTTCCTGGTGGATGTCGGGCTCGATTACTTGAGCCTGGCTCGCGCCGCCGACTCGCTTTCCGGCGGCGAGGCGCAGCGGATCCGGCTCGCCACCCAGATCGGCTCGAAGCTGATGGGCGTCCTCTACATCCTCGACGAGCCCTCGATCGGCCTGCATCAGCGCGACAACCGCAAGCTGATCAATACGCTGGTGGCGCTGCGCGACATCGGGAACACCGTGGTGGTCATCGAGCACGATGAGGAGACGATGCGAAGCGCCGACTTCATCGTCGACATCGGTCCCGGCGCCGGCGAGCATGGCGGCAAGATCGTCGCCACCGGCAACTTCGACGACATTCTGAAGTCGCCGGAGTCAATCACGGGGGCCTTTCTGCGCGGCGAGCGGTCGATCCCGTTGCCGGCTCGACGCCGCAAGGGGAACGGGCAGATGATCGTGGTCCGGGGCGCGACCGAGAACAACCTGAAGAACATCGATGTCTATTTCCCGCTGGGCAAGTTGATCTGCGTCTCCGGGGTCAGCGGCTCGGGCAAGAGCACGCTGGTCAGCGACATCCTCTACCGCCGCATGGCGCAGCATTTCTACCGGGCGAAGGACCGGCCGGGCGTCGCGCGGGAGGTCTCCGGGCTTGGCTTCATCGACAAGGTGATCAATGTCGACCAGTCGCCGATCGGCCGGACGCCTCGCTCCAACCCGGCGACCTACACCGGCGTCTTCACCTACATCCGCGATCTCTTCGCCGAGATGCCGGAGGCACGCGTCCGCGGTTACGGGCCGGGCCGGTTCAGCTTCAATGTCAAGGGCGGCCGCTGCGAGAACTGCGAGGGCGACGGCATCATCAAGATCGAGATGCACTTCCTGCCCGACGTCTACGTGCCGTGCGAGGTCTGCAAGGGCAAGCGCTACAACAAGGAAGCCCTGGAGGTCACCTACCGGGGCAAGACGATCGCCGACGTGCTGGACATGAGTGTCGAGGAGGCCACCGAGTTCTTCGACCGGATCCCCCGGATCAAGCGCAAGCTGCAGACGCTCTGCGAGGTCGGCCTCGGCTACATCCGGATGGGCCAGCCGGCGACGCAGCTGTCGGGCGGCGAGGCGCAGCGGGTGAAGTTGACCGAAGAGCTCAGCCGTCGGGATACGGGCAAGACGTTCTACATCCTCGACGAGCCGACCACCGGCCTGCACTTCGCCGACATCGAGCGGCTGCTCAACGTGCTGCACCGGCTGGTCGACGCCGGCAACACCGTGGTCGTGATCGAGCACAACCTCGACGTGCTCAAGACGGCCGACCACATCATCGACCTGGGACCGGAAGGTGGCGACAAGGGGGGAGAGGTGGTGGCGGTCGGGACCCCAGAGGAGATCGTCCGGAACCGCCGCTCGTATACCGGCCAGTATCTCAAGCGAGTCCTCGACCCGGAGCTCGCGATAGCCTGAGTTCGATGGCGACCACCACCAAGGCGGTTCCGATCACGGAGCGGCCCGATTACCTGCGCGAGCGGCTGAAGGCGTTGCCGGAGACGCCCGGCGTCTACCTGATGCGCGATACCCAGGGACGCGTCATCTACGCCGGCAAGGCGCTCAGCTTGCGCAACCGGGTGCCGAACTATTTCCAGGCCTCCAGCGTGCTGCCCGAGCATATCGCCGCCATGGTGGCGCGGGTCTACGACTTCGAAGTGATCACCACCGCGACGGAGAAAGAAGCCCTGGTGCTGGAGCAGACGATGATCAAGCGGCATCGCCCGCGATTCAATATCCGTCTGCGGGACGACAAGAACTATCTGTACATCAAATTGCCCCTCAACGAAGACTTCCCACGCATCACCCTGGTCCGCCGCCCGGGCAACGACGGCGCCCGATACTGGGGGCCGTACACGCACGCGATCGCGCTGCGGACGACGTTGAAGACCGTGCGGCGGGTGATTCCCTATCGCAGTTGCAAGGACTCGGAGTTCGCGCTGGGGCGGCCCTGCTTTTATTACCATCTCAATCTCTGCTCGGCACCCTGCGCGGGGTTCATCAACCGCGAGGAGTACCACGAGCAGCTGAACCAGGTGGCGAGCTTCCTCGACGGCCGCTCCGATCATGTCGCGAAGCGGCTCAAGCAGCAGATGCAGGACGCGGCCGACAGGCTCGAGTACGAAGCCGCGGCTCGCTACCGGGACCGGCTCGACGCGATGGAACGGATGGCGGAGCGGCAGAAGGTGCTGGCGATGGGCCGCTACGACCAGGACCTGTTCGGCCTAGCGCGCGCGAATGGCCAGGGATCCGTCCGGGTCTTCAGCGTGCGCGAAGGGCGGCTCTCGGGCTCCGAGAACTTCGACCTCGTCGGCCTCGGCAAGGACCAGTCGAACGCCGACGTCCTCAACGCCTTCGTCAGCCAGTATTACGCGAGCGCCACGCACATCCCGAAAGAGATTTTTGTTCCGCAGCCGCTGCCCGACCGCGAGCTGATCGAGCAATGGTTGACCGAGCGCCGCGGCAGCATCGTCACGGTCCGGGTGCCGCAGCGAGGCAAGCAGCGCGAGTTGCTGCAGCAGGCGGCCGCCAACGCCCAGGAGACGATGCGCCAGATGCGGATCAAACTCGACTACGACGCCGAGCGGACGGCTTCCCTGCTCAACGACCTGCAAGCCCGGCTGGCCCTGCCGGCGCTGCCGGTCCGGATCGAGTGCTACGACATCTCCAACATCCAGGGGAAGTTCCCGGTCGGCTCCATGGTCGTCTTCGAGGACGGGCGTCCGAAGCCTGCGCACTACCGCCATTTCCGGATCAAGACCGTCCAGGGCGCCAACGACTTCGCCATGTTGCAGGAGGTGTTGCGGCGGCGTTTCAGCCGGCACGCCCGCTCCGAAGAGGGCATCCCGGAGGAGCCGAGCTTCAGCCGGTTGCCGGACCTGGTCCTGATCGACGGCGGCAAGGGGCAGCTGTCGGCCGCGCGCGAGGTGATGGAGTCGATGCGGCTGGCCGCCGTGCCCGCCTTCGGGCTGGCCAAGGAGCACGAGGAGCTGTTCCGGCCCGGCGAGAGCGACCCGCTGCGCCTGCCGCTGGATTCGGAGGCGCTCTTCCTGGTGCAGCGGATCCGGGACGAGGCGCACCGGTTTGCCATCACCTTCCATCGCGTAGTCCGCAAGCGGGACGCCTTCGCCTCGGTGCTGGACGGGATCAGCGGCCTGGGTCCGGTCCGCCGCCGGGCGTTGCTGCGCCGCTTCGGCGGTATCGAGAACATCCGCAACGCCAGCGTCGAGGAGCTGATGACGGTCAAGGGCATCATCCGGCCGGTAGCGGTCGCGATCAAGGAGATCCTCTGAGATAATTCCAGCCGTGGATCGCGCCGTTCGGCGGTGCTCGTTCTGTGGAAAGCCGCAGGGCGAGGTACGGTTGGTCGCCGGCCCCTCCGAGGTCTACATCTGCCACCTCTGCGTCGCCCTGTGCAACGAGATCCTGGCGCACGAGGCCGAGCCCGGGCGGCCCGGGCCGCCCGACCAGCCCTCCCGCCCAGGCAAGCTGATCCGTACCGAGATCACCTCGGGCTAAGCCGGGGCGGGCCCGCCAATTCCGGCCGAGGTGCCAGCCCGCCGCCTACCTACCGTTATAGGGGCGTGCCGGACTCGCCGAACCTGTCCAGCGCGCTTGGCGAGACCGTCACCCAGGGGCGGCAGTTCCTGGCGCGCGTCGAGTCGCTGGCGGGCGCCATCTCGACCGAGCTGGAGGGGCACGAGCGGGCGAGCCGGGAATGGGCGTCCGAACGGCAGGCCCTCAAGGACGAGGTCGAGCGGCTCCGGGGCCAGGTCGACGCGCTCAACGGCACGCTCGCGGAACTCCGGCAAGCCGTGCACCGGGTAGGGCAGGAGCGCGACCAGGTCACGGCCGATCGCGACCAGGCCCGCCAGGCAAAGGATGCCGCCGAACGCGAGCTGGCCGAGTCGCGGGAGGCGGCCAAGCAGGAGCTGGCTACGGCGGCTGCCGACCTGACCCGGTCGCGCGAGCAGCTGGCGCTGGTCACCAGGGACCGGGATGCCCTGCAGACCGACCAGATCCAGTGGGGTCTCGACCGGGAACAGCTGCTCGCGGAGCAGGGCCGGTTGCGAGAGCGCGTCTCCAGCCTGGAAGCCGATATGGCGACCGAACGCACCGGGCACCAGGCGCTGCAGGCTCGGCACGCCGAGCTCACCGAGCAGTCGAACAAGCTCGCCGGCGACTGGGCCGGCCGCCGCCAGGCGCTCGCCGCGGAGATCGCGGCGCAAAACGAGGAGATGGAGCAGGTGCGCAAGTCGCTGCTCGAGAGCCAGGAGCGGGAGCGCCGCGTCGTCAGCACCGGCCCGGCCAACCTCCCCACCGCCGCGGCCACCAGCGAGCAGAGCCACCTGATCAACTCGCGGCTGAACACGCTCGTCGGGTTCTCCAGCGTCCTCCTCGACGAGCGGGCCCACGCGCTCACGAGCGAGGAGCGGCGCGAGTACGTCAAGTACCTCCACGACAGCGCCGTCAAACTCGGGGAAACCGTGCGCGCCCTGACGGGAGTCCGGCCGGCGAGCGCGGACCCCGCGGCGCCTCCCATCGACCGCGATCGGCGGCCGCCGGACATCCTGGTCGCCGACAACGACGCGAATTCGCGCCAGCGGATCGAGCCGTTCCTCAAGCGCGCCGGCTACGAGGTGGTCTACGTCGAGAACGGCCCGCGCGCCCTCGAGAAGGCGTCGCACCTCCAGCCACTGGCGATCCTGATCGATGGGCAGCTGCCTCCGAGCGGCGCCCCGGCCCTGGTGCGGGAGCTGCGCAAGGACCCGCGGACCCGCGAGATCCCGATGGTGCTGCTCGCGGCACCGGACGGGCCGCCCATGGCGATCGCCGAGTGCGAGGTGCTGACCAAGCCGATCGACCGCCAGCAGCTGGTCCAGCTGATGGTCCGCTTCGACCTGATGGCGGATGGCAAGCGGGCCCGCAAGATGCCGGCCAACGTGCTGGTCGTCGACGACGACCCGCAGGCGGTCAGCCTGGTCAAGGCAATCCTGAAGCCCTTCAACGTCCGGGTCAGCGCCGTCGACACCGGCCGCGCCGGCATCGAGCAGGCGCTGCGGAACAAGCCGGACCTGGTCATCCTGGACCTGGTGATGCCGGACGTCGACGGGTTCGACGTGGTGGCCGCCATCCGGCGGGACAAGGAGATGAGCCGGACCCCGATCCTCGTGCACACGGCGAAGAACCTCACAGCGGAAGACCGGATGCGGCTCGAAGGCAAGGTCGAATCGGTCGTCGAGAAAGCCGAATTCCAGCCGGAGCGCTTTCTCGAGCTGCTGCTCAAGCGCGGCGAACGCCGCAAGCGCGCGGCTTAGGCCGCCGGTTCAAACGCCTTAGCGGACTCCGAAGTCGACCTCCTTCGTCTTGACCGTCCCGGCCGTCCGCCCCGGTGCCGTCTGGTACGTCCAGTAGAGGTTCGTGTGAGCGATGACCTGGTCCGGCGGCGGCGCACCCCATGCGCTCTGGTCCTCCGTCGTGTGGGCATCGCTGACAAGGGTTGCGTCGTATCCCCTGACGAACGCGCCGTGGAGCGTCGAGCGGACGCACGCATCGGTCTGTGCGCCGACGACGACGAGTCGCCCGACTCCGAGGCTCGACAGCACGGTTTCGAGGGTGGTGGCCTCGAAAGAGTCGCCGTAGTTCTTCTCGACGAGCGGCTCAGCGTCGCCTGGATTGAGTTCGGGGACGATCCGCCATTCCTCGCTGCCCCTCGCAAGCTGCTCATCGGAGTGCTGGACCCAGACAACGGGGACCCGTTGCTGCCGCGCCTTCTCGATCAGGCTGCCCACGTTCGCGACCACCGCGTCGCGCTCGTGAGCGCCCCCGACGACGCCGTTCTGCACGTCGATGACGAGCAGTGCGGTCTTCGGCCGGTTCGCGAGTGTGGTCATGGGCTCTCCTTGCTCATGCTGGGTGCCTAGCCGGCGACTTCCGTCGCGGTCGACGGGGATGTTGCCGTGGGCTGTGCCTCACGCGGTGGGTTCAGGCGCTCTTTGCGAAGCAGATAGGCGATCACGGGCAGCGTGAGGGCGATCACCACCAGCGCGGTAACCTGCGCCTGCTTGAGACCGCCCAGGATCACGATGTTGTCGCGCAGGAAGAAGATGAAGAACTGGCTGATCGAGTAGAGGACGAGGTAGATCATCGCCAGCATCCCTTCCGGGTGGATCCGCTTGCGCAGGTTCCACAGCAGCAGGAACAGCGCCAGGCTGATCAGCAACTCGTAGAGACTCGCCGGTTGCACCGGGGTGTTGGGCGGCCCGAACGTGTGCGGGTTGGTGTACTCGAACCCCCAGCCGTTGGTGCGGTAGCCGACGATGTCGCCATTGATGATGTTGCCCACGCGGCCGATCGTCTGACCGATCGCCAGCCCAAGGGCGCCGATGTCGAGCACGCTCCAGAACGGCATATGCCAGCGCCAGGCAGCGATCACGACCGCGAGCGCACCGCCGAAGATGGCGCCGTAAAAGGCCATGCCACCCTGCCAGACGGCGATGATCTGCGCCGGATTGTGAAGAAAGAACGATGGGTTGTTCTGGACCACGTAATAGAGACGACCGCCGGCGATGCCGAGGATCGCCGCCAGCAGCGCCAGGTTCATCAGCTGGTCGCGGTTGATCCCCCGGCGCGCCGAATCACGGAGGGCGACCTGGATGCCGGCATAGAGCCCGAGCGCGATCATGATGCCGTACCAGTGGATCTTCAGACCACCAATCGTCACCAGAACAGGATCGATGCCGATCTTGATCAGCACCGACCAAGTTTAATGTCTATGCCATGCGCGATAAGCCGTCATTTACCGATGAAGTCAAAGCCGAGCTGGCCAATGTGGAACCGGCGAAGCCGTGCTGCCAGGAAGCCGAGCTGGGGGCGATGGTCGAGGCGCTCGCCGGCGCAAGTGCCGCGGCCCCGCTGACCTTGCGCATCCCCCGCAATGCCGTGGCGCGGAAGGTCGTACACCTGGCCAAGCTCGCCGGCGGACGGGTCGAAACCGTGCACAAGGGTTCGACCGAGAAGCGGCCGACCTACCGGCTGCGCTTGACCCTGCCAGCGGGACGAGGGTCGGCGGACGCCTGCTGCGCCCGCGCGATCCTGCGCGGCACCTTCCTGGCCCGTGGGGTGCTGGGCAACCCGGCCAATGCCTATCACCTGGAGATGGCCGTTCCCGACGGCGGCTACCTGCTGGCCGCCGGCGCCGAACGCGCCGGGGTCGGGTTGAAGCGCACCCGGCGGCGGGGTCGGTCCGTCTATTACCTCAAAGGCGCCGAGGCGATCTCCCGGATGCTCAAGCTGATGGGGGCGAATCGGGCGGTGATGCGCTACGAGCACGACCGGATCGTGCGGGATATGCGCAGCCAGGCCAACCGGCGGGCCAACAGCGAGACGGCCAATTTGGACAAGCGGCTGCGCGCTGCCCTGCAGCAACGGGCCGCGGTCCGGCGGCTCAAGGCAAAAGACAGCCGGCTGCAGGCGCTACCGCCGGCGCTGCGCGACGTCGCCGAGCTGCGACTGGCGCATCCGCGGGCCAGCCTGCGTGAGCTCGCCGAGCTGTCGCAGCTGAGCAAGTCGGCGGTGGCGAGCCGGTTGCGCCGGCTGGTGGCGCAGGCGAATCGAAATGGTCTAATAGATTGAGAGGAGGGTCGTCATGTCGGTGAAGGTTGGCATCAATGGATTCGGCCGTATCGGCCGCAATGTCTTCCGCGCGGCCCACGGCCGGCGCGACCTCGAGATCACGGCCGTCAACGACATCACGGATCCGCCGACCTTGGCTCACCTCCTGAAGTACGACTCGATCCTGGGCAACTACGCGGGAAACGTCAGCCCTGATGGTGATGCCCTCAAGGTCGATGGGACTCGGGTGAGGGTCTTCGCCGAGAAGGATCCGGGCAACCTGCCCTGGCGGGACCTGGGGATCGACATCGTGATCGAATCGACGGGACTCTTCACCGACGCCACGAAGGCGAAAGCCCATATCGATCGGGGTGGGGCGAAGAAGGTGATCATCTCGGCGCCGGCCAAGAACGAGGACATCACGATCGTCCTCGGCGTGAACGGGGAGCGATACGACCCCGCGCATCACCACGTGGTCAGCAACGCCTCCTGCACCACGAATTGCCTGGCGCCGGTGGCGAAGGTCCTGCACGACAGCTTCGGGATCGAGGCCGGCCTGATGACCACGGTGCATTCCTACACCAGTGACCAGCGGCTGCTCGACGCTCCGCACAAGGACCTGCGGCGGGCGCGGGCGGCGACCCTCTCCGTGATCCCGACCAGTACCGGCGCCGCCACGGCGATGGCCCTGGTCATGCCCGAGTTGAAGGGTAGGTTCCACGGCATCTCGCTTCGGGTGCCCACCCCAAACGTCTCGCTGGTTGACCTGGCGGTGATGACGCGGGACCCGGTGTCGGCCGAAACCATCAACGAGGCCCTGCGGGAGGCCGCGGCCAGCGATCTGAAAGGCATCCTCGCCGTGACCGAGGAGGAGCTCGTCTCGGCCGATTTCAAGGGCAACCCGTATTCCTCCATCGTGGACGCCCCGCTGACCATGGTGGTCGGCGACCGCCACGGCAAGGTCTTCTCCTGGTATGACAACGAGTGGGGCTACTCGTGCCGGGTGGTCGACCTCGCTGTCTACATGGGCGATCGGCTGAACTGATCAGCAAGGCTTCGACCGGCGGGGCCCTCCAGAAAGCCACCATCCGCGATGTCGACGTCGCCGGGAAGCGCGTGCTCCTCCGCGTCGACTTCAACGTCCCGATCAAGGATGGCCGCATCCAGGACGACACCCGGATCCGCGAGGCGCTGCCGACGGTCGAGGACCTGATGGGCCGCGGCGCCCGGGTGATCCTGATGACGCACCTCGGCCGCCCGGATGGCCAGGTCGACGAAGCCGCGCGGACGACGCCGCTGGCCGCCCGGCTCGGCGAACTGCTGGAGCGGCCGGTCAAACACGTCGATGATTGCGTTGGACCGGCCGCGGAGGCGGCCGTCAACGCCATGCGTGACGGCGACATCCTGATGCTGGAGAACGTCCGGTTCCACCCGGGGGAGACGCGCAACGACCCGGTCTTCGCCAAACAGCTGGCGTCCCTCGGCGACCTCTATGTGAACGACGCGTTCGGCACCGCCCACCGGGCGCATGCCTCGACCGCGGGGATCGCCCAGTTCCTGCCGGCGGTGGCCGGGCTGCTGATGGAGCGCGAGATCGCGACGCTCGGGCGCATCATGACCGATCCGCCGCACCCACTGGTCGCGATCATCGGGGGATCGAAGATCTCGACCAAGATCGGGGTGCTGAAGAGCCTGATGCAACGCGTCGATCGGCTCTGTATCGGTGGGGCGATGGCCTGCACGTTTCTGAAGGCGAAAGGGCTGGAGATGGGGCGCTCGCTGGTCGAGGAGGATCAGCTCGATGTGGCGCGGTCGCTCCTGTCCTCGTCCGGCCAGGGTGGCGGCACCCTCGTGCTGCCGCTCGACGCGGTGGTGGCACCCGAGGCCAGGCCGGGGGTGCCGGTTGAAACGGTCGGCGTGGACGCCGTGCCGCCTGACATGAAAGTCCTCGACGTGGGAGCGATGACGGTCGAGCGCTTCCTGCAGACCTGCGATGGCGCGGCCGCCGTGGTCTGGAATGGTCCGCTGGGCGTCTATGAGGTGGCGCCCTTCGACCGCGGCACGGATGCGCTGGCGCAGGGGCTGGCCGGCAGCGACGCGGAGACGATCATCGGCGGCGGCGACCTGGTGGCGGCGTTGCAGAAACAACATCTCGCCGAGCGGATGTCGTTCGTCTCGACCGGCGGGGGCGCCACGCTCGAGTTTCTCGAGGGAAGGACGCTGCCCGGGATCGCGGCGCTCAATGACAGGAACGATGCGTAAGCCGCTGATCGCCGGCAACTGGAAGATGCACTTTTCCGTCCCTGAAGGCCTGGAGTACGCCCTGCAGTTGCGGCGGGAGGTCGAACGCTACGCCGACACCGTCGACGTGGTCATCCTGCCACCGGCCTTGATGCTGTGGGAGATCGCGAACGCGCTGCGCGGTTGTCCGATCGAAGTCGGCGCTCAGAACGCCGCCTGGGAGGACCAGGGACCCTTCACTGGCGAGATCTCGCCGAAGATGCTGGCCGGCTGGTGCCACTACCTGCTGATCGGGCATTCGGAGCGCCGCCAGCTCTTCAACGAGACCGACGAGGAGCTCAATCGCAAGCTGCAGGCGGCGCTGCGGCACCAGCTCAAGGTGATCCTGGCGGTCGGGGAGACGCTCGAGGAGTACGAGGCGGGCCGCACCGAGGAGGTGATCACGCGCCAGCTCTCGGCCGCCGTCTACGGGGTCCAGCTCAGGCTCCCGACGGACCTGTCCATCGCCTATGAGCCGGTCTGGGCGATCGGCACCGGGAAGGCGGCGACGCCGGGCTACGCGAATACCACCATGGGCTTGATCCGCCTGCTGCTGGGGAAGTCCTTCGCCGGGTTGGCGTCGGAGATGCGAATTCTCTACGGCGGCAGCGTCACGCCGGCCAACACGCGCAACCTGATGGAGCAGCCCGAGATCGACGGCGCGCTGGTCGGTGGGGCCAGTCTCAAGGCGGCCGATTTCACGCAGATCATCCAGGCGACCGCCGAGGTGGTGCAGTCACAGCGGGTCTAGGCGGGCGCGAGCCCACGCTGGTGCTGGTCATCATCGACGGCTGGGGATATCGTGCCGACCAAACAGGCAATGCCATCGCGGCGGCACGGAAACCGACCTGGGACCGGCTCTGGGAGCACTGGCCGCACACCAGGCTGGCGGCGGCCGGCGAACCGGTCGGTCTCCCGGCGGGCCAGCAGGGCAACTCGGAAGTTGGCCACCTCAACATTGGCGCCGGCCGGGTCGTCTACCAGGACCTGACCCGCATCAACCGCGCCATCGAGGACGGGTCATTTGCCCGCAATCCGGTGCTGCAGGCGGCCATGACGTCCGCCCGGGATGATCATGCGCTCCACCTGCTGGGGCTGGTTTCGCCGGGTGGCGTCCATAGCTCAACCGCCCACCTGGTCGGGTTGCTCGAGATGGCCCACCGGGTGGGCGTCGCGAAGGTGTTCATTCACGCCTTCACCGATGGGCGGGACGAACCACCGACCAGCGCCGCCCAATACATCCAGGACCTGGTCCACCAGATCGGCCGGATCGGTGCCGGCCGGATCGCCAGCGTCAGCGGTCGCTACTACGCGATGGACCGCGACCGGCGCTGGGACCGCACGGAGCGCGCCTACCGGACCATCGTCGAGGCGGATGGGCCGACGGCTCCCGACCCGGTGGCCTTCGTCAGGCAAAGCTATGCGGCGGGGACGACGGACGAATTCTTGATCCCGACCCGGATCGTCGAACCTGGGACCTCCGATCCGCCGCCCGCCATCCGGGACGGCGACAGCGTGATCTTTTTCAACTTTCGGCCGGACCGGGCGCGGCAGCTGAGTCACGCGATTGTCGACGAGCAGTGGGACCACTTTCGACGCGGCTCCCGGCCAAGGCTGGCGCACTTCGTGACGTTCACCGAGTACGAAAAGGGCCTGCCGGCCGAAGTCGCCTTCCTGGATGAACCCCTGCCCGGGGTGCTGGCCGAGGTGATTGCGCAGGCCGGTTGGCCACAATTTCATACGGCTGAGACGGAAAAATACGCCCACGTGACCTACTTTCTGAACGGTGGACGTGAGGCGCCGTTTCCGGGAGAAGACCGGCTGTTGGTGCCGTCGCCCAAGGTGGCGACCTACGACCTGCAGCCCGAAATGAGCGCGAAGCCGGTGACCGACGTGCTGCTCGACCGGCTGGCGAGCGGCCGCTACCGCTTTTTAGTCGTGAACTTCGCCAACCCCGACATGGTCGGGCACACGGGCGTTTTTCCCGCGACCGTGCGCGCCGTCGAGGTCGTCGACGAGATGCTCGGCCGCATCGCCGACGCCGTGCTGGCGAGCCATGGGATCCTGGCGATTACGGCGGATCATGGCAACGCGGAGCTGAAGGTTGATCCCGAGAACCATCCACTCACGGCGCACACCCAGAGCCCGGTGCCACTGATCGTGGCCGGCGCCGACCGCGTCAAGGGTCTTCGCGATGGCGGCAAGCTGGGGGACATCGCCCCGACGTTGCTGCCGCTGGCGGGCTTGCGGCCGTCAGCGCAGATGAGCGGAGACGATCTCGCCTCTTGAACCCGAAACCTACACCCCCGCCCAATCCCCGTCGACCCGACTGAGAAAGACGCGGGCCAGCGACTGGTCGCGGATCAGCAGGTCGAGCTCATGGTTGCGGGTAAAGCCGGAGCGCGACCAGTTGCAACTACCGAACAACACGGTCGTCCCGTCGAAGATGCCGAGCTTCGCGTGCAGCAGCTCGTCGCCGGCCTGCGCGTAGTAGCGCACCGACGCGCCCGCCGCCTGGAGCACCGCCATCGCATCCGCGTTCTGGGGCTGGGTGGGGTCGAGGAGGGCCCGTACCCGCACCCCGCGATGGCTGGCGGCCGCCAGCCCATCCACGACCAGCTGGTCGCTGAGCACGAACATCTCGACGTCGATGGAGTCGCGGGCGACGGCGATGGCGGCGAGGGCGGCCGCCCGGATGCCGTCGCCCGGATGCGTGACGAGTACCTGGATACCCCGGTCCGGGGCAGGCGGCGGGATCACGGCGGGCTCGCCGGACAAAGCGAGGTCCTGCAAAAAGACGCGCTCGAGGTTGGCGACCACTGGGCCGGTGGCGAGCACGTCGAAGTCGTGATTCCGCGCCGATGCAGTGCCCCAGTTGATGCCGCCCACAATGGCCTGCGCGCCGTCGACGATCAGGAGCTTGACGTGGTCGATGGTGAGCCGCTCGATCGGGAAGCCCAGGACGTGGACCCCGCCCTGCTCGAGCTCGGCCCAGACGGTGCGACTGCTGCGCTCGGAGGGGTCCTTGATGGCGGTCACCGCGACGCCCCGATCGTGCGCGTCGAGCAGCATCGCCGCCAGGTCGAGCCGCTGAAATTCATACAGCTCGAGCTGGATCGAGTGCCGCGCCTGGCGGAGCGCGGCGCTGATGGCGTCGAAGGCGGCAGGCCCATCCGGCAGCGGAAGCAACTGGTCCGGTCCCGTCGTGATCGGCGCCGTGACGACCGTCTGGGGCGGGGCCACGGCGGCGATCGCGGGAGATGGGGTACGACCCGGCGCACAGGAGGCGGCCAGCAGCGCCAGGAGGAGGAGGGGCAACCGGAGGCGGCGGGCCGGGCCGTACACGCCGCCATGCTACTACGAAATTGTATATCTGTCAAGACAAGCACACGCGGTCAGCGGCGGCCGGAGTTGGCGCTATAATTCAGCGGCTCTTCCAACAATGCATTTCTTCTTAGGCCTGGTCGAACTCGTGCTGGCGCTGCTGGTGATGCTGGGCATCCTGCTGCAGACCCCGAAAGCCAGCGGACTGGGCGGCACCATCGGTGGCGGCGGAGACTCGGGCGGCGGCTACCGCACCAAGCGCGGTCTGGAGAAGAACCTCTTTTACACCACGATCGGACTGGTCGTCCTGTTCGTGGTGATCTCCGTCGTCTACATCCGCCTGCCGGCTTGATCCGTCGCGGGCTCCTCACCCTGGGGGTGGGGGTGCCGCTGCTCGCCCTGCTGACGGTCCTGGTGCTGGTCTTTCGCAGCGTCGTGCTGGCGCCCGAGGCGCCCCGCCCTGGAGGAACATACGTCGAGGGCGTGGTAGGCCAGCTCGGTTCGCTCAACCCGCTCTACGGCGAAGCCACCGCCGGGTCGAACGATCTCGATGCCCTGCTCTTCGAGCCGCTGGTTCGGGTGCTCCCCACCGGGGCGGTGCAGGGACGATTGGCGGCGCACTGGGATGTCACGCCAGACGGGCGCAGCTATTCGTTTGCGCTGCGGCCGAATGGGCGCTGGTCCGACGGTACGCCGGTCACCGCGGATGACGTCGTCTTCACCGTGCGCACCGTGCAGGACCCGCAGTTCCCGGGAGCGGTCCTCAACCAGAGCTGGAAGGACATCATCGCGACCGCCATCGATGCCGGCCATGTTCGCTTCGCGCTTCCCGGCCACAACGCCGGGTTTCTGGCCAACCTGGAGCTGCTCGACATCGTCCCCTCCCACTTGCTGGCGGGCCGGTCGATGGCGGAGATCGCCTCGGCGGCGCCGAACCTCAACCCGGTGGGCACCGGTCCGTTTCGGATGGTCGCCCAGTCTGGAGACCGGATCCAGCTGGAGCGCAATCCGTTTGCCTGGCGGCGCCCCTGGCTCGACACCATGACGATCCGCAGCTTCGGGTCGCAGGCGGCGGCCCTCGATGCCCTCGATCGTGGCCAGATCGATGGCCTGGCCAATCTGACGCCGTCGGGCGCAGCCCAGGAGCGGGGCAACCGCCAGGTGAGCGTGCTGGCGGCCTCAACCTATCAATATGCGGAGCTGCTGATGAATCTCAAGACGGACGAGCCCTTTTTCCAGGACATTCGGGTCCGGCAAGCCATCGGGAAGGCGATCGACCGGGCTGCCATCATCCGCAACGTCCTCGGCGGGCAGGCGGTGCCCGATGACGGACCGATCCCCCGTTCCATCGCCTGGGCCTACGACAGCGCCACCCAGCAACCGGCCCACGACACCGCCGCCGCCGCCAAGCTGCTGGACGATGCCGGCTGGGCGCTCGTCAACGGGGTCCGCACCAAGGGCGGCACCAGCCTCAGCTTCGGCCTGACCGTATCGAGCGACGTGCCGCCCTACGAGCGAGTTGCGGAGAAGATCGCCGAGCAGCTGGCGCAGGTCGGCATCATCGCCGAGGTTCGGCCGGTAACGACCGCGTCCCTGATTCACGACTACCTCAATCCCCGCGTCTTCGATATGACCTTGACCGCCTTCGACAACGGGCCCGACCCGGACGTGTACACCTTCTGGCACTCGTCCCAGGCCCACCCGGGTGGCTTCAACTTCGCCGGGATGAAGAAGAACGTCTTCATCGACGGCGACCTCGAAGACGGCCGCAACACGCTCGAGCTGGGCGCGCGCGCCAAGGCCTACATGACCTTCCAGGAGGACTTTGCCAAGGAGATCCCGGCGATCTTCCTTTACAGCCCTCGCTACGTCATGGCCGTCAGCCGGCGCATCCACGGGGTGCGGCTCGACCGGGCGATCGAGCCGGAGGAGCGCTACGCCTACGTTAGCGACTGGTACGTCGAGGTGGGGCGATGAACCGGGTTATGCGGCTGAAAGGACTTGAACCTTCAAGGGCTTGCGCCCACTAGGCCCTGAACCTAGCGTGTTTACCAATTTCACCACAGCCGCATCGAAGTACAGATTTTGCCATAGCGGGCTCGGAGGCAGCGTCCGGCACCCGCAGTAATGGCGCAGGCACTCGCTGACCTCACCCGGGTTGAACTGGAGACCTTTCGCCGGAGGCTGAACACCCCGGCCAGGGTCCAGCAGTTCCTCGACGAGATCCCCTACAACACCGAGCTGGATGGCGAAACCTTCCGATCGCCTCGGCTGGTGCTCCGCGACCGGACGGCCAACTGCATCGAAGGGGCGGTGCTGGCGGCCGCGGCGCTGCGCGTCCAGGGGGAGGCCCCGCTGGTCATGGATTTGACCGCGGTCCACGATGAGGACCACGTGATCGCCGTGTTCAAGCGGCGCGGACTCTGGGGCGCGATCGCGACCAGCAAGTTCACCGGGCTGCGCTACCGCGAACCGGTCTATCGAAGCCTGCGGGAGCTCGCCATGTCCTACTTCGAGCACTACTTCAACCTCGAAGGGGAGCGCACCCTTCGCGGGCACGGCCGGCCGGTCAACCTGGCGCGATTCGACCGGCTGCACTGGATGACGAGCGAGGCCCCGCTGTGGCCGATCGCCCACCACCTGGAGCGGATCCCGCACGTGGGGCTGGTACCGGCGGGCATCGGCCGGCGGCTGACTCCGCTCGATGGCCGGCTACGGGCGGCCGGCCTGCTCCACCATCCAACCGCTCGAGCGGGCCGCGGTTGACATTATCGCTAACACTTGTTAAAGTAGCGAAACTATCACTCAAGTGGCACGGTGGCGCGACCGTGCGGCGGCGTTCGATCGGAGGAAGGGATGAGAAAAGGCGGAGCGGAACCGGATATCCCCCTGGAGGCCGTCCAGTCGCTCCTGACCCGGGTGATCTGGCAGGCGGTCGCGGATCTCAGCGTGGAGGCGTACCGGGGCGAAGCCGAGCGCTTCTTCGACGGAGAGACGTTCGTCGAGTACTGCGACATCCTGGGCTGGAACGTTCGACGAGCCCGGGCCAGCCTCTGGCGGTTCGTCGACAGCGGCAGCCGGATCTCCGGGAATCACCTGCTGACGCCGGACGTGGCGCGGCAGCCTGTCCAGGCCATCGCCGGCTAGCCCGATACGGCGCCAGCCGCGCCCAAACTTCTTAATGCCGTTCTAACACGCGGCTGCTACGGTTTGTGCCGTCGCCAAAGCCGGCTCGACGACACGCTACACTTGGGAAGCACAACCGATGAACCTCCTCCTGGTCGAGGACGAGCGGAAGTTGTCGACGCTGCTCAAGCAGCTCCTGGAGGACGAGCGCTACGCCGTCGATATCGCGCCGGACGGTGAGCGGGCCCAGGCGCTGGCGGAGACGGCGCGCTACGACGCCATCATTCTCGACCTGATGATTCCCAAGAAGGACGGCATGGAGGTCTGCCGCTGGCTGCGCCAGAACCGGATCCAGACGCCGATCATCATGTTGACCGCGCGCAACCAGATCCACGACCGGGTCGCCGGCCTCGATGCCGGCGCGGACGACTACCTGCCCAAGCCGTTTGCGTTCGAGGAGTTGCTGGCACGGCTGCGCGCGCTGATGCGCCGGGAGCAGAAGAACGGCCACGCCAATCGTCTGCAGGTCGCGGATCTCGTCCTCGATCTCAAGACCCACCAGGTCCGGCGCGGTGAGACGCCGATCGAGCTGACGGCGCGGGAATTCGCCTTGCTCGAGTTCTTGATGCGCCATCCCAACCAGGTGCTGACCCAGGCCCAGATCGCCGAGCGCGTCTGGGACTACAACTTCGAAGGCACCACCAATCGCGTCGCCGTCTACATTTCGTATCTGCGCGACAAAATCGATGAGGGCCGATCCCCGAAGCTGATCCAGACGGTCTATGGCGTCGGTTACCGGCTGTCGGGATGATGTTCCGGGGCGCGCTGGTGCGCCTCGCCGCCCAGTACTTTCTCCTGCTCGTCTTGATCCTCGGCTGCTTCGACTTCATCGTCTACTTCACGGTTTCGGAGGCACTGCAGAGCAGGGTCGATAGCTACCTGCAGTCGGCCGTCGTGCAAGCAACCCGCGACCTCACCGTCACCGGCGATACGGTCACCGTCAATCCCCAGTACAGCCCGGATCCCAGCTACGGCGACACCTTCCTCTACGTGCTCCAGCTCAGCGGGCCCCAAGTGGTGACGCCGAACGCGAGCCTGCAGACCGTCTTCAAGAATCCGTCGTTGAACGATGCGGTTTTCAGCGCCAGGGTGGGTCAGGGCTCCGACACCAAGGTCTTCGCCAGCCAGCAGCTGTGGGTGGTCGACACCAGCCCGATCCGAAATCTGAAGACGCACAAGATCGTCGGGATCCTGCAGGTCGCCCAGCCGATCTCCTGGGTCAGTGACGCCCTCTCCCGGCTGGTGCGTCAGCTGGTGCTGGCCTCCGCCATCGGGATCCTGCTGGGAGCGCTGGCTTCGCTCCTGATGGCGAGCCGTTCCCTGCGGCCGATCATCAGGGCCTTCCAGCGTCAACGCGAGTTCGTGGCCGACGCCTCCCACGAATTGCGCACGCCGCTGACGCTGATCCGGACCAACGTCGAGGCCTGGCTGCGCCGGGCCAACGGCACGACGCGGGTCTATGCCCGCAACATCGTCGAGGAGGTCGAGCAGTTGAACCGAATCGTCGGCGATCTGACGACGCTCGCCCTCGCCGATGCCAGGCAGTTGCGGATCGACCCCAAGCCCATGGAGCTGAATGACGTGGTGCGCGACCTGATGACCCAGACCGAGCCGCTGGCCGAGGAGCGCGGCGTTCAGCTGCGGCCAGACCTCAACGGCGGGGTGCGGGTGGAGGCCGATCCGGCGCGGGTTCGCCAGTTGCTGCTGATCCTGATCGACAACGCGCTCACGCACACCCCGACGGGTGGTGAGGTCTCGGTGGGGGTCATTCGGCGCAACGGCCGGGCCCGGGTCACCATCGCCGATAACGGGGACGGCATCCCACCCGCGGATCTGCCGCACATCTTCGAACGCTTCTATCGGGCGGACAAGGCGCGCAACCGCGAGAACGGCGGCAGCGGGCTCGGGCTCGCGATCGCGAAGTGGATCGTCGACGCGCACAAGGGCGATATCCAGGTCACCAGCGCCGAAGGCGAGGGTACCGAGGTGGCGGTCAGCTTGCCGGCCCTCGACTGAGGGACCGGCCTAGTCGACCTTGATCTCGCGGACCGGCCGCAGGGTGACGAAGGCGACCAGGTAAAAGAGGGTGACGATCCCGAACATCACGCGATAGCCGACCGTGCTGGTGCGATTGTTGTTGAAGGCGTCGATGATCGGTCCCAGGATCGGGCGCGCGATCAGGCCGGCGCTGGCGGTAGCGATGTTCGAGACCCCCATATAGCGTCCGGCCTCCGCCTTGGGGATCAGGTCCGTCATGAACGCCCAGTCAACCGACAGGAAGACGCCGAGCGAGATGCCGAGGATGACGCCGAAGACCAGGATCCACATCAGGCTGGGCGCAAAAATCAAGAGCGTCGATCCCACGGCGCCGATGATGCAGGCGGCGGCCACCATTCGCTTCTTGCCGTAGCGCTGCGCCAGGAATCCGGCGGTCATCGACATGATGGCCGCGAACACCACGACGATCGCCAGCAAGATGCTCGAGTAGAGGGAGGCCTGCTCTTTCGTATAGCTGAAGGTGAATCGAATGTAGTTGAGGGCGAAGGTCGAGACCCCGACCGGGGCCATCAGGAAAAACAACCGGGACACCATCAACCAGGCAAAGTCGCGATAGCGCTCGGCGTCGATGGCGAAGCTCAAGAACACCGATCGGGCGACGCTGGGATCGGCTTTGCGGGTGATGCGCCGATCGGGAACGCCGAAGAACACCAGCGCCCCGGCGACCGCGACCACCACCGGCAACGTGAGAATGGCGAGCCGGGTGTGGTGAGTGGGGATCAGGATGGCCCCCACCACCAGGAAACCGAAAATCGTCCCGACCATGTTCATCATGCCGTAGTACCCGGAGGCTTCGGCTCGCTGACCCGCCGGGACCTGGTCGGGCAGCATGCCCTGGTAGGGGCCCTGGGCGGTGTTGGACGCCATCTGGAAGAAGGCGTAGGCCACCAGCAGCATCCAGTAGGAGGTGACGAAGGCGATCAGGGTGAGGAAGATGACGTCGCCCACCACGCCGATCGCGATGAACGGCCGGCGCCGTCCGATGCCGGCGGTGTGGTTGTCACTCAGGGCGCCGATCGCCGGCTGCCAGACGATGGCAAAGACCGCGCCGAAGGTGTCGAGGATGGCGACGTAGGTGTTGATGTCGAGATGGAGCGTCGCCGGCCCGACCTGCAGCGCGGTCGGGTGGGTGATGAAGTCACCGACCAGGACCGGGATGATGGTGGATCCCAGCGGCTGCATGACGTAGGCGATCGCGAACCAGAAGGCGCTGAGGACCAGCATGCCCCGCCACGAGATCGGCTCGCGCACCGCGGTCTCGTGCAGGGTCTTCAGGAATCGTCGCTCCGCCGGAGCGGTGGCCCCCGCCATGGCGCAGACAGTCTACGACGCTTTTGATACGGTGATGGCCGGGATGGCTCGAATCAAGATCACGGTGGTCGGCGCCGGAAACGTCGGCGCGACGCTGGCGCAGCGGCTCGCCGAGCGCGGCTATGCCGACATCGTCCTGGTGGACATCGTCGAGGGCCTGCCGCAGGGGAAGGCGCTCGACATGCTGGAGGCCGGGCCCATCGTTGGCTACGACTCGCGCGTAACCGGCACGAATGGCTACGACGAGACGGCCGGCTCGAGCATCTGCGTCATCACCTCGGGTGTCCCGCGCAAGCCGGGCATGTCACGCGACGACCTGGTCAAAACCAACATGGCCATCGTCCGCGGCGTGACTCAGGAGCTCGTCCGTCGGTCCCCGGAGGCCATCCTGATCGTGGTCAGCAATCCCCTCGATGCGATGGCCCAGCTGGCGCTCGACGTCAGCCGTTTCCCCAGAGAACGGGTCATCGGCATGGCGGGGGTGCTCGACACCGCCCGCTTCCGCAGCTTCATCGCCCAGGAGCTCGGGGTCTCGGTGCGGGACGTGCAAGCCTACGTGCTGGGCGGGCACGGCGACACCATGGTGCCGCTGGCGCGGATGTGCAGCGTGGCCGGCATCCCGATTAGCAAGCTGATCAAGCCCGAACGGATCGAGGCCATCATCAAGCGGACCCGTGACGGCGGCGCCGAAATCGTCAACCTGCTCAAGACGGGCAGCGCCTACTACGCGCCGTCGGCCGCGGTGGCGCAGATGGTCGATGCCATCGCCCTCGATCGGAAGCAGATCCTGCCCTGCGCCGTGCGGCTCGAGGGCGAATACGGGATTCGCGGCCTCTTCGTCGGCGTTCCGGTCAAGCTCGGCGCCGGTGGGGCCGAGGACATCATCCAGCTGGAGCTGACCGCGGACGAGCGTGACGCGCTGCAGCGATCGGCCGACTCCGTCAAGGAACTGGTCGGGGTGATGGGCCTCCAGGCGACGTAATCCCTTCGGCGTTCAGGGTCTCTCCCGGTATCCTTTACCTAGTGACGATCGAGGTCCGCAGTGGCTATATCCCGGAATCGCACCGTCTGATCGAGAATCCCACAGCGGAAGCGCTGCGACAGCTGACCGCGAAGATGCCGAATGCGCGGCGCACCAGCTACGACAACTACAACGTGCAGACGCGGGTCGACGCCCGCAGTACGAAGAGCACGTATATCGTCACGGATCGGCCCCAGGAACACACCGCGCAGACCGTGTCGACGGAAGAGGGCCGGAAATGGGCCAGAATCCAGGACGACTACATCCGCGGCCAGGAGATGATCCTGCTCGATGGCGTGATCGGCAACGATCCGGACTTCCTGACGCCCGCCCGCCTGATCATCGAGGCCCGGAACGCCAACGTCGCCGGGATGCAGCGCCATCTCTATTACCCACCGATGGGCGGGCAGCCGGAGATCACGATGATCTACACCCCCAACCTGACCGCCCCCGGATACCCCAACGACCGGGCGATCTTCGTCGACCTGGAGGCGGGTATCACCCGGGTCTTCAACTCGGACTACTTCGGCGAGTCGAAGAAGGGCGGCCTGCGGATGTGGAACAAGAAGGTCTACGACGCCGGCGGCCTGCCGATGCACGCCGGCTGTAAGGTCATCCCGGTCGGCAACCAGCAACGGGTGGTGATCATCGTCGGCCTCAGCGGAACCGGTAAGACCACCACCACCTTCACCAAGCAGAACAATTCCAAGCCGGTGCAGGACGATTTCATCGCCCTGATGCAGGGCGGCAAAATCTACGGCACCGAGAACGGCTGCTTCGCGAAGACGTTCGGGCTCGACCCCAAGAACGAGCCCACCATCTACGGCGCCGTCACCAAGCGCGACGCCTACCTGGAAAACGTCTCACAGAAGGAGGACGGCGGACCGGTCGACTTCTACGACGCCAGCTACACGCAGAATGGCCGGGCCACCTTCGAGCTCGCCGCCCTCGGTTGGGTGGAAGACGCGCGGAAGATCGGGCCAGCTGATGTCCTGCTGATCCTGAACCGGAACGAAACCATCATCCCGGGGGTGGCGAAACTCGACTCGGAACACGCGGCCGCCTATTTCATGCTGGGGGAGACCCAGGGCACCTCGGCCGGCGGCAAGGACGAGATGGGCAAGGCGCTCCGGGTGCCGGGCACGAACCCGTTCTTTCCGCTCCGGCACGAGCAGCAGGGCAACCGGTTCCTCGAGCTGCATCGCTCGCGGCCGTTCGAGGTCTACCTGATGAACACCGGCCGCGTGGGCGGGCCCGAAGGCGCCGCCAACAGCAAGAAGCTCACCATCGAGTATTCGAGCGCCATCGTCAAGGCGATCGCTGAGGGCACGATCAGCTGGACCAGGGATCCGGACTTTGGCTACGAGGTGGCGGAGCGGGTGCCGGGCATCGACGATATCGAAGTGCTCCAGCCGAAACGGCTTTATGACCGGACCGGACGTACCGACGAGTACAAGCGCACGGTGCAGCGCCTTAAGCAGGAGCGCATCGCGGAGTTCGACAAATACCCGGGGCTTGAACCGGGGATACTCGCCGCGATCCGTTAGGCTAGCGCGCTTCTTCCTCGCCCAGGCGACGTCC
>Ga0209689_1000014_pt1 | contig 76358 bp, 82 predicted proteins | sample GraSoiAngelo_149_FD_187119 | JGI IMG/M metagenome (GOLD analysis project Ga0209689, IMG submission 187119) | Grasslands soil microbial communities from the Angelo Coastal Reserve, California, USA - 14_1009_09_30cm (SPAdes) (version 2) | ecosystem: Environmental > Terrestrial > Soil > Grasslands ... | reverse complement strand
GCTGCGGCGCACACCTCATCGGAGCACGACACGACGGCGAAGGACCGCGAAAACGGTGACGGCCGCTAGGCCATCATGGCAGGCGGTTGAACCAGAGAAGCGAGAAGGCGCCGGCGAGGACCGCGAGGATCGCCGCGCCGAGCGTGAAATAGGCGGTCAGCTCGGTCTTCTCGTTCCGGACCACCAGCTCCGTGGTGAGGTTCTCGTACACCGCACGTAAGTCCGATTCGGTCGAAGCGTTGAAGTACGCGCCGTCGGTGAGGTCCGCGATCTTCTTCAACGTGGCCTCGTCGAGGGCCGTGCGGACCGCGCGTCCCTGCAGACGGACGATCGTGCCGCTCGCGCTCCCGACGCCGATCGTGTAGATCCGCACGCCGCGGCTCGTGGCTTGGTCCACGATGTCGAGCGGGGCTGGGAACTGGTTGTTCTGACCGTCGGACAGAAGGACGATCGACGCAGACGAATGTTGGCCGACCAAGTACGCCGGAACTGTCGCGGTCGGCCGCGGCGTGGTCCCGGGACCCTGTGGCTGCTGCAACTGGAGGATCGAGCTCGGAAGATCGGATTCACTTCCATTGGATTCTTCGATCGCGTCCAGCGACACGAGGATCGCGCGCCCGATCGCCGTCGCGCGCTGCGCGCGAAGGCGATTGATCGCCGCGATCACGAGGGTCTTGTCCGTCGTGGGCGCTTGAACGATCGAGGCGTCGCCAGAGAAGGAAACCACGCCGATCTTGACGTCGTCGCTCTGCTTGTCGACGAACGCTCGGGCCGCGGCCTTTGCGGCCTCGATCCGGTTCGGTTTCATGTCCTCGGCGAGCATCGACCCAGATACGTCGATCGCCAGGATCACCGTGCCTTCCTGGCTCGGCACCGCGACCACGGCCTGCGGTCGCGCGACGGCGACCGACATGATGCCGAGCGCGAGCAGGAACAGCGCCGGTGGCACGTGGCGCCGCCATCCGGGACCCTGTCCGATGGCCTCGCGCACCAACGAGAGGTTCGCGTAGCGGAGCGCGTACCGATTCCGCCGGCGCTGGGCCAGGACGTACAGGATCGCCAGCGCAGCAACGACGACCAGGAGGACGAGCGCCGTCGGCCAGATGAAGGTCATGCTGTGGCGCTCATCGCGGCGCGTCGCGCCGCCCGACGCTTCCGAGCATGCGCGAAGCGTACGACCGTGCGGACGAGGTCCTCATCGGTGCGCAGCACGAGCTCGTCGACGCTCGCGCGGTCGAACGTCGTTCGGAGACTCTCCTCCCGCCGTCGGGCGGCGGCGGCAAAGCGGGCACGAAAGCCGCCGTCGTGCGTGTCGACGCGGAGCTGCTCGCCGGTCTCGCTGTCGGTCAGGATCACCGGACCGATGTCCGGCAGCTCAGCCTCGCGAGGGTCCGCCAGTCGGACGGCCATGGTCTCGTGGCGTCGCGCGATACGCCGCAGGCGCTCCTCCCATCCGGAGGCGCTGAAGAAATCGGAGACGACGAACACGAGTGAGCGGCGCCGGAGCCGACGCATCGCCGCATCGAGGAGATCGGCGAGCGATGTGAGCGGCGCACGTTCGAGATGGGGCCGGCGCTCGAGCTCGTCGACGATGCGGAGGACCTGGATGCGTCCCCCGCGCGCTGGGATCATCCGCTCGACGCGCGAGCCGTAGAGCGTCGCGCCGACCTTGTTGCCGTGCCGTGTGAGGAGACGTGCGAGCACCGCCGTGAAGTCGATGAGCAGGTCCCGTTTGCGGCGGTCCACGGTGCCGAAGTCCACGGACGGCGAGACGTCGAGAAGGAAATGCGCCGTGATCTCGCGGTCCTCGAGGTACTCCCGCACGTACGGCGTGTCAAGCCGAGCGGTCACGTTCCAATCGATGTGGCGGACGTCGTCGCCGAAGGCGTATTCGCGAATGTCCGCGAGATCTAGGCCGTGACCCTTGAAGATCGTGCGGTAGTCGCCCTGAAGCAGACCGTCCAGCCGGCGGATCACGGTCCAGTCGAGCCGGTCGAGCCTTCGCTCAGGCGCGGAGCGCGACATGTCCCTGCAACGGCTCGGTCGGCGCGGGGATACGGTTCAGGACCTTCTTGATGATCTCGTCCGCGGTGACATCGTCCGAGAGCGCCTCGAAGGAGAGCACGATCCGGTGCCGCAGGACGTCGAGCGCGAGGTCCTGCATGTCCTGCCCGGTGACGTAACGCCGTCCGCGCAGGAACGCGAGCGCTCGTCCGCCGAGGACCAGATTGATCGACGCTCGCGGACTCGCCCCGTAGCTGATGTATTTGGCGATGTCTCCGATCCCGTAGTCAGCCGGCTGTCGCGTGGCCGAGGCGACGCGCACGACGTACTCCATCAAGGTCGGATCGACGAACACCTCGTCTACCTCGCGCTGGAGGGCGATGAGCCGATCGGTCGTCATCACCGGCACGACCGGAGAAAGGTGGCCCGTCATCCGTTCGACGATCACGAACTCATCCATCTCGGTCGGATAACCGACGACGACCTTCATCATGAAACGGTCGACCTGCGCTTCGGGAAGCGCGTAGGTGCCCTCGGTCTCGATGGGGTTCTGCGTCGCCATGACCAGGAACGGGTCCGGAACGCGGTGCGTCTCACGACCGATCGTCACCTGATGCTCCTGCATCACCTCGAGGAGCGCGCTTTGGACTTTCGCCGGCGCCCGGTTGATCTCGTCGGCGAGCAGGAGGTTCGTGAACACCGGGCCGAGCGACGTCTGGAAGTCGCCGACGCGCTGGTTGTAGATGCGCGTCCCGACGAGGTCGGCCGGGACGAGGTCGGGCGTGAATTGGATCCGCTTGAAATCGCCGCTGATGGCCTGAGCGACGGTCTTGACCGAGAGGGTCTTCGCGAGCCCGGGGACGCCCTCGACGAGCAGGTGACCCCGCGCGAGCAGCGCGACGAGGATCCGCTCGAGCAGGTGGTCCTGCCCGACGATGACCTTCTTGATCTCGAAGAGCAGGCGCCCCGTATCCGGTGGAACCGCGATCTGCTGATCGACCATGAGGCTTCCCTTTCTCTAGTCCGGCGGTATGCCGAGCGCGCCCGCCGCCGTGTCGATGGTCACCGCGAAACCGACGCCGCTGAACGCCGGCGTTCCGGTCGGGTTCACCAGCCCGGTCACGATACCGATGACGTCGCCGTCACGGTTCACGAGCGGACCGCCCGACGAGCCCGGGTTCACCGCGGCGTCGAATTGGATGAGTCCGGTGAGCGTCTGATTGCGCCCCGGAACCGAGACGCTCCGGTTGAGACCGCTGATCACGCCCGTGGAGAGGGATCGCGTGAGCGCGAACGGGTTGCCGACGACGATCGCGTCATCGCCGATGCGCAACGTGTTCGGGCTCCCGAGCGTCGCGGCGACGACCTGTGCGGGTGGGTTGGCCGGCCGGAGCGCCGCGATGTCGCTTTGCGCGACCTCGGAGATGACGGTTGCGCGTGACTCCGTGCCGTCGGCAAAAAGGACGGATAGCACCGGCACGTTCTGGACGACGTGGAGCGCCGTGAGGATGTCGCCGGCCTCGTCGATCACCACGCCCGACCCAGCCTCAAGGGTCGTGCCGTCCGGCTTCACCGCACGGATCTGCACGACCGCCGGCGCAACCCGGGCGTAGACCTCACTCATCGCGGGGGTCGGGGTCGGGGATGGGCGCACATCCTCGGGACTCGGTACCGGAGTGAAGGCGAGGGCGAGCAAGAGCACCGGGATCACCAGGACACCGAGCCAGGGCAGGCCGCGCCGAATCACCGTACCGAGGCGGTCGCGTGATCGAGCCGGCGGCGGAGCTGGCTCCGGGACCGCATCGGGACGGCCCCGCGGGAACGAGCCATATGGCCGATCCGCTTTCGTGGGCACGAACCTGCGTCGAGTGTACGGAGCGCTTTTCGCCCTTCGGGTATGGGTTGGGTAAGAAGGAGTGCCCTTGACCTGATAGAACTGATGTTCTATGGTCGGGTTTTCGGGGAGCATCCGATTGACCGACATCTCCTACCGAGAGATCGACGCGAAGAGCGCTCTCAACCGCGTGCAAGGCATGCCGTTCGATTGGAGCCTCAATCCCTACGTCGGGTGTGCCCACGCGTGTTCCTTCTGTTTCGCTCGGGCTTACCACGCGCGCTTTCGCGAGCGAGACGTCGGGGCCGGCTTCGATCGCAACATCGAGATTCGCGCCAATTTCGTCGAACGATTCTGGTCGGAAGTCCGCCGCCGACCTGAAGGCTCGCTCGCGATCGGGACCGCGACCGATCCATATCAGCCGATCGAAGGCAAATATCGACTGACCCGGGGCTGTCTCGAAGCACTCGTCCGCTACCCGATGCCGACGGGAATCGTGACGAAGGGAACGTTGGTCGTCAGAGACATCGACGTTCTTCAGGAGCTAGATCGGCGAACCAACCTCACCGTGTACTTCAGCGTTCCCTCCATCGACCAGGAGTACTGGCGCAAGGCGGAGCCGGGAGCGCCGCCGCCGAGGCAACGCCTCCGCGCCCTTTCGCTGCTCCGCCAAGCGGGGCTCGACGCCGCGGTGCTGTGCGCGCCGCTCCTGCCGGGGATCAGCGATAGCGAGGAGTCCATCGATAGGGCGGCTCGTGCCGCGAGTGAGGCCGGCGCTACCGCATTCCGCCACCGCCCGCTCAAGATCGACGCCGAGATCCGCGACTACTACTTCGAATTCCTCGCGACGGAGTTCCCGGTGCTCGTTCCCGCGTACAGCGCCCTATACAAGGGGAGCAACCATCCGACGCGCGAGTACGAGCGTGAGCTCGAGCACCGCGTCGCGCAGGCTCGATCGCGCTACGAATTCCGCGAACGCCCGCCGCGAACGCATACAGCGCCGGTCCCGACCGAACAGCTCGAACTCGCGATCTGAGCGATTACGCGGTCGGGATCCGCTCGAGAGCCTCGGCGGACCGCAGCGCTTCCTCGTGGCGGATCTCGTCCGCGGTCTCGCGGATGTCGTCCTCGAGTGCGATCACGACGCCGAGGGCAATGGCGGCGATCACGAGGCACGAAAGCCACCAGGGCATCCTCACGCCGAACAGGCGGTCGAACGAGAGCGCGCCTGGCCCCGCAAGGGCGAGCGCGCTCGCGATCGCGATGTTCGTCGCCGGGAGCTCGGCCCCGCCTTGGTTCACCCAGATGGGCTTGTCGCCGTGCTGCTTTCGCCAGGCGACGATCATCGGCGCGATCGACACGACCGGACCCGCCGGACTCAGAAGACCGAGCGCGGTGAGCGCCCCGCCGGTGAGCTCCGTCGCCCCGGCGATCACGGCCCATTTGCGGGCGGGCTCGATGCCGATCTTCTCGAAGTTGCGCGCCGTCCCCTCGGGACCGCGGCCACCGAACGCACCAAAGAGCTTCTGCGCACCGTGACCGGCGAGAAAGCCACCGGTGACGGCGCGGAGCAGGAGCACTGCGAACGATGTCATCGACACACCTCCGTTACAGCGTCCGTTTGCCGAGCATTAACGACGCCATCGGCGAGGCACACAAAGTGCGTGGTGCTCGTGCGTGAGCAGCGAAAAGCAGCGCCGCGCCGCACGGCGGAACGTGCGCAAGGCCGCGTCCGCCGCGAAGCGGCGACGGACCATCACGCATCTTCCGAAACGGACGCGGCGTGCGCTCGCGAAACAGGCCAACAAGGTCAAGCGACAGGGAACCGCCTCATGAGCTGGATCGATCAGCTCATCCGCCATCTCGAGCAGGTCACGTGCAGCGGCTGCGGCGAGTATTACCGCGGGGGCGATATCGCCGCGGTCGTGACCGAACCTGCGCGTCTGATCGTCCGCCTGCGCTGCCGTTCGTGCGGTCAGGACGGCATCGCGATCCTCGATTTCGGCACCAACACGATCACCGCGGAGCCGATCACCGTCGACGATGTCCTCGACACCCACGATCTGCTGGCGCGCACCGATCGTCCGCCGGCAGATCTGTTCCCCGCTTTGATCGCTTAGCTCACGCGGCGCGGCGTGCCGAGCCGCGCGCCGCTCTCGAGAGAAGTCGGGCGACAGCGGCTTCGTGACTGGAGAGGCCTCCGTCCCGTTTGGCACGATCGGCTCGCGCGAGCGCGGCCGGCATCTCACCCTCCATAAAGGCCTCGATGACGGCAGGATGCACGTAGCACCGGCGGCATACCGCGCGCGTATTTCCAAGTCGCTTCGCGACGACGTCGATGGCCTCGATCACACGCTGTTTGGCGAGGCGTTCGTTGCGCGCTGGCCGCATGCCGGCGAGCGAACGCGCCGCGAGGACCGTCCCGGCCCACGTCCGAAAGTCCTTTGCGGTGAGCTCCTCGCCGGAGATCGTCCGCAAATAGTCGTTGACGTCCTCGGAGGCCACCGGCCGCACCGCACCTTCTGCGTCGACATAACGGAAGAGTTGCTGGCCAGGTAGCTGTTCGAGGCGAGCAACGACGCGAGCCAACCGCCCATCGCGCACGTCGACCTCGTGCTCCTTCCCGCTCTTTCCGCGGAACCGGAACACGAGCCGCGTCCCGCGAACGTCGACATGTCGTGCTCTGAGTGTGGTAAGACCGAACGACCCGTTCGCTTTGGCGTACTCGGCGTTCCCGACTCGGATCATGGTCTCCTCGAGCAGCCGGACCGCGGTGGCGAGCACCTTCTCCCGCGGTACGCCGGGCCGAGCGAGGTCCGCGGCGACGCGGGCGCGGATCCTCGGCAGCGCCTTCGCGAAGTCCGCGAGGCGCTCGTACTTGGCTTCATCGCGCACCTCGCGCCACCGCTCGTGATAGCGGTACTGCTTCCGGCCGCGGTCGTCTCGGCCCGTCGCCTGGATGTGGCCGGATGGGCTCGGGCAGATCCATACGTCGGTCCAAGCCGGCGGGATCGCCAGCCGCCGTATGCGCCGAAGCGCAACTCGATCGCGCATCGGCCGGCCCGCGCGGTCGAGATACGAGAAGCCTCGGCCGTGCCGGACGCGACGGATCCCCGGCTCGAGGTCGCTTGCGTACTGAAGCCCGGCGGCTTCCGCCGCGACGACCGGATCGCTCGCGATCTCGTTGCCCACGTAAACGCCCGCAAGCACAGTTGGGGCCAGAGTTGTCCGCGAATCGCTCGGTCGCGTGGCCAGCCGGCGCGCGTGCGAGCTCGACTTATTACGGAAAGGTCTTGACGTCGTTACCCGATCGTGACGAAAATTGCCGATCCGCTCGACTTGGGGAGGAGCGCGATGTCTTCAGCCATCGTCCACTTCGAGTGCCGCAATCCTGATCACCTCCGTATGGGCTCGCGCCACGGAATCGGAGGCTTCGTCATCCATCACGGGTCGGTGGGCTACTGCGACGGGGTGAGCGTCGATGGGTCGCACCGCTGGGTGCCGACCGGCGGAGTCCCGGTCCAATATCTCTACGACACCTCGCTCGGGATCGACGGTCCCGGCACGTACCGCGCGCGTGAGGGCGCGCTGGTCCACGTGCGCTCATCAGCCAGCGGCAAGCTCATGGTCGAGATCGACGGCGGTTCGCGCGGTGACGTTCATGTCGGCGTGAAGCTCTCTGACGATCCCGATTGGCCGGACCAGGCGCCCGTGCGGGAGGCGCTGCTCGCGACGGACTAGCCATCGGGTGCTGCCCGTGGTGAAGGTCGAGGCGCCGCGCCGGCCCTGAAGACGCTCACCAACCGAGATATCGCAGAGCTGCTCGCACGCGAAAGCGAGCGCAGCGAAGGGCGTAAGCAGCGCGCGCTTCGCCGCGCCTCCCGAGCGGCGCTCATGTGGTCCGAGGAGGCGAGCGCCCTCGTCACCGCTGACCGCAGCCTGACCGAGCTGCGAGCGGTCGGCCCCTTCACCGCGACCTTCATCTCGCGCTGGTTCGCCGAAGTCCCCGACGTTGGCGCCCCGCCACCGATTCGCGACGGCTTCCTGACCTACGCGCACGCGCGCGCGGTCGTCGCGCAGCATCCGGAGTGGGCCGCCGCACTGCGTGCCGACCATCAGATGCACAGCGATGAGACCGACGGCTCGGCGCCGCTCGAGGGCATGGCGGTCGCGGCCGCGGAACTTGGCCGCCAGCGCATCGCGATCACCGATCACAGCAAGACGCTGCGGATCACGAACGGCATGGACGAAGCACGCCTTGCCGCGCAGGGGCGCCGCATCGATGAGCTGAACGCGCGTGGCGACGGACCGCGGGTGCTCCGCGCGATCGAGATGGACCTGACTCCGGAAGGCGCGAGCGACATGGACCCGGGCGCACTCGCGCGACTCGATCTCGTCCTAGGTGCCTTCCACTCCAAGCTCCGGCTAAAGGACGATCAGACCGATCGGTACCTCAAAGCGCTTGCCAACTCCGACATCCAGGTCCTCGCACATCCGCGCGGTCGCGTCTATAACTTTCGGGTCGGTCTCACCGCGGACTGGGAGCGCGTCGCCCGCGCCGCCGCGGCGACGGGCACCGCGCTCGAGATCGACGCATATCCCGACCGGCAGGACCTCGACGTCGAGCGCCTTCGGGCGGTCGCGGCGTCGGGGGCCTGGGTGTCGATCGGCACCGATGCGCACACGACTGGAGAGCTCGTCTTCCTCGAGCTCGGCGTGGCGGCGGCGATCCTCGCCGGGATCTCGCGCGAGCGTGTCCTCAACTGTCTCGACGACCAAACGCTCGCCGACCGTGTTGGAGTCGTTCGTGCAGCGAAGCGTCGCGGATCTGCCGAAAGGAGCGACACGACGATGGCTGGTGGCAAGCGCGAGCGCATCGACACGACACCGGGCCGCAAAGGTGGGTCGCGCTACCTCCGGCGCGACGGTGCCGGGCGGTTCAGCAACGATCAGACGAGCGCGGGGCGCAGCGTTGCGGCTGACAAGCGCATCGCGGCCAAGAACAAGGCGCCAAAGGGAATGAAGGATCGCGGCGACTAAGGAGCGCGGGCGCTCGCTTCGCGATTACCGTCGCAAACGCGATTTCGCCGCGACGCCCGAGCCTCAGGGCGGGCGGTCGAGGGAGCGGGCGCGACTCTTCGTCGTCCAAAAGCACCGCGCGACCGCGCTGCACTACGACTTCCGGCTTGAGGCTGGGGGCGTGCTGGTCTCGTGGGCCGTGCCGAAGGGTCCTTCTCTCGATCCGAAAGACAAGCGGCTCGCCATGGCCGTCGAGGACCATCCGCTCGACTACGCCCGATTCGAAGGAGTGATCCCCGCCGGGGAGTACGGCGGAGGCACGGTGATGGTGTGGGACATCGGCACCTACGAGCTGGAGGACGCCGGATCGTTCGACAGCGCCATGCGGCGCGGGCGGATCGTGTTCACACTCCACGGGCACAAGCTCAAGGGCGGGTGGACGCTCGTGCGGACGGGCGAACGGAAATGGCTCCTCATGAAGCGCAAGGACCGAAGCGCCTCGACGACTGACGTCACCTCGACAAAACCGCGCTCCGCACTCACGCGCCGGCTCCTCGCGGGCATCGCGCGGGACGAGGGCGGAGACGTCTCGCGTGCGGCGACCGGCGATCCGATCAGCGCCCGCACCGCGTGAGCGCGCTTCGCACCGCCAGCCCCGTGCCCCCGCGGCCGATGCTTGCGACGCTCTCCGCCGACATCGTCGAGGGCCCCGAATGGGTCTTCGAAGAGAAGTACGACGGCATCCGCGCACTCGCGGTGCGGAAGCAGGGCCGCCCGGTCGGCCTCTGGTCGCGCATGCTCCAGGACCTCACCGCTGGATTTCCGCATGTCGCCGCCGCGGTGGCGGCATTACCCGATGGAGATCTCATGCTCGACGGCGAGCTGGTGGCGCTCGATGAGAACGGCGTCTCGCGTTTCCAGCTGCTGCAGCGACGCGGCACCGCGGGCGCGAGCCCAACGCGCTACGCCGTGTTCGACCTCCTCGTGCTCGAGGGACGCTCGATTGCGTCGCGGGCGCTCGCGGAGCGACGCACCGAGCTCGAGCGACTCGTCCCGCACGCGTCGGGGCCGCTCTTCCTCTCGCGGCGGCTCGTCAGGGACGGCAAGGCTGCCTATCGCGAGGCCAAGCGCGCGGGCTGGGAGGGCATCATCGCCAAAGACGAGCGCTCGCCCTACGAGCCGAACGCCCGCTCGACCGCGTGGCGCAAGGTCAAGGTGCGCAAGGAATCCGAATTTGTGATCGGCGGATTCACCCCGCCGAAGGGCGGCCGCGAGCACCTCGGTGCGCTTCTTGTCGGGCTCTATCGTGGCCGGACGCTCCGGTTCGTCGGCAAGGTAGGCACGGGTTTCACTCGCGACACCCTCGGCGCACTCGCGGCAAAGCTCGAACGGGTGCGCACCGACCGCGCACCGTTCGATCCAGCGCCGCGCATCGCCGGCGCGACGTGGGTCCGACCGAAGCTCGTCGCACAGCTGGCGTACGCGGAATGGACGGCGGACGACAAGCTGCGACAGCCGGCATTCCTCGGCCTGCGCACCGACAAAGACCCCTCCGAATGCACCTGGAGCAGCCGTGAGCGCTGACGCCGTCCGTGTCGCCGGCGTGACGATCAGCAATCCGGACAAAGTGTGGTGGCCCGACGAGGGCATCACGAAGTCCGACGTCGCCCGCTTCTACGACGGGATCTGGTCGCACGTCGCGCCGTGGCTGCGCGATCGCCCGCTCACGGCGGAGCGATGCCCGGACGGGATGGGCGGTGGCTGCTTCTACCAGAAGGACTTTCCCGCGAACGCACAGCCAGTCGACGCGCCGCGTCTCGTGCTTCGTGCGGCGAGCACACGCAAGGACGTGCACTACCTCGTCGGCGGGTCGCGATCGACACTCGCGGCGATGGTGAACCTGGGGTGCATCGCGCTGCACGTCATGAGCACACGTGCCGCAGATATGGGCGACTGCGATTGGCTTGCGTTCGACATGGACCCCGAAAGCGGCGGATTCGCCGACGCAGCGCGCGCCGGCCTCGCGCTCCGTCGCCTGCTCGATGAAACGAAGCTCGCCTCTTACCCGAAGACGTCCGGCAGTCGCGGGTTGCACGTGTTCGTCCCCCTGCGCGCGGGCGTGACCCCAGGCGCGGCGGTCTCGTTCGCGTCGGCGGTTGGCCAGGAGCTCGCGCAACGTGAGCCGAAGCTCGTCACGATGGAGCACGCGAAGGCGAAACGCGGCGGCCGCGTCTTCGCGGACTCGTTCCGCAACGGCTACACCCAGACGATCGTCGCGCCGTACAGCGTGCGCCGGCGCCCAGCCGCGCCGGTGTCGACGCCGCTTGCCTGGGACGAGGTCACCACGCGGCTCGATCCGGCGCGCTTCACGATGCGCACCTTCGATAAGCGCATCGCCCAAGCCAATCCCTGGGCCGACCTCTGGCGACACCGCCAGAGCCTGCCGAAATCGGTTCCTTAGCCGAACGTAGCGCAGGTCACGATCGCGGCGTGCCTCGGCGGATGCGCGGCTCGTCCGCCGACCGCGAGGCTTCTCGCCGATGGTGCTCTGGTCGCGACTCTCGCGGCTCCTCGTGCGCGCGATCTTCCGCGCGCTTTTCAGGGTGCGGATCGACGGCCAGCTGCCCAGGAGCGGCCCGCTCCTCGTCGTCGCGAACCATCAGGGCTGGGCAGACGGCTTCTTGCTCGCGGCGGCGTTCTCCCTTCACGCGCCGGTCCGGCTGATCGCGGACCGGGACGGAACACTCGGCGTCTGGTGGCACCGCGTCCTCGTCAACTCTGTCGGGCTCGTCATCCCGATCGACCGGAAGGCAGCGGGCGCGGATCGCGTCGCACTCGCGGCGACGATCGCCGCGCTGCGCCGGGACGAGATCGTCGTGATCTTCGCCGAGGGTCAGGTCTCGCGTGCCGAGGCCTCGCTCGCGCCGTTTGCCCGCGGCGTGGGTTACCTCGCGCTGCGGTCCGGTGCGCCGGTCCTTCCGATCTGGATCGCGGGAACGGCCGAGCTCTATCTCCGGCGTGAGCTTCGCCTCGTTGTTGGCCGCGCCCGCGCGGTCAGCGAAACGCACGCGACCAAGGACGCGACGGTCGCGCTCGCGAGAGCTATTCACGATGACCTCGCGGCGCTGGCACCGGCGTGGATCGAGCCCGCGGGTCCGAAACCCCTCCGCTGGCTGACGAACCTGTTCTAGGCGCGGATCTCTTTTAACAGCCGCGACTCATCGAGAACCTTCACGTTCCGCCGTTCGACCGCGATGAGGTCGCGTCGCTCGAAGTCGGCGAGGAGCTTGTTGACCGTCATGCGCGTCGATCCGACGGCGGCCGCGAGATCGTCCTGCGTCAGCGGCACCGGTCGTCCGAGACGCGCGCATTCGATCAGATACTTCGCGAGTCGGCCGGCGACGTCGAGGAACGCGAGGTCCTCCGCCTTCCCCTCGAGGTGCCGGATCGTCCGCGAGAGACGCTCGAACATGAACCGCCGCGCCTCCTCGTTGCGGCGCAACACCGCGAGCGCGCCGTCACGGGCGATCTGCAGGACGGCCGTCGGGATGACCGCCGCGGCGGTCCCATCGCGTGGAGCGCTCTCCTGGAAGAACGCGAGCTCGCCAAAGAATTCCCCGCGCATGTGGAGAGAGACCAGGAGCTCGTGCCCGTTCTCGTCGAGAAGGAGGATCTTCACCAGACCCTCGAAGACGACGAACGCGCACGTCGCAGGATCGCCCTGGTGGTAGATGACCTCCCCCTGCTTGAATTTCCGAACGCTCATGTGCGTCGCGAGCTCGTGCCGGTCGACTTCGGGAAGGATCTCGAGCGGAAGCACGTCGCCGAGCGTGCGCGCCATCTGCCGGAGCTCGTCGAGCCGCACGGGCGCTGAGTCTAGGGCGCGTTAATGCCGGACCTGCCGCTTGAGCATCGCCTGATCCTTTATCGCGATGTGCCGACGACCGACCGCGATCGCGCCCTGCGCCTCGAGGTCCGCGAGCGATCGGTTCACGGAGACACGCGTCGCACCGACGAACGCGGCGAGGTCGTCTTGTGTCAGCTCGATCTCCGGGTGCGGATGTGCCGCGGCGAGGTCGAGCAAGCATTTCGCGACGCGACCTGGCACGTCGAGGAAGACGAGGTCCTCGATGCGACCGGAGGCGCGACGGACGGTGCGAGCAAGCAGACGCAGGATCTCGCGCATCGCGCGAGGGTTCCGCTCGATCACGTGAAGAAAGTCGTCGCGCGAAAGGGTCACGACGTGCGTCTCGCCGAGGGCAGTCACGGTGGCCGATCGCGGAGCATCGTCGAAAAGCGCGAGCTCGCCGAACACCGCGCCTTCTTGCTCGACGGCAAAGACGACCTCGTGGCCCTGCTCGTCCGGCATCGCGACCTTCACCGATCCGGAAACGATCACGTAGAGGTGGCCCGCCGGGTCGTCGCGATGGAAGATGACCTCGTCGCGCGCGAACCGCCGCGAGCGCATGTGGGCGCCGACCTCCGCGCGTTCGGCATCCGTCAGTGCGACGAAAAGCGGAACTCCCGCGAGCACACGCGTGATGGCGGCGGCGTCCACGGGGACGGAACGATACGCTCCGAGCGGTGGGCGACCGTCGGATCCGGGTGGTCGGTCATCGCGGCGCTGCCGCGCTCGCGCCGGAGAACACGCTCGCGAGTCTGGAACGTGGCGCGCGCGACGGAGCGGACGAGGTCGAGCTGGACATCCAGCGAACCGGCGACGGCGTGCCGGTTTTGATGCATGACGAAACCCTCGATCGGACCACGAGCGGGCGCGGTCTTCTGCGCGAGCGGACCTGGGCGGAGGTCAGCTCGGTCGACGCCGGGACCGCCTTCGCGCCGGAGTTCTCCGGGGAGCGCGTCCCTTCGCTCGGGGGGGTCTGCGCGTGGGCGAAGCGCGCCTCGGTGGGCCTGTCGATCGAGCTCAAGCAGCCCTGGCCCGGCGAGGGAAAGCCATCGGATGACGGCCTCGCCGCCGCGGCGGTCGAGGAGCTTGAACGCTCCGGTCTTGTCGGCCGCGTGATCCTTCACTCCTCGGATCACCCAACGATCGCGCAGGTACGGATGCTGTTGCCCGCGGCGCGCACCGCACTCTCTTACAACGGCCCCAATCTCGTCGACCCGCTCGCCGTCGCCCGGACCGTCCCGGGGATCGTCGCGATCCATCTCCGCTGGCTTTGGATCTCGCGCGCGCTGTGTCGCGCCGCGCACGGCGAAGGTCTGGTCGTCCACGCGTTCGGCGTCCCCGAGCCGCTCGACCGCGAGACTGTCCTGCGGCTCGTCGACTTCGGGGTCGATTCGCTGTCGGCCAACGATCCCGGCGCGCTCGTGCGGATGCTGGCCGCGGAGGGCCTGCGCTGACCCGATGAACATGATCGGCACAGGAGGGTTCGAGCGGTAGCGGCGTTCACGCGCGCAGCGCCGTGTGACGCTGACTGACAGACGGCGCGCGACGGAACGTATCGCATCGGTCGCGACCTCGCGTCCTCACGAACAAGAGCTCTGAGATCGCCCGCTCGTTCGCTTGACGAAGAGCAGAACACCCTCGAACACTTCACGTTAGCCAAATCAGGTCACGCGTTGGGGAAGGGAAACTGAGACTCTTCACGCTCGCGCTCATCCTGTCGTTCCTCGGCCACTCGTTCGGGTCGATCCCGAAGGAGCTCGCCGTCGCGCCGGCGACGGCGGCCGTCGGACAGCTCCGCGCGTTCTGGGCCGACGCATTCGGTGATGGGCTCTATGACCAGATGCAGATCGACTCCCTCGTCGCCGCGACCAAGGCCGCGCACGCCAACGCGATCGTGGCGCAGGTCGTGCGACGCGGCGATTGTCTCTGTCTGCGAGCCGGGCTCCCGCTCACACCAGGCGTGACTGGCGCGTTCGATCCGCTGGAGGCACTCATCACGGCGGCGCACGCGCAGGGCATCGAGGTCCACGCGTGGGTGATCGCGACGGCGATGTGGAACAGCACAACGCCGCCCTCGGACCCGGACCATGTCTTCAATCTCCACGGGCCCGCGGCCGTCGGGCGAGACAACTGGGTGATGCTCCGCTCGGACGGTCAGAGCAAGCTCAATGACGATTGGCTGCTTGACCCCGGTCACCCCGACGCGGCGGCCTGGGTCGTGAACATGGCGCTCTCGGTCGTGCGCAATTACGACGTCGACGGCATCAATCTCGACCGCATCCGCTATCCCGACGGCAATCTCGGCACCAACGTTCCATCCTGGGGCTACAACTCGGCGTCGCTCGCGCGCTTCCGTGCGGAGACCGGCCGCACCGACACGCCGGCCAACACCGATCCGCAGTGGACGCAGTGGCGACGCGATCAGATCACGTCGATCGTGCGGCGCATCTACGTCGAGTCCATCGCGCTCAAGCCGCGCATCCGCGTCTCCGCCGACCTGATCACGTATGGCAACGGCCCGGCGACCCTCGGGAGCTTCGAGGCGACCCGCGCGTATGCCGAGCAGCTCCAGGACTGGCGCGGCTGGCTGCGTGAGGGCATCGTCGACACGGCGATGCTCATGAACTACAAGCGCGACACGCTCACCACCGAACCGAACAACCAGCGCCGCATGTACGACGAGTGGGCCGAATTCGGCAAGGACAATCAGTACCGGCGGTCTACGGCGATCGGGACGGCCCTGTACCTGAACGACATCGCGTCGAGCGTGAGTCAGGCGCGTCGCGCCGTCGCGCCGAGCGCCGCCGGCAACACGGCGGTCGGCTGGGTCGGTTACTCGTACCGCACGCCGGATACGCTCGCCAACGCCGACACGCGGACCGACGCGGCGAGCCGAGCCGAGCTCATCAAGGGCCTGACCGCCCCGAGCGCATACGACAGCGCCGCCCCACCCGTCTTCGCGGACACGCCGCCCGTCCCGCCGATGACCTGGAAGACTCAGCCCCTCTTCGGGCATCTTCGGGGGATCGCGCTCGCAAGTGACGGCACTCCGCTGGCCGACACGGTGGTCCATCTCATCGATCGGCAGACCGGCTTCGCGGTCCGCGACGCGCGAACTGACAGCACGGGATGGTTCGGATTCGTAGACCTGGTGGCGGACACGTACCGCGTGACGACGGACTCGCCTCGTGTCGCGGGTGGCGTGCTCGGTGACGCGACGATCGCAGCGGGGCAGGTCGGCACCCTGGGAGCCGCGGCACCTTCCGCGAGCCCGTCACCATCGCCGAGTCCGAGCCCGTCACCATCGCCGAGTCCGTCGCCGAACCCGTGCCAGACGAGCGTCGGCCCAGGCATCGCTGCACCCACGAGCGTCGCGTCGGGAGTCGCGGGGTTCCACGCTTCCTGGTACGGGCAATCGGGTTACGCGACGCTCTGTGCGGGACAGACCGCGCCGGCCGTGGTCGCCTACTACAACAGCGGGACCCGCGGCTGGCTTGCGGGGACGATGGGGCAGGTCGCCTATCTGGGTACGTGGGACCCGGAGCCTGGCCAGGACCGCGCAACCTCGCTCGGCGGTGATGGCACCGACGGCTCACCGAACACCGGTTGGCCCCGCTTCAATCGTCTAGCGGCGCAGCCCGCTGAGTGGGTCGGGCCCAATCAGGTCGCCTGGTTCCAGTTCACGATCGTGGCGCCTTCTGTCCCCGGCACGTACCGCCTCTCGATCCGGCCGCTGATCGAGGGCGCGCAGTGGCTGGAGGACTACGGGGTGTTCTGGTACGTCACGGTGAAGACGCCCTAGCCTGACCGGCCTCGGCGCGTCCTAGCTCGTCAGACGGAAGGTGACAGTCTTCACCGCGTTGCCCGCGCGGATCGTGAAGAAGTACGTGTCCGGCGGGAAGTTCGCGGTATTGGTCCGCAGATCGAAGGTCACCACGCCGTTCGACGGTACCTCGCCGGTCGTGTACCCGGTGGTCACCGACCCGCGCGTGTAGCTCGTGCGGTACGGCGCAGCCGCGGGCAGACCGGTGAAGGTGATGTGGAAGATGGTCCCGACGGGACCGACCACCGGCGAGACGTAGTCCGGCGGCGGAGGAGGCGGGGTCGGCTGCAAGGTGGGAGCCGGCGTGCGCGGTCGCGGCGTCACCACGCGGCCGCTCGGTGCCGATGTCGGCGCGGCAGTGGGATCGGGCGCGGCGGACGTCGCGGGCGCGCTCGCATCCGCGCTCGGCGCCGGCGGGGGAACGACCGCGCTCGGCGCCGGCGTCGGCGCGGCGCTCGTGTCGTGCGGCGAGACGAGACCGGGCGCCGCGACAGCGACGCCTCCGATGAGCGCGACGAGGACGACGCCGGCGAGGATGAAGGGCAGCGGGTTACGTCGCCGCGCCGGGCCGGTCTTGCGAACGACCGCCGATTCCGGAACGCGGTGCGCGCCCTGCCACTGTGCCGCGAGCTGACGGCCCATCGGTCCGAGGACGGTCTGGATCCATTGGTGGTCGTCCGGATCGAGGAACCAGGTTTGGATGGCGTGCACGTCGTTGGGAGAGGGCGGCGGTTTCGTCGCGCCCCCGCCTTCCTGGACCCACATCTGCTCGACCGGATTCCACGTAAAAATGGGCGTCTCAGCCCGACCCACCACGGACATCGCGTTTAGGTTAACGGGCATGCTCGCGAGACTGACCCGTTCTTGGATCGCGGTCGGCACCCAATCAGTGGGTGGTGGTACTAGTACTTTGCTCCTAATCCGCCGTTTAGCGGTTGAGCGCGAGCGGTGGTTGAGCGGACGCGAGTTCGGCGAAGCCTGGGCCCTCTCGCAGCTCTCACCCGGTATCCACCTCGTGGCGTTGGCGGGTCTCATCGGACGGCGCGCCGCTGGTTGGCGCGGCGCCGCCGCAGCGGTGCTCGGGATGATGATTCCCGCCGGCGCGATCACCATCGCGCTGACCGCCGCCTACGGATCGATCGCCAACGCCGCTTTCGCGCGCGCCGCGCTCGCGGGTGTCGGCCCCATCACCGGCGGGATGACCGTCGCGACCGCGCTACTCCTGATCCGATCGACCGCCCGTCGCGGCCGTGTCCATATCTCGATCGACGTCGCCGTGAGCGCGGTCGCGTTCGTCGCGGCGCTCGCATTCGCGATCCCCACCGTGGCCGCGATCGCGGCGGGCGGGGTGATCGGCGCGTTTGCGCTGGGTCGCGAGCCGCCCACTTCGCGCCAGACGCCGATGGGCTGAGCGGTGGACCCGCTCTCGCTGTTTGGGGTCTTTCTCAAGGCGTCCGCCCTTTCGCTCGGAGGGCTCTCATCGCTCCCGCTCCTTCGCGGGGACCTCGTCGGCACGGGGATCGCGACCGACCAGCAGGTCGTGCAGGCGATCGCGATCGGACGGATCTCGACTGGCCCGAACGGGCTCTACATCGTCTCGCTCGGCTTTCTCGTGGGCGGTGTCGTCGGCGCGACGCTCGCGCTCGCGGCAGCGACGTTGCCGCCGCTCGTCATCGTTCCGATCACCGCCCTCGCGCGACGCTGGCTCGTCGCGACGCCGGTCGCCGGTCTGGTGCGCGGTGTCGCGCTCGCGACCGCGGGATTGCTCGCCGCGACCGGGATCGGGATCGTGACCGCCGGTGGCGCGCCGGAATGGTGGCAGCTCACGCTCGTCGCGATCGGAACCGTCCTGACCTACGACGGCCGCGTCCATCCCGCCCTCGTGATCGCCATCGGAGTAGTCGCGGGAGTAGCGCTCGGGAGGTAGCGGGCCGCGTCGCGCGCGCCCCCGGCCTAGCCCTCTTCCGGTGCGACGGCGGCGACGATCGCGAGATCAGCGGCCCGCACTTTGGACGGATCGAACTTGCGCACGTTCGCGGTCATGCGGGTGAGGAGCTCGGCCATGGTCATCGGTGGCTTCTCGCCCTTCTTCGTCGGGATCCACCGGACCGGATTGCAGCGCGCGACCACGACCTGGCGGAGGTACGGGCTCTTCATTCCGTGCTCCTGGAGGGTCTTCACGTGGGTCGCGACGCGATCGTCGATGTCCATGAGCCGCACCGCCCATTGCTCGCGCTGGCGAAGCGCGGCCGGCAGCGCCGTCTCCATGAAGCGATCGACACGACGGAGCATGGAGTGGTACGCCGAACCAGCGAACCGGTCGCGCTTTTCATACGCGGCGCCGAGGGTGAGAAAGGCGGGGGACTCGAAGCTTGTCGCATGCTCGGACTCTTTCGATCGCGGTGACTCCTTCGCGAGAGCGCGAGCCATCCGGATGACCTCGAGCGCGCGATCACGGAGGTTGTGCGCCTTCTCGGTGTTGAGCGCGAGGATCCGGTACGCCAGGGCGACATCGTCGGTGAGGAGCGCGGTGATGGCACGCTGACCGAGCTGCTTCGCGGCTGCGATGCGGTGTCTGCCGTTCGGCGACCAGAACACGTCCTTGCCCGGGACCGCGATCACCGGATCGAGGAAAAGGCCCGACGCGCCGATGGCCTGCGCGAGACGATCGGCGTGCGTGCGCGAGAGATCGCGCTGGAAGGGCGTGGCCTCGACGGAGCCGATAGGCAGGGCCGCGAGGAGCAGCGGGGAGCCCGCATACGGATCGCGGTAGGCCGCCAGCACGGCGCCTTTCGCCTTGTCGACCCGCGCGGCGAGATCGCGCACCTCCGGATCGTCGAGGGCCATGGCCGAGGCGACGGCGTCGGGCCCGCGCGGTTCGGCCGGTCCGCGACGACGGCGCGTGGTCTTCTTGGGCGCAGCCTTCTTTGTGGCCGTCTTCTTCGCTGGGCTCATGACTCCCCTCCGGCATCGGCGACTTGCGGCACCGCGTGCCGCGGTGCCGTGGCGGCGAAGTTTCGCAGACGGCGGCCTCGCGTGGCGGCACCGGCGATGATGCCGCCGATCACGAGCGCTCCGACGGTCGCCGCGCCGGGCGCCCCCACAAGCGTGGTCGCCACGCCGGTCTGGAGCTGGGACGCGTTCGTGAGGCCGCGCGCGACGATGAGGATGAACGACATAACGCGTCCGCGATAAGCGTCCTCGGCAGCGAGCTGCGCGATGGCGCTGCGCATCGTTCCCCAGGTCGCGTCGGCGAAGCCCAGCACCGCGAGGATCGCCATTGAGAGCGGAAAGGACCGCGACCACGCGAAGAGCAGGAGCGTCAGCGCGTAAAGTGCGCCCGAGGCGAGCATGAACGCACCTTTCCGACGTACGTCACCGACAACGACGAGCATGACCATCCCGACGATCGCTCCGAAGGCGATGCTCGAGAGAAGGAGCCCGAGGCCCTCCGCGTTGGACCCGAGGACGTCGCGGGCGAAGATCGTGATGAGCGCCTGATTGTGGCCGAACACCGAGAGCGACGCCTCGATCGCAAGCACCAGCGGCAGGATCGTGCTCGCGCGCACGTATCGGAGCCCGCCCACGAGCTCGCCACGGATCGAACCGCGCGCCACGCCCGTGACGCGCGGGATCCGCATCGCGAGCAGGCCGCCGATGATCGCGAAGTAGCTCGCCGCATTCACGAAGAATGGCCACGCCGGACCGGCGCGCGCGATGAGGATCCCGGCGACGGCTGGGCCTACGAGATTCGAGCTCTGGAAGAGCATCGAGTTGAGCGTTACGGCGTTCTGCAGCTGCCCGCGCGGGATGAGCGTCGGGAAGAGGGCCTGGCGGCTCGGCGCATCGAACGCGGCGATGGTCGCGTTGATGAAGCTGATGACGTAGATGTGCCAGAACGCGATGTGGCCGGTGAGCACGAGCGTGCCGAGCACGAGCGAGGTGACCACAGACGAGCTCTGTGTGAATAGGAGTAGCCGGCGACGCTCGACGCGGTCCGCGATCGTCCCGCCGAGGAGCGCGAACGCGAAGATCGGTGTCGCCCGGAAGACCCCGCCAAGTCCAAGCAGGAGCGGCGAGTCGGTGAGCTGGTAGAGGAGCCACGTCGTCGCGGTGAGCTCGATCCACGTCCCGGACATCGAAACCAGCTGTCCGGTCCAGTACAGGGCGTAGTTCCGATGCGCCAGCGGCGCGACGCCGGGAACGAAGCGCGTCAGCACCTAAGGGCGATTCCGTAGCTGACGGATCCGACGCACGGTGCGCATCGTCTTGCGGCCCTCTCGCGGAATGATGCTGATCGAGCCGTCGCGCTCCAGGATGGCCGCTTCGACATCACTGAGATCGCCGATGCCGTGCTCGCGCGCGGACATCTCGACGTCCTCGCGCGTGATGTTCTCGCGTTGGAGATGTGTCTGGATGAGCTTGCCGTCGTCGATGAGCAGCGTCGGCTCGCTGGTGAAGAGGTGCTCGAGGAGAGGTATCCGGTTGGCGACGCGCCCGAAAATGAGGTTCATCGCCACGAGCGTGGACGCCGCGATGATGCCGCCGATGAGTGAGTTGTCACCCCCGGTCATAGCGTTCTGGACAGCGTTGGCGATGACCAGGATCACGACCAGGTCGACCGCGCTCATCTGCCCCAGCTCGCGCTTCCCGGCCACGCGGAGGAGCACCAGCACGACTACATAGACGACGGCCGTGCGGAGGATGATCTCCCACCACGGCGTCGTCAGGCCGAACACATGCTCAGGATGACAAAACTTGGCGCGCGAAGCGCGAGGGCGAGTCGCCCACCAGCGCGAGCGCCGCGGCGGTGTCAATGGTCACACCCATACGCCTGAAGTAGCCCGCCGTCCGTTCGACGTCGCGGTAGAGCAGCTCACGGGACGCGGGGTGCCTCACGACGTCGACCGATTGCGAGAAATCGATGAGCACCGCCCGCCCGCGCCACCACAGGATGTTGTAGGCGGAGAGATCGCCATGCACGAGGTCGGCATCCAGCATCGTCCTGATCTCGATCTGGACGTCGCGCCACACCTGACGCGCGGTGGAAAGATCGAGATGGACCTCAGAGAGCCGCGGCGCGGCCTGCTGTCCGTCGCCGATGAACGCCATGCGATACCCGTGATCGATCTGCTCCACCGGCGGGGGGACGGTAACGCCGGAAGCGTGCAAGCGGACGAGCGTCCCCCATTCGTGAGCGACCCAGCGGGACTCGAGCGCCTCCTGGCCGAATCGCGTCCGCTTGCGGATGGCGCGGCTCTCCCGCCGGCCGCCGCCGCCCCAGATGCCGGCGTAGAGGTAGTCGTTGCGGAACGCGCGCTGCAGCCGCGGCGTGAAGCGCTTTTCGGCGATGAGGCAGGTGCGTGTCGGGCCGACGCGCGCCAGGAGATGCACCTCGCTCTCCTTGCCGGCCTTGAGCACGCCGAGCTCGCGGTCTTCGTATGGTGCGTCGGCAAGCCAATCGCTCCCGAACAATGCGGGCACGCGTCCTCCTTGACGGAGGCGGTGCATGAGCGGATGCCGCGACGCCGCGGGTTAGAGCTGCGGCGCTCCGGAAAGGAGGCCGTCGGCGTCGCGATCGAAGTGTTCGCTCATGTCCGGCCTCCTTGGATGGTCGTCGACCTCGCGGTCGCCGCTGAAGACTAGCACTGCAGATCTACGGCCTCTGCATCAAGAGTCCCATGTTCACGGCCCGCCGGACTTGCTATGGGATGGGCCGTGGGAGCTGCCGACGACACGAAAGCAGAATTCCGCGCCCTCCTCGACGCCGAGGGAAGCTAGGGAACGCTGGTTCGCGTTGGTCGCTGTGGGAACGCGGGCACGACGATCTCGTGCTCGAAGAGCTTCGAGCGCGGCGTGTCAGAGAGGAACTGCATGATCCCGTTCGCGATCCCGTTGGCAAGCACATCCGGATGATCGAGCATCAGAGCGCGATCGTCGTCATTGGAGATATAGCCCATCTCGATGATGACCCCCGGCGTGTAGGGGGAAACTGCGTGCTGATAGCGGCTCCAGTTATATGGATAGTAACCTAGCATGTTACGGCTGACGTGTCCCGAATCGTAGTCGAGGTGCGTCGCCGCAGCGTACGCGTCCTTCACATCATTGAGCAGCGCAGTTTCGAACGGACCGCGGCGCGCGTTATGGGCCATCTTGAATCCGCTGAGCTCCCCAACCCCATCGCTATCGGCGTGCAATGCGATTACCGCGTCGGCGATGTAGCCGACCGGGACGGTGACCGGCAGGATGTCGACCGCGATGCCCTTCGCGTTCAGGATCACCGCGAGACGCTGCGCGACGTCGAGGTTGACGTCGAGCTCGGTGACCCCCTCCCACGCCGCGCCCGTCTGCGGGACCAGGCTCCGAAGCTCGGATGGCGCCTCATCGGTCTTCCAGTGACCTACCTGGATACCCACGCGACGCGGACCGGTCGGCAGGACCTTAGGGATCGGGACGCGGATCGTTCCGACGGCGCCGGGACTCGCGGTGGGACCGGGCGTTTGCAGGATGGCACCGCCCGGTGGCGCCTCGGCGGACCACGGATCGTCGGGATCATCAGGATCGGTGCCGATCATCCCGAGCGGCGCGCCGCCCGGGACGTAACCGGGAGCGGCGGCGTCAGGGAGCGACTTGGCGATCGGAAGACCGGTCACGACCGCGTTCGCGACGAGCGCGACCGCAACAGCGAGCACCACCAGCCCGATCGCGCCCGCGAGCACCTTCTTCATCCGCGCGTCCTCACCGCGCAATTTTCAGGCTACGACGAGCTCGCTGACCCACTTGATCCATAAGAATCCGCGTCGCCCAGGTACCACGAGACGCAACGGATACCCGTGAGCCGGGGACAAGGGTTCGCCCTGGACATGAGTCGCGAGCAGCGCTCGCTCGACCTCCGTGCGATCGAACGTCCATCGATGACCGGTGACCGAGATGACCTCGATCTGGCGCGCGCTCTCGGCGCCGTACGATGCGAGCAGGTCGCCAACCCGTACCCCGGACCAGAGCTGCTCGCTCCACCACCCGCCGGTGCAGTCGAGCACCGCCGACACCTCGTGTCGGGGCAAATTCTGGATCTCCGCATACGTGAGCTCGGCCGGGCGCGGCAGCGCGCCGGCGAGCCGGAGTCGCCAGTCGGTCGCGGTGACAATCGGTACCGCGTCGAACGCCCAGATCGTCGTCGGGAATGCGTTGCCCGTGAACGAACCCGCATGCCGCGAGCCGGTGAGCCGTCTTGCGAGCGCGACTTGGTCGATCGCGACGCTGACCGCAAGAGACGCGGCGAGCAACCCGAGCCCGCGAAGAACGCTTCGCCGGCCCGCCAGCGAGATGAGGGATGGGCGATGCTCGCCGCGGACCAGTGCGTGGACGACGACCAGGATCGAGAGCGCGAGACCGGCGATCACGTGGAGCGACAGCGCGGAATAGCTCAGCGGCCGATCGAACGAGACGATTCCGATGGTCCACGCGAGCCCGATGCCGGTCGCCGCGACGGCCGCGATCGCGGTCAACAAGCCGAGCCAGGTCGTGAGTCCGCCGAGCCCGCGCCGGTGCAGCGAACGGCGCGCGATCGCGTATTTCCAGCCGGCGCCGAGCACAAGCGCGAGGCCGGCGACGCGATGTGCGAAGAAGAGCGGAGCCGCACTCCCCTCAGGGAGGAGCCACGCGACAACCCCGGTGCCGAGCAGTGTCGCGATCGCCGCGAGGAGCACGAGGTTCGCGAGCCGGCGCGGCATTCGACCGATGCTAGACCGGCTCGGCTGGCAGACTGCGGGCGTGACCGAGCGCGATCTTCTGATCGTGAGCGAGAACCCGCTGAACGCGGAGACGATCCTCGAGCGTCAAACGGGGCCGATCACTCTTGCCGGCCGGCACTACGTGCGCACCCACTTCCCGATTCCGAACCCGCGGCCGGAGATCGCGATCGACGGCGCTGTGCGAGCGCCGACGAGGCTGAGCCTCGACGATGTCCGCAAGCTGCCGCCGCGCACCATCGCCGTCACGCTCGAGTGCGCGGGAAACGGCCGCAAGTTCTTTGAGCCGAAAGCTCCGGGCGAGCAGTGGGGCCTCGGCGCAGTGGGGACGGCGGAATGGACCGGTGCCGCCCTGCGCGACCTGGTCGAGGGCGCGGCCCCACTGCCAGGCGCGATCGAAGTCTTGTTCCGTGGCGCGGACCAAGGCGTGCCCAAGGATCTGGGAACCCAGATTGCCTACGAGCGCTCTCTTCCGATCTCGGACGCGCTGCGACCCGACGTGCTCGTCGCGTATGCGATGAACGGCACACCGATCCCAGCAGAGCACGGCGGACCGTTGCGGCTCGTCGTGCCGGGCTGGTACGGCATGGCCTCGGTCAAGTGGCTCACGCGAGTGACTCTGCTCGAGAGGCCGTTTCGCGGCTTCTTCCAAACGGATCGATACGTGATCGACGGACAGCCACTGCGTGAGATCGCGCCACGGGCGGTCATCGTCGCGCCGGTCGAGGACGCCGAGATCCTCGCCGAACGATCAGCGGCGCGGATCACCGTGCGTGGTTACGCCTGGTCCGGCGCAGCACCGATCGTTCGGGTCGAGGTCGCCGCGGACCCGGCCAGCCTGATCGAGGCGCAGCGCCTGCTGCACTGGCGTCGGGCCAGGCTCGGCCCGGCGACCGATCACGCGTGGCGGGAGTTTTCGCTCGAGCTGCTGAACGTTTTGGCGGGGAGCGGGATCATGGAGATGGATCTCACCGCTCGAGCGGTCGACGCCGCGGGGAACGTCCAACCCCACACCGTGGTCCCAAACGCGCTCGGCTACGCGAACAACGCGTCCCGCACGCTGCGAATACGCGTGTCGGCTCGCTAGGCCTCGACCGTCGGCTGCTCGGGCAGCGGCGAGACTTCGTCGAGGAGCTCCGACGCCCGGCGCGCGACCTCAGGGAAGAGAGCCTGGGCGCCGACGATGTTCGACTCGGCGCCGGAATGCTCGCTGACGTGGCCGTCGTCGACACCGTCGTGCACGCGGCCCGCGATGCGGTCGTACACCGGGAGCCCCGCGGTATTCCGTCCGTCGAACCAAGCGCGCGCGTGATCGCGAAGCGTCGCGTAGACCGACTCATTCGTCGCGACGTGGAGTCGATCGGTGACGTAGACGATCGCCGCGACCGAGTATGGCTGCACGGTCGGCCGCCGGAATCCGCGCTCGATCTCCGGAACGATCAGGGCGCGAGCGCTCCGCCGGGCGATCGCGAGCAAATCCGGTCGATCGAGCACGATCGCAGCGTCTGCCAGCACGCCTTCCTGGATGTGGCCCCAGAGGTGCGGCACCTGCTCGTCGGCATTGTTGAGCAGGACGTCGCCCCTTCGGCCCTCGGCGATCTCGTCGCACCAGCGCTCGAGGGTCTCGCGCAACACCGGCGTCAGCCCGGCGTACATGAGGTCGAGCGCCGCGAGCACGTGGATCGAGCGGATGTCTGGTGGCGCCGGGTTGTCCGTGACCCACGCGAAACCCTGCGCGAGCGGCCGCGCGACCCGGGGATCGCGAAGTGCCAGATGCGCCTTCGCGAGGGCGCGGATCGCCCGCGCCTGCCAGAAGGTGCTGCCCGCGTACGAGGTCGGACCGTCTTCGTTGATCGTCCCGTCCCAACTGCGGACGAAGTTATGGAAGCGCCCGTCGCGGCCCTGCATGAACAGAACGAAGTCGAGAAGCCCAGTAGCCCACTCCCGCAGCCGGTCGTCGCCGGTCTCACGCCAGAGGTCGAGGAAGAGGACGACCGCTCGCGCCGCGTCGTCGACACACGCGACACCCTCGAAGCCCTTGTCACGCGCCGCGAGGGTGAGGTCGTCACCATCGGCGTAGACCGAGATCGCGCAGGCGCGCGGGCCTGCCGCCGGGAGCGGCCGCGTCAGGCGCGCGAGCTGTCTAAGCGTGGCGGTATTCCTCCAGGCTTCCGAGGATCTCGTTGACACTGAAGTCGGCCGCGGCGACGACCGAGTCCGCGGCGCCGTAGTACATGCGGATACGCTCGCGGTCGAGCGGGACCACACCGCACGAGAAGATCGTGTCGTTGAAGAGACCGAGACGCTCGTACGCTGTGCCGGGCGCGAGGATCGGCTCCGGCGAGCGCGCCAGCACCTTCCGCGGATCGGTTCCATCGAGGAGCACCGCTCCCATCGCGTAGCGGTGATGGCGATTCACGCCGTGATACAGCTCGAGCCAGCCCTGCTTGGTGCGGAAGGGCACCGCGGACGCGCCGGTCCGCAGCTCGTCCCACCGCTCCCAACGCGGCAGGCAGACCGTCTCGTGGCCACCCCAAGTCACGAGGTCGTCGGAGAAGGCGATCCAGATCCCGAAGATCCGCGCAAACGACTGCGGCATCGGGCGGGTCAGCGCGACGTACCTGCCGGCGACCTTCTCGGGAAAGATGACGACGTCCTTGTGGTCCGGAAGGAAGAGAATGCCCCGTCGCTCGAACGATCGGAAGTCCTTGGTCGTCGCGAGGCTCGTGGTGATCCCCCAGCGCGAGACGGACACGTACGTGATGTGCCACCGGCCGTCGACGAAGGTCGCGCGCGGGTCTTCTACGCCGTATTCCTCCATGTCGACCTGCGGCGAGAGCGCCGGCATGTCGTCCACCTTGAACGCGATCCCGTCGTCGCTCCGCGCGACGCGCAGATGCGAGATCTGCGCGAGGTAGTCGGTGTAACCGTCGTTGATCATCCGAAGGACGCCCGTGCTGTTGCGATAGCGGATCGACCGCGGGTCGCGCAGGTCGAGGCCGGGCAGGTTCTTCGGGATGTAGGCGACGACGACCCGCGCGGGATCGCGCTCGGTATCGAGATAGCACATTCCGATCACATCGTGCTTGCTGTAGCCGCGCGGCAGCGGCCGCAGCACCGGGTGCGGTCCGTCGAGATCGAGCGTCTGCGCGTTGTCCGGCGGATCGATATCCGTACGCGGCCGCTCGGCGACACGCATGAGCAGCACGGTCTGACCATCCACCTGCGCGGTAGCGGCGTTGAAGACCGAGACAACTTCGAGGTCCGGGTGCGATGGCTTCACATCCCGCGCCGTGATGAGCGGGTTCTGTTCGAGGCGCCGGCCGAGGAGCGTCGTCCGCTCAGGACGAGTGGCTACGAGATGGGGGCCGAGGTCTCCTCTACGGTCGCCGGTTCGAGCGGCTCGACCACCGGTTGGCGCTTTCGCACCGCGGCCTCTGGCTCGATCAGCTCGCGCGTGAGCGCGAGGACTCGACGTCCGACGTTCGGCCATGCCATCTCCTTGCCGTATTCATATGCGCGCTGCTCCAGCTCGCGCTTGAGCGTTGGGTCGTCGAGGATCGCGAGGACCGCACGAGCCAGACCAACGGCGTCCCGTGACTCAACGAGAAGACCGCGGCCTTCGGCGAGCGCCTCGGCCGCGTGAAGGTAACGCGTGGAGACGATCGCCTTGCCCGCGCCGAGCGCGTAGGCGAGCGTGCCACTCGTGATCTGGTTCAGATCGAGGTATGGCGTCACGTAGACGTCGGTCGCGAGAAGGTAGTCCACGATCTCTCGCTGCGTGAGGTACTGATTCACAAAACGAACGCGCTCGGCCAGGCCGAGCCGCTCGATTTCATGCACAAGCTCGTTGCGATAGCGCTCTCCCTCTCGTCGCTGGAGCTCCGGATGGGTCTGGCCGACGATGAGGTACAGCGTGTCGGGATGGGAAGCGACGATCGCCGGCATCGCCGCGATCATGTACTCGAGTCCCTTGCGCGGATCGACGAGCCCGAAGGTCGAAACGATCGTTCTCTTCTCGATGCCGAGCTGCCGCTTGAAGCGATGCCGCCCGTGCGGCGCGATCGCTGGCATCCCATGCGGTATGACGACCGGCGGTCGGTCGATGCCGTACACGTCTCTGAGGAGGCGAGCGGCGGTCTCGGCCATCACCACGACGACCGTGCTCCGCTCGGCGATGCGCCGGAGCGTGTCGCGCATCCATGGCTCGGGCTTGGGCAGCACCGTGTGAAAGGTCGTGATGACCGGTTTGCTGATCTGCTCGAGCAGGGCGACGCAGTGGTCGTGATACGTCCCGTCCCGGTGGATACCGTACAGACCGAACTCGTGCTGGACGTTGACCACGTCGACGCCTGACTTGTCGATCGCGCGACCGACCGCTTGATAGCTCGCGACGTCTCCCTGGCGTATGCGCCACTTCACCTCGGGACCGTATGCACGAGCCGCCTCGGGTTCGTCGATCGCCGCCTGAACGCACCGCACGTCCGGGTCAGCGGCCTTTACCGCGGCGACGAGGTCACCTGTGAACGTGGCGATGCCGCACCGCCGAGGCATGGCTGAGGCGACAAATGCGATCCGGATACGACCATCTTGCTCTGTTTGCGCTTCCTTGGTTGGCAAAGCGCCGCTACGGAGGCGCTCTGGCGGAAAAAGCACGTTCTGGCCGCAGCAGAATGTGTGCCTTCGCTAGCCCTCGTGGGCGACAGGCAGGCCGGCATCACGCCAGGCGGTGAATCCGCCACGCAGATTCGCGACCTCTCGTCCGCTTGCTTCGAGGAGGCTCGCGGCAAGGCTCGACCGGATCCCGCCACCGCAATAGGTCACGATCGGCCGCCCCGCCGGGATCTCGCTGGCGCGATCGGTGACCTGCTCGTACGGGATGTGGATCGCTCCGGGTGCGTGCCCGGCGCGCCACTCCGCACGTTCGCGCACGTCGAGAAGGATCGCGCCGGTCGTGGCCCTGGCGGCTGCCGATCGCGGGTCGAGCTGCTCGATGCGCTTGAGCTCGCCTTCGCCGATATCCGGAGGTGCGTAGCCGCGAACGTCATCGAATCCGACGATCGCAAGCTGCGCTCGGAGCCGCTCGGCTTGCTCGGCGTCGGCGGTGAGGAGCACGATCGGCGTGCCGAAGGGAACGGTCGCGCCGACCCGCACCGCGAACGAGTCGTTGCCGGCGATGTTGAGCGCGCCCGGTCGATGGCCCGCGCCGAAGAGATGCGGCGGCCGGGGATCGATGACGGCAGCGCCAGCCAGCGCCGAAGCGCGGAGCAACGGAAGCGGCCGCCGATCGGCGACCGCGGCCCCAACGCGATTCAGCGCGCGAACGTGCGGGTAGTACGCCGGGGCGATTGGGAGGCCATCGCGGATCGCGGCGTGGAACGAGCTGAAGTCCGCTGACGCGGCACGCGCGACGGGGTTGTGCCGCCGCTCGAAGCCGAGCGTCGTCCAGCGCGAACCGGCGACGTCCGCCGCGCAAGCGCTGCCGCCGCCGTGCGTGGGAAAGACCGCGATGTGATCGGGGAGCGAAAGGATCCTCTCGCGCAGCGTTTTGTAAGCGGATCGCGCGAGCCGGCCCTCCAGCCCGGGGCCGAGGAGATCCACGCGCGCCATGTTCCCGACGAGCAGCGCGCCACCCGAGAACAGGTAGTGCGGGTCGTCCGCTCGCCGCAGATCGGACACCAGGTAGGCGACGTGCTCCGGTGTGTGCCCCGGGGTCGCGAGACAGCGGATGTGCAGCTCGCCGACGCTGACCTCGGACTCGTCGGGATGCGCTTCGTGCGGGTACTCCACGTCCGCGTGCTCACCCGTGTGGACGGCGATGGGCCGAATCTCGGCGAGCGCGCGCGAGCCGGATACGTAGTCGTTGTGGACGTGGGTCTCGAACGAATCGGTGATCAGCACGCCGAGCCGCGACGCGGCGCCAAGATACGCGTCGATCTGCCGATCGGGGTCGACGAGGAAGGCGACGCCGGCATCGGGGTCGGCGACGAGATAGCTCGCGTGTCCGAGACCGGCGTCGAAGAATTGCTCGATCAGCACGGCCGCACGATACCCGCGGGTTCGATCAAGGACCGCGGCGCGTCGATGGCCGAAACCCTCTTTACGCGGCGGCGGACCCCCCGGCCTGGCGGCCGGTTCCCCACCGCGCGGGGTCCCTCGGCCATCGCCGCGCCACGCTCGCCCTCGATCAGCGTCCGGGCTGTTGCCTTGTCGCCTTCGCCTCTTGCTCGAGCACTTCCTCGCCCGGACCCATCTCTTCGTGCGGTGGGATGACCGGCGGGATGCGCTCGTCGATGCTCTTGCTCTTTGCCTCGGCCTCTTCGAGCGAATCGTCAGGACTCGGGTCGGTCTTCTTCATGGACGGCTGAGCGGCAAGAGGCGTGCCGAGCTAGCTACCGATGCCCGCGAGACCGAGAGCTTGCGGAAGGATCGTGCCGAAGATCCAGCCCCCCGCTGTCGCGGCCAGCACCAGGAGCACGATCTCCAGGCCCGAGCGGATGGGATTTCGGCCGGTAAGCCGCGACTTGGCGAGGCCGAGCGCGAACATGACCACGGCGCTGAGGCTGACGGCGACGACCAGGGCGACGCGGACGGGCAGGAAGAAGAACGGCGCGATGGGAACGAGCGCGGCGACCGCGAACGCGGCCGACAGGATGAGCGCGCCCTGCAGCGCGCTGCCGCCCTCCTCGAAGGTGAGACCGAGCTCTTTCTCGACCATGGTCTTGAGCAGCACGTTGGGCTTGTGCGCGAGCTCGGCCGCGACCCGCCTGGCCGCGGTCTCGTCGAGGCCCTCCTGCTCGAGCATGTAGGCGACCTCGGCCTCGGACTCGCCGGGGCGGTCCGCGACCTCCTGACGTTCCTTCTGGATCTGGGAGAGGAAGATCTCGCGCTGGCTCTTCGAGCTCATGTATTCGCCGGCGCCCATCGAGATGATCTCGGCGAGCGCGGCGGCGATGCCGGCGACGAGCACCGGGAACTGCTGGCTCGTCGCGGTCGCCACCGTGATGACGACGATGAGGATGCTGGTGACACCGTCCTGCGCGCCGAAGATCGCCTCGCGCACCTCGCTGAGCAGATCGGCCTCACGCCGTTCTTCGCCGAGGTGATCGGCGAGCCACTTCCGGTCGTGATACGGCCGCTCGCCCACCTCCGTCGTGGACACGGCCGGCGTCAGATCACCCGCCCGGGGCCGCCGCTCGAGGCGACGAGGGGCAGCCCTGCCCGCGTCCAGGCGGTGACTCCGCCATCGAGGTTCTCTGCCTGATAGCCGCGGGCGCGCAAGCCTTTCGCCGCCCGGTCGCTGCGGCTGCCGCTCCGGCACACCGCGACGACGTCGCGGTCGCGCGGGATCTCGTCGAGGCGCGCTCCGAGCTGACCGAGCGGGATGTGCTGCGAGCCGTCGATGTGTCCGGCATCCCACTCGTCCTGCTCGCGCACGTCGAGAAGGTGGAAAGCGGAACGCTGCTTGCTGACATCCGTGGGCAGCACACCGCCATTTTGGCGCATGGAGGGTCTGGTGGACATCGGCGCGATGCGCGAACGACTTCAGAGCGAGCGCGCAGACCTGGCGTCCACGGCCAGCCGTATCCGCGAGCGGCTCGCGGTGCCGCAGCGCGACAGCGGCGGCGACGTCGCTCTCGCTGACCAGCATCCCGCCGACGTCGCGAGCGAGACGGAGGCGCGGGAGCTCGACGTCGCGCGTCTGGCGATGTTCGAAGGAAGACTCAGGCTGATCGACGACGCGCTCGCGAGGATCGAGCGGGGCGACTACGGCCGGTGCATCGATTGCGGCAAGCCCATCCCCGATGAGCGGCTCGAGCTCGTTCCCGAGACACCGTACTGCGTAGAGGACGCCGAGCGAGAGCAACAGCGCTCGGCGCGGTGACGAAGGGGGCGCCACAATCCGCGCGTGCGGCCTCCGTATCCGGTGGCGATCCCGCCGTTGCTGCCGCAGTTCCTCAACAAGCGGCGCTCGAAGCTCACCTACGCGCTGACCAAAGCGGAAGAGCTCGGCATCGATCGGCCCGCGCTCGTCTGGGTGGTCAACCTTTCGTACCGCGGGGAACGCGGCGGCGCGGCTGAGCCGGGCGATCTCGATAGCGCGTACGCGACGATCCGCGAGCGGTGGCTACCGATGGCCGCGGTCGCCCGGGGCGCCGGACTCGTCGAAGAGCGTGGCGGCAGGTGGCGCGTCACCGCAAAGGGCAAAGCGGTCGCGAAGGATCTGCACGATGCCGCGCGAGCGCATTACGAAACGCTCGCGCCTATCGCCGAAAAGGACCTCGCCGAGCTGGCGCAGCTCCTCGATGCGGCGTTTGTGGCCGCGTCGCGTGCGAAAGAGCCCGCGCGGCGGATGCACACGCCGTTCGCGTTCGCTTATCGCGCAGACGGAGTGCGCCCGGGTTCCTTCGCCCAGCTGGACGCCGCGGTCTATGGCCTTTGGCAAGTCCGCGATGACTGCCACATGGCGGCATGGACCGATGCCGCCATGAGCGGTCCCGAGCTCGAGATCCTGACCCGCGCCTGGCGCGCTGAGGCTGCCGATGAGGCGGCGCTGGCAGAGCTCCTCCCGCACCAGACGGCAGACGACGTTCATGCGTCACTCGACCGCCTCCGGCATGACGGCCTCGTTGAAGGGGCGGCGATACGCACCACAGAGAAGGGCAGGCGCGTACGTCAGCGGATCGAGGACGAGACCGATCGGCTCTTTTTCAGCCCATGGCCGGATCCGGTCGGAGCCAAGGGCGACTGGATCGCGCGCATGCTCTCAGAGGTGAACGCGGCCTTAACCTAGGCTGACAACCAACCGCTTTCCGTCACAAATGGCACGGCAAATGCCGCTCCTTTTGTTACATGCTTGATCAAGAAGCCGCGCCAGCCACACGGGAGCGAGTCACCGGCGGGCGGATCCTCGTCGTCGACGACGACCGGGACGTCGCCGAGCTCGTGGCGACGGTGCTTGCCGAGGCCGGGCACGAGGTCAAGACGATCACCGATTCGCGGCAGGCGATGGCGGCCTTCGGCGAATTCCAGCCCGATCTGGTGACCCTGGACGTGCTCATGCCGAGCGTCGATGGCATCAGCCTCTGTCTTGAGCTGCGGCGGAATTCCGACGTTCCGGTGCTCTTCCTCTCGGCCAAGGACGACCCTCCGGACCGCGTCGTGGGTCTGCGCATCGGTGCCGATGACTACCTCGGCAAGCCTTTTGACAACGACGAGCTCGCCGCTCGGGTCGAAGCGCTCATGCGCCGCGACCGCTCGCGGACCGTTCATGCGAAGGAGCGCCAGCTTCGCTTCGGCCGGTTCATCATCGATCTCGCCAGCCTTCAGGCGATCGCGGGCGACCGCCAGCTTCCGCTCACGCCCACCGAGTTCAAGCTGCTTCGCACCCTCGCGAGCGAGCCCGGCCGCGTCTTCACCCGCGACGACCTGCTCGTTGGGGTGTGGGGCTACGAGCCAGGGAGCGACACGAGGCTCGTCGACGTGCACGTCGGCCGGCTTCGCAAGAAGCTCGAGCAGGCCAGCGTGACCGAGGTCACGATCGAGACGGCGCGCGGGTTCGGTTATCGGCTGACCGGGCGGGCGGCGTAGTCGGACCGCTCGTTGGCGTCGAACGCCGCGCGCGCACGGCGTCGGCGAGCGATCGCAGCACGTCGACGCTCCGGTCCCACCCGATACACGGGTCGGTGATGCTCTTCCCGTAGACGAGTGGCACAGCCTCGCTGTCCTGACGTCCGTCTTCGATGAAGCTCTCGGCCATGACGCCGACGATCCCGCGCTCGCCGGAGGCGATCTGCGCGGCGACGTCCTTCGCGATCGACAGCTGCCGCAGATGGTCGCGTCCGCTGTTGCCGTGCGACAGATCGATCATCAGCCGCGCCGGACACGAGGCCGTACCGAGCGCCGCGAGCGCGCGCTGCACCGAGGCCGCGTCGTGATTCGCGCCGGTCGTCCCGCCACGCAGCACGATGTGGGCGCTCGGGTTGCCACCTGTCTCGACGATCGCGGCCAGACCCTGTTCGGTCACGCCCATGAAGCTGTGCGGCTGTGATGCCGCGCGGACCGCGTCGATGGCGATCTGCACGTTGCCATCGGTGCCGTTCTTGAACCCGACCGGGAACGACAGCCCTGAGGCGAGCTCCCGGTGCACCTGGCTCTCGGTCGTACGCGCGCCGATCGCCGCCCAGGTGACGAGGTCGCTCGTGTACTGCGGCGAGATCGGGTCGACGAACTCGCAGGCCGCGGGGACGCCAATCTCGACGAGATCCAGGAGCAACCGGCGGGTCATCCGCAGGCCGTCGTTGATCCGAAAGCTGCCGTCGCGGTGCGGATCGGAGACGAGGCCCTTCCATCCGACACTGGTCCGCGGCTTCATGAAGTACGCGCGCATGACCACGACAAGGTCCGCGCGGAGCTCGTCGCCGATCGCACGAAGACGACGGGCGTAGTCGAGTGCAGCCACAGGATCGTGGATCGAACATGGGCCGAAGATCGCGACGAGCCGGTCGTCCTCGCCATCGATGATCGCGAGCAGATCGGCACGCGCACGGGCGACCGCGCGCGAGCCTTCCTCCGAAAGCGGAAGCTCTTCAAGCAGGATGGCCGGCGGCACGAGCGGCCGGTATCCGGTGACGCGAAGGTCGCGCGTTCTCATCGGCATATTCTTCACGACGTGCCGCTTTACGGCTACCGGGGCAAGACGCCGAAGGTCGCACCGGACGCGTTCGTCGCTCCCACCGCCGTCCTCATCGGCGATGTGACCGTCGAGAGCGGCGCTTCCGTGTGGTTCGGGACCGTGCTGCGCGGTGACATGGATCGCATCGTCATCGGCTCGCGTTCGAACGTGCAGGACAACTCGACGATCCACACCGACGAGGGCGAGCCCACGCTCGTCGGCCCTGACGTGACGATCGGACACAACGCGCTGGTGCACTCGAGCGTCATCGCCAGGAACGTCCTCATCGGGCAGGCGGCGGTGCTGGTGGGCGGCAACGTGATCGGCGAGGAGACGATCGTCGGGGCCGGGGCCGTCCTGACGGAGCGCTTTTCCCCACCGGCGCGGTCGCTCGTGCTCGGCGTACCGGCGAAGGTCGTCCGCGAGGCGCGGCCGGAGGACGCGCGCTGGACCGTTCGAGCGGCCGAGCATTACACCGACCTCGCACGCTGGTATCGCGAGAACCTGAGATAGCGACCCTCCGCCTTACCGGACATGACCTCTCGATCGCCGACGTGGTCGCGGTCGCGCGCCGTGACGTCGCGGTCGGTCTGGATCGCGCGGCCGAGCGTCAGGTCCAGCAGGCAGCGAAGGTCGTCGGGCAGATGGCGGATGCGGATGAGCCCGTCTACGGGGTGAACACGGGATTCGGTGACCTTGCGACGGTGCGGATCCCGCACGATGAGCTGCGCGTCCTTCAGCGCAACCTGCTGCGCTCCCACGCGGTCGGCGTCGGTCTGCCGCTGCCCGAGGACGTGGTGCGGGCGATCCTGCTGCTGCGCGCGAACACGCTCGCCGCGGGGCGCTCCGGGGTGCGGGCTGAGGTCATCGATCTGCTTTGCGACATGCTCAACCGCCGTGTGCATCCGGTCATCCCGAAGCACGGCAGCGTCGGTGCGTCGGGCGACCTCGCACCGCTCGCGCACGCGGCGCTGGTGCTCATCGGCGAGGGAGAGACGCTCGAACGTGCGAGCGGGGCGGCTGCGCTGAAGGCGGCTGGACTCAAGCCGATCGAGCTCGCCCCAAAGGAGGGCGTCTCGTTGATAAACGGAACGCAGGTGATGACGGCGATCGGTTGCCTCGCGCTCCACGACGCCGAGGTGCTGGCGACGACGGCAGACGTCATCGGGGCCATGTCCGCCGAGGCGCTCCGCGCGACCGACCGCGCCTGGGATCCGGACCTGCACGCCACGAGGCCGCATCCCGGGCAGCAGGCCGTCGCCGCGAACCTCCGCTCGCTGATGGCCGGTAGCCCGAACGTCGCCTCGCACCGGGTCGGGGATCCGCGGGTCCAGGACCCGTACTCGGTGCGCTGCATGCCGCAGGTCCACGGCGCCGCGCGCGACGCGCTCGCCTATACGCGAAGAGTCCTCGAGATCGAGGTCAACGCGGTCACCGACAATCCCATCGTCTTCGCGGAGGACCATCGCGTCGTCTCGGGCGGCAACTTCCACGGAGAACCGGTCGCGATCGCGCTCGACCTCGCCACCATCGCGGTCGCCGAGCTCGCCGACATCAGCGAGGCCCGGATCGACCGCATGACGAACGGACACACGAGCGGGCTGCCCCCGTTCCTGACGACCGCGGCCGGCACGAACTCGGGATTCATGGTCACCCAGTACACGGCCGCGGCGCTCGTCACGGAGAACCGCATGCGGTCGTTCCCCGCCGCGGTGGAGTCGCTGCCGACCTCGGCCGGGATGGAGGACCATGTCAGCATGGGCGTCCACGCCGCCCACAAGCTCGCAGCGGTCGTGAGGAACACGCGTGACGTGCTCGCGATCGAGGCGCTGTGCGCCGCGCAGGGTCTCGACCTCCTCGACGCGGAGACCGGGCCTGGCGTCGAGGAGGCGCGACGCGTCGTACGCGAGCGCTCGGCGCGCGTCGACGAAGATCGTTCTCTCGCGCCGGATATCGCCGCGATGAGCGACGCGATCGCGAACGAGCTGCTCGTCTCGGCGGTCCGCGTGCGTATCAGCGAGCTCACGTGAAGCAGACCCTGACGGTCAACGGCGAGCGGCACGAGGTCGACGTCGCGCCGAGCGCTTCTCTGCTATCGGTGCTGCGCGACGACCTGGGGCTCACCGGGACGCGTTACGGCTGCGGCCGCGGGCAGTGCGGCGCGTGCTTCGTGATTGCAGGTGGCAGGGTGGTCGCGTCGTGCCTGCTGACCGTCGATCAGGCCGCTCGCCAAGAGATCACGACGGTCGAGGGCCTCGCGAATGGCGCTGAGTTGAACCCTCTCCAGCGCGCCTTCGTCGAGGAGGACGCGATGCAGTGCGGCTACTGCACCAGCGGCATGCTCATCTCCGCCACCGCACTGCTCGCCAGCGATCCCGCGCCGGACGAGGACACGATCCGTGACGCCCTGGCTGCGAACCTCTGCCGCTGTGGCGTGTACGCGCGGGTCATCCGAGCGGTCGCGAAGGCGGCGAAACACTAAATGGCGTGGGAGCGCCGCGAGCCCGAGAAGCTCGAGCGGCGCATCCGCATCGAGCGCGACGGGACGGTCACCGCGCTCTCCGGGAAGATCGACTTCGGCCAGGGCATCCGGACCGCGTTCGCCCAGCTCGTCGCCGACGAGCTCGACGTGCCCATCGAGCGCGTGAACGTGGTCCTCGGCGACACGGCACAGGTCCCCTTCGACTTCGGCACGTTCGGCAGCCATTCGGTCGCACAGGAGACGCCGCTGCTGCGAAAGGCGGCCGCCTTCGCACGGCGGCAGCTCATCGAGCGCGCGGGCAAACGGCTCGGTGTGAGCCCGGACCGCCTCGACACCGCGGAGGGCACGGTCACCGATGGGACGCGCCGCGTCGGCTACGCCGAGCTGCTCGATGGGACGCCGCTCACCGGGACGGTCCCCGACGACGTGCCCCTCATGCCGAACGCGCGGCGGCACTACTCCGGCAAGCCGATGCCGCGTCTGGAGGCGCGCGACATCGTCACCGGGCGCGCGACGTACGTGGCCGACGTGCGCTTGCCGGGGATGCTGCGCGGCGCGATCGTTCGGCCACCGCAACGCGGCGCGAAGGTGCGCTCCCTGGACGATTCGCGCGTGCGCGACATGCCCGGCGTCAAGGTCGTGCGCTCAGGCGACGTCGTCGGGGTCGTTGCCGAGCGTGAAGAGCACGCGCGCGCGGCAGCCGGCTCCGTGCTTGTGGAGTGGGACGCGGTGCCGGTCGAAGGCCCGAGCACGGACGTCGTCATGCGCGACGACGCCGGCGTAGAGGCGAAGCTGCGGCAGGCCGCGAAGACCGTCGACCGCACGTACGTCCTCCCGGCGATCGCGAACGCGCCGATCGGACCGAGCGCCGCCGTCGCCGACGTGCGCGCCGACGGCGCGACGGTCTACGTGGGGACGCATCGGCCCTTCGGGGTGCGAGAGCAGATCGCGAAGGCGATCGGGATCGACGAGCGAAAAGTCCGCGTGATCCCGCAGATCACGAGCGGGACGTACGGCCGCAACACTCACGGCGACGCCGCGATCGAGGCGGCGATCCTCTCCAAAGCCGCGGGCCGGCCGGTGCTCCTCCAGTGGACGCGCGAAGAGGAGTTTGTGTGGTCGCCGTCGCGGCCGGAGGCGGTCCTCGAGGTGACGGCGGGACTCGGCGCGAACGGCCGCATCGCGGCCTGGCGCTACGACGAGCACACCAACGTGCACAGCGCGGCGGGGCTCGATCCGCAGGTGCTGGGAGGTACGTCCGGACGGAACGCGATCCCGCCATATGCGGGTTTCCCTGCGAAGGTGACACTGCATATCGAGCAGACGCGGCTGCGCACGGCTAACTTCCGCTCGCTCGCTGCGGCGGAGAACGTGTTCGCGATCGAGTCGTTCATGGACGAGCTCGCAGTGGTGACGAAGCAGGACCCGCTCGCGTTCCGCCTCGCCCATGTCGACGACCCGCGCCTGCGCAACGTGATCGAGCGGGTCGCCGAGCGAAGCGGCTTGGGCACGCCCCTCGGCGAGCGACGCGGTCGGGGCCTCGCCTGCACGATCTATCACGGCACGTACGTCGGGCAGGTCGCGGAGGTCGCGCTCGACGCGTCCGGTCGCGTGTCGCTGCGCGGCTTCTGGTGCGTCGTCGACCCCGGCGAGACGCTCAATCCGGACGGTGTCCGCAATCAGATCGAGGGCGGGATCCAGCAGTCGGCATCATGGACGCTGCTCGAGGAGCTGCGACACAAGGACGGCCGCGTGATGACCACGGGCTGGGATCAGTATCCGATCGCGACCTTCCGCGACGCGCCGCGATCGCTCGAGGTCCTGGTCGAAGGCGACGCGAGCAAGGAGCCGACCGGCGTCGGCGAGCCGGGCGCGGTGCCGGTGGCGGCGGCGATCGCGAACGCCGTCTACGCCGCGTGTGGCGCGCGCATTCGCGAGCTGCCGATAACCGCAGAGCGCATTCGGAAGGCGACCAGCTGAAGCTGCAGCGCCGGCTGCTCGCCGCGTGCATCGTCCTGGCGCCGGTGAGCATCACGCTCTACCTCGTCGCGTGGCCCGGGAATCTCCGTGATCCGATCGCGGCGAGCGCCGACGCCGGCTCGACCGGCAACGTGCTGCACCTCATCGGCGCGGTCGCGGCCTCATTCTTCCTGCCGCTCGGCTACCTCGGGATGTCACTTCTCGGATCGGCGGGGCCATCCCGGCCGCCCTGGCGATGCTGAGGGAGGACGAGCGCCTCGGTCAGGCACCAGCGGTGGTCTAGGAAGTCAGTGCACGCGCGCCCATCGAGGCGATCGGTCGCGCGAAGGCTTGTGACATGCCCGATGTCGTAAAAGCCGTCGCGGACGCATTCGGGCTCGCGGGCGCGATGACCTGGGAGATCGGCTGGGCGCTCATTCTCGGATTCGCGATCTCGGCCGTCGTGCAGGCGGTCGTCTCGAAATCAGAGATGAGTCGCCTCCTGCCCGACGACTCGCCGCGGACGATCGCGCTCGCATGCGGGCTCGGTGCGGCCTCCTCGTCGTGCTCGTACGCCGCGGTCGCGATCGCGCGCTCCATCGTTCAGAAGGGTGCGAACTTCACCGCGGCGATGGCGTTCCAGTTCGCCTCGACGAACCTGGTCATCGAGCTCGGCATCATCATGTGGATCCTGCTCGGCTGGCAATTCACGGTCGCCGAATTCGCCGGCGGACCGCTCATGATCGCGATTCTCGTCGCGCTCTTCCGCATCTTCCTCACGCCTCGGCTCGTCGCCGCCGCGCGCAGCCAGGCCGAGCGCGGCCTCAAGGGCTCGATGGAAGGCCACGCCCAAATGGACATGTCAGTCACCGAAGGGAGACTGTGGGAGCGGATCTTCTCGGCGCGCGGGTTCACCGCGATCTCGCACTACTTCCTGATGGACTGGGCCTCGATCTGGAAGGACGTCGTCGGCGGACTCGTCCTCGCCGGCGCGCTCGGGTCGTGGGTGCCGAAGGAATGGTGGCAGGCGTTCTTCGTCACGCGCGATCCGACGCTCGCCGCGATCTGGGGGCCGTTAGTTGGGCCCCTGGTTTCCGTCGTCAGCTTCGTGTGCTCGATTGGCAACGTCCCGCTCGCGGCGGTGCTCTGGAACGGCGGCATCAGCTTCGGCGGCGTGGTCGCGTTCATCTTCGCCGACCTCATCGTCATCCCGATCCTCAACATCTACCGCAAGTACTACGGCGGGCGCGTCAGCCTTTTTCTCTTCGCGACGTTCTACGCGGCGATGGCCCTCGCGGGCTTCGCGGTCGAGGTGTGCTTCGGCGCACTCGGGCTCATCCCGACGACCCGCGCGGCGCTGGTCGCCGCGCCCGAGATCACATTCAATTACACGACAGTCTTGAATGTGCTCCTGCTTGGGCTGGCCATCGTTCTTGTCTGGCGGGCCGCCAGGACCGGCGGATTCGCTATGGTCCGCATGATGGACGCCATGCCGACGACGCTCGATCGGCACGGCGCTTAGTAGGACTCGGGCGCAGACTGGAGCGATCGGAGGCGCTCATGGATCGAGACGGACACGCGCAGAACGAGCGCGACACGACTCGAACGCTGCTAACGGTGGCGGCGGTCGCCGTCCTCGCGCTCTTCGCCGTCCCCGCCGTGGGCATGCTGATCATGTGGGGAGTGCTGGGCACGATGCGCGGGGTCGGTCCGTTCGGCGTGTGGATGCCGATGTTCGGTGCGGGTGGCGGGATGATGCTGCTGTTCGCGCTGGTGCCCGTCGCTCTTCTGGCGCTCCTGGTCTGGGCCGTCCGCGGCCAGAGGAGCTCCCCCGCCCGCGGCGATGCCCTCGCGATCCTGCAGCGCCGCTACGCGGCCGGTGAGATCCAGCGCGAGGAATACGAGCGCATCCGCACGGACCTGCTGCGCGACCGCGGATAACGCGAGACCGGTCAGCTAGCGCGAATCGGCTGGCGTGCGGAAACAGGTCCATGAGCTCGTAGACCTCGCGATGATGAACAGCCAGGAGATGTCAGGCACTGGCGCACAGGATGCGCATTCCGGCGGTTCCCTATCGTTCCGCGCGGTGGCGACGCCGCGCGCGGTCATCTTCGATCTTGGTGGCACGCTCGTGCATTGGTCTGACTGGGATAACAGCGCGGAGCTCAAGTGGGCCGCGTCGTACGACCACCTGGTCACCCAGTTCGCCGACCGGAAATGGCCTTCGCGCGACGGGTATGTCATGGCGATGCGCGAATCCGAGCGCGAGCATTGGCGGAGAGTCGACACCGAGCACTGGAGCGGGCCGCCGACCGGCCTCGTCCGCGAGGGCTTCGACCGTCTCGGTGTCCCGGTCAGCGGCGCGGAGCTCCTCGGTGCCATGGACGGTTATGCGAAGGCGATCGCGGGATGGTCGACCGTTGATCCCGACGCCGTCTCCACGCTCACGCTCCTGCGTGCGCGTGGCTACCGGCTCGGGCTTCTGTCGAACACCTGGTGGGCGGCGGATTGGCACAACGCCGACCTCGCGACGCACGGCCTCGCGGCGCTCATCGACGCGATCGTCTACACCTCCGATCTGCCGCACTCAAAGCCGCACCGGACCGTATTCGAAGAGGTCGCAAAACGACTCGATGCGACGCCAGAGGAGTGCGTGATGATCGGCGATCGCATGGTCGATGACGTCAGCGGAGCCCTCGAGATCGGCATGCGAGGGATCTGGCGGAAGAACACATCAGGATTTCCTTCGTCGATCGCCGTGCCCTCCGCCGAAATCGAAAGGCTCTCGGAGCTTCCAGATCTCCTCCGGAAGTGGGGTGGAGCTTGATAAGCGAAGCGACGGAGCGCCAAGAAAAGCCCTCGGCGCTGCATCGCGCGCTTCCTCGTTGTATGTGGGCGTCTCGTGAGCCTCTCTTGTCCTACCACGACAAGGAGTGGGGCACGCCGCTGCACGACGATCGCCGCCTCTTTGAATTTCTCGTGCTGGAGGGGATGCAGGCCGGGCTCTCTTGGGAGATCGTGCTGCGAAGGCGACCCGCGTTCCGGCGGGCGTTCGCGCGGTTCAGCCCGTCGAAGGTCGCCTCGTTCGGTCAGCGCGACGTCGCCCGGCTCATGAGCGATGCGTCGATCATCCGCAATCGCGCGAAGATCGAGGCGGCCATCGCGAACGCCGTTGCGACGCTCGCGGTACGGAAAGAGCTCGGCTCGTTCGACCGTTATGTATGGGGATTCGCGGACAACGTCGCCCTCTCGAAGGACCTGAAGAAGCGGGGATTCCGCTTCGTCGGCCCCACAGTCGTCGAGTCGTTCATGCAGGCGGTCGGAATCCGGAACGACCATGACCGTGGCTGCTATCGCTACGCGGAGCTTGTCGCGCGACGGTAGACGACCTTCCCGCCGAGGATCGTGAGATCGATCTCCGCCTGACGGATGGCCTCGGGCGGCGCTGACAGGATGTCCCGGGAAACGACGACCAGATCGGCAAGCTTGCCCGCGGTAATGCTGCCCTTGAGGTCCTCCTCGTACGAAGCGAATGCGGGGTTGATCGTGTAGGCCGCGATCGCCTCCGCGACGGTGAGGGCCTGCTCGGGATGCCACGCGCGACCGACCGCTAGCGCGATGTTGTGGAGCGGCGAGAGCGGCGTCGCGCGCTGCTCGTTGAAGCTTCCCGGCCAGTCGGAGACAAGATCCAACCGCGCGCCCGCATCCCTGAGCGAACGCCATGCGTGCGCGGTCCTCGCGCGCTGTGGCCCGAGCCTTCGCTCGACCACACCGTCGTTCACCTGGTGCTGCGGCGTGATGTCGGCGATGAGGCCGAGCTTCCCGATCCGTTCGACCTCGCGCGCGCTGGGATACCAGGCGTGGATCACGCGGAACCTGCGATCGCGCGCCGGGTTCGCGCGAACGGCCGCCTCGTACCAGTCGAGCAAGAGACGATGCGCCTTGTCCCCGATCGTGTGCACGACCGGATCGAAACCGGCTGCGTCGGCGCCGGCGATATCGGCCGCCATGGTGGCCTCGTCGACGAACCGGAACGTGAAGTCTCCCGCATAGTCGGGATCGTCTTCATACGGCTTCTCCATGAGGAAGCCATCGATGAACGCCTTGAGCGCGCCGAACCGAAGGAGCCCCTCGTCGGTCCGCGGTTGGATGCCGCAGGAGACGATCTCGCGCCAGACCGCCAGCGTGAGAAGCGCGTACACCCGCACGGTGAGCTCGCCTCGTCGCTGCAGCTCGCGGAAAAGACCCAGATCGGTGGCGCTGCGCTCCACGTCGGTGTGGAAGGCGTGCCGCTGAGAGATCTCGTCGATGCGCGCGACGTCGTGGATCCCGGTGATCCCGCTGCGGCGCAGCTCGTCGAGCGCGGCGCGCGCCCCAGCGAGCGCGACCTCGCGGGTGTAGGGAGCGACGAGCTCGGCCAGGCGCTCGCCGGCGCGACCGACGAGCACCCCCGTCGGCTCGCCCCCACCGTCCCGCTCCACGCCGCCGCCCCGAGGGTCCGGCGAGCGCCTGCCGATCCGCGCTCGGGCGAGCGCGAGCGAGTTGGCGACGTAGGCGCCGTCGACGCGGCGAACAAGGACCGGGTGATCGGGCGCGACAGGATCCAGGGCGCGGCGGTCGATGGCGAACGGCGCCGGCCGGGGCTCGTGGCGGCGGTCCGCTTCCCACGTGACCGCGGCCCCGATGTCGCCACCCGTCAGCCACATGCCGGCAGGAACGCGCGCGACCGCCGCGGCGACCTTCGCCAACACCTCAGCGGTGTCGCGCTCGTCGTAGAGGCCGATCCGGAACACCCATGCGGCGGCGTTCCCGAAGTGCGTATGCGCATCGATGAAGCCCGGCAGCGCAAGACGCCCGGCGAGGTCGACGATCTCGGTGCCCGGGCCGAGGAGCGGCGTGACATCGCTGTCCGAGCCGACGGCGACGATCCGGTCGCCGCGGAGCGCGACCGCGCGCGCTTCCGGCCGTCGCGGGTCGACGGTCCAGACGCGACCGCCGCGGAGGACGAGGTCGGCGGGCCCGGCCGTGTTCAGCCGATGCGGCGGCGCGCGTTGCGACCGGCGCGGTACAGGTTGGCGAGCACGAGCGCGAGGACGAGGCCGAGCAGCACCCAACCGGAGTTCTCGCTGATGATGTCGGCGCCCGAGTGCGCGATCACCCAGGTGATCGCGAGGGCGACGATCGCGCCGACCGCGAGCTGACCATCGTCGACGAGCAGCCCGTAGGTGTTGTCCCAGATGGCCCGCATCACGCTAGACATTGCGAGCCTCCACACGCGCTCCCTCAGGGAGGAGCCCGTTGAGGAGCCGGACCGCCAGCCAGCTTGCAAGCAGGAACGACCCGAGGATGAGCGGGATCGATGCGGCGTCGCCAGGCCACTCCGCGCCCACGCCCTCGCCGAACCAGAACACGCCGAACGTCGAGAGCATCGCGCCGACGCCGAACTTGAGTAGGTTCTCGGGCACCGCGGTGAGCGGCGAGCGCAGCACTGCGGCGATCGCGATGACGATGATCCCGGCGGCGATCGCGCCGAGGATCGCCGCGTTCATCGCGCCGACCCCCTTCGCCCCGAACGCGATGACGATGAAGGCGACCTCGGTGCCCTCGAGGAGCACCGCCTTGTAGGCGACGATCATCCCGATCCAATCCCAACGGTCGCGCGCGACGCCTTGGGCGCGGAGCTCCGCGACTTCGCGGCGATAGATCTCCTCTTCATCGTGCAGGGCGACGATCCCGGCGAAGCGCAGGACCGCCTTGCGCAGCCAGCGCAACCCGAACAGGAGCAGCAGCGTTCCTACGATGCCGAGCAAGAGGTGCTCCGGAACGACCGTGACGATGGCGACGCCAAGCGTACCGACGATCAGCGCGAGGGTCAGGGCGGAAAGCGCGCTTCCCACGAGCGGAGCGCGCCAGCCGCGCGTGATGCCGACGGCGAGGACGATGGTCGTGGCCTCCACGAACTCGACCGCGCTGGCGAGGAACGCGGGTGTTGCCGCGATGGCGATCGTCGCAAGATCCACCGAGTTATCCCTCCACCCAGCCATCGTTCATCGCGGTGCCGGTGAGCCCGTCCGGCCCGGGCCTGAAGTCGTGCACCTTCGTCGCCATCGCCTCGACCCGGATCTGGCTCATCACGCCGACGAACGGAAGGATCTCCATAACGCGTTTCTGGGCGTCGACGTAGGTCTGCTTCCGCTCTGCGGTGTTCAGGTCCTGGCCCTGGCCCTTGGTGAGGAGCGCATCGAGCTGCGGGTCGTTCAGGTTGGCGAAGTTGCTCCCGGACACGCGGTTCGCCGAGTGGTAGCAGACCCGAAGGATCCCGTCGGGGTCGATGCTCGTCGAGGAGGTCGCGGCCATGTTGTGCTTGTACCCACGCACGTAGTCGAGGTACGGCCCGCGGTCCATGACCTGGACCTTGAGGTCGATGCCCACGTCGCGCAGCTGCGATTGCATCGCTTGGGCGATCTCGGTCCAGGGGCTTCGGAACGTGGCGAGCGCGATCTCGAGGTTCTGGCCGCCCTTCTGGCGGACCGGCCCCGAGCCGAGCTTCCAGCCCGCCTGATCGAGGAGCTGCTTCGCCTTCGCGGGATCGAAGGTGAACGACCGCTCGAGCGTGTCGTCCCGTGCCCACACGCCCTCGGAAAGCGGACCGACCGATACGTGGTGCACGCCGAAGAAGATCCTGTCCACGATCGACTTGCGGTCGACGGCCCAGTTCACCGCCTCGCGCACCGCGCGGTCATCGGTCGGCGGGCGGCTGACGTTCATGCTGAACCCGAGGGTGTGGCTCGCACGCGGCGACATGACGAAGCGGAAGCGCTTGTCATCCTTGAGACGCGCGTAATCCGCCTCCGGGATCTCGTCGATGAACAGGTTCTCGCCGCTCTCGAGGGTCGCGACGCGGGTGGACGGCTCCGTGATCGCGCGGAACTTGATCTGATCGAGGTACGGCGCGGCGCGATTGCGGAAGAGCTCGGTCGGCCAGCTGTAGTCGGGGTTCGCCTTGATCGTGACCACCCCGTCCGAGGAGCGTCCGGCGAACATGAACGGTCCCGAGCCCACCGGTTCGGCCGCGACGTCACCGGGCTTCAGTGTGGCGAGGTACTTGGGGGAGAGGACGCCGAAGAAGTAACGCCAGATCTGCAGCATGAACGCGGGATACGGCTGCTTGAAGCTGAACACGACCGTCTTGTCATCGGGCGTGGTGATCTTGTCGATGGGACCCACGAGCGAGACGACCGCGCCGGCCTTCGTCTTCGGGTCGAGGATCCGGTCGAACGATCCCTTCACCGCGGCCGACGTGAGCGTGCTGCCGTCGTGGAACTTCACCCCGTCGCGGAGGCTGAACGTGAACGTCTTCGAGGAATCCGCGATCGTCCACTTCGACGCGAGCGCCGGGTAGAACTTCTGGTCGCTGTCCATGGTGATGAGCGTGTCGAGGATGTTCTGCGCGATCTCGCCGGCGGCCGCGCCGGTCGTGAGCGCGGGATCGATGACGTCGATCTTGTCCCACTGGCCCCACGTGAGCGTCCCGCCCTTTACCGGCTTGAGTGACGCCGATGCGCTCGTCGTCGTGGCGGTAGGCGCGCATGCGAAGATCGCGGCACTCGCCGCCGCCAGCGCCGAGCGTCTCAGGAATTCGCGGCGGTACATCTGCCCATTCATCGAAAGCCTCCCCCACCGGTCGTCGTGAGCGCACCGTCGAGAATGTCGAGCCCTTCGTCGAGCTGCGCGTCGGAGATCGTGAGCGGGACCAGGGTCCGGATGACGTTCGAGAAGAGACCCGCGCGCAGGAGGAGCAGACCGCGCTCGCAGGCCGTCCGGATCGTGGCGTCGACGAGCGCCGACGCCGGCTTTTTCGTCTTCCGGTCCTGCACGAGCTCGATGGCCTGCATGGCACCGAGGCCGCGGACGTCGCCGATCGCGTCGTGCCGCTTCGCCATGTCGTCGAATCGCGCGCGAAGGGCGTCGCCGATCCGCATCGCGCGGTCGAGAAGACCGTCGCGCTCGATGACCTCGATGGTCCTGATCGCCGCCGCGCATGCGACCGGGTGGCCTCCGAACGTGCTGCCGAGCGATCCAGGGCCGAGGGCGTCAAACAGGTCAGCCCTGCCAGTCACGGCGCCGATCGGAAAGCCGGCACCCAGCGACTTCGACGTGACGAGGAGATCGGGGGTCACGCCCGAGTGCTCGATCGCGAACATGCGGCCGGTCCGGCCCATGCCGGTCTGAATCTCGTCGGCGATGAAGAGGATGCCGTGGCGACGGCAGATCGCGGCGATCCGTTTGAGGAATCGGGCCGGTGGGACCACAAACCCGCCTTCGCCCTGCACCGGCTCGACGATCACCGCGGCGACGTGCTCGGGCGCGAGATTCGTCTCGAGGACCTGGTCGAAGAGGCGCACGTGCAGGTCCGCAAGCTGCTCCTCGCCGACGTCGGCGATCGGCCGGTACGGATAGGGATACGGCACGTGCGCGACGCTCGGCGTGGTGGACCGCATGAATGCCATGCGCGAGTTCTTCGTCTTCCCCGTTGCGGTCATCGCGGTGTAGGTCCGCCCGTGAAAGCTGTTCTGGAAGGCGATGATCCACTCGCGTCCGGTGGCGACGCGCGCGATCTTGATGGCGTTCTCCACCGCCTCGGCGCCGCTGTTCGCGAAGACGCTCCGGGTCGCGATGGTCGAGCCATCGATCCGCGGATAGATGCGATCGAGCTGCTCCGCGAGCCGCACGTATGGCTCGTAGCTGACCACCTGCGCCGACACGTGTGCGTACCGATCGAGCTGATCGCGGACCGCCGCGATGACATCGGGGTGCTGATGACCGAGGTTCAGCGCGCCGATGCCGGCGACGAAGTCGATGTATCGATGGCCCTCCGGATCGAACACCTCGGCGCCGGACGCTCGTGCCACGACGACCGGCGTTCCGACGTGCAGACCGTTCGGCACGAAGCGCTCGCGAAGCTCGCGCACCTCCGCGCTTGTCAGACCCATGCGCGATTCGACGAGCGTGCTCACGACACTCCCCCCTTCGTGCGCTCGACGATGCGAGCGCGCAGCGCTTGAAGCTCGTCTGCCGCCGCGAGCGCTCCCGCCCGGTCGCGCCCTGCGAGTCCAAACAGCAACGCATCCAGGACCACGACGGTGATCGCCGACAGGTGGAACATGCCACCCCCCGCGCGGCGCGCGGACAGGGCTACCGTGAACTCCCCCGCGAGCGCCAGGCCGAGCGTGTCCGTGATGAGGATCGATGGAAGTCCGAGGTCCCGCGCGCGCTCCAAGGTGAGCTCCGCCTCCGGGCTTGACCGGTCGTACGCGAGCACGACGACGACGTCGCCCGCGCGCATGTCGATGAGCGCGTCCGCGAGCGCCTGGCCGCGCGCTCCGACGGACAGTGCCGCACGGCGCATCCGGCGCAGACGCGACGCGAAGTACTCGGCGAGCGGCGCATTCGGTCCGAGGCCCTGGATCACGACACGCTGCGAGCCGGCGATGAGCTCGAGCGCTCGCGTGAACTCGGCCGCCCGCAAGGTCTCGCGCGCGTCATGGAGCAGCTCAATCTCGGTGGCGAGCACGTGCTCGAGGACAGCCGCAGGATCGCTCCCCAGATCCTCGAGACTGCGGCCGAGCCGCAAGGTCGGGGTGGCCCGTGTTCGCATCGCCTCGCGCAGCTCCGCTTTGAGCGCCGGAAGGCCGGAGTACCCGAGCGACTGCGCCGCGCGGATCACCGTCGCGTCGCTGGTGTCCAGCCTTCCCGCGATCTCGACCGCCGAAAGGAACATCACCTCCTCGCGGTGCTGTGCGAAGAATCCGGCGACGCGCTCCTCGGCTGGGCTCAGGTCGGGTCGCACCGCGGCGATGCGTTCTTCCAGCGTCGCGTCTTGGGAGGCGCCGATCGACGTAGTGTTCACTGCCATCCTGCCCGCGGACTGTAGTGTATGCTGCGGAGCGATTTCAAGTAGGGCGGTGATCCGTGGCCGAGCTTTCGACGATCGAGATCCGAGGGGAGCGCCGCGACCTGGGCCGGCAGCATGGCGAGGCCGCCCGCGGCCAGATCCGCGACTCGATCGGCTACTACCGCGAGTCGTTCAAGCGCATCACCGGCCTCGAGTGGGCGCAGATCCGCAGCAACGCTCCGCGCTGGCTGCAGCCGATCGAGAGCTACCTGCCCGGCATCAGCGAGGAGATCCACGGGATCGCCGAGGGCGCCGGCGTCGACTTCGCGGAAGTGCTCGCGCTGAACGCGCGCGGGGAGCTGTCGACGCACAACCCCTTCGCCGACGAAGCGGAGGAGGGCTGTTCCTCGTACGCGATTCTGCCGGAGGCCTCCGGCGACGGACATGTCTACTGCGGCCAGAACTGGGATTGGCGCTGCGAGACCGCGGGAACGGTGATCCTCCTGCGCATCGTGCAGCCGGGGAAGCCGACGATCGTGATGCAGACCGAGGCCGGCCAGGTGGGACGGCACGGAGCGAACTCAGCAGGGATCGCGCTCAACGCGAACGGCCTGGGGACCCGCTGGGGCAAGGGCATCGGCGTGCCGCAGCCGATCATCCGACGCAAGATCCTTGAAGCGACGGAGATGCAGACCGCGCTGCGTGCGGTCTTCGAGTCGCGCCAGTCGCTCTGCACGAATCTCCTGATCACGCACCGCGATGGCTTCGCCATCGACCTCGAGACGACACCGGATCGGCACGGCTGGATGTATCCGACCGGCGGGCTGCTCGTGCACACCAACCACTTCATCGCCTTCGTTCCAGAGCAGATCGCGGCCACCTACCGGCCGTTCTCGGTGAACTCGCTCTGGCGCCTGCCGCGCCTGACCGGAGGCCTGCGGGCCGCCAGGAAGCCTGGCGATCCGGCGGCGGTCCGCGGCACGATCGCGACCGCGCTTCGCGATCACTTCGGTCATCCGAACTCCGTTTGCAAGCACGGCGACGCGACGTCGCAGGGCACCGATGTCAACCAGACGATCACCTCGAGCATCGTCGACCTCACCACTGGCGACTACTGGCTCGCGGCCGGGAATCCGTGCGAGGGCGAGTACCGGCGGCTCCCATGGAATCTCTACGACGAGGCCGCCGGGGCCACATCACGAGAGGTGGCCGCCGCAGGGCACGTGTGACGCACGAGGCGACGCTGCGCGTGTACTCGGGCCGCAACCGGCCCGATCTCGGGCCGATCTACCGGCTGTTCGAAGGCCTAACCGGCACGCGGGTCGAGGTTGAGAAGATCTATCACCTCGACGTCGAGCGACGCCTGCTCGACGAGCGCGCCGATCCCCGCGCGGACGTGCTCGTCACGAACAGCCAGGTCGCGGTCGAAGCCGCACGCCAGACTGGCATCTTCGAGCCGTACGAGGCCGAGGTCGCTCGCCGCTACGAGGAGTGGCTGCGCGCCCCCGATTACTCGTGGCTCTCGTTCACGGCGTGGCCGCGCGTCGCGATGATCAACAGGCGCCTGCTCCCGGACCCCGCGACCTGGCCTCGGACCCTGGATGACCTCTCGGGCGAGCCGTTCCGGGGCAAGGTCTCGATGGCGACGACCAGCGAAGAAACGACCGTCTCGCAGTGGAGCTCGATCCGGGCCGCGAAGGGGGATCCGTTCGCGTGGGCGCTCGTAGAGCGGCTCATTGCGAACGGTCTGCGCACGTACGAGTCGAACAAGGCGACGCGCGAGGCGCTCGTGCGCGACGGGAACGCAGTGGCGCTGGTGAATTCGTCGAACTACCACGTGTTCTTGATGGAGGGGAATCCGGTCGGCGAAGCGTGGCTCGATCAAGAGCCCGGCGGCCTCGGCACGCACGTCGAGGCGCACGTCGTCGCGGTCGTGCGAGACGCGAGACACGCTCGGGCCGCGCGCGCCTTCGTCGACTTCCTTCTTTCCGCCGACGTGCAGACGCTCCTCGCGCGAATGTTCGGTGAGACCCCGGTGAACCCCGACGCCACCGCCGGTCCGGTCCGTCCGCTCGGTCAGATCATGCGCACGCCCGTCGCCCTCGCGAAGATCACCACGCTGCGTGATAGCACCCGCGCCGAGCTCCTGCGGAAAGGCTTCGCTCCGCCCGCCCGCGACTAGGAGGCAACGTGCTCGACTGGCTCAGCGTCGACGGCAAGAAGCTCCTCGCGACGCGGATCCTTCGCACCTTCGCATACGGCTATCTCGCCGTAGTGCTCGGGCTCTACCTCGACCGCCTCGGGATGTCGCCGATCGAGATCGGTCTGGTCTTCACCGCGGCGATCGCCGGTTCGGCGGTCATGACGGTCTTCTGGTCGATCGTCGCCGACCGTTACGGCCGGCGTCGCACCGTCGCGACGATGGCCGTGCTCATGGCGATCGGCGGCCTGATCTTCGCCGTGACCAGCGGCTTCTGGCTCCTCCTCGTGGGTGCCTTCACCGGAACGATCAGCGCGACGAGCTCGGAGGTCGGGGTGTTTCAGACCGTCGAGCAGGCCGTGCTGCCGCAGACCGCGCCGAACGAGCGCCGCACGTGGCTCTTCGCGATCTACAACACCGCCGCCAACTTCGCCGGGGCGCTCGGCTCACTCGCGGCGGCCTCGGTCGGCTTCTTCGCGTCGCAGGGGCTCGCCGGTGCGGACGCGTACCGGCCGCTCTTCGCACTGTATGGCCTCATCGGCCTGGCGAACCTCGCCATCTTCGTGACGCTCTCGGATCGCGTCGAGCTCGCCCGCGTCGAAGGCGAGCGGCGCTTCATCGGCATCCACCGCTCGGCGGGGACGGTCGCCAAGCTCGCGGGACTCTTCGGGCTAGACGCATTCGCGGGTGGCTTCGTCGTGCCGTCTGTCGTCGCCTACTGGTTCTACCTGCGCTGGGGGTTCGATCCGGGCACGCTCGCGGGGATCTTCTTCTGGGTCGGCATCCTCTCCGGCCTTTCGCTCCTCGCCGCAGGCTGGCTCGCCGAGCGCATCGGCCTCCTCAACACGATGGTCTTCACTCATCTCCCATCCCAGATCGCGCTCGTGCTCATCCCGCTCGCGCCCACGGCGTGGCTCGCAGTAGCCCTGTACCTCGCGCGCATGAGCGTCTCGCAAATGGACGTGCCCACACGCCAGTCGTACACGATGGCCGTGGTCGATCCGGACGAGCGCACCGCGACGGCCGGCCTCACCAACGTGGCACGCACGACCGCCACGGCGGTCTCGCCCACGTTCGCCGGGATGGCCTTCGGCGCGGCGGCCCTCGGTCTCCCCTTCTTCATCGCGGCGGCGCTCAAGATCGTCTATGACGTGACCATCTACTTCACGTTCCGCAATGTGCATCCCCCTGAGGAGCGCGCGCGACAAGAGGCGCGGCGCGTCGCAGCCGCGGCCAAGACGACCACGACGTGATCCGGTATATCTCGCAACGCCTCGTGGAGGCCGTTCCGGTCCTGCTGCTCGCGTCGCTGCTGGTGTTCTCGATCCTCCATCTGGTCCCGGGCGATCCGATCGACGCGATGATCGGTGCGGCGTCGTTCGGCGTCGGCGATCGGGCCGCGCAGGAGCAGCTCGTCGCACAGCTACGCGAGCAGCTCGGCTTGAACGACCCCCTCCCCGTCCAGTACCTGCGTTGGCTTTGGAACGGTCTGCATCTGGATCTGGGCGAGTCATTCATCCGCCACCAGCCCGTGGCCAAGGTCATCGGCGACCGTCTGCCGAGCACGGTAGAGCTCGCGAGCGCGGCACTGCTCCTCTCGGTGACCGTCGGGGTCGCGCTGGGCCTGATCGCGGCCGTCAAACGGAACTCACCGATCGACCGCCTGGTGATGTTGTTCTCGCTCGGCGGCGTCTCGATCCCGAGCTTCTTCTTCGCGATCCTGCTCATCCTGCTCTTCTCGGTCACGCTCGGTCTCGTTCCCGCAACGGGGTCCGGCAGCCTCGACCGGCTCATCCTGCCGATGCTCGTGCTCGGCTACGAGGGCACCGGCCTCATCGCAAGGCTCACGCGCGCCTCGCTCCTAGACGTCTTGGGTCGCGAATACGTCCGGACGGCGCACGCGAAGGGTCTGCCGCCGCGTACGGTCCTGCTAGGACACGCGATGCGCAACGCGCTCATCCCGGTCGTGACGATCGTGGGCCTGCAGCTCGGACGTCTCCTTGCCGGGAGCGTGATCGTCGAGACGATCTTTGCGCGTCAGGGCATCGGCCAGCTCGCGATCGATTCGATCCTCGCGAGGGATTACCCGGTCGTACAGGGTGTGATCCTGCTCACCGCGACGACGTACGTGGTGGCGAATCTCATCGTGGACGTGTCGTATGGCTTCATCAACCCCAGGATCCGCGCCGCCTAGCCTCGGCCGCGCGCCGATCGTCGCAGCGCTGCAGGGATCGCAGCGGCCACTGCCGCATCTTCCTGCGAGTCCCGGGCCCTACGCGCGGGCGTGGCGGCGCCTTCGCGCCGACCCGGTCGCGATGGCGACGCTCATTTATCTCGCCGCCCTTGTCGTCGCGGTGATGGCCGTTCCGATGCTCCTCGCGATCGATCCGTTCAAACAGAGCCTGCGCGATTCGCTTCTCGCCCCGCTCAGCCCGGGCCACCTCCTGGGGACCGACCAGTTCGGACGAGATGTCCTATTGCGGCTCGTCGACGGCGGACGCGCGTCGCTTGCGGTCGGGTTCGGCGCCGTCGCGATCGCGACGAGCCTCGGCAGCCTCGTCGGCCTTGTCGCCGGGATGCGCGGTGATTGGGTCGACCGCGTGCTCATGCGCCTGGTAGACGTGGAGCTCGCGTTCCCGGGGATCTTGCTCGCGCTCATCATCGTGACCATCCTCGGACCCGGCCTCGAGAAGATCGCGATCGCCGTCGGGATCGGCGGCATGCCCCGCTTCGCGCGGATCGTCCGTGGATCCGTGCTCTCGACCAAGCACGAGCTCTTCATCGAGGCGGCGCGCAGCGTCGGCGCAAGCGATGCTCGCGTCGCCCTCGTCCATGTCTTGCCGCAGGTGCTCGGCCCGGTCATCACGATCGCGACATTCGGCCTGGCGACCGCGATCTTCTCGATCGCGGCGCTCTCGTTCCTCGGCCTCGGCGCGCAGCCCCCGGCCGCCGAGTGGGGGCTCATGCTGTCCGACGCGCGCCGCTATCTACGGATCGCCTGGTGGCTCGCGGTGTTCCCCGGTCTCATCGTCACGTCGGTCGTGCTCGCGGCAAACCTGCTCGGCGACGCGGTGCGCGACGCGCTCGATCCGCGACTCTTCAGCAAGGCCGACTGATCCAGAAGCAGCCAGGTGACCGAGGAGGAGAATCGAAGTCATGAGCATCGCCACGCGCACCGTCCGCGCACCGCGAGGGACCGAGCTGCACTGCCTCGCGTGGCCGCAGGAGGCCGCGTTCCGGATGATCCAGAACAACCTCGATCCGGATGTCGCCGAGAAGCCCGATGAGCTCATCGTCTACGGCGCCACGGGCCGCGCGGCGCGGTCCTGGCGCGCGTTCGACCGCATCCTCGAGACGCTGCGTCGGCTGCGGAGCGACGAGACGCTGCTCGTGCAGTCGGGCAAGCCGGTTGGCGTCTTCCGCACGCACGAGTGGGCGCCGCGAGTCCTCATCGCGAACGCGCTCATCGTCCCGCGCTGGGCGACGTGGGACGAGTTTCGCCGCCTGGAGGACGCGGGCCTGACGATGTACGGGCAGATGACCGCGGGATCCTGGATCTACATCGGGACGCAGGGGATCCTGCAGGGCACCTACGAGACGTTCGCGGCCATCGCGAAGCGTCACTTCGGCGGGTCGCTCGCGGGGAAGGTCGTCGTGACGGCCGGTCTCGGCGGGATGGGCGGTGCACAGCCGATGGCCATCACGATGAACGAAGGGATCGGCCTCGTGATCGAGGTGGATCCGGATCGCGCAATGCGCCGCTTGAAGCAGGGCTTCCTCGACGAGATCGCCATCTCGCTCGAGGACGTGCTGCTCAAGTTCGACACGTATCGGAAGAGTCGGACGCCGCGCAGCATCGGACTGATCGCGAACGCAGCGGACGTCCTGCCCGAGCTCGTGCGGCGCGAAGTGCGCGTCGACGTCGTGACCGATCAGACGAGCGCGCACGATCCGCTCGATGGCTACGTCCCTGCGGGCATCGCCGACCCTGCGGAGCTGCGTCGGCGCGATCCGGAGGAATACATCCGTCGCGCGCGGGCTTCGATCGCGCGACACTGCGAGGCGATCGTCCAGCTCCAGCGTCACGGCGCGGTCGCCGTCGACTACGGCAACAACCTGCGCGGCGAGGCGAAGGAGGCCGGCTTCGCCGATGCCTTCAGCTATCCGGGATTCGTTCCCGAGTACATCCGCCCGCTCTTCGCCGAAGGGCGCGGGCCGTTCCGCTGGGTCGCGCTGTCGGGCGAGCCGGCAGACATCCGGCGCACGGACCGGCTCGTGCGGGAGCTCTTCCCGCACGACGAGACGCTCGTACGTTGGATCCGCCTCGCCGAGGAGCGGGTTCCGTTCCAGGGGCTCCCCGCTCGCGTGTGCTGGCTGGGCTACGGCGAGCGTGCGGAGTTCGGCGAGGCGATCGACGACCTCGTCCGCGGCGGCGAGATCGGAGCGCCCATCGTCATCGGCCGCGACCACCTCGACTCAGGCTCAGTCGCGTCGCCCTTCCGCGAGACGGAAGGCATGCGCGACGGCAGCGACGCGATCGCCGACTGGCCGATCCTCAATGCCCTGGTGAACACATCTGCCGGCGCGACCTGGGTCTCGGTCCATCACGGGGGCGGAGTCGGCATCGGCAACTCGCTGCATGCCGGGATGGTCGCCGTTGCCGATGGCACGACGCTGGGACGCGAGAAGCTGCGCCGCGTTCTTACTACCGATCCGGGCACGGGCGTCATGCGCCACGCCGACGCCGGCTACCCCGAAGCGATCACCTTCGCGCGCGAACGCGGGATCGATCTTCCCTCAGGCGGCGACCGCTAGGTCCCGGTCGCCGAGCAGCCGCAGCCGCGCGAGGACGAAAGCCCCCGCGTAGAGCGCGGCGATGACCACCAGGAGCTGCTGATAGCCGATAACGAGGGCCGCGTACTCGAGGCATCCGCCGACGACGGCGCCGAGGACGTTCGAGGCGAACGCCATGTCGGCGGTGCGCGTGTCACGGAACGACGCGGTGAATACGAGGTTCGCGAAGAACACCGGGAGGAACGCGAGGGTCGCCGCGAGCACATAGCGGAGGACCGGTGGATCGATGAGGAGCGTCGCAGGCGGGACGAGATAGTTGGCAAGAAGGCTCGCCGCGAGAAGGACGTAGGGGATCGGACCACGGATGCGCCACCGCGCCGAAACGCCGATCGCCGCGAGCACCGACAGGAGGATCGCCGCGAAAACGAGCGCATTGACCGTCCAGGTGCTGCCGAAGAGCAGGCTGAAGGTCGCAAGGTTCCGGGTCTCGAGGAGCAGGAACGCCGCGCCGAGGGCGAAGAAGTGCGGACTCGTCCGCCGCAGCTCCGTCCCTGCGATGCGCGCCGCGATTAGGACCGCGGCCGCCGCGATGAGCAGAGCCATCGCGAGCACGACGATGTAGTAGCCGGCGATGCTCGGCGTCTCGAGGTAGAGAAACGGCCAGTCGTCGGTCGCAGGCCGAAGCGCGCCGGCCCCATCGATGTGGTCCACCGCGTCGCCGAGGGATCGCGCCGTCGTGACCCCGGGCCCGTCGGCGAACGCCGCGCCCGGGTTGCGCGGGCCCGCGTAGGTGCGGACGATCGGCGGCGCACCGAAGACGTCATTCAGCATGCCGGCGAGCTTCCCGATGAGGAAGGGCTGGTCGTAGTAGTTGTAGATGACGAGCACGCCGTCGGGCGCGAGATGATCACGCGCCTCGGCGAGCGATTCCTCCGTGTAAAGGAACGACTCCAGGCGCAGGTTCGCCGCGGTGCTCGAGAGGGTGAGCGAATCGGTCAGCGCGAGAACGATGAGGTCGTAGGTCTGATCGGTGCGACGCAGGACGGCCCGCCCGTCGTCGACGATCTCGCGCACGCGAGGATCCGCGTAGGGCCGGTCGGGATGGAGGCGTTCGCCGAGATCCAGGATGCGCGGGTCGATCTCGACGGCGTCGACGCTCGTTGCGCCTCGCGCGAGCGCGCCATCGACGTCGGTCCCATTGCCGGCCCCGATCACCAGCACGCGCGCGAACGTCCGGTTCGGGAACCACCGGTAGACCTGGTCGTAGAAGGCCTCGCGCTGCGGCGAATTCAGGGGATAGAAGTTCTGATGAGGGATCCCATTGACCGCGAGGAACGGGGCGCCGTTGTCGGGGAAGAACATCGTGATCCGGTAGTAGGGCGACCAGATGTCGCCGACGACCGCCTGCAGAACGATCGTCGCGGCGACCACGGTCGCGACCGAGGCGAAGCCGAGCAGCGAGCCGCCTCCGCTCGGACGCAGGCCACCGCGCGCCGCGAGCGCGACCCCGAGCGTGGCGAACCAGACCGGCGGCGGCAAGCTGAGCGCGGAGCAGAGCGCGAAGGCGGCGATCCCCGCGATGGAGCCCGCGATGTCGATGGCGTACGCGCGCAGCGGGGGCATCGCGCGCAGAAGTGGACCGAGCGGCATCGCCAGCGCCGCCATCAGGCCGGCCACGAGCACGAAGATGATCGGCAGAACGAAGTAGTTCGGGTCCGCGACGTGGCTCGCGGCGAGCTGCGCGAGGACGCTTCCTGCCAGAACCGGCCGGAAGTCGATCTTCACCGCGAGGATGAAGAGCGTCGTGATGACGAGGAGCGGTGCCCAGAAGGGCAACCGAGGCGGCTCGAAGCGCCGCCCGAGCAGGATGCCGACGCCGATCCCCAGGAAGCTCGCCATGAGGACCAGATTCGAGAAGAACGTCACGTACACCACGTTCGCCGGGACCCAGCGGATGAAGACGAGCTCGGCGAAGAGAACGATCGCGCTCGTCAGGAAGAGCCGCGCCTCAGGGGATTGAAGCCGGCTCAACCTCGAGATCGTAAAGCGGGATCGGATAGGAAATGCCGGCATCAACGACAAAAAGCTGGATCGATCCGGTGGCAGAGAGCGATGTCGGGATCACGCCGTCGAGCTTCACGCCGCCGCCGAACACGATCACCGTCGTCCGCACGGATGGCGGCGGCTCGGCGCGCACGCTGCGATCGAGCACTTCGGGGGTCGCGCCGCTGTACCGGACCGGACGGTCGCGTGCGTAGTAGATCGCGGTGAGATATCCCGACTGCGCGACGACGACCGATCCGCGGGCGGGGGTCGCGGTCGTGACGGCGACGAGCTCGTGGACCGAGCGGTCGTGGGCGGCGAGCGCCTCAGCCGATAGGCCGTACGGCCCCGTGACGATGAAGAACGCACCCTGCGCGACCGCGACCACCGTCCCCAAAGCGATCGCCCACGGACGTCCCGCGCCGATCGCGTCGAGCCAAGCCGCGAAGGCGACGAAGATCGCGGGCAGGACCGACAGCACGTACGCCGGATCGCCGGTATGCACGAAGGTGTAGAAAACGAGCGCGGGAACGATCCAGAGTGCGAAGAACGTCGCATTGGGCGATCGCCCGACCGCCGCAAGCCGCGCGAGACCGCGCACGAGCATGACCAGCCCGATGGCGAGGCTGCCCCAGAAGAGTCCATAGGCCGAGAGCGAGAGATTGCTGACCAGCTGCGGGGCACCGGACGCGATCGGTGACATCGTTTCGACGCGGCCGGCCTGCGCCGCAAGCGCGGCGACGTAGCCGTCGAGCCCGCCGGAACCGAGTGCGGATGGCACGAGCCAGAACAGGCAACCCGCGGCGACCGACCCGGCAGCGATCGCACGGTCGCGCCACGCTACGGGCGCGATCGTCCAGAGCCACAGCGGCCCGAGGATGACCAAGAGGTCCTGGCGAAAGCCGGCCGCGAGACCCCAGAGGAGCGAGGCCGCGATCGTGCGATCTGGCCGACCTCTCGATGCGTGGAACGCGCCGGCGATCGAGATCGATCCGAGTGCGAGCAGCTCGTAGGGGACGGCAGTCTCACCGAAGGTCCACGCGATCGGAGAGAGTCCCAGGCCGAGCGCACCGGCGCACGCGGCTCCGGATCGGGCGAAGCGGCGCGCGACGAGATACGCGGTGGCGGCGGCGAGACCAGAAGCGACGATGCTCACGGCGACGAGCGCGGAATTGCTGTCGTGGGTGAGCTGCCGGACGAGCGACGCGAGCGCGACGTAGAAAACGTATCCAGGAGCCTGCGGTCGCTGTTCCGCGATGTCGATCCCCTGCCGGTAGCCGAGCTCGAGCGCTCTCGCATAGAGGACCGAATCCCACGACCAGAGAGCCGAGGTCGCGAACGGGAGCCGGGTGGCGGCGACGACGAGGCCGATGAGCGCCGCGATCGCGAGGTCGCGCGACCGGCTCAGCGGGTCTCCTGTTCCTCGGGAAGGAAGGCGGGTCGAGAGACGAAGTCGACTCGGCGGTGGGTCTCGTCGCAGAACGGCTTCTTCCCGGAGTGCCCGCAGCGGCAGAGCTTGACGGTGCGGCCCTCGGCGACGTGATGCTCGTTCCCTTCGGCGTCGAGGATCGTGATCGGCCCGGTGACGACGTAAGGGCCGTTGGTCTCCATACGGATCGTGGGTCCGCTCATTGTCCCGCCTCGAGATGCCTTGCGAAGAACGTGAGCGTCTCGTCGATGATCTCGCGCGAGCGCTCGTCGTCGTCGCGCGTGTCGAACCCGTGCTGCCCGTCGGGATGGTCGAGGACCACCAGGTCGACGCCGCGCTCCCTGGCGCGGTGGATGAACGTGTCGGTACCTATCAGGATCGCGGGGCGGTCGCGGCCCGCGCGGGCGACGAGCAAGGGCGGCAGGTCGGGCGTATCCGGATCGAGCGCCGTGATCGCCGACCAGCGGCGGATGCGCTCGTCGATCGGCGGCCGGAGCTGATCGCGGTACGGCTCGAGATCCCAGATCGTGTAGAAGCCCGCGGCGCAGCGCAGCCAGTCGGGGCGCCGTTGTAAGAGTGGAGCAAGCCCGAACGGTCCTCCGGCGGAGAAGACCCAGAGCCCGATACGCATCGGATCGACCTCGTATTGCGCGGCTCGCTCGCGTACGAAGGCGACGGCGGCCCGGACCTCCGCGGCCTGTTCGGCCGCGAACTGGCCGCCCACCCCGGACCGATGGTTGAACGGCACGCCGACGATGCCGCGCGCGGCGAGGTGCTCCCCGTACGAGCGGAACACACCCCAGTCCTTGGCCGTCGCGATGATCTCCTCAGGCGCATCGCCGTTGACCAGGAACACGACCGGGAACGTCCCCGCGCGCGGTGGTCGGTAGATGTCGAGGCGAAGCGAGCGGCCGTCCTCGGTGCGGTAGACGAGGTCGCGCTCGACGCGCGCGCCCGTCGGCGGCGGCAGAACGGTCGGGGCGCTCAGCCCGGGGGCTTGGGGGGCGAAGCCACCCATTCGCATCAAGCGTTCTCGCCGTGATAGCGACCGCGGTACGGCTCGTCCGTCGGGCTGGAGAGACGAAAGAACACGAGCTGCGCGACCCGCGCGCCGCGCTGCAGGCGATAGCCACGCGAGTTATGCACAGAGAGAAGGCCCTCGCCGCGTCCCGAGTAGCCCGGGTCCCAGACCGCGCCGTGGATCGTCACACCCGATCGAAGCAGGCTCGAGCGCGGATGCACGAGCGCGATGAGGTCGTTCGGCAGATTGACCCGTTCGCGATAGGTGATCACGTATCCACCCCGGTGCAGATCCCACCAGCCGTCCTTGTCCATCTGCACATCCTCGCGGGCCGCAGGCTCGCGGACGGTGTCCGCCGCGCCGAGCAGACCCGGTGAGCTCAACAGCTGCACGCGCTCGACACGGAGGTCGACTCCGCTCGGCTGGAGCTGGACGTGCGGATCGAGATCTTCGACGAGAGGCGGTGAGCCCGCGAGGGCGGCGCGAAGCTCCTCGCGAGAGAGAACGGTCACGTGGCGATGCTAGTGACAGAATCGCCCGCGTGCCGCTCGAGGCGAAGACCGTCGCGAGCTCGAAGACGGTGATGTCGCGGATGATGCTGCCCTCGGATGCCAATCCATACGGCAACGTGCACGGCGGCGAGATCATGAAGCTGATCGACTCAGCCGCCGGCGCCGCCGCCACGCGCCACGCTCGCGCTCGCGTGGTCACGGCGCGCATCGACGAGCTTTCGTTCACCGCGCCGGTCTACGTCGGCAACCTCGTGACGGCTCGAGCCTCGGTCAACCACGTCGGACGGACCAGCATGGAGGTCGGTGTCCGCGTCGACGCCGAGGACATGCTCAGCGGGAAGGTCGCGCACGTCGCGTCGGCCTATCTGGTCTTCGTCGCGACCGACGATCGCGGCCGGCCGGTGCCGCTACCGCCGCTCGTCGCTGAGACCGACGAGGAGCGACGGCGGTTGGAGGCGGCAGAGGAGCGGCGCATGATCCGGCTCCGCCGACCGCGGGCGACGTAGACTCCGCGCGTTCGCCGCGGAGGTGGATATGCGTTCGCTAACTCGCTCTCTCGCGCCGGTCCTGGTGGCAGCGCTCGTAGCCGTCGCCTGCAACGCGCCGCGCGCGTCGTCGTCGGCGACTCCCGCCGCGACCGGAACCCCGAACTTCACCGGACGCACGCTCAACATCGTCACCGGCGGCACGGGCGCGGTGTACATCGTGTACGGCGCCGGACTCGCGGAGCTTCTGAACAAGAAGCTCGGCACCGCCGCGAGCGCTCAGTCGACGACGGCGTCAGTGGACAACATGAAACTGATCCGCGACGCCAAGGCCGACGTCGCATTCACGCTCGCGGACACCGCATTCGACGCCGTGAACGGAAGCGGCTCCTTCGCGCCGCCGGAGAAGAAGGCCGATGCGAAGGCGCTGGCGGTCCTGTACTCAAATCTCACCCACCTCGTCGTGAAGGACGCCGCGGGCATCAACACCGTGACCGACCTCAAAGGCAAGCGCGTCTCGGTCGGGTCAGCGGGAAGCGGCACCGAGGTCATCGCCAACCGGACCTTCGAGGCCTACGGGATGGACGCCGGCAAGGACATCGATCGGCAGCGGCTCGGCGCGCAGGACTCCGCGAACGCGCTAAGGGACGGCAAGATCGACGCGTTCTTCTTTAGCGGCGGCCTTCCCGTGCCCGCGATCCTCGACATCTCGACCAGCATGAAGATCAAGATGCTCGACCTCTCCGACAGCGTGCAGAAGATGTCGGCCAAGTACGGCAACTTCTACTTCCCCATCAAGATCCCCAAGACCACGTACAACACCGCGGCCGACGTGATGGTGTCAGGCGTCGCGAATCTCCTGGTCGTGCCGTCGAGCTTCGATCCCGCACTTGCGCAGGCGATCCTCGCGACGATGTTCGACAACAAGGCCGACCTCGTGAAGGTCCACGTCGCGGCGAGCGATCTCACCCTCGAGACCGCGACCGTCGGCTCGCCGATCGATTTCCATCAGGGAGCGATCGACTATTACAAATCAAAAGGCGCGTGGAAAAAGTAGCGCGCTTCTCGTTCTCTTCACCGCGACCTTGACGACGGCGGGGGTGGCCCTCGCCACCCCCGTTCCCGTTCTCACGGTGAGCGATGGCCGCAGCGAGTTCGTCGGCGCGCTCGCGCCGGACGAGCCTCTCCTCTATAGCTATCGCCAGTCGATCTATCAGGTCACGGTCTACGAGGAGCTCGCGCGGATGGATGGCGAGATGCGCATCCAGCGCGCGCGGTCAAGCGACGTCCGCTCGATCGAGTACTTCGGCTGGAGAGGCGAGCCTGCGCAGGGTGTCGATGGGCTATGGATGGAGGAAGCCCCGGCGAGCGTCGCGCCTGAGACCGAGCTGGTGATCCGCATCACGCCTTCGGGGGAACAGCGGTTCGCGACGCGCCACTGGACCCTCGTGCTCAAGGATGGTTTCGGCGAGACCGTAGTGAGGGTCCGAGCGGAGGATCGACCGTGGCTCCTCGCGGCGCTCGCGGGAGCGCCGTGAGCGCGAAAGAGCCGGAGGTCGTCGCCCGGCCCGACCTCGAAGCGGTGCTCGCGGACGAAAAGACCAAGGAGCTCATCGAGGAGTACGAGGCCGAGGCAAAGACACGCACGTTCACCGGCTGGTGGGACCACGCCGTCACCGTTCTGGCCGTCGCGACCACGCTCTTCGCGCTGTACTACGCCGCCGCCGGCGCGGAGATCCCGCTCACCGGCTTCGTCCTCGTCCCGACGTTCACGATGCTCGGCCAGACCATCACCACGCCGCAGATCTACGTGATGCTGTTCCTGACCGCGATCCTCGTGCTCACCTTCCTCCTCTATCCCATGCATCCGCGATTCATCAAGCGCGTCACCGCGGTCGACCTCGCGCTCGTCGTCGCATCGATCGCCATCACCGCGTATGTCTTCCTCAACTTCGAGACCGTCATCTACCGAGTGAACAGTCCGAACGAGTGGGACTTCACCTTCGGCGTCATCGCGATCCTCACCGTCCTCGAAGCCGGCCGCCGCACCATCGGCTGGCATCTGCCGGCGCTCGGCCTTGCGGCCATGGCGTACGCCTATTTCGCCGACTTCATGCCCGGGCCATTCCACGGTCCGCCCAAGAACCTCGACGACATCGTCTCGAACCAGTACCTCGGGCTCGACGGCATGCTCGGGACGCCACTTCAGGTCGCTGCCACGTTCATCATCCTTTTCACGATCTACGGCGCCATCCTCGACTACACCGGCGCTGGCAAGTTCTACGTCGACCTCGCGTTCGCGCTCACCGGTCGCCGGCCCACCGGCGCGGCGCGGACGGTGACCGTCGCGTCGTTCCTTCTCGGAACGGTCTCGGGATCGGGCGTCGCGACGACCGTCACGCTCGGATCGATCACCTACCCGATGCTCAAGAAGGCCGGTCACGATCGCGAGTCCAGCGGCGCGATCCTGTCGGCGGGCGGAATAGGCGCGGTGATCTCACCACCTGTGCTCGGACCGGCCGCGTTCCTCATGGCGGAGATCCTGGGGATCAGCTACCTGCAGGTCGTGATCATGGCGATGATGCCGACGATCCTCTACTACCTCGGCATCCTCCTCATGATCGAGGTCGACGCGCGCCGGCTCGGCGCGCGCGAGATCGCGCTCGATGCGCCAGGGTTCTGGGCGCTGACCGCGCGGTACTGGTACCAGTACACGTCGCTCTTCGCGATCATCGCCTTCCTCATCGCGGGCTTCTCGACGATCACCGCGGTCTTCTGGTCGATCATCGTCGCGATCGCGGTCTCGTACATCCGTCGCGAGACCGCGCTCGGCCCGGCGAAGCTCGTGAAGGCCCTCGCCGCGGGAACGAAGCAGGTCCTGCCCGTCGGCGCGACGACCGCCGTCGCGGGTATAGCGGTCGGGATCCTTCTCCAGACCGGCCTGGGCCTCAAGATCTCGAGTCTCATCCTCGCGCTCGGTTTCGGGAACCTCGTGGCGACGCTCGTCGTGTCGGGGATCGTCCTCTGGGTGCTCGGCCTCTCGTTGCCCATCACCGCGACCTATCTCGTCGCGGTGCCCACGGTCGTGCCGGCGCTCATCACGCTGCACGTGCCGCCGCCCGCTGCGCACATGTTCGTCTTCTACTACGCGGTGCTGTCAGAGGTCTCGCCTCCGGTCGCACTGTCGCCATTCGCCGCCGCTGCGATCACCGGCGGCAATCCGTACAAGACGATGATGCTCACGTGGAAGTACGCGCTCCCCTGCTTCCTCGTCCCGTTCATGTTCACGCAGCCCGATGGCACAGCGATCCTCTGGACCGGCGTCTCCATCCCCGAGGCTGTCCTCGCATCGGTCTCCGCGGCGGTCGGGATCACGGCGCTGGTATGCGGCGTCGGCGGCTACCTCGTGCGGCCGACGAACCTCGTGGAGCGGGGGCTTCTCATCGTGGGCGGGGTGCTCCTGGTCGCCCCGGGCCTGCTCGCGGACGTCGCGGGGATCCTTCTGTTTGCCGCCGCCGCCCTCTCACAATTTGTGCGGCGGTACCGGGCGACCGCCACAGCTGCGGCTTAACCGCCCTGCGGTCGAGCGAGCGCTGGTACGGGACTTGCTCGCGGATGCGGACGTGGCGTCGCTGATCGCGTACGAATGCGTAGCCCCGGTCCACCGCGCGACGGACGCGAAGGCGAAAGGCGCGCTCACCGTTCACCAGGGCGAGTGGGCATATTGCGTCTCCGAGGAGCTAAGCCATCACGAATGGCGGCCGACGGGTGGCCTCGCGCTCGCGGACCTCCAGATCCGTCGCCTCGCGATGCGCGGCCAGCTCATCTCCGCCGAGGGTTAGAGCACCCGCTCCAGGTACTCGGCAAGGATCGTGAACGTCCGGATCTTCTGCTGGATGTCCGCACTTCCATGACCCTCGTCACCGAGCTCGACGTACTCGAAGTCGACGCCCTCGCGCTTGCCGAGCGATAAGAGCTTGTCGCGGAAGATCCGCGACTGCGACACCGGGCAGCGCGGGTCGTTGACGCCATGGACCATGAGGAGCTTCGCTTCGAGGCGGTCGGCGAACTCGATCGCGCTTCGATCACGCCACAGCGCGCGATCCTTCTCGGGATCGCCCATCTGCTCTCGCAGGAAGTAGCGGAAGTGCTCCTTGCTCTCGTCCCACATCCGATGGAGATCACTGATGCCGACCCAGGCCACCGCCGCCCGCCAGAGGTCGGGCTTCTTCGTGGCTGCGATGAACGTCATGAAGCCGCCGTAGCTTCCGCCGAAGACGACGAGGCGCTCGGGATCGACGTACGGCAGGGTGCGGAGATATTCCGCGCCCGCGGCGACGTCCTCGAGATCCACCCCGCCCCAATCCTTGAGCGCGGCATCGCGGAAGGCGACGCCGTAACCGGTCGACCCGCGGATGTTGGGCTCGAGTACGACGAGCCCGCGGTCGACCAGGAACTGCGCGAATGGGTCGAACGCCCGGAACCACTGTCCGGTGGGACCGCCGTGCACGTGCACGAGGGCCGGCAGCTTCTCACCGGGCGCGATCTCTTTCGGCCGGTAGAGAAGCGCGGGCACTCGGGTGCCATCAGACGACGGATACCAGACGTGCTCGGTCTTGACGAACACGGAGCGGTCGATCATCCCGTACTCGGGCTCGAGGACTGACTCGAACGTGTCGCGTTCGAGGTCGTACGCGACGAGGCTCGCGCGGTTCGTGTCGGTCGTGTACTGGAGCAGCAGCTTACGGTCGCCATCGAAGAACTGCGCGCCGAACGCGACGCCTGCGGGGAGCTGGAGCTCCCGGGCCCTGCCGCTCTCGACGTCGTAGAGGACCGGACTGATCGACGAATCCGTGTTGCGGAAAGTCGCGAGCCAACGGCCCTGCTTGGAAAAGCGAAGCGCGCTCTCCTCGACGCCTTCCGGCGTCAGCCAGCGCACCGCGCCCGTCTCGATGTCGAGGATCCCCGCGCGGTTCTGACCGCTGGCATCGCTGGTGACGGCGATCTGCCGACTGTCGGGGTGCCACCCCGCGAGGACGTCCTGGGAGCCGGGCTTCACGCTGAACACCTTACGAACGTCGCTGCCGTCGGCGCCCATGACGTAGCCGTCGCGGTTCTTGAGGTGCGCCGGATCCTCGTTGACGGTAAAGCTGATGAGGCCGCCGTCGTCGCTCCATTGGCCACCGTTCCAGATGGGGAAGGCGTAATTGGTCAGCGGCACGTACTCGCTGCCATCGCGCCGCAGCTTCCAGACGTTCAACTGACCGGGACGCTCGGGCGTGGAGAGATTGCGCTTGTTGGTAATCACCGTGAGCCACTCGTCGTCGGGACTGAACTCGACGGCGTGCTCCTCCGCCGCCGGGTCGTTTGTCAGCTGCGTGACCGCTCCGGTCGCGACGTCGATCGCATAGATATCGTGCTGCTCGTTGCCGGCGGCGTCCTTGCCGAATGCGATCGTCCGATCGTCACGACTCCACGCGATCCCGGTGCGCATCGCGCGAGGGACTTCGCCGTGGCTTACTTGTCGTAATGCTCGCGTCGCGAGATCCATGACGAACAGCTCCATTCGGCCGGTCTTGTCCCAGTAGAAGGCGACGCGATCGCCTTTCCACGACACGGCCGGGAAGAAGAAGGACGGAAGGCGGCAGAGCTCCTCGAGCGGAATGCGCGGCTGACGGCGCGTCTCCACAGCCATGGCTGGACCTCCCCTGATGGTCAGTCACCACTCTAGACAGCGAGCACGCCGCATGCAGGACCTCCCACTCAGTGGATCAGCCCGGCGGTAGCTCGCCCAGCGATCGCATCCGCGACGCGGTCCTCGACGCGCTCCGACGCGTCGGTCCGCCGGAGGCATCGTTCGAGCGAACGGTGACGGCGCCGGCTAGCGACGACGCCGGGGGCGGCGAGCGGACCTAGCGGGTCTCGCCGGCTATCTCGGCGCGGGGGGCTCGCTCCTCTTTGGTGCGAACCAGCTACGGATCATCCTCGCAAAGCGCGAGGCGAAAGACATCAGCGTGTTCGACTACGTCGTGCGGGTCGTGTACTCGATCCTTCTGGGCGTCTACTCCCTGAATATCTCGAACCTGCTGTTCGTCGTCGTCAACTTCGGCGCGGCGCTGCTCTCCGCCGGTGTCGCGGCCGCCGCGGTCTTCATGAAAAGGAAGCGCGCCGAGACCTAGCCGTATGCCCGCGCGGCGAACCTGCCTTATGACCGCTTGCGGCCGCGCGACCCCTTCGTCTCGCCTTTTTGGCGCCGCGTCTTGTTGGTCGTCGCCGCAGCGATCCGCTTCGCGACCTTCGGCGATCGGCCCCGCGCGCTCTCGCTTCGTTTGATGTGCTCGTACTGCCGCTTGCGTTTCGCGCTCTTTACTCCGCGTGGTGGCATCGGTGTGCCTCCTTGATCTTGGCGTTATTTCGTTTCGGTGTCGCTGCCCGCAATATCCGGACCATCGGACGGTCGCCGGTGGGCGACGCCACTACGCTCGTGTGGTGAGGACGGTCGCGCTCGGATTCGCCATCATCATCGCGTCCGCCTGCGGACCGGGCCCGACCAGCGACGAGCTCACGCCGAGCCCGCCGGGGACACCGGCAAGGATCGCCTCGCCGACTGCCGAGCGAAGCGCGACGCCGATGCCCACGCCGTCGGCAACGGCTACGCCCGAGCCGACGCCTCGAAACACCCGCGTGATCGTCGGCATCGAGTTCGCGGTCGCACCAAGCCCTGCCGACCTCCGTATCGAGACGGCGATTTCGCGCGACGACGAGGCGACGATCGTCGCGACCGTGGCCGCCGACATCGATGCGGTCCAGCGCGATTTTGACCGCCGCTTCAGCTCGCGCCCCGCCGTTTATGTGTTCGCCACCAACGAAACCTACGGCCTCGGTCTGCAGCGGCTCTTCGGTTACTCCGCGGCCACGGCCAAGTTCGTCGCCGATAACTCGGTGTCCTTCTTCGAGCCGTCGCTGCTCACGATCGCCGCGAACTGGCAGGCCATCGGCGACCGGCGCCCCATCGCCGCGATCCGGCACGAGCTCACCCATAGGCTGACCCTCGACGCATGCGCGCCGCGCTGCGATCTCGTTCCCGCATGGCTGAACGAGGGCGAGGCGCGCTTGCAGGAGGCGCTCGTTCCAGGCGGCGACTGGCGGTTGCTGCGCGTTCGCTACGAGGCGGCCTCGATGGCCGCGACCGAAACGCTCATCCCGCTCAACACACTGGTCTCGCAGCTCTCGTGGAACGCCCTCACGGATTGGGCCGGTTACTACAAGTACCAGGAGGCGGCTCGGGCCACCGAGCTGCTTCGCGCCGACATCGGAGGCGAAACGCCGATCGCGCGCCTGTACGACCGGCTGCGCCGCGGCGAGAACGTCGCTCAGGCATACAGCGCGCTCACGAGCCGCTCCTTCGATGACTTCGTCGCCGGTCTTGGGGCGCGGATGCGCGAGGGGCTCCCGCGCGGCCCGGCCATCGTGACTGTCGCGACCGCGCCCGAGGGTGCCGGCGCGTCATATCTCCTCTACGGGTTCGCCCCCTCGTCGACGGTCAGCGTGACGATCACGAGCGTCCACTCGACCGAGACCTGGCCCCTCACCGTGTCTCCGTTCGGCGCGAGCTTCGATGGCCTCGGGCCCGAGCGCGCTCGCGGCATCTACACGATCAGCGTGCAATACCAAGGACAGGTGCTCACCGTGAAGCTGACGAAGTCGACCGCCGGCGCGATAGGCGATCTCCGCTAAGCCAAGTTAGGCCGCGCGCATGAGCGGCGGCGGGTCCTGTCCCGGGGTCGCGGTCGCGCCCTCGCCTACCGGTCCGCTGCGCTGCAGTGGGGATCGTTCGCCGGCGACGCGGCCGGTCAACGGCTCGTACGCGACCGTCTCCCCCGTGCCACCCGCCGCCGCGGTCCTCTGCCGCCGATGTCCCGGCTAGCTCGCCGTCTTCTGCTTGCAGTACGCGTAGAGCGCGTCGAGCACAGGAATCGATGCTTCGCGCTGCGCCTGATCGTCGGCGAAGTGCATGACGCGACGGCCGTCGAGCACCGCCTCGAGGATGAAGCGCTGCACGAGCCATGGGCAGGAGACGTGGTCCACCTTGGGGTGCTCGCGCGTGACCCATTCATGACGCGATCACATCCGCGGCGGATCGGACGCACCGGTCGCGAGCCAGCGCTCGACGGCCGGGATGTAGCGCTTTGGGTCCTTTGCGAAGGTTTCGAGACAACCGCCGCCACAGAAGGCGTACTCGCGGTCACTGCGCTCGATGGTCAGGCCCCGTTCTCGTTGCTCGGCGACGTCGACGATCATGCCGCAGACCGGGTCGAGCATCTTGCCGTCACGCATTCCTTGAGGAGATTAGCCGGTCACCCGATCGGGGTAGCCAGAATCACCCACCTCGTACGGGGTTCACGCGCCCGTCGCGGAGCGGCAAAGTGCGCAACGTGGAGCAGGTGTCGGGCGGACCATGGGACCGTGCCGGTGTTGACCGGGAGACCTGGTTCGCCGCGCGAGTGATGGCCGCAGCGATCCGCGAGACCGTGCGACTGGCTCTCGACCCGAGTGAGAACGAAGCATTGCCGTCCGATCACCGTCGTCTCGGTGAGTACGCCGACGATCTCGTGTCCGCCGTAGACGACGGCGACCCCGAGACCGTCGCCATGCTTCTTCGTCGCGCTCCCCGCTAGGGAGCGTCGCCCGAGTCGAGCTAAGGCCGTCCGCGTCGGCGGAAGGGATTCGTGCCGCCGCCCGACGTGCTCGTCGCCGAGGTCCGCGTCACCGTGAAGCTCGCCCCGTCGGAGTCGATCTGCGATGGCTGGGCCGTCACCTCGCCCTGGTAGTTGATCATCGAGACCGCGCGGGCCGCAAGCTGGCTGAGGTTCATCGACTTCCCGTCGCGGACCGCGCTGGCGCCGCTGAACTTGAGCGTTCCAAAGTCGTCCAGCGGAACAAGTCCGCGACCCGCGCTCGGCGCTTCCTGGACCCATTCAGCCGAAGAGTTCGACGAGCTGTACTGGACGGTGGCGCTGTACGAGCGGCCGGTGGTGTTGTTCTTGATCGAAATCGTCCACTCGCCGCTCGCGCTCTGCGAGATCGAGGTGGTGACGGAGTCGCCCGGGTTCACCGAGAGCGAGACCGTGCGCGAGGATTGCGGGAGCATCTCGACCCACGCCTCGTAGGTCACCGAGCCGCCGCCGACGCTCGCCTGCGTTCCAGCCTGGATCAGATCACGGCTGTTGAGGCCGCCGATCCCGACCCACGTCGCGTCCGCGCCTGTGGAGGTCGCGGAGACCTGCGGCACGACCCACGTCGCGGTCACTGCGGTGAAGCTGCCGCCGTTCGCGACGTAACCCGACCAGTTGCTCGAGCGGCTCGCGCTGCTCGCGGGCGTCCCAGGTTGCGTCGTGTCCGTCTGCCCTGGCGTGGCGGGGTTGATGACCTGCGTGTCGGGCTGCGTGTCCGATTGGATCCTCCACGCGCCGCCCTGCTGCACGATGGTGTATTCGTTGCGATCGGTCCGTTGATCGGTGGAGCCGTCGTCGTACGACGTGCGCCACGTCTCGAATGTGGTCGCGTTGGCGGTGCCGTTCTGAACGGTGATGTCGCCCCAGTCGATCTTCACGAGCGCGATCGAGGTGACGCCGCCGCTCGCGAGATCGCGGTTGATCGCCACCAGCTCCTGGTAGTACGAATCAGTGGCGGTGTCGCGCATGAGCGAGCTGTCGTTCTGCGCCAGGGCTTTCGCCTGCGCGTCGTTCGCGCGCTGTATGAGGTCCTTGATCGCAGCGACCGTCGCCGCGTCGGTGACGGTCGAGGTGCCCGCGGTGCCGGTGACCTTCTGGACCGCTGGATTGCGCGCGATGCTGTCGCGCACGCCGGATACGACATTCGACAGATCGAGCCGTCCGGTGACCGTCGCGAGGAGAAAGGCAAGCACGCCGACGGTGATGAGGCGCAGCGCACCTGGCCCGTTCGAGGGCGCCTTCGTCGGCGGAGCGGTCTGGGGCGTGGAGGGCATCGGCGAGGCGGATTGGCTTTCGAGCATGTCCATAGCCTCCGCCCTAGCGGTCAGAGCAAGGTGAGAGCCGCCTGAATCGTCGGTAAGAAAGTGCGCTCGATCCTGTCGCGATCCGCAACAGGAGCTTCTCAGGAGGGCTTGGGTGGCGGAGCCAGGAACATCCGCGCGGCGATCCCGGCGAGCGCGCCCACAGCCATCAAAGCGAGCCAGCTGCCGAGCAGCCAATCCGGATAGCTCAAGCCGAGCAAGCGGTCGACCGACCAGCTGCCTGGGCCGAGGATCGCGAGCGCGAATCCCGCCGCTGCGAGCGGGAGCGGGAACTCCCAGCCCACCTTGCCGCCGCCGGCCCAGAAACCCTGGGACCAGTGGGCGACGTAGGTGACGACGAGAAGGTCGGCCGCGATAAGACCGGGTCCGATCGGCCCACCGAGGCCGAGCACGGTGAGCGTGCCCCCTCCGGCTTCGCCGAGCACGGCCATGAGCGCCCAGAACATTCCGGGCTTGAGGCCGAGGCTGTTGAACCAGCCGCTCACGCCGGCGATCGATCCGCCCTTGCCGACCCAGCCCAGCTTGAGAAACCCGTGCATCGCAACGATCGCGCCGACGACCACGCGAAGCACGAAAAGAGCGATGTCCGTGGTCATGAGCTCCTCCCTGCGTACAGCGAACAACCACGCGTGCGGCGACATTCCTGGCGCCGGTGACCGCTACCGGACGCTCACGGAACATCGCGGACCCGGCCCGTACGTAGAACGCGGTGGGAAGGACCGGCCCGATCGCCTTCTTCGTCGCCGTCGCACTTGCCCTGGCGGCGGTCGCGACAGGAAGCGACGCGTTGATCTCGACTCACGCGGCGAAGCAAGAGGCTGTGGTCGCGCGCGTCGCGCGAATGCTCGACATTGCGCCGTGGGCACTTACCTCGCAGTCGCTCACCGGGATTGTCGAGACGCACACGTTCAAGAGCGCGTCGCTGGGTCGAACGAAGTTCATAGGTTTTCGGGCGGCTGCTCGTCGCTACGGCGGGCGCTCTGGATAGCGCTCGCGCTGCCGGGCCTCCTAGGGACCCCGGCCGGCCAGAACCTCCGTCAGCGGATCCGCCGAAGCGGCCGCGCCGAGGCGAGGAACGCCCAGAAGATCCTCCATCGCGGCAAGCAGCGAATAGTGGTCGTAGAGGGTCGTAACCCGGTGCGGAGCGAGACCTGGCGCGGCGGCGATCAGCGGCACGAGATCGTCGCTGCCGTCGCCCTCGTCCCAGACGACAAAAAGGACACCGTGCTCGCGCCACGCGGCTGACGCGACGATCCGCGAGACCATCCCGTCAAGCCAGACGGCGGCTTCGGCGAGCGCGCAATCGTGGCCGTCGTGACAGAGCCCCGGGGTGATCCATACGAAGCGCGGGGCGTTCCCGGCGAGGTCCGCGTCGAGCGCGCCGAGTGGCACGACGTTCGTCGGACACTCGCCTCCGTAGTAGGCGAAGGGGTTGTGCTTGAAGGCGTACGGATACGGGCTCCCCTTGCATCCTGCGGCCGTGAGGCCCTCCATGTACGCGCGCCAGGAGATTCCCGCCTGGGTCAGCTGCTGGCCGATGCCGCCGGCCGGTAGCGGGTGGTACTCGTCATCGGTCACGCCCCACGTGCTGCCAGAAGTGAGCGCAAGGTAGTTCGGGAGGCTTGGAGACGCGACGGCGTGGTAGTTCGCCGCGAGCGCGTACGAGCTCGCGAGCCGCGCGATGAGCGGCGAGCGGAGGGCGACCGCGAGCGGGGTGTTCTCCATGACGACGACGAAGACACGCGTCGGAGCGGTCGCGGACGGAGAAGGAGAGGGTGGCGGTGGCGGTGTCGAACTCGTCAGCGAGGTCGCACTCGGGATCGCAAGGGGCGTGGCCGTCGGAGTCGGGCCACTCTGCGCAATGGGCGTGCACGCTGCGATGAGCAGCACGGCTAATAGAGGAGCGCGAAACAAGCGGATCGCCCCGGAATTCCCGAGGCGATCCGCTAGTCGGACCCGATTAGGCACCATGAGACGCCCGCGGCGCGATGGCCGCCGTTCAAAGCGAAACGCGGCGAAGGCAAGCTGGGCTACGTTTGAGAACCTGGCTCAGCGCCTCGGTCGAGTCCGGGTGGCGGCGCTACGCCGAGTCGTGGTCCGCTTCCGGGTCGCCTTTCGCTTCGCGGCAGAGCTCGACCGGGTCGCCCGCGCACGCGCAGTGCGCTGACTGGGGGCCGGCGGCGGCGTCGCGCTCCGGTAGAGGCCGATGACGTTGCCTTCCGGATCGCTGAAGAGCCCGTACTCGCCCGGTCCCATGTCCATCTTCGGCATGATCGTCTTGCCGCCGAGACGTTCGACCTTGCCGAGCGTGTCGTCGATGCTCGAGGTCTCGACGTAAAAGGTCACCCAGCTGCGGCCGTTCTGCGTCGCGCCGATGCCGCCATTGATGCCGCGGCCCTTCGCCTTGGTGTCGATCATCCCGTAGTCCATCGGGTTGTTCGTGTCGATCCCCCACCCGAAGAGATCGCCGTAGAAGCGCTGCATCGCCTTCGCGTCGCGCGCGTTGACCTCGAAATGCGTTACCGGATATGCCACACCGACCTCCCCTGATCGCGTCCTCTGCGGAACCGGATACACACTATGCCGAATGGAGAGCCCGCGCGTGAGCGCACTCGACACCGCGCGCTCGTTCATCGACGCGGTGATGACGAAGGACGCCGAGGCAGCGGTCGCGCTCTGTGCTGATGATGTCGAGGTGCGCCTTCCTGGCGTCCCGGTCGCGTTCTCGGGGCGCGACGGCGTCCGTCAGATGATCCGCATGGCGCCACCGGAGCTCGTGCAGACTCTGCGCGACGCCGATCAGGACGGTGATCGCGTGCGGGTGCGCACGCTGACCCGTGCGCCCGGGATCTTCGCCAACTACACGACCTGGGTCTTCGAGATGAAGGACGGGCTCGTCAAGAAGCTCGACTTCGAGCTTCGCGCGGCGAACTAGGGCTTCGTAAGGACGATCGCGTTGGGCAGCAGCCGGCCCGGCCCGACTTTGTAGCCGCCGCCGATCCAGAGCGCGGCGGTGCCGCCGCCGTCGAGGTTGAGCGCGTCGCGCGCGCCGAGTGCCTGCATGACGTACGCAGTGTCCGTGACGGTCGCGTTCGTGACGACGACGAGGTAGATGTATGTCCCATCCACGCCGATGGCCCCCTTGGTGCCTTTGAGGAGCTGCGATCCGCCTTGCTCGGCGGTGGAGTCGATGATCGCGCCGTTCTGCAGCAGAAGCGGGTAGTTCGTGATGCCGGCGACCACGGGGGACTGCGCCTGGTAGAAGACGTAGCTGCGTCGGTACGTGCTGCACGTGGTCGCGCTCGTGAAGGCGAGGAGACCGTTCTGGCCGTTGAGTGCGCCGTAGTTGAGCCACTTGCGCAGATTGCTGTTGTAGACGGCGTAGTCGTACGAGTTCACCTTGCCTGCGCATTGCACGTAGTCCGGCGGGCAGAGGTAGGTGCCGTTGATGCCGGCGTATGCGCCGTTCTCCGCGACGTACTGAGCGAGCGGCTTGACCGGGCAGTCGCTTGTGCAGTCGGTGGTGTTCGCGGTGAGCGTCTTCACCGTGACCTGCGAGAGCTGCTCTTTGATGAGATGAGTCCCGAAGATGCCGCGGCTGGTCACGACGTTACTGAAGGTGTACCCGGTGCCGGCCGCCGGCGGATCGGGAGGTGTGCCGTCGGCGTTGAGCACGGTCACGAGCCAGAACACGCCGTAGTCCTCCATCCACGCTGCGCCCTCGATGAGCGGTCGCAGATAGAGGCGGTACGTCCCGGCGACGAGCGGCGCCTGGATGGTGAACTGGAACCACGCGACCTGTCCCGGTCCAACGTACGGCGCAGGCTGGATCGCGATGCGGTTGTAGCGAGGCCATCCCGTTGACGGCGAGCCCGCCGTCCCGTCGCCGCCCAGCGGCGTCATCGCGTCTTGGCCCGGCTCGGGGCTCCACGTGCCGAGATAGGCGACTTGCCCCATGCGTCCGCTGACCCAGCCGAGCGAGCCCGAGTTGTAGTACGCGACCGTCGCGGTCGACCGAGCGCCGGGGCAGAGCGTCGGATACCCGCTCTGTCCGTACCACGAGGCGTGGAAGCCGGCGATGCCCGCGGCCACGCTCACCGGATGCGGGATGCCCGGTCCCTCGCTGCTGGTGCATGTCGCTGCCGCGCTCGCGGCATCCGCGACCTTCGCCGGCGCGAGTGTGAACGTGCTCGCGACGAGCAGCGCTCCGACGAGTACAGAGAACGAACGACGACCCATCCCATGGATGCCAACGCGCGCCGAGGCGCGGCAATACGCCGACACCCGATCGCTACCGGTGACTAGGCCGATTGGTTTAGTTGGGACGAACGAGGAGCGGGTCGCTCCGCGCCCAGGGGCCCCTTCCCCTGTCCGCGACGAGCGAGTCAGGGCTGCCGGAGGCGTGTCTCCTGGGATCGCTTCGCGCTCAGGGGCCCCTGCCCCTGGCCCAGAGATTGGTCTAGATCGC
>Ga0209689_1000012_pt1 | contig 78836 bp, 61 predicted proteins | sample GraSoiAngelo_149_FD_187119 | JGI IMG/M metagenome (GOLD analysis project Ga0209689, IMG submission 187119) | Grasslands soil microbial communities from the Angelo Coastal Reserve, California, USA - 14_1009_09_30cm (SPAdes) (version 2) | ecosystem: Environmental > Terrestrial > Soil > Grasslands ... | reverse complement strand
CTTCCCAGCGCCACGCAATTCCCGGCCATCTCCTTTAAGTCCGGCGTCACCGACAAGGTCTACAGGGATCATTCCGCGCTGTTGTGGGACATCGTGGAGATCATGAAGAGCGACCTCGCCAAACTTTCTTCCGATGGCGTGAACTACATTCAGATTGACGCGCCGCGCTACAGCTACTACATGGACCCCAAGTGGCGCGAATGGATTCGCCAGGAATTGAGGACGGACCCGGACGCCGCTTTCGATGAAGCGATCAGAGCCGACAACGCTTGCTTTAAGGCCGCGCGCCGCCCGGGGGTCACGCTGGCCATTCATCTTTGCCGCGGCAACAATCGCAGCCATTGGTATGCCGAAGGAGGCTATGACGGAATCGCCGAGAAAATGTTTGCAGCACTGGATGTGGACCGCTTCTTGCTAGAGTACGACGACAAACGCTCCGGAACGTTCGCACCCCTACGGTTCATCCCCAAAGGCAAGACGGTGGTGCTGGGGCTTGTCAGTTCGAAACTTCCGCAGATGGAAGACCCCGACGTGCTCGTAAAGCGAATCGAAGAAGCCGCGCGGTATGTTCCCATGGAAAATCTGGCGCTGAGTCCACAGTGCGGGTTCGCTTCGACGGCGGAAGGCAACCTGATCACCGAGGACAGCCAGTGGGCCAAGCTGAAACTCGTTGTGGACACAGCGTGTCGCGTGTGGGGCGGAGCATCAAGCGCGGGCGCTTGACATTCCGCAGTCAAGGGCGAAAAATCCGCATTCAGGGATACGCGTGAGTGTGCGCTCAGCGTTCGAATCGTTGGGCGCAAATGGTGCGCGCTGGCCCGATTCTCTTTCCACAAAGTGAATCACGCGAGGGAACATGTTCTCCACTCCGTATATAGCCGGGAAAACGATTGATGTGCCGCCATCCGCTCTCTCGGAGGTCTTCAACCCAGCGAACCAGCGTCCGTTCGCGCGTATCTTCATGGCCAAGGCGGAGCACATGCGCGCGGCGATTGACGCGGCAGATGCAGCCAAAGCGTCGTGGGCGGCGGCGCCGCCAGCCGAGCGCGAACGAATTCTCCATCGAGCGGCGGACGAATTGGAGAAGGCCACGCCCGAGCTTGTAGAACTGCTGATCGCCGAAGGCGGCTCGACATTTGGCAAAGCGCATTTCGAAGTTCCGTTTGCCGCGAACATGGTGCGCTCGATTGCAGGAGAGGCGCGGCGCATCCACGGAGACGTAATGGCTTCCGACGTGCCCGGCCTGATCTCGCTGGCAATTCGTCGCCCGCTCGGCGTTGTGGCAGGAATTTCACCGTTCAATTTTCCCATCGTTCTGTCTCTGAAGAAGGTAGCGTTTGCGCTGGCAGCGGGAAATACATTCGTGCTCAAGCCGTCCGAAGAAACATCGCTGATCGGCTTGAAGCTCGCGGAGGTTTTTGAGCGGGCGGGAGTGCCGGCGGGAGTGTTGAACGTCGTGCCCGGCGACGGCGCAACCATGGCGCAAGTGCTGTACGACGATCCGCGCGTGAAGTTGATCTCCTTTACGGGCTCGACCAAGGTTGGAAGAACGATCGCCACGGAGTGCGCCAAGCGCGGCAAGCGAGTCGTGTTGGAGATGGGCGGCAAGAGCCCGCTGGTCGTTTTGCGCGACGCCGATCTCGACTACGCGGTGGACACCGCCTGCTTCGGCCTCTTCATCCACCAGGGACAGATTTGCATGGCGGGCTTGCGGATCATCGTCGAAGCGCCGGTGTACGAGGAATTTCTGAATCGATTTGTAGCCAAGGCGCAGACGCTGCAAGTCGGCGACCCGCGTGATCCGCACACGGTGATTGGACCGCTGATCCGCTCGTCGCAGTGCCCGATGATCGATAAGAAAGTCAAAGATGCAGTTACCGCGGGCGCGCGGCTGCTCTGCGGCGGAAAATACGAAGGAAATTTTTATCATCCGACGGTCGTAGCCGACGTGACACCGCAAATGGCGGCGTTCCGCGACGAACTGTTCGGGCCAGTGGCCGCGGTGAGCAAAGCGAACGACGCGGATCACGCGCTCGCTTTGGCCAACAGTTCCACCTACGGCCTTTCCTCCGCCGTTCTGACCAACAACATGCAGCTGGCGATGAAATTTGCGCTGGAATTGGAGGCCGGCATGGTGCATCTGAATGGGCCAACAGTGCACGACGAAGCCAATGTGCCCTTCGGCGGAGTGAAAGACTCAGGCATGGGCCGCGAAGGCGGCCGCTGGTCCATCGAAGAAATGACCGAAGTGAAGTGGGTAACCATCCAACTCGGCCAGCGCCCCTATCCGTTCTGATCCGCGTACCTGGCCACCAGTGCGCTTGGCGGAAGCCTCTCCCTTTAGGGCCAGGAGGGTGTCAAATCTGGCGGGCAGCCACTTTCAGCAATCGAAGAAAACCGTTTCCTCGCCGCCCTGCAGAATGACGTTCCACTCGAGTGTAACCGAACCCGCCATCTCGCGGGCCATCAACGTCCCGCGCCGCGCCGGCTCGATGAGGTTCAGGACATAATCGTCGGCGTTGGCCGCTTCCCCCGGAAAGTAAATCCGCGTCACCAGCCGCAGCAGCAATCCCCGCGCGAATACCGATACGGCAATGTGCGGTGCTTGCATCGTTCCATTAGGACCGGGAACCACCCCCGGCTTTACCGTGGTGAACAGGAAGCTACCGCTCGCATCGACTCCAATTCGCCCGTAACCTTGGAAACCCAACTCGAGTGCCTTGTTCTGGTTGTCTTCGTGATGCGCGTATTTGCCGTGGCTGTTCGCCTGCCAGATTTCAAGTAGGGCGTCTGGGACGGGCTTCCCGTCGCCATCGAGCACGCGACCCGCAATAGTTACCTTCTCCCCCGAGACCCCCGGTCCCACGAGGTCTACTTTGCTCAACCACGTGAGACCGATCGTGAAATAGGGACCTACGGTTTGGGATGGAGTTGCCTGCAGTTTCATCTCATCTCTCCATCGGTGTGGCCTCGCGGCCATTGAGAATGATGTCGAATCGGTAGCCCAAGGCCTGATCGGGGATGGTGCTCCCCCAATCAAAAACGGAAATCAGCCGGTTGCGAGCCTGTTCATCCGCAGTGCAATTGAAAATGGGATCGAAGGGAATAAGAGCGTCACCTGGAAAATACATTTGCGTCACCAGGCGCGTGGCGAAAGCCGGCCCAAAGAGCGAGAAATGAATATGTGCCGGGCGCCAGGCATTGTGATGATTGCGCCAAGGATACGCACCCGGCCGGATCGTGACGAAGCGATAGCGGCCTTCACCGTCCGTAAGCGCGTGACCACACCCGGTAAAATTCGGATCCAGCGGAGCGTCGTGCTGGTCAACCTTATGTAAATAGCGTCCCGCGGCATTGGCCTGCCAGATTTCGATGAGCGTATGCGGAACCGGCCGCCCGTTCTGCTCCAAAACTCGCCCACCGACGATGATTCTCTCGCCTACAGGTTCTCCAGCGTGCTGCTGCGTAAGGTCGCAGGCTTTCGCATCGATCGCTTCTTTTCCAAACGAAGGCCCGGTCACCTCCGTAAGCGTGTGCGGCATGTACACCAACGGTTTCGAAGGGGCACGTTTGACGGAGGACGCGTACGGAGGATGAAGATGCTTTGGCTGTGTACCAGGGGCCGGCCGCTGGTATCCCGCGATGTTGGTCATCCGATGATTCTCCTTCTGTTAGATTCCGCAAAAACACCGCGTCCACAACCTGCCACATTCGAAGGCCCACCTGCAAATAGGGCAGGGTCGCGCTCCGCTCGATTCCATTACTGCTGCGCTCAATCTGAACCCGCTCCCGACGAAGGCGAATTCCTCCTGGTCAAGCCGATTATCGAACTTCTCGTGCGTCTATCGGCCAAAACCAGTGTATTCTCTTTCGTTCCAAGTGATGCAGTTGAGGGGGCGCCTATGCCGGTGGCCGGTTCAAATGCTGGTTTCAGAAAACGCTCACGCACCGTGGCTGCGTCTGCAGCACCGGTCGTACCCTTGGCCACGCCAGTTCCTCAATACGACCAGCTGGACGGCGACCCCAACTTTATGACCTCGCTCGCCCGGGGCCTCGCAGTGATTCAGGCGTTCTCTCAAGCCAAGCGACAACTTACGATTTCGCAGATCAGCGACAAAACGGGATTTTCGCGCGCCGCGGTGCGGCGTTGCCTTTACACGCTTTCGAAACTGGGATTTGCGGGCTCCGAGGATAACCGGCATTTTCATTTGCGGCCGCGTGTTTTGACGCTCGGGCATTCCTACATTTCTTCGATGCCTCTGGCAGTGGCCGCGCAGCCGGTGCTGGAACACGTCAGTCATGTTTTGCGCGAGTCGTGCTCGATTGCGACGCTGGATGGTCCCGAAATCGTGTACATCGCGCGAGCCAACGTGACGCGCATCATGGCGATCGATCTTGGTGTCGGGAGCCGCTTGCCTGCATTTTGTACTTCCATGGGACGAATCTTGCTCGCCGACTTGCCGCCGGAAAAACTCGAACAGTTGCTCGCCGGCATCGAGTTTACGCGCTACACCGAGCGCACCGTGACCACCGCGGACAAGCTTCGGCAGATCCTGCGGATGGTGCAACGCAACGGTTACTCCATCATCGATCAGGAATTGGAATACGGGCTGCGCTCCATGGCCGTAGCGATTCGAAATCCAGCCGGGAAAGTGGTTGCCGCGCTCAACGTTGGCGCGCACGCGCAACGCATATCGCTCCAGGATCTGGTGATGCGCTTTCTCCCGCATCTGAAAGCGGCGGCGCAGGAGCTTTGCATGTTCTTGAAATAGCTGATGCATATTGCAAAACGAAATCAGGGCAGCACGCCGGGAATTCGATCGATGTGATCTGGAATTCTAAGCCAAAGAGGATTCGGGAGGCGCATGGACATATCAAGAAGATACGAGAACACTCTGGTTGCCATCCTCTTCTTTTCTTGGGGCACGGTATTCCTTGATCGGACATCGCAGCACTATCTGGCTCCGTACTTCGCTCCTGAATTTCATTTGAGCCACCAGCAGATCGGCATGCTGGGTTCGGTGGTGGCGGTTACCTGGGCCTTGTCGACACTTTTCTTTGGCGCGCTGTCGGATCGCGTCGGGCGAAAGCTAATTCTGGTTCCAGTGGTGTTTATCTTCTCCACGCTGTCCTGGATTTCCGGGATAGTGCACAGTTTCCATCAGCTCCTCCTGGTTCGTGCGCTGCTGGGGATTGCGGAAGGACCGGCGTGGTCGATCATGACGGCGATGATCGAGGAATCGTCGCACCCCACCCGGCGCGGTCGGAATATCGGGATCGTGGTAAGCGCCGCGGCGCTGGTCGGTTTGGCGGTCGCGCCGGTGCTGACAACACAAGTGGCCGCGCGAGCGGGCTGGCGATGGGCGTTCTTTGTTTCAGGAGTACCTGGGTTTTTGCTGGGGCTGCTGATCTGGAAATTCGTAAGAGAGCCGGAGAGGGGAAATGCTTCGGGATCTCCCGGCCAACCGGTGAAGATTCGTGATTTTCTTTCCCTGTTGCGTTATCGCAACATGTGGCTGTGCTGCGCGGGTGCAGCGGGGTTCTTGTCGTGGCTGTTTCTCCACAATATTTTCGCGCCGTTGTATATCACCGAAGTGGCGCATCAAGCGCCCACGACTGCCGGTTTCTTGATGGGTGCGAGCGGTCTAGGTAGTTTTTTCTTCGCACTGTTCTTTCCCCGTTTGTCCGACCGCATCGGACGCAAGCCGGTTCTGTTGGTGATGGCCGCCATGAGCACGATGGTGCCGCTCGCGCTGCTGATCGCGCCGCTCTACGCGCACCCCTGGGTTCTGGCGGCGATCGTTTGTTTGACAAATGCCGGCCAGGGAATTGGGGCGCTTATCCTGGTGCTCGTGCCCACCGAAAGCGTTCCGCCCCAATTTGCGGCTACCGCCATCGGGCTCGCCACATTGGCGGCGGAAATTATCGGGGCGACGCTCGCGCCAATCCTTGCTGGGACGGTGGCCCAATCCTACGGGCTTGCCGCCGCGATGTGGATGTCGGCGGGAGGAGCGGTCCTGGTTTTTGTAGTTGCGTTGTGTTTAAAAGAGACTCATTTGGCGAGGGCCGCGCGCCCCGTTTTGCAGCCGGCGGCTGCGGACTAGACGAGAGAACTGCCATGGGAGCTCACTGGCAAAGGGATAGAACGAGATGAACTAAATACGTGCCGCTCCGTGGCGGGCGCGATGTTTCCTTCCCCAGGCGGACATCGATTGAAGTATGGGGCGGAGGCTCTCGCCATGTCGGGTGAGCGAATACTCGACGCGCGGCGGCACCTGGGCATAGACCTTGCGGCGGATAATGTCGTCGCGCTCCAATTCTCTCAGTTGCTGCGTAAGCATCTTCTTGGTCGGTCCCGAGAGGAGCTTCTGGAGCTCGCTGAAGCGGCGAATCCTGCCTTGCAGGTAAAACAAAATGGACGGTTTCCACTTTCCACCAATGATGTGGGTGGTGACAGTAACTGGACAATTAAAAGAATCCATTCTGGGGTTGCTCCTGATACCAGGTTACAGAAAGGTGCCTACTGGCAAGGAAGAAACTTTAGCCTAATATCAGCCGGCGGACCGAAGCAAGCGGAAACTAGAAAAGCTGGCCGAAAGAACTTCGGAGGAGTTGACGTTGATGAAGAAAAGGCCCGTTGTCGTGTATGGTGCCAGCGGCTTCTCCGGCCGCCTGGTTGCGGAATTTCTCCGCGAATACCACGTGCCCTTCATCGCCGCGGGCCGGAACCGGGGAAGAATTCAGGAAGTCCTCAGCCGCGTGCCGGGCGTCGAGACGGCCGATCACGAGACCGTCGAAGTCGATGGATCGGTGGACCAGCTAACAAAACTCTTTAGCGGTGCGAAAGTGGTGTGCAATGCGGTTGGCCCGCTCATTTATTATGGTCCGCAGGTGATTGAGGCTAGTTGGAAGGCTGGTTGCCACTACATCGACATCAGTGGCGAGCAGGCCTGGATCCGGCAGGTGGCTGAGAATTGGGGCCCGAAGTTTGCCGAGAAGGGATTGCTCGCGGCGCCAGCCACGGCGTACATGTCAACGGCGAGCGACATCGCTTCGCGTCTTTGTCTAGAAGCAGGCGGAATCGACACGCTGGAAATCCTCTCGATGTTCAAGGGGATGCCGACGTTCGGATCCACGCAGACGATTTTTGCGGTGATCCCGACGGAAGCTTGTTACCTGGAACAAAACGAATATAAGGTATGGCCACGAGCACAGGCTTACGAAGTTCTCGCGCCCGGCTCGATCCAGACGCACCTGGCACTGCCATGGGGCGGTTTTCCGCACCCTGTTTGGTACAAGGATCATCCCCAGATCGCCAACGTAAGGACCCTGGGGGGACTGCTCGACCGCCAAATCATGGAAACCGTGGCGGCCACGGAAAAACACTTTGAGGAAAATATCCGCCCATTGCCTGAGCAGGAGCAAAAGCGCCAGTTGGCGGAAATGGCGAACTCTGTGCAAGCAGGAACTCCTCCGCGGGAAAACACGCGCGTGCATCGCACCATCGATGTGGTTGTCGGACGGGGAACCACCAACTCCGTGCAGTGCACGATGTTTGGAACCTGCGCGTACCGGCAGACTGGACTGGTGCAGGCGTTTGCGGCGCATCATCTTGCGCTGGCCGCGCCTCGCAAGGTTGGATTTGCTTCGCCGTGCGAGGCTTTTGGGCATCGAGAACTTCTCCAGGCCTTGGAGAATTTCGGTCTTTCGAAAGCGAAACTCAGTTCATAAAGAGAGTCTGACAGAATGCGGGCGATCGATTACTTCGACAAGGGAGCGGAAGCGTTTCCCGGCAGAGTCGCGATCATCGATCGCACGACCGAGTATTCCTATGGCCAGGCCCGGGAGGCCAGCCGGCGCATCGCGAAGGCCATGTGGGCCGCAGGGTTGCGCGGCGAGGAACGCGTCGCAATTTTCTCTCCTAACGACGGTCGAGTCTTGCTTTGCATGCTGGGGCTGATGCGTGCCGGTGGAGTGTGGGTCCCCATCAATTACCGGAACGCTCTGGATGCCAACGTGCAATTCCTGAACTATTCGCTCACGTCCTGGCTTCTTTATCACAGCAGTTTTCAGGAGCAGGTGCGCCAGATCAAATCGCTCGTGCCAGCGCTGCGCCACTTCGTCTGCATTGATGCGGAAACGGACGGCGATCCCTCATTGGAGTCTTTCATGCAACAAGGCGAAGGCACAGAGGAGATCGACTGGGGCGACGCACGCGGTAATCTAGAGCGGCTTGCTGGTCTGGTGCCCACGGGCGGCACGACCGGCCCCGCGAAAGGCGTGATGGTGACCAACCTCTCCTGGGGAACGATGACCGAGCTGGCTCATCAAAATCTGCGCTGCGAAGGCAGCGAGCCCATCTGCCTAAGCACCGCGCCTCTTTCGCATGCGGCGGGAGTGGTGGCCTTCGCGATGTTCTCGCTCGGAGCCACCAACGTGGTGTTACCGGCCTTCGACGCTCTGGAAGTGCTCGAGAGTATCGAGCGTTTTCGCGTCACACACATTTTCCTTCCACCCACCGCGTATTACGCGCTGCTTGCCCATCCGAAGGTCCGCGACTTCAACTATGCGAGCCTGCGCCGGCTCTTAATCGCCGCGGCGCCGGTCTCACCGGACAAATTCAAAAAGGGCATTGAAGTATTTGGCCCGTGCCTGTGCCAATCCTACGGGCAAACCGAAGCGCCCATGTACATGACCTTTCTCGATCCCCCGACGGTCGCGGCGGCGGCCGCGGGCGATCATCCGGAGCGCTTGCGAAGTTGCGGCAAACCGACGCTGGCGGTGCGGCTAGCGATCATGGATGACAACGGCAAACTCCTTCCCCCATTGGAGACCGGCGAGATCGTGGCACGCGGCGCACTTGTAGGCGCGGGCTATTACAATTTTCCGGAAGCGACGGCGGAAATGCAGGCCCACGGATGGCATCACACGGGTGACGTCGGATACAGGGACGACGATGGTTTTTTCTACATCGTCGATCGCCAAAAGGACTTGATCATTACCGGCGGCTTCAACGTTTACTGCGCGGAAGTCGAGGCTTGCGTGATGGAGCTTTCGCAAGTCCGCGAATGCGCCGTGATCGGCGTGCCGGACGAAAAATGGGGCGAAGCGGTGAAAGCCATCGTCGTGCTCCGCGATGGTGAATCCCTGGGGGAAGAAGCGGTCATTGCGCACTGCAAAACGCGCCTGGGCGGTGTGAAGTCGCCGAAATCGGTGGACTTCCGGTTGGATATTCCGAAGACTCCTGCAGGAAAAACGGACAAAAGAACCATCCGCAAACCGTTTTGGGCGGGAGCGGATCGCGCGGTGCATTGATTTTGGACCGAGAGGGAAAAATCATCGATCGCGATCGAGGAGGGCGCCATCGCTACGATTTTACGAGTTCCGAAGTCGGGTGGAATTCCGACCACCAAAGTGCGAGTGGTGCGCTGGTTCAAAAAAGAAGGCAGCAAGGTCACGCAAGGCGAGCCGGTCGTGGAACTGGAGACCGACAAGGTCAACTACGAGCTCGATTCGCCTGCCGCGGGTATATTGCTCAAGATCGTTGCCGCCGTCGATGCGGAAGTGCCCGTTGGTGATCCGCTCGGTTGCATCGGCCGGCTCGGAGAAACTCTTCCGGAGTTTTGAAGCAAGGAGACTGCAACCATGCGAAAGAAAAAAGCCCTCACGAAGGATCGACTGATCTGGATGTACGCGCAGATGGTGCGCATCCGAGAATTTGAAGAGCGCGTCAAGCGCACGTTCGTCGAACACCCGGGAGTGATTCGCGGACACACGCACCTCGGCGATGGCGCGGAAGCCACCATCGTCGGCGCGCTCGCGACGCGCGCGATGAACGATCCCGCGATGCCCAGTTACCGCTGCCACGGCTACCCACTGGTGCTCGGCACCTCGCCGCGAAAGATCATGGCGGAGATCTATGGACGAAAAGACGGACTGTGCGGCGGCTTTGGCGGCTCCATGCATCTGGCTGACCCGGAACATCATTTTCCCGGCACATCGGGAATCATCGGGCAGGCCATCGCACACGCGACTGGCGCGGCGCTAACTGCGCAGGTGAAAGATACCGGCCAGGTCGTTCACTGTTTCTTCGGCGACGGTTCGACCAAACAGGGAGCTTTCTACGAATCTTTGAACCTCGCGGCCGTGTGGAGGCTGCCCATCGTTTACATCCTGGAAAACAACCACTACCAGGCCTACACGCACATCAGCCTCGAAGATGCCAACTGCATCGCGGGTGACCCGCTCTCCCAAAAAGCACAGGCGTTTAGCATGCCGGGCGTGACCGTGGATGGCACCGATCCGCTCAAAGTCTACGCGGCAGTGCGGACGGCTGCGGAGCGCGCTCGCAGCGGAAAGGGGCCAAGCCTGATTGAAGCGAAGTTCTATCGCTTGAGCGCGCACGGCAACGCCATCACCGTGCCCCCGGTGCCGACGCAGTTCCCGGAGCACGAAGCGGTGGAAGTGTACGGAAGAAAGGCGGAATACGCGGCGGCGAAGAAGAAAGACCCAATTCCTCGTTTTCGCGCGGCCCTCATTCGAAAGGGCGTGTTGCGCATCGCGGATGCGAAGCGGATTGAATCCGAAGCCCAAGCAGAAATGGAAGACGCTGTGCAATTCGCGCTGGCCAGCCCGCATCCGACACCCGCAGAAGCGGTCAAGTACGTGTACGCATAACGAGGAGGAGCTATGGCGCGTGAAATGATGTACGGCGAAGCGATCGGCGCGGCCATGACCGAGGAAATGCAGCGCGATTCAGGCGTGGTCCTGTACGGCCAGAATCTGGCTATGACCGAGCGTGATCCCATGCTGAGAAAGTTCGGCAAGAAACGCGTCCGTATTGCGCCCATTTCAGAAACTGCGGAGATGGGAGTCGCCGTCGGAGCAGCGATCACCGGACTTCGTCCGATCGTCGAGCTATGGATGAGCGAGTTCATGCTCGTGGCTTTCGACCAGTTGATCAACGAAGCGCCGCGGCTGCGCTACATGTCGGGCGGGCAAGTCAAAGTGCCGCTGGTTTTCAAAGCGGGCTATGGCTTCGCGGCCGGATGGGCAGGACAGCATTCCAATTGCATCTATCACACCATGATGGGAATTCCCGGCTTGAAGATTGCGCTGCCTTCGACCGCTGCGGACGCCAAAGGATTAATGGCCGCGGCGATTCGCGACGACAATCCCGTGGTGTATTTGCACCACTACATGCTAACGCTTGATAAAGGGGCGGTGCCGGAAGACGAGTATGTGATTCCCTTCGGCGTCGCGGACGTGAAGCGCGAGGGCTCCGACGTCACCATCGTGGCCACCGGATGGATGGTGAAGAAATCGCTGGCGGCGGCGGAAGTGCTGTCGCAGCAGGGAATCAACGCTGAAGTGATCGATCCGCGCACGCTGGCCCCGTTGGATATTAAAACGATCATAAATTCAGTTCATAAGACCGGAGGGCTCGTGCTGGTGGACCAGGCGACGCGCCATGCTTCCGCAGCCGCAATCATCGCCGCAGAGATCGCCGAGCACGGAAGCAAGGCCCTAAAGGCACCCATCAAATTGGTGACGGCCTTGGACACTTCAATTCCATTCAGCGAACCGCTGGAAAATTATGTGCTCCCCAACGAAGAGAAAATTGTGTCAGCGGTGAAATCCGTGGTCTCCCGGCAAGCCGCCACAGTCTAGCGGATACCAGCGATGGTGGTGTGCGGCGCAGGACTTCGAATGCTGTTTTGTCTTGTGGAGGACAAATTCCGGAACGGGATCGATGGGGCACGATTCGAGGAGAGAAACGCTGACCGATATTCGCACAATTGCTCGATTAAAGGCTTGACAAGCCGGCGGCGGCGGCGTTAGACCTGCTCGTCAGTTGGGGTGTAGCTGAAATTTTGTTTCCAGGAATTGTCGATTCGAATCGTTTCTCTAAGGGGTGAATCATGAGGCGACGTCTATGTTTATTGACCGTCCTGGGGGTGGCCATTTTCGCCGCTTTGGCCAAACCATCCTTCTCGCAAGTCGGCGCCAGCGTGGCGCAGCTGAACGGGTCGGTACGAGACGAGAGCGGAGGCACGGTCGCGAAAGCTACCATCACGGCGCGAGAGACGGAAACGAATCGCACCTACACGGCCGTTTCGAATGAGAACGGATTGTATGTCCTTGCCAGCCTTCCCCCCGGACGATACGAATTGACGACCGAAGCCTCCGGGTTTGCGAAGTCGACCCAGACCGGTATCGTTCTGACCGTCGGACAAGCCGCCACCATTGATGTCACCGTGAAAGTCGCATCGAGCGCGGAAAAGGTGATTGTGACGACCGAGACGCCGCCCGTAGAGCCGACGCGGACGGAGGTCAGCCAGGTGATCAGCACCACGCAGATTGAGTCGCTGCCCATCAGTGGCCGGTTGTTCACCGATTTCGTTCTGCTGACTCCTGGCGTCACCACCGGCCGCACCAGTCTCCAGTCGACCTTTACTGAATCTGAAGTCACGCGCATCTCCTTCGGCGGCATGCGCGACTTCAGCAATCTGGTCACCGTGGATGGCGCGGACACCATCAACACCGCTACCGGCTCCCAGCGTGCCACTCCTTCCCAGGAAGCGGTCAGCGAATTTCGCGTGGTCAATAACGGCTTCGGGGCCGAGCAGGGCCGCGCCTTGGGCGGCATCGTCAACATCATCACCAAATCCGGAACCAACGACCTGCACGGTTCGCTTTACGATTATGTAGAGAACAGTGCTCTCAACGCGCATAACCTCCTGCAACAGGGGATCTTGCCCGTCTCTGGAAATGGGGTGCCGAATACGCTCCGGCAAAACCAGTTCGGCGGCACGCTTGGCGGTCCCATCAAGAAGGACAAGACCTTCTTCTTTGTGAATTACGAAGGGCAGCGGCGCGGGGAAGCGGCCATCCAATCCCCGAGCTTGCTCAGAAATTTCAATTTGATTAACCAGGCGAAAGCCCTGCTTGGAATTGCTCCGGAGCAGGAAAGCACCCTAAAGACACAGGATTCCGACAGAGGTTTCTTCAAACTCGACCAGCAGATCAACAAGGACAATCGCCTCTCGCTGCGCTACAGCATCGAGGATGCGCGCAGCCTTAATGTGCTGGTCGGCGACACCCTGGATGGGGGCGGTCTCGCGGCTTCCTCGAGCGGGCATCATAACTTCTTGCGCGATCAGTCTCTCGTGGGCATTGTGTCTTCGCAAGTAACGCCCAGCCTGGTGAACACCGCGCTGGGGCAGTACGCGCGGCGTCACTCGACTTTCCCTGGCGCGACCGGACAGCCGAACCTGGACCTGGTGAACGAGGTCATGATGGGCCATAACTTCGGTGTCTTTGATGCCACTTATGAGAGCCGCGGACAATTTGCCGACTCTCTATATTGGGTGAAGGGCTCGCACCTGATTAAATTTGGCGTCGACTATAACCGCATCAACGATCACATCATCTGGCCGGGTTTCTCTCCCATGCGCATCGTCCTCCCTGGAGTTAATTGCCTGGTGGATTTTGCCAACTATGTGCAGCACGTTAGGAATCCGGCGCTCCTCCCCGGGGACCCCAGTTACCTGCCTTCGAATCCCGGTGAGGGACCATGTCCTCTGGCACTCGGTGCCCAGAATGGCCCCCCGCTGAATCTGCCGCCGATCCCTGCCCTGGCGGGTCCCAATCCTGCGGATTTCCTGAATGGCGTACCAGTGGTGTTCTGGCCGTCTCCCCTCGGATCGGGAGACACCTCTGTTGTTGATGGTACGGCGGCCACGGCACCAACCTTTCCCTCGCCGCTGACCTGGAATAACGCCTACCTGCCCAACGAGACTCCCAACTACTTTTCGGACCGGAATCACGGCTATGTCGGACTTTTCGTCGAAGACCAGTGGCGCGTGACTTCCAAATTCACCTTGAACTATGGAGTGCGCTGGGATTATGAGACCGGGCTCGGCGATACCGTTAACAACTACTACAAGGCCTTCCAGCCGAGAGTCGGCCTCGCGTATTCTCCGGACAAACACACGGTGATTCGCGCTGGGTTCGGTCTGTTCAGCGACCGCTACAACATTGGGTTCTTCTTCGTCACGCATCCGCAGCGGCCGACAAAATTCTGCCTGGTCCCGGCAGATCCTTGCACCAGCTTTTACCCCCTGCCGGGCATTCGACAGGGTGGATACAATGCCACGTACGCCCTGAACCAGCTACCGTTTGTTCCGCCACCGTCGCCCTTTGGCAAGGAGCCGGCGGATGCGGCCACCGCCTTGCTATTAAACGGGACCTACACGCCTGTGGCCCTCGAGACGAATCCCTTCCCCACCGCCAAATTCCCCAATGGGGAGTTTTCCACTGTGGGTGACGGAACTGTCGAAACCGGAAGCAAGATGCCGTATGCCGAGCAGGGAAGCCTCGAGATTGACCGCGAGCTTGGACATGGTCTGGTGGTCAACGCCGGCTATCTTTTCGTTTCCGCGCACCACCAAGTCCGTGCCGAGAACTTGAACGTTTGCCCGGAAAACACGAGTGGCGGGGCCAGCCCCAGCGCGACAACGGGCTGGTATCAGTGCGGATCGAATGCATTCGGCAACTTCACTCCGCCGCCCGCCGATTGGACCGCCGGCAAGAGCTACTTCCAGAGCGTGCTCATCCCGGTCGGTCTGCTCTACTACACCGACAACAGCGGTAACAGCGTTTACCATGGCTTGACGCTCTCGGCCACCGAGAAGGTGGGGCAGTATTTCCGGCTCAACGCCAACTACACGTTCTCAAAGACGCTGGACGATGGAACCTTTACCACCTTTGTCAGTACGCCCCAAGATCTCTACCACCGATCTTTGGAGCGCGCGAATTCCAACCAGGACGTTCGCCATCGATTCCTGGCGAACTTCACCGTCGCGGCCTCAAAATCCAAGGATACCAATATGGCCTTGAGGGATTGGGAGGTCAGCGGCATCATTACTCTTCAGGGCGCTCGCCCTTTCACCATTTTCGTCGGACATGACGCCAATAATGATACCAATCCGGTTACCGACCGGGTCGGGCTGGCCGGCCGCAATACCTACTGGGGGGACAAGTTGAAGACCGTTGACCTACGCTTTTCGCGCGCGTTCTCGCTCCGCGAGCACCATAAATTGGAGTTAGCGGCGGACGCCTTCAACATCATGAACCGGGATAACGTTGACGAGGTGGACTCCGTATATACCTCGCCTGACTTCTGCGGCGCGGCGCCTCACAGTTACAACGATGCCGTCTCAAAAAAAATTCAGAACAGCCCGCTCTCGTTTATCGGAACTTGCTCTGGCGGCGTTCCCTTCCCCAATCCGGACTTCGGCAAGCCGAGAAAGGTATTTAACGCGCGTCAGTTCCAGGTGTCGTTCAGGTACACGTTCTAATCTCGCCAGACAGAGTGGCCGGTACTCCGGCCAGCTACTCTGCTCTCCAGGCTTCTGCTTTAGAACCTGTTGTGGTGTTTGCTGTTGTCCTTGGTCTTCAGGGCTACGGTCGCTCCGGGGACGAGATTCAGTTCTCCGCAACAGCAGTGTTTCCCTGGAGAAGAACGGCAAGGCAGCCAAAAAGAAAGCCACGAATGAAGGTGGGCCACAGGTGGTACCTACGGGCGGGCTAGCTTTTTTCGATAACCAGAGAATGAAATGCTGAAGCTAGATTCGAAGCCGGAGCCGATTGAGGTTGAGCTGACCAAGTGCGCGGTCGTTGTCGTGGACATGCAGAATGCGTTTGCCTCGAAGGGCGGGATGCTGGACCTCGCGGGGGTGGACATTTCCAATGCCCCGCGTGTTGTCAGCTCCATCAAGACCGTGGTGAACGCGGCGCGGCAGGCCAGCGTCCCGATTGTCTATGTTCAGATGGGATACAAACCGGACTTGAGCAACAGCGGAGGGCCGCATTCTCCGAATTGGCATAAAGAACTGGCCATGCATCTGATGCGTTGCCGACCGGAGCTGAAAGGGAAACTCCTGACGGAAGGCACCTGGGATTTCGCCATCGTGGAAGACCTGAACCCGGAGCCCGGGGACCTGGTGGTGATCAAAACGAGGTACAGCGGGTTTGCCGGCACGACGCTGGATTCTCAACTGCGGACGCGGGGCATCCGGTATCTTTTTTTCGTGGGCATTGCTACAAACGTTTGCGTGGAGTCCACTCTGCGGGACGCCTATTTCCAGGATTACTGGCCGATCTTGATTGCGGATGGCGCCATGCCAGCGGGTCCGGCGACGCTGCATGAAGCGACCCTTTTCAACGTCGAGAATTTCTTTGGGTGGACGATTCGCACGGAAGAATTTGTAAGGGCCATCAAAACAACAAAGCCATGAGGCCATCATGCTGACCGCGGATATCGACATCGGCGGAACCTTGACGGACGGGATTTTCATCGATGGCCAGAAGCTGGTGTGCGTGAAGGTTGACACTACGCCGCACGACTTGACGGTGTGCCTGTTCGAATGCCTCAGAGAGGGAGCTACCCAGCTGGGTTACTCCGATGTGGACGCCTTCCTAGAGAACCTCGAGCTTATCCGCTGGTCCACCACGATTACTTCCAACGTACTCGCGGAATCCCGGGGACCGAGGATTGGATTACTGGTTTCGCGCGGTCACGAAAAAAATCTGTACGCACCGGACGCGCACAGCGTGGTGCTGAAAGGGATACTCTCCGAACGCGACGTGATTGGAGTGGCCGTTTCCACCAGCGAGACGGAGATCATGAACAGCGTGCGCGCACTCTTGGAAGGCGGAGTGCGGCGCATCTGCGTCAGTCTCGAGGGCGCGCACCGCAGTCCGGAACGGGAGATGCAAATCAAACGCATCATTGATCAGCAGTACCCGGATCACTTCCTAGGCTCCGTTCCCGTCTTGGCCGGAAGTGATATTTCAAAAAGCGCCGACGACGCGACGCGAACCTATTGCGCGATCATCAATGCCTACACGCACGGCGCGCTGGCGGCTACGCTTTTTAAGGCAGAAGACGATCTGCGGCAAGAGCACGGCTACATCGGAACATTTCTGGTGAGCCACATCAACGGAGGCGTTGCGGGGATTGCCAAGACCAAGGCGATCGATACGATTGAGTCCGGTCCGATTCTCGGGATTCACGGCAGCGCGCATCTTGCCAAAGTTTACAAGACAGGCGACGTCATTGCGCTGGATGTTGGAGGCACCACGGCGAAAGTGAGCGTGTTGCGAGATTCGGAGGCGGTGCAAAGGAAGCCTTCGGATATTTTTGGCATTCCCGTCGAGATTTCACTTCCGTTTCTGCGCTCCATGGCCCTTGGCGGTGGGAGCGTGGTCAAGGCTCGGGAAAACGGCGAGTCTGGAGAAATAACGCTGGGGCCCGAGAGTATGGGATCGCTTCCCGGGCCGGCTTGCTATGGCCTCGGGGGAGTCAGGCCCACCCTCACGGATGCATTCGTGGCTTCGGGGCTTATCAATCCGGAGTATTTTCTTGGAGGCACGAAAGCGATTCAAGGGGACGCAGCGCGCGGTGTGATTCAGGAGCTGGTGGCGGGGCCGCTGAAAATATCGATTGAGGAAGCTTGCCGGAAAGTCATCGGGATAGCGTTCACCGCCGTGGCCAATCTGATTGGGCATGCCGGTACGGAGTTGCGGCAAAATCTTGCCGGCTACACGCTTTTTGCCTATGGCGGAAACGGTGGGCTGTTTGCGTGCGGCGTTGCGGAGAGGGTTGGACTGGAGCAGGCTTATTTCTTTTCGCTTGGCCCCGTGTTCAGCGCGTTCGGATCCTCCGTTTCCGACATTTCTCATGTGTATGAGCGTACGCCGCCGATCAGTTCGATTTCGAATGCTGCCGCGGACGGACTCAATGGCATGATTCAGGAGATCAAGGCGGAGAGCCTGAGAGATCTGCTCGGTGAGGGGATCAAACCGGACGGAATCGAATACTCGATAGAGCTCGAAGTCGCTGTTCCCGGCAAGACGGCTGGGGCGATCGTCCTTTCTGAAGCGTCCATTGGAGACGGCGGAAATCTTCGCGCCATGTGCGAGGCAAAAACTGGGGTTGCTGCTGACTTGATGGTGATTGACTTGCTGCGCGTTCAAATTCGCAAAGCTATGCCCAAGCCGGCCCTTGTGGAAAGGCCTCTACAGGGAACCGATTCGACCCACGCGATCAAAGGGGCTAGAAGAGTTGCGTGGGGAAGTTCGAAGGGCGAAGCGCAGCTTTTTCACTGGGAGTTGCTGCAGCCAGGGAATCGTGTGGAAGGCTGCGCGGTGCTCGAAGGGGCCAACAGCACTTATTTTGTTCCGGAAGGATGGACACTAGTGGTCGACCAATTCGGAAACGCGAAACTGAACAGACGTTAGAAAAAAGAGATTTGGCAGTACACCTTGACGGAAACGAGGGAAACGCGATGGCGTCCGACGAGCAGAGCCGCATCCGGGTCACAGAATACCTTGATTTGGATGTTCAACAGGAGCGGTGGCTGTGTAACCGCTGCGGGCATGAAATTGGGCCCGCGCGGGAGAATTACAAGAAGGGCTGTTTGCTATATGACCGCGACCCGCGGGAAATTCATCCACCGCTGGTTTTAGCTGAATTCAACTTTTCTCCGGACCCGCTTTGGGTGCGGATTGTGGAGATTTACTGTCCTGGTTGCGGCACGCAGATCGAGACGGAATACCTTCCGCCGGGGCACCCCATCACCTGGGACATTGAGATTGATCTGGACAGCTTGAAAGAGAGGCTGCGGAAGGGCGAATTGTTTATTCGTGCGCAGCGTCTCGAGGTCGCTCTATGAATTCCATTGATATCGACGTAGGCGGGACGTTTACTGATCTGGTGCTCAATTTCGGCGGGAAAACTCTGATCAAGAAAGTTCCTACCACGCCGTACGATCTTTCCGTTTGCTTCTCGAGGGTGATTGAAGAAGGCGCGAGCGCGCTCAGCCTCAAGATGGTGGAGCTGCTTCCTTCCATCGACATGATTCGGTATTCCACCACGATTGCGATGAATCGCCTCATTGAGAGGAAAGGGCCGCGGTTGGGGTTGATCACCACCGAGGGTCATGAGGATGTGGTGCTGATCGGCCGCGGTGCCCAGTGGATCGATGGAACGCGGGTGGCCGAACGGCGGAACCTGGCGATCCAGAAAAAACCAGAGCCGCTGATTCCGCGCGACATGATTGTGGGCGTGAAAGAGCGCATCGACTCTCGCGGCAGCGTGGTTCGAGTTCTGGATGAAAACGATCTGCGGAGGAAAGTCCGCTATTTGGTGAATCGTGGCGCAAGGGGATTTGTGGTGTCGCTGCTTTGGGGGTTTCTGAATCCCGCGCACGAAAAGCGCGTGAAGGAGATCATTCGGGACGAGTACAAGGAGTTTCACATTGGCTATCTGCCGGTGGTGCTTGCGGGGCAAGTGGTGGGCAAGCTGGGCGAATATGAGCGGACCCTCGCGGCGATTCTCGACGCATACTTGCAGCGCTCCATGCAGATCGAACTGTCCGCCATGTGGGATAAGCTGCGCGAGCGCGGTTACAAGAAGCCATTGTTGATGATTCAGAGTTCCGGTGGGATTGCGGAGGTATTTCGCACCACGGCAAGCCGGACATTTAACAGCGGTCCCGTGTCGGGGCTGATGGGCGCGCATCACGTCGCAAAAACGCTTGGCTATCAGAACGTGATCATGACGGATATGGGAGGTACCAGCTTTGACGTCGGACTGGTGGTGAAGGACAGCGTGCGAAGTTATGATTTCCGGCCGATCATCGATAAGTGGATGGTGGGCATCACCATGATCAAGACGCTGTCGATCGGGGCAGGCGGGGGATCGATCGCCTGGCCGAACAAGCTGTTGCAGAATCAGTTGCAGGTCGGACCTAAAAGCGCTGGCTCGATGCCGGGGCCGGCCTGCTTTAACCGTGGAGGAAAAGAACCGACCGTTACGGATGCGGATGTGGTGCTTGGCTACATCAACCCCGAATATTATTTTGGCGGCAGGATACGGTTGAATAAGAATGCTGCAGTCCAGGCCATCCGGGACAAGATTGCCAAGCCGCTGGGGATCGATAGCGAGCGGGCTGCGGAGGTCATTCGAAAGATCGTGAATGGAAATATGGCCTCTGCCATCATGAAGGAAGTTCATTTGCGCGGGTACAGTCCGGAAGATTTTGTTTTGTTCGTTGGCGGCGGAGCGGGTGCGACACACGTCGAGGGATACAAGGGCGACGTAGGAAAAGCCGTGGTCTTCCATTTCTCTCCGGTCTTCTGCGCTTTCGGGTCTTCCACCATGGACATCATGCATGTCTATGAAGCCTCGAAGAAAATTACTTTGCTGGAGCCGGGGACGCAGAAACCTACCGAGGAGTTCTCTACATTTAATGGCACGGTCGAAAATCTAATGGAACAGGCGAAGCGGGATCTGCTGGCGGATGGGCTAGACATTCCGGGGGCAGCTTTTGTGCTCGAACTCGACATGCTTTATGGAGGGCAATTTCATGTGAAGCGCACGCTCTCTCCGCTGCTGGCGCTCTGTGGCCAGGAAGACGTTCACGCTCTCTGTGCGGCTTTCGAAAAGGAATTCAGCGAGGCCTTCAGTCCCTTCGTCGTGAATCCCGAAGGCGGAGTTTTTATCGAGAGTTTCATATTGAAGGCCATCGTTCCGACGAAGAAAGTCGAAATGCCTAGGATGAAGGTTGAAGGAAGCGATCCCGGCGGCGCGCGAAAGGGCCAAAGGCCGGTGTTCTGGCCGGAGGCAAGATCCTTTAAGACCACACCGATTTACGCGTACGAGTCCTTGCGTCCCGGCAATGTGATCGAAGGGCCGGCGGTGGTCGAAGGAGAATACACGACGCTGGTCGTGCCGTCTCCGATGACCTTCACCGTGGACGAACGCGGTCTTGGGATTCTGGAAGGTTAGGCCATCGGCGGGAAGCCAGGAGACTCATGCCCATACCCACCTTAGCCGAAAAACTGGAATGGCTGAAGCCGGCGAAGGTTTCTTCCCACGAGGAGCATTGCGCGAAGACCCTCCGTCAAGGCGACTATGAGATCGGCGTGCAGGTCACCAACGACATCCTGGATGAGGCCATGGAGATTTTCATCCGGTCTTCGCGAAGCTACTTTGGGGTGTCGGGCGATTCCATGGTGGCGATTTTCACGGCGGGAGGGGATCTGATCAACGCGGCTTGCGGCACCTATCTGCATGCCATCATCCAGCCGATCGTCATCAAATTTATTCTCAAGTATTACTCGCAAAATCCGGGGATTCACGCTGGCGACATCTGGTACACCAATGACGCCCTCTATGGAGGTATTCATAATCCGGACCAGGTGGCGCTGATGCCGGTCTTCCATAAGGGCAAGCTATTGGCATGGACGACCGCTGCTTTGCACACCACGGAAACCGGTGCGATTGAACCTGGCGGCATGCCGGTTAGCGCCAAGTCACGATTCGAAGAGGGGCTGAACCTGCCACCCATCAAGATCGGGGAAAACTATCAACTGCGGAATGACTTTCTGGAATTTTATTCAGTGTATGGTCTTCGTGCGCCGGCGATGTTTATCTCCGACTTGCGCGCTAGGTGTACCACGGCAGACAGAGTCCGCATGCGATTGCTCGAATTGGTCGAGAAGCGCGGCGAAGAGTATCTCGTCGGTTTGCTTCGCAAGATGCTCGAAACTGCGGAGTCCGGCGCCCGTCAGAAAATCAAATCTTTGCCGGAAGGGAAGTTTCGCGCCGTCCTCTTCAACGATGCCATCGGCTGGACACCGGCTCTTGTGCGAGCATGCTACCTCACGTTGACCAAGAAAGGCGAGAAGCTCATTTTCGATTTCGAAGGGACTTCTCCGGAAAATCCGTCTTCATACAACGTTCATTCGCAGGCGGTGGTTGGACACATCGCGAATTTCATGTACGAATATGTTTTTCACGACCTGCCCATTTGCAGCTCCACATTTGCCTCCATCGATTTCATTTTTCCGCCCAACATCATCCTCAATCCCGACAAATCCGCGGCGACCAGCTGTTGCGTCTATATCGGAATGCAGTGTCGCAACGCCACGCACAACAGTTTCGCCAAGATGGCCTTCTCCTGCGCGGGGCTTTGGCAGCAGGTGACCGCTGCACCGGGCAGTCAACACACCGCGCAGATTTGCGCGGGCCTCTCGCAGTGGAAACTGGCGGTTTCCGACGTCCTCTCTTTCTCCCTCAACACTCAGGGACAGGGCGGGCGAGCGGCCAACGATGGCATGGATTCCTACGGGTTCGCCTGGTGTGCGTTTGGCCGTGCTCCGGACTCGGAGCAGGTTGAGAGTGAATTGCCTCTGACCGTGATGCTCTCCCAGCACTGGAAAGACTCCTGCGGCCACGGGCATCATCGGGGCGGATCGGGTGCTGTCCAGCAGTGGATGATCCACAAAGTCAGCGATATGGTGTCCATGTGCATGGGAAACGGAAGCAAGGTGCCGCTGGGCCAGCCTCTTTTCGGGGGATATGCCTCTTCGACGATTCCTGGAATCAGCGTGCGCAAGCCCGGTCTGCTGGACGAAATGAAAAAAGCGGATTCTCCGCTCACCATGGATCTCCTGGATATGCTGCAGAAAAACACCATTCAAGGTGATTGGAAATACGAGCTCGTGGCGCGCACTCCCAAGGTCTATCAGGAGGGTGATTTACTCTTCGGGTTCAGTGGTGGGGGCCCTGGCTACGGTGATCCACTAGAACGAGATGCCGAATCCGTGATGGAGGATCTGAAAAAGAGCATCATTTCGGATTGGACAGCCGAGAACATCTACAAGATAGCCTATGAACCCGAGCGCCGCAAAATCGATGTGGAAAAGACCAAGCAACAGCGCCTGGAAGAGAGAAATGCCCGACTGGCGCGCGGGGTATCGTTCGATCGTTTCCACCAGGAGTGGAACAAGAAGACTCCACCGAAGGAAGCACTGCAATTCTATGGAACCTGGCCAGATGCCAAGGCGACTGGACCGGTTTTCAGGCCGTAGCTGATGGAACAGAGTCCCACTCCCCGGCAGATGGCCAAAGGGCTGCTGAGTGGGATTGTCCCGTCTCGACCGCTCTTTTTGCCGATTGTGTTCTCTCTCGGCGCCAAAGTGGAAAATGTCCCACTGGGCACATTTCTGGGCAATCCTACAAAGATTTCAAGTGCTCTCAGACAAATGCGAACGCATCTGCGCTCCGACGGGGTGGCCTGCTACTTCGATCCCTACCTTGAAGTAGAAGCCCTGGGGGCAACGCTGCAACGGATAACGGATGACCAAGCGCCCACAATTCACTGGCCTCGTCCCGCGCCGTTGGGAGAATTGCCAGCGGGCCTGCACGTGCCGGAAGAAGCCGCCAAGAAAGGGCGGGTGCCGGTCGCTGTCGAAGTGATCCGAAGGATGAAGGCACTCCCGAACCGCGATTTCCTGCTCATGGCTGGCGTCACCGGTCCGTTGACTCTCGCAACGCGGATCACCCGGTTGGAGCACAAAGAAACTTTGCGGAGCGAGGACTTATCCGACGCCGCGCAGGAATTGGCGGCTTCGGTCGTAACGCAGATGGCCTCCGCATTCTTGGAGGCCGGAGCGGAAATGATCATCGTCCAGGAAGAAATTGTGCCAGCTCTCTCAGTGGAGAGCTGCGATATCTGGGCGAATCTGCTCGCGCCCACAATCAATGTGGTGCGCTTCTATGAAGCGCTTCCTCTGCTCCATCTCCCCGGTGCTCCCCGTCCTCAACTCGACTGGGACCTGGTCTTTCGACAGCACTGGGATTGCGTCAAATGCGCGCCTGCGGAGGTCATGGCCTTGCGCCAACGGGAGGTTGCAAGAGCAACTGGTGACCTCCCCCTTTGTATGGCCCTGCCGCTGGAGGCGTTTCGAACGGAACAGGCACGCGGTAAGCCCGCTTTTCTGGATATCCCAACTTGGATCTCGGATCTGCGTCCTGGTATTGTCACCACCGTTGGTGATGTTCCGATTACGACCGATATGAAGCATCTGATCAAAGTTTTCGAAGGGGTTCGGCGCGCGGTTTAGCTATTGTATAAAGGATGGCCACCAGCGTTTCGCGCCGACTCCCCATGCACGAGGGAAGTACGTCATGAGTACGGGAACGAGTGGGCTTTTCATCGCCTACGAGGATATCTGGCTGCTGGACGGGGTCAGGACGCCTTTTGTGGACTATTGTGGGGCGTTGGGTCTTGTCTCGCCGATCGACCTGGGCATCAAAGTGGCGCGTGCGCTATTCGAACGCACCAAGATTGCCCCACCGGATGTAGGCTCCGTCACCGCCGGAAGCGTGGCGCAAACCAGCTTTGACGCTTACGTCCTGCCGCGTCACATCGGGCTTTACTCCGGCGTTCCCACCGACCGCCCGGCGCTGCTCGTGCAGCGCGTGTGCGGCACGGGCATCGAAGCAATCAGCCAGGCTGCCGATGCCATCACGCTAAAGAAGATCGAACTTGGTCTTTGCGTCGGTGCGGAATCCATGAGCCGCAATCCTGTCGCTGCTTTTACTCATCGCAGTGGCTTTCGCATGGGCCAGGTGGAGTTCAAGGATTTCTTGTGGGAAGCGCTGCTCGATACCGCTCCGGGCGTCACCATGGGGGAAACCGCGGAAACGGTTGCCGGGACGTATAAGATTACGCGCGAAGACGTGGACCGATTTGCCGAATTGAGTTTTTCGCGCGCGGTCGCGGCGCAAAAGAGTTGTTTTCTGTCGGGAGAAATCGTTTCCCTGGTCAGCGAAACTTTCGAACTCAGCGGCTACCGGCCGCGTGGCATTCAGCTGCCCAAGGGAGTGGCGAGTCTCACGGTGGATACTCACGTTCGTCCGTCTTCTTTCGAAGCGCTCTCGAAGATACCGCCTGCTTTTGGCGGGGTTCAGACGGGAGGAAACAGTTCCGCTATCGTGGATGGTGCGGCAGCGGCGTTAGTCGGATCAGGCGCTTATGCAAAATCGAAGGGAATCCAGCCGCTCGCGCGTATCGCGAGTGTAGCCACGGTAGGCTTGCGACCGGAGATCATGAGCATGGGGCCGGCGCCGGCGATTCGAAAGCTGATCGGTGACGCCGGGCTCACCTTAGGTCAGATCGATCGATTCGAGATCAACGAAGCGTTTGCCGCGCAGCTCATCGCTGTGGAGCGCGAGCTGCGGATCGACCGCAACAAACTCAATGTGAATGGCGGCGCGATTGCGATTGGGCATCCGCTGGCGGCCACCGGCATCAGGCTCGCTCTTACGCTCTCGCGTGAACTCCGTCACTCGAAACTGCGCTATGGAATCGCCGCGGCCTGCATTGGCGGTGGGCAAGGAATTGCGGTGCTCCTCGAGAATCCGAATTGAAATGGCCGGGCAGCGAGTGAAAGTGTTTGTTTCAGGATTTCAGCCGAACGATGGCAGAGAAAGGCAGATTTGGAAATCAGGATCAGTCGAAAGCATAGCGCGTGAAGCTCTCGCGCTCGGACCGCACATCGTCTCCGCGCAGCTCGCGCAGGGCATAGCCCACGAATTCGGCGGTAACTCTCTTGCGCCAGGTCATGTCGAAATCCGTGTTGTCCAGCGGCTTGGCAATGCGGGCCGCGAGTGCGGCGGCTTCTTCGATGGCCGGCTGATTCAACGGGCGGCCTAGCAGCGAGTTGGCCGCCTCCCGAGCGGCCAGCGGTTGGCAGGCTGCCGCGCCCACGACAATGTGCGCCCCCTCGACCACTTTATCTCTGGAGAGGCGCGCCGCTGCCGCGACGGAGAGCACGGGAAAGTCGAACGAGCCGCGGCGGCGAAGTTTCCAGTAGGTGCTCTTCCATCCCTGCAAAGAATCCAGCAATACTTCCGCCAGAATTTCATCCGGTCTGCGCTTGATGTAGTCGATCCCATCATTGTTGTACAGATCGGAGAGAAGAACCTCGCGCTCTCCCGAGTGCGACACCAGACGGACCCGCGCCCCGAGCGCCATCAGCGCCGGACCCGTGTCTGTCGAGGACACGGCCATGCACTTTGAACTTCCCGGAGCAACCCAGCAGGTCGTGCCGTCTTTTTTCAGGCAGAAGTTGATCGACTTTCTCCACTCATAGCTTTGGTCGTAGTAATTGCAGCGCGTATCCAGACAGACATTTCCACCGAGCGTCGCTAAGTTGCGGATCTGCGGAGTGGCCACCAAAGAAGCCGCTTGCGCCAGCGCCGTCAAGCCATTCCGAAAACGCGGGTCTCCCGCTATAGCGGCGAGCGTGAGGCACGCACCGAGCCGCAAGCCGGAAGGGCTCAATTCAATATCGCTCAAGCTCTGAATGTGACGGAGGCTCATCAGCGTCCGAGGAACCTGTTGCCGCCGTTTCATGTTGGGAAGCAGGTCCGTGCCGCCAGCGAGCGGCATGGCATTGGCCCTCTCGCCGTCTAGAATGCGCGCGGCTTCTTGGAGCGTGCGCGGCGCGCGAAATTCGAAAACCGGCAGCCGCATCATGAAGCGAGTACCTTCTCTTTCTCCTGGCGAGATTTTTGCCGGCGGGGAACCTCGTTCACCGCATGGCCGTCGCCCCCTTCCCATGGAGGAGGAACGCGCAAGGCTTCCGGCCAATGGATATGCGGAAAATCGGTCGGTCCAAAACGCGGGTCACGTCCCGCTTTCTTTTCGGCAAGGGCTTTCAGAATTTTTTCCGGAGTGACGGGAATCTCATCAATCCGCACACCGACGGCGTCGTAGACGGCGTTGGCGACTGCGGGCATGATCGGGAGAAGCGGACCCTGACCGACTTCTTTCGCTCCATAAGGGCCGCGAGGATCAGGTTCCTCGATCAGCTCGGTGACAACCTCGGGCATATCTAGCGAGGTGGGGCTCTTGTATTCCAGGATGGAAGGAAATTTATGAACGAGCGCGTGAGAAAGTTTTTTCGGAAGGCGCCGGAACTCCTGCTCTTCCATGAGCGCCTCACCGAGACCCATGTAGACACTGCCTTCGACCTGACCGCGCACCAGCGTCGGGTTCAGCGCGCGGCCGATATCATGCGCAATCCAGACCTTGGGAACGGTGACCCAGCCGGTCACTGAATTTACTTCCACTTGGACGACGGCAGCGGAATAAGAGTAGGTCGGAGACGGCCCTACACCGCCGCCCTTGTATAGCGCGGGAGACGTCGGCGGAGTGTAGGAGCCCACCGTGCCAATCGTGCCGAAACGAGCTTCGGCCAGGCAAACAGCTTCCTGGAAGGTGAGGCCCTTTTCCGGTGCGGCGGAATCGAACACCCGTTTCCCAGCAAAGCACAGCCGTTCTTTTGGTACTTGGAGTTTTTCCGCCGCGGCTTCTCGAAGGATGGCCTTTCCGCGTTCCGCGGCTTGGAGTGCTGCGTTTCCGGCCATCAGTGTGACGCGGCTCGAATACGATCCCAGGTCCACTGGCCCGAGGTCCGTGTCGCCGGTGAACAGCCGAATGTCAAACGTGTCGATGCCCAGAACCTCGGCAACAATTCCGGCGAGAACATCATCCGATCCCTGTCCGATCTCTGTAGCCCCGCAGAAAATCGTTACGCCGCCGCTGCGGTCGAATTTCAGTTGCACTCCCGAGTGCGGCATTTTGTTCCAGTAAATGGGAAGGCCCGCCCCGGTCAGATAAGCGGAGCAAGCCAGACCGACGCCGTGGCCCTCCGGAAGGTTGCGGAATTTTTCTTTCCAATTGGACACTTTGGCGACGCGGCGGATGCATTCGGCGAGATTGACCGTTCCCAGCTGGAGGAAATTTGCCGTCACGGAGTTTGAGGATTCCACGATGCGGAGCCGCAGATCCGCCGGATCAATCTTGAGTCTCTCCGCGATCTTGTCGAGTTGGACTTCCTGACCGAAGCGCGGTTGTGGAGTGCCATGCCCGCGCTTGGGTCCGCAGGGTGGTTTGTTTGTGAAGGTGCGACAGCCTTGATAGCGATAGCGCGGAATATGATACGTGGTGGTTTGCAATGCGCCAGCGTAGAACGTGCTGGCGACCCCGTACGAGCCATACGCGCCACCGTCGATCAACGTCTGGAGATGCATTCCAGTAATCGCGCCGTCCCTTTTCACACCAGTTTTGAATTTCATCAGCACCGGATGGCGCCCGCGGTGACAATAAAAAACTTCCTCACGCGTCAAACAGATCTTGACGGGCCGATCGAGCAAGAGTGCGGCCTTGGCCACCACGATTTCATGATTGAACGGGTCGCTCTTTCCTCCGAAGGCCCCCCCGTTGGGAGTGGCGATCACGCGAATATGCGCGGCCGGCAGTTCCAGCACCTTGGCTAGCGCACGATGGAGATAATGAGGGGTCTGCGTGCTGGACCACACGGTCAGCTTTCCCTCCGGATCCTTGATGGCAACCGAAGCGTGCTGCTCAATGGGAAGATGAGTGTTTCCTTGGAAGAAAAACGTGTCTTCGAAGATTTCATCTGCTTCGGCAAAGCCTTCTTCCACGTTGCCGAATTCCAGAGCCACGAGTTTGTGGATGTTCCCCTCTTCGCCGTATTCGTGGATGCGCGGCTCGGGAGTCGTCAGGGCTTCCTGGGGATCGGAGATGGTGGTCAGGATTTCATAGTCGACATCGATCAAGTCCAGCGCTTCAAATGCTGTTAGTTCCTCACGCGCCACGACGGCAGCGACGGGATCTCCCACGTGTCTAACGCGGTCAACACAAAGGGCTTGCTCGTCCTGGCTGACAGGAAGAATCCCGTACTGGATAGGAACGTCTTTCCCCGTCAGCACCACATACACTCCTGGGTGTGCGGCGGCGCGCGAGGTGTCGATTTTTCGGATGCGCGCGTGAGGATGGGGAGACCGCAGCAGCTTGCAGTGCGCCATTCTAGGCAGGAAAATGTCGTCGGCGAACCGCGTTTGGCCGGTCACCTTCGCGCGGGCATCGACTCTGCGCCGAGGGACGCCGATCACGCGAAGCTTATTCCCGTTGGCCTCTGGAGCATCAGCGGGTGTCGTTCGCGAGTCTTTTTCATCCGGCATGCGCCCTCCCTGGGTGGGCTGTCCGCGCCCTCGCGGTACAATTTACGTTACCGCACTTTACTTTTTTGGTCTGCGATCTTGAGCATGGCGGCTTCCACGGCTTCGAAAATCTGCAAGTAGCCGGTGCACCGGCACAGGTTTCCGGAAATCGCTGCGCGAATCTGATCGCGTGTGGGGTGCGGGTTTTGATCCAGCAAAGCCTTGGCCGTGACCAGAATTGCCGGCGTGCAATAGCCGCATTGCGCCGCTCCGAGATCGGCAAAAGCATCTTGCAAGGGATGCAGGTGTCCATCTTCTCCGAGCCCTTCGACGGTGAGTACTTGCCTTCCGCCACATTCGAGGGCCAGCACCAGGCAGGAAAGCACTGGTTGGCCGTCGAGAAGAACGGCGCAAGCGCCGCACTCTCCCAGTTCACAGCCGTGTTTCGTGCCGGTATGAAAGAGATCCTCGCGCAGTACTTCCAGCAAAGTCTTATAGGGCGCGAAGGAGACATCGGTTTCTTCGCCGTTCAGCGTGAATCGTATCTGCGACGTTTTCTGCGATGCGATAGGCAGTGGGCTCACGTTCAGGCACCTCGAAGACAATTATCTGGCTGAGGAGCGCTTCCTCTGCTCTACTGAAGCGCTCTCGCGGGTAATGGGAACCGCCTCTCGCTCCCAGGAATTCCGCCGGAACACACCCGGCTTGGCCAACAATCCGCGGATCAGGTAGTCTGCAAATCCATCCGCGACCTGTGCGGCCGTCAGCGGTCCTTCCGCCTTGAACCACTGGACGCTCCAATTGAGGCTGCCTAGAATCGCGCGTACCACGAGAGCCGCGTCACCGGGAACGAACTCTCCCGTCCGAACGCCAGCGGCGATCAGCTTGCGCACCCCTGCTTCATAGCGGTCGCGTTTTGCTATGAGGAAGCGCTGCTGGCGAGGTGGCAATCGAGCGGTTAATAGATGTGCCGCCGATCCCTCCACTTCGTCGAGCAAACATCGCAAATGCGAGGCCATCACCATGCGAAGCTTGGCCGCCGCGCTTGTTCTCATCCGGCGAGCTTTGTCGAGCGCGGCGATCATTCGATCAAGCGAATTGTCCTGGCAAAAGAAGAGAATATCGTGCTTGCCACGAAAATAGTTGTAGAGATTCGCCGGAGAGAGAGACGCTGCCGCAGCGATATCGCGCATGCCGGTTTCCGCGAACCCGCGCACGCGAAATTCCCTGCCTGCGGCGCGCAGGATTTCCAGCCGGCGCGCAAGATAGCGTCGCTTCAAGCGGCCATTACGCTGACGGTCGGTGACCATGTTCGCCAATGGGCTTCCTCCAAGACCGGTTGCAGCGGCAGCCCGCAGCATAGTGTCCGCCTTCAAATCGCTGATGTCAATAAGTTCTGAACAATTGTTCAGAAATAGAACGGCTGTTCAGGAAACTTCAAGACCAAGCACGGCTCATGTTTCTCGGGAAGGTTGACGAAATATCTGCTATGAGGAGGGGCTCCCCGAAGGGTGATCCAGGCGGCGGAACCGGCGGGCTTTCATCTCGAAATGGGTGAGAGTGCCCGGTGCTGCCACTTTGACCGTGGCGCGCAGCGAAAGGGCGTGGTAGATGGCCTGCTCCATGTGCGCCCGTACCTCGTCAGCATCATTGCCGGATGCAACTTCGATTTGCACCTCGAGGTGGTGCATCTCGTGCACAGTTGTCACGGTCACCTGGAACTCGTTCACACTGCCGAACTGACGGATTACGTTTTCGATCGCCGTAGGGTACACGTTCACACCCCGGATCGTCACCATGTCGTCGCTCCGGCCCAGCAGTCCTCCGTCGAAGCGCGCGAAGGTACGCCCGCAAGCGCACATGGACAAATTTGGGCGCACTAGATCTCCCGTCCGATAGCGGATAACGGGAAACCCTGCCCGCCCCAAATTTGTGATCACCAGTTCTCCTACTTCGCCGGAGGGTACTTCCTCGCCGGTTTGCGGCTCGAGCACTTCAGCGATGAACTCGCTTTCAATGAGGTGAATTCCCCCGGGCTGAACTTCGCATTCAAAGCTGTGAGCACCAACTTCGGAAGCGCCGGCGTGATCGAAGCACTTCGCGTTCCACTCCTTTTCAATGCGCGACTTTGTTCGCGCCACATTTGCTCCCGGCTCTCCCGCATGGATCAGCGTGCGAACCTGAATCGATCGCATGTCGAAGTGTTCCTGGCGGGCAACCTCCGCGAGCCGCAACGCATACGTCGGGGTGCAGCACACCACGGTCGCTCCTAGTTCGCGCATCATGTGCAAGCGCTGGAGGGAATCCCAGCCGCCGCCGGGAATCACCATCGCGCCTATTTTCCTTGCTCCCTCGAGGGTGGCCCAAAAGCCGATGAAAGGGCCAAACGAAAAGGCCAGGAACACGCGATCCGCTGCCGTCACACCGGCGGCTTTCAAAACATGTCCCCAACAGTCTCCCCACCATTCCCAGCTTTCCGGGGTGTCCACGACCCGCAGCGGGGTGCCCGTGGTTCCGGATGTCTGATGAACGCGCGTGTAAGCTTCCACGGGGAAAGTCGCATTGGTGCCAAATGGCGGCGCTTCTTCTTGCGCGCGCACCAGCTCCCATTTGGATGTAAAGGGGAACTTCTGGAGGTCGGACAATAACCGGATGTTACCGGGTACGATCCCGGCGTCGTTCCATTTCTTGGTGTAGAACCGGTTGCGACCGGAAACCTGGCCAAGAAGTCTTTGTAACTTCTGAAACTGAAGCGCTTGCAACCGTTCCCGTGGGGCTGTTTCGATGGCTTGGTCGAAGAATGGCATGAGTTTTGTTCGTTGCCGAGAACCGGGAGATGCAAAATCAACGGCGGCGAATCTCCAACACTCACCAAGAGACACTCATCGGGGAAACAACCGCGCCGCATTGTGGTACAAAATCTTGCGCTTCGCCGCGGCCCCGATGGGCAGAGCGTTGAACTTCTCTATGTTGCCCTTGATCGCTGGAACACCCGGCCCGGGCCAGTCTGTGCCCCACAAAACTTTATCTGCCACGTCTTCGATTCGCGGAAAGTATTCCATCAATTTCTGCGGCGGAATGCCAGAGATATCCATGTACATGTTTTTATGACGGCGAATAAGGAAAAACGCCTCGTTCATCCACAGCGGTCTGCCGCCATGCGCGAGGATGACCACCAGGTGGGGATAGTCAATGCACACATCATCGCAAAGCATCGGTTGCGCGTGCAGATTTCTCGCGCCTGGGAAGATGGAAGTCCCGGTGTGAATCATGATCGGCAGGTTGTTTGCCTGGGCCCGCTCGTAGACCGCTGCCAGGCCACGGTTGCCGTCCATGTAATCGTTGGGAGAAAGCACCTGATGCGAGGGATGCATTTTGATGGCGCGAATCCCGAGCTTTAGCAGGCGATCCACTTCCGCGCCCGGATCGCGTACCGTCCCGGGAAGCACTCCACCGAAGGCGATAAGACGATCCGGCGCCACGCTGCAATACTTGGCGCTCCAATCATTCACTTCCGGCGTGAATCCGATGATTTTTGGGGCCACGTAGTTGATCAGCCCCGCGCGTTCCACTCCGAGAGTGTCCAGAAAGGCGAGAAATGCCCTTGGATCGGCCGAGTATCGCTCCACATCGGCGTAGTCTTTGCGCCCCTGCTTGATCAAATCCAGCGCTGACGGTTTCACCATGTGGTACGGCATGATGTGGACATGGATATCTATGATCGGTTCCAGAGATCGCCGCCCTTCGCCGAAGCTTCGGCCTTCACCCGGTCGACTAATTGAATCGAACGTATTCGAAATTTAGAGGTTGATTGTTAATCCCGCGCGCCGGCGGAGCAATCCAATTCGCAAACCTGCCAGGCTCCACGACTCGTCCGCTCATCAGCGACTGGACATAGGCATAATCCTTGGAGCTCGGGAGCCATTCGAACTCGTGGTTCTTCCATGCTTCTTCGCTCAAAACTTCTCCATCGGGGCTTATAAACTGCCCCGCGAAATTGCCGATCTCGCGATGGAAACCTTTGTGCGGCAAGGTCAGCCGGAAGGGCATGCCGGCATTATCAATCACCCGCTGCCAGCGGCCAACTCCATCGGCAATCTCATCGATGTAGTCATCGCGTAAGCGCTCGTTCAACGCCGTCAACGCCGGCACGCTTTTGGTGATGATCTTACCGCCCACAACTTCAGAAACGGGGTATTCCGCCTCCGTCAGCACGTGATCGTCATCCAGCTTGGTTTCCCGGAAGCGCCCTTTCAGCCCGCTGGTGTAATAATTTGCGGCGTTCGAGGAAACATCCGAGCCGTAAAGGTCGAGCGTGACGCTGTAGTGAAAGTTCAAGTATCTCTGGATCGTCGGTAAGTCAATTACACCGAGCGCCCGCACATCCGCCGGATCTTCGACCTTGTTTTCCTTCATCACCTCGCAAGTCCGCTGAATAATGCGGCTGACTCCCGTCTCGCCGACAAACATATGATGTGCTTCCTCGGTCAGCATGAACCGGCAGGTTCGCGCTAGGGGATCGAAGCCGGACTCCGCCAGGGCGCAGAGCTGGAACTTGCCATCCCGGTCGGTGAAGAAAGTGAACATGTAGAAGGCCAGCCAATCCGGCGTCGCCTCATTGAACGCGCCGAGAATGCGCGGATTATCGGCGTCTCCGGATCGCCGCGCGAGCAAAGATTCTGCCTCCTCGCGGCCGTCCCGTCCGAAGTAACGGTGCAACAAGTACACCATGGCCCACAAGTGGCGCCCCTCTTCCACGTTCACCTGAAAAATGTTCCGCAGATCGTACATCGACGGACAAGACGTGCCCAGCATTCGCTGTTGTTCCACGGAAGCTGGTTCGGTATCTCCCTGAGTGACAATTACGCGACGCAGAGTCGAGCGGTATTCGCCGGGCACCTCTTGCCAAGCCGCCTGGCCTTTGTGAATTCCGAAATTCACTTCGCGCTTCTCGTCACGCGGCTGCAGGAAAATTCCCCAGCGGTAATCCGGCATCTTCACGTAGCCGAACTGCGCCCAGCCGTCGGGTTCCACGCTGATGGCCGTTCGCAGGTACACCTCGTAGTTGTGGCTCTCGTTCGGTCCCATGTCATACCACCAGCCCATGTACGCGGGCTGCCAATGTTCCAGGGCTCGCTGCAGGATCCGGTCTCTGCCCAAATCGACGTTATTGGGAATCTTCTCGGTGTAATTGATCATGGCCATCTCCTGGAGCCGGACGGAACCGCGCCGGTCTTCTAAACTCTTTCCCAATTGAATTTTACGGGTGCGCCCGTGCCGTAAACTTTGAGCGCGCCGCTCGTGCCAACGGCGTTCGGGCGGACGAAAATCCAGTTCTGCCAAGCCGAAAGGCGGCCAAAAACTCGCGTTTCCAGCGTCTCGCTGGATCCAAAACGCAGATTCGCCTCGAGCCCGGTGAGAGCGTCGGGGGATTGCGCGGCGCGGGACTCCATGGCCTGGCGAATTTCGTCTTCCCAGTCGAGATCATCCGGTGCGGCGGTAACGAGTCCCGCGTCGAGGGCCTCGCGAGCGGTAAGCTTTTTCCCCATCGCGGTGCGCAATCCTTCCATTTGCGCCTCATCCCGGTAAAACCGCGCCGCCACCCGCGAAAGATGATTTACCATCGGAAGCGGCCCGAAATTCATTTTCGAGAGCGCCAGCGCGGCCGCGTTTTCGCCCTCCTGGGTGTCGCGCATGTAGATGCGGTCGGCAGCGAGCGCCAATTCGAGCAGTGTTCCGGCAAAGCAGGAACCCGGCTCGACAATGGCATAAATGGAACGGGAGGTGACGTCGATCCGCGCGAACGTCCGCCGCATCATTCCCAGCACCTCGCGAACGAACCAATTGTCTTGGTGCTTTAAAATGAGTTCGTCGACGGCCAGAACAGTGTCGGGATTCCCCGCCGTTTTGAAAATCCACAAGCCTAAGTCCAGTTCCTCGGTGCGCAAAGTCAGGATGGCATCGTCCAGCGCGCGCGCCATTTCTAGCGGCCACCAGTTCGCTCCGGCAGCCAGCACCTTTTCCAAACTGTCTTCGGCGACGGAGCCCGGACCGCGCACCCTAAATGTTGCGGTGCGCGCATGGCGATCCCATGCGACATCCAGGTGATGGTAATGCAGTCCCGCTTCATCGACCGATCGCTTCAAGGGCGTAAGCACCACTCCCTTGGCGTTCGGAGGTCGGTCGCTCTGCCCCGCGAGCTTCAGGGCGCGCTGCTTCACATGCTCGGCAAACTGCTGGGGTTTGATGGCCTCGTCGACGAGCCGCCAATCCTTCGCTCTTTGCCCCCGGACGCCGTCCGGATTCGTGCAGAACATGTCGGCCTGGTCTCTGCGAACTTTGCGCTTGTCGGTCACACGCGTCAGCCCACCCGTTCCCGGCAGAACGCCCAGCAACGGAAGCTCCGGCAAGCTAACCGCGGAGGAGCGGTCGTCAACCAGAATGATTTCATCGCAAGCGAGCGCCAGCTCGTACCCTCCGCCAGCCGTTGTTCCGTTACAGGCGGCCAGGAATTTGAGACCGGAATGCGCGCTGGCATCCTCGATCCCATTGCGTGTTTCGTTTGTGAACTTGCAGAAATTCACTTTCCAGGCATGCGAGGAAAGCCCAAGCATGTAGATGTTGGCCCCGGAACAAAAAATGCGGTTCTTGGCGCTGGTGATGATGACCGAACGAATCTCCGGATGTTCAAATCGAATGCGCTGCAGCGCGTCATGCAGCTCAATGTCCACTCCGAGATCGTAAGAATTCAGTTTCAATTTGTACCCCGGGCGGATCCCACCGTCCTCAGCCACATCCATGGTCAGCGTGGCCACGGGAGCATCGAAGGAGAGCCGCCAGTGTTTGTAGCGCGAAGGATCTGTTTGGAAGTCCACCGCTTCCATCTTTCCCTGGGATTCTTGCGTCGCGACAACGTCCACGAGATCCTCCTACTCGAAATTAGCCTGCAATGTTGTTTTGAGTCTCGAAAAACTAGCTTCCACGGAACTGCCCGATGTGTCGAGCTCCATATCCGCTTGCCGGTAGAGCGGTTCCCGGGCCTCCAGGATCCGTCGCAAGTCTTCCATGGCCTGGTCATTTCCGGCCATGGCGCGAAAATCCCCCTGCTCCAGCACCCGTGACATGTGCTCCTCCGGCTGCGCTTTTATCCAAATGGTGTAGCAATGCGAGACCAGGTAGTCAAAAGTCTCCTTTTCAGATACCACGCCTCCTCCCACCGACAGCACTGCGCACTCATGCTCCGCAAGCACTCTCGTCAGCGTGCGCCGCTCAATCGCTCGATAGCCGGATTGCCCGTAGAGCGAGAATATTTCTCCGAGCGGCATTCCCGTATCCTTCTCAATTTCACCATCCAGTTCGATGAAGGGGACGCGCTTCTCAGACGCCAGTTTGGATCCCAGCGTAGACTTGCCGGCTCCGCGCAACCCAATCAGCGCGATGCGCTTCCGACGCGACTTTTCTCCGGGACTGAAGTCACGCATCAGCCGGAACACCACGTCTTCCAGGCGATGATTGGGGAGGCGTTCGAGAAATCGCTGAATTAAGTGTTTTTCGCCCGGCTCTCGAACCTCCGGAGCGAACAACTCGACAAGAGAAACATCGAGTGCGCTGGCAATCCTGCGCAGCAGCACGATCGATACATTTCCCTCGCCCGATTCGAGCTGCGCCAGGTGGCGTTCAGACACATCCGCTTCCCGCGCCACCATCTTGCGGGTCATCCCTCCTAGGTGGCGTAGCTGGCGAACGCGCTTGCCGAGAAAAAGCAGGAAATCCCCATCCGCACTCGGCGTCACCCGATCTAGACTGGCAACTTTGGAATGGGTGTGAGTGTGCATGCCTTCAGGAGTGAAGTATGCATTATAATACATGCGAGCACCGGACGGTCAAGAGGGATGTAGCACTGGCCCGACATCCAGCAAGCCTCAACCGGGGTCTGGGCCAGCTCGATCGTATTTAAGACATTTGTTTTCATTGTCATTCGAGATCGCATTACGGCTAGCATTGAGGAAGGAGGTAGTTTTCAATTTTGTAGGGATATGCAGTATTATTCCAAGTTGGTTGCCTGTTCACGGTTTTCGAGTCTCTCGGGCCTGGGACCGGGGAGGTTGGCAAATGAGGCTACCTAACTATGTTTCTGGCCGGTGGGGTGAAGGCCTAGGCAGCGGAGAACTGCTCGTCGATCCAGTGACTGGAGACGAGCTGGTGAGCATCTCTTCAGAGGGCATGGATCTGGAGGCAGCTCTTCAGTTTGCACGCGCTCACGGCGGACCTGCGCTCCGGCAGCTAACCTATACCCAAAGGGCGGATCTGCTGGCCAAGATCGCCGAGGCCCTGGCTGCAAATCGTGACGAATACTTTCGGCTCTCTCTCGTCAACCTGGGCGCTACCCCGGCGGATGCTTCGTTTGATGTGGACGGTGCCATTTACACCATGAAGTACTACGCGAAAATCGGGCGAGCCCTGGCAGAAGGAAAAATGCTGAAGGAAGGCGCCCTGGTGGCGCTCTCGAAGAGCAATACGTTTGTCGGGCAGCATTTTCTGATGCCCACCAAGGGCGTTGCAGTCTTCATCAATGCATTCAACTTTCCCGCCTGGGGTTTCTGCGAGAAGGCTGCGCCTGCGCTGCTCTCCGGCGTCCCTATCGTGGTGAAGCCAGCTTCCCCCACGGCTTGGCTGACGCACCGGATGGTGGAAGATATCGTAAAGGCGGGTATTTTGCCGCCGGGTGCGATTTCCATCATCTGCGGCTCCGCTCGCGAACTGTTGGGCCACGTTCGAGAAGAGGACATCGTTTGTTTTACGGGCTCGGCCGATACCGCTGCGCGCATTCGCTCCCATGCCAACGTCCTCCGCCGTTCCGTTCGCGTGAACATCGAAGCGGATAGCCTTAACTGCGCGATTCTCGGGCCGGATGTGGCTTCCGGCACGGACTTGTTCGACCTGCTAGTGAAAGAGGTGGTCCGCGAAATGACCCTGAAAGCCGGTCAGAAATGCACGACCATCCGGCGCGTCCTGGTTCCACGCGAACTGCTCAAAGCCTTTGGCGAGGCCGTGACGGCAAGTTTGAGTTCCATGAAAGTCGGCAATCCGCGGAACTCCGAAGTAAAGGTAGGGCCGGTCGTGAACAAAGCGCAGCAGTCCTCCTGCCTGGAAGGGCTGGCCAAGTTGAAGGAAGAATCGGAGGTCCTCTTCGGCGGTGACAAGAATTTCCAGCCGCTCGATGCCGATCGGCATAAGTCCGCCTTTGTGCAACCGGCGCTTCTCTCCTCGAAGAATGGACTTGCTGCAAAATATGTGCATGACCTCGAGGTTTTCGGCCCGGTGGCCACGCTCGTGGCTTATGACACTCGCGAGGAACTCATCGCCGTCACCCGGCGAGGGCTAGGTTCACTGGTTGCCTCGGTCTTTTCGAACGATGCGAATTTCACCCGCGACACCGTGCTTGGTATCGGCGACCTCCATGGAAGAGTGTTAGTCGTGGATTCGAACGTTGGCCAGGAGCACACCGGCCACGGCAACGTGGTGCCCAGTTGTCTGCACGGCGGTCCGGGAAGGGCTGGAGGAGGTGAGGAACTCGCCGGATTGCGCGCCTTGTTGCTTTACCATCGCCGTTTCGTCGTGCAGGGACCGGCCGCTGGCATCACGCAATTGTCGGAATGGTGCGTCGACGCCGCTTCCTTATGCTAATCGATTGATAATCATCATGTACTACCGCGAGTACTGAGGCGGCGGCGCAATTTGTAACCTTTCGTTACAGTACTCTCGTACTGGCCCCCCAACGCCTCCGTCTAACCCATTCAATCTAAATATCTTAGTTACGATGACCCGTTGGGTGCGCACGTGCTGTTTTAAGAGCGCCAGGTTGCGCTCGACCCAGCAGATTTGATGGAGCTCGCGCATGAGACAGCACCCAAACCGATTGCAACTAGGTTTCTCCCTGATGGAGCTTCTCGTCGCAGTGGCCATCATCTCCGTCATTCTGGGGATGGCGTTGCTCAACTACGGCAACATCCTGCCGAATTTCAGGGCCAACTCGGCCATGGACCAACTCCTCTATCAGTTGCGTTCGGCTCGCGAAAGGGCCATCGCTCATCGCCGCGAGGTCCAGGTCCAATTTGTGGGAACGAACCAACTGACCATTACTGAAATCTGGCTCCTCGGTACGGCGCCTCCCGCGAGCACCGTGTCATTCGAGGGTGGGGCTCAGTACATAATCTTGCCCGGCGTTCCGGATCTTCCGGCGCCCTTCAATTTTGGAAATACCGCCCCCGTCTACTTCGGGGGAGTCTCCGGTGGTCCGCCGATCATGAAATTCTCGACGACTGGTGCGCTTGTCGACGGAGGAAACACGCTAGTAAACGGCACGGTCTTCATGGGCATTCCCGGCAGGCCCTCGACGGCCCGCGCCATCTCCATCCTTGGGGCCACGGGCCGTGTGCGTGAATACCACTGGGACGGCAGCCAGTGGCAGGAATAGGGGGATGATCATGTCGCGAAATAGACGGCACCGCAATCCACAGTCGGGCTTCACGCTGCTCGAAGCGATGATTGCCATCGTGATTCTGTCCTTCGGCATCTTGTCTCTGGCCGCCGTCTATGCGCAGGGCATCCAGGTAGCGAACATGACCCAGATGGATTACATCGCCGAAAAGAAGGCTGAAGAAGCCGTGGAGACGATTTTTGCGGCCCGCGACTCCAAGTTGCTCCTGTGGACCAACATTCGCAACGCCACCGGGTCGGGCGGCACCACTGACGGTGTTTTTCTGGTTCCTCCGCAACCGCTCCTTGCCGCCGGCCCCGATGGGCTCTACGGCACGGCGGATGACGACCCCGCCAACCCAGACACAGTGATCATGAGTGCCGGCCCCGACAAGATTCTGGGTACTGCGGATGACGTGGTGATGTCTCTCAAGAACATGACCCGCACGATCAACATCATTGATGTTCCAGGTGAATCGGGTCTGCGGCAAATCAGCATCACCATAACCTACACCGTCGGTTCCATGTCGCGGCAGTACACCCTGGTCAGCTTTATCGCGCAATTCTCGTGATCGTGTATTGAGGAGCAGCTCATGAAGAAAAAGTCAGGTTTCACGCTCGTGGAATTGATTGTCGGAATAGCCGTCACCATGGTTGCGTTGGCGGCCGCGGTGCTGATGTTCCGCGATTCCACCAAGGCCAACACCAATGTCACGCAGACTTCGGACATGAGCGACAACATGCGCGCGGGACTCAATCTGATCGTCCAGGATCTGATTCAAACAGGAACCGGCATTCCCACCGGCGGTATTTCCATCCCCAACACCATCAACGCGTCAGGCTGCAACGTTGGCCTACCAGTTAAGCGGCCTCCCACGGTATTGAACCTGACTTTCCAGGGACCCAATTCTGCGAACAAGGGCTGCAACGTTGTTCTCCCGGCCGTCGAACCTGGCAATGGTTTGGGTCCTGCGGTCACCAGCCCCGATGGGACTTCCAGTCCGGCAACTGACATCATCACTATCCTGTACGCCGACAACACCCTGGCGCTCGATCAGAGGCCCATCACTGGCCCGACCTGTCCGACGGGAGCAATTTTCGCGGATGGATCCCAGATTAACTTTGGTACCTCTCCAGGCTGCGTGACTCTCGGTGCGGCGGGCATTCCGGTCAATCCCGGCGACCTGCTGATGCTCTTCAACGCTCATAATCCCAATGGCATCCTGCAAACCGTCAGTTCGGTCGCTGGCCAAATCGTGAAATTTGACGCCGGCGACGCATTTAACCTCAACGGGCGGACGGCATCGGAAACTTCCGGAACGATCTTGACCCTTCAGGACCCCGGAGCGCCAGCAGCGCCGAACGGCAACTATCCTGCCACCTCATGCACGCGCGTGTGGATGATCACCTACTTTCTGGACGCTACTACCGATCCCAAACATCCCATGCTTATGCGCGCGGTGAATTTTAACACCCCGCAACCGGTAGCCGAGACTCTTGAAAACCTTCAGTTTTCTTTCAATTTTGCGGATGGCACCACGCCTGCTCCGGTGAACCAATTTACGGTTCCGACGCTGCCGGCTCCCGGGGGTGACAATGAAAACCAGATCCGTTCCGTCAACGTTTACCTCGGCGCGCGTTCCACCACCACCGCGGCAACCACTGGCAAATACGTCCGCACTAACTTGGCCACCCAAGTTGCTCTCCGCAGCATGGCCTATTTCAATACCTATTGATAATGAGGAGCTGCCAATGAGATCGCTGAAAACAACCATGCGAGAACAATCAGGCATTGCGCTCATCACCACGCTTCTTTTGCTCCTGCTGATGTCTGCCATGGTGGTGGGATTCATGCTCCTGGTGACCGAGGGTCAAAGACTCTCCGGCATGAACAACGAGCAAAGCCGAGCCTTCTACGGTGCCGAATCCGGTATGGAGAAGCTCACTGCAGACCTGGGCACGCTCTTCGCCACGACCTATGCCCCATCCGCGGCACAAGTTGATGCCCTGGCAACGCAGCCCCCGGTTCTTCCTTCGAGCACCGGAGTTTCCTACGTGGATGTTCTCGGCGCCAGCACGTACTCCATTGCCTATGCCAGGGACGCCAGAGGTAACCCCCTGGCTCAGTTTGCCCAGATCAAATCGGGCTCCAGTGCGTTTCAAGGAATGAATGCTCTCGAAACGACCTATACCCTGACTGTCGCGGCTCGCACTGTAACCGGCGGCGAAGCTAAACTGGTGCGCACTACACAGACTGTCGGAATTCCGCTCTTCCAGTTCGGCATATACTCGGACACCGACCTGAGTTTTTTCCCGGGTCCCAACTTTGACTTCGGAGGCCGTGTACACACCAATGGCAACCTTTTCCTCGACAGCGGCGGACCCGCCGGCGCGACCCCCACGCAAACCAGCACGGTCCAATTGTGGCTAAGGAGTCCCGTCACGGCCAGCAAGGATATCCTCCGCGACTGTCTCTCCAATTCGAACCCCGAATCCGCCACCGGTCGACATCCCGGCAGCGTTGAGATCACCACTGGTGGTTCCCTCCGGGCGCTTGGATTCGGCCAAGGAAGCTTGAACTCATGCTTGGGTTCGGGCAGTAACGGCAGCTGGTCGTCTATCTCGGCGGCCTATAATGGCAACCTCCGTAGCGGGGTGAAGCCACTGAACTTGACGATCGTGCTGCTTGGCAACGGAAGTTCTAAGCCCATCGACATGCTACGCCGCCCCTTGGGCGGCGAAAGGGCAGCAAATCCCGGCGTACTCGGCGAGCGTTATTTTTCACAGGCCAGCCTGCGGATTCTGCTTTCCGACAATGCGGCTGACATCACCGGCTTGGACTGCGTCAGCGGCACGGCCCCATTCAACCTGGCGGACCTCGCTCTCCCCGTCGGGAACTGGTCCACGGCGAATGCCACAGCCCTGAAAGCGGCCATGACTGCTGCTGGCACAACCTTATTGCCACTGGCGGCCTCCGGCGCTGCCGGCCAGACGGTGGCGGCGGGCTATAATTCAGCCGACGGCTATTGGCAGGTAGGGCCCACGGGTACCGCCACGCCCCCCACTTACGGAACTCCGATCATCACCGGCTTCATCAAAATTGACGCCCAGACCTCCTACGGCAGCCCCTGCGGCACTTACATCGACGTGACCAAAGAAATCTTGAGCCTCGGCTACGCAGGACGCAACTTGTTTCCCGTGTCGCTGGCCCCTCCCACGTTGCCGGGACTTCCCGGCGCCCAGGTCGGCCCTTCCGTTTGTCTCGACCCCCATCCCAACGCCGTAATTCGCCTCGAACGTGTTCGCGATAATCCGTCGAACTACGCAAGCGCGACAGGGCCCTGCGGCGTCACTGCAACGCTCGCCCCGCCGAACCCTTCCGACTATTGGCCGAACGCCCTCTATGACACACGCGAAGGGTACAACCGCCAGCCCACCCCCGCCCTCAACAGCCAAGTTACGTTGGGCGGGATTATGAACTACATCGAGCTCGACGTTAAGAACGTCGCCAAGTGGTTCAGCGGAACCATCGGCGCTTCTGGTCCGAGCACCCAGGACCCCAGTGTGGCGCCCAACAACTTCGTTGTTTATATCTCCGACCGCCGAGGCAACTATCTCCCCACCGGGACGGCGGTCGGCACCTGGCCTCCCCTCTCGCCCTCCACGCACGAGACCGGGGAATATGGCTACTTTGACCTAGTCAATTCAGCCGACATCAAAGGCTGCCCGGACAACAAGATCGAGCCCATCCCGGCTACCGGGGGACCCTCGGCCGAGGATCCTGCCGGCGCTGGTGTCCTTGCCAGGTACGGTGAAAATACATTTCCAAACACTCTTGTCGACAGCACCGGCGTCACCACGGCCAGTACACTCTTTTCGAACTTGCCCAATGCTGCGGTGCAAGCCGATCCGCTCTGCGCCACCGGCTCTGGGGGTATCAGCCCATGGCCAAGATCCTTCCTGAAGCAGGCCAACGACGGCCGCGAAAATCCCAATGCCCTGTTCCGCCGGGCTGTCAAGGTCGTAAATGGCAGCCTCATTAGCTTGCCCGTGTGCCCGGGCGGTATACCCTGCGGTCTGAGCATCACTACGGAAAACCCTATCTACATGCAAGGCGACTTCAACGCGAACTCCGCCGGTGGCGGCTTTGCGAACGCCAGCGTGGCCACCTCCGTGGGTGCCGATGCGATTACGATTCTCTCGGTCAACTGGAACGACGTCAATTCGTTCGCTGCCCCGTTCAACAATGCCTTCCCGCGCACCGGGGCAACGACCTATATCCGAACGGCAGTTATCGCAGGCAAGCAAGTTTCATTCCAGATACCCGGTTGGGATACCACCGCGATCGATGGCAGCCAGGACTTCGGTACTGACGGCGGCGTCCACAACTTCCTGCGCTTCTTGGAAAGGTGGAATGGAACCCTGTTCTATGAGGGCTCTATCGTCAGTTTGTTCTATGCCCGCCAGGCGACCGGGCTGTTCAATTCCGGTGGAAACAATTACAGCCCGCCAACCCGCGGCTACCAGTTCGACGTGAACTTCCTGAATCCTACGCTGCTGCCGCCGCGGACGCCGATGTTCCGCGACATCAACACGACAGGATTCACGCAACTCCTTCTGCCGACCCAGTGATCGGCGGTTGTGCAGCGTGCGGCCCCCATCCACCGGGTCGCCTTCATTCGGCAGGATCGGCAAGGGTTGTGTGGAGCGGGTTAAGTTCGGCGAGCCGAGTTTAGATACACGGGGTCTAGGTTTGTACGCGGATTGCTGGGTTCCTCGTCACGGTTAGTTGCTGCGGCGTCTCCGGAACCGTCTTCGGCGAAATGATCAGAGACTCGGCGCGGTCGTCCACTGAGGGGAGGGAAGCACGTTATGGCGAAATCTTATTCAGCTTCTGGCGGAGGTTCCTCCTCCCGGTCGCTCCTGTTCATGATGATCGCCCTGACGTGCGGGTTCTGCGTTCTTCTTAGCGGCGGCTTGCTGATGGCTTCCCGGGTGATCAATGCTCTCGGGCTCCGCGCTGGCAGTGACAAGACGACCGTGCGCACCCCTCTCGGCGAATTCCGTCTTGAAAAGGCCAAGGAAGTCGGCCCTGGCCTGCCGGTTTATCCGGCAGCGACGCTAGTGCTTGCCGGCTCGGCGGCCGCGCATCTCCCGCTGAGTGACGATCAGCCCCAGGTCCTTAGCAGCACTTATCATACCAACACGTCCCGCGAATATGTCGCCACCTGGTATCTGGAGCACTTGAGTCCGGAATTCGCGCGCCAGGACAGCGGCCCGAAGAAGTTACCCGAAGCCCTCCGCAACGCGCATATTTCCGATGATGATATTGCCTTCGTCGGTGAACGCGGCGATCAGATTCGCGTTGTCGAGCTGGCCCTCGACGAGATAGGCACCAAGATAACCCTCCTCCGCTCTTACACCAAACCCCTGGCCACGGCGCCTGCCCAACTACCAGCCCAGTAAAAATATTGCTTCCCGCTTCCTGTTCCAAAACAGTCTTATGGCTGGTCAAGCGTGAACGAAACGAACAGCAGCTTCTGGTCGCGCTGAATCTGTAGGGCAACGGGCGCTCCCGGTGGCAGAGCCTTGAGCGCACCGCGCAGACGATCCAGCGTGGTCATGGGCTGACCATTGAGCATGCGAATCACGTCTCCGGCGTTCAATGGCACTTCCACGCCGGCGCCCGCCGAGCGAGCGGCAACGATGATCCCAAACGGATCGCGCAAATCCGCCGCCATCGAGGCGATCTTCTTGTCAATCTCCACGCCCAGAATCCCCAGCGTGGGCACAAGATTTTTCTCCGGGTCGGCCAGTCCGGTGACCTGGTCCATATCGCGCGGCGGCTCCATCACCGAGACGTTGAAAACCAGCCGGTCTTTTCCGCGAAGGACTTCGAGATGGACTTTGTCTCCCGTCTCCAGCAAATAGAAATGAAATGCCACCAACGGCAGACTGTCCGCTGCCTTCCCGTCGACGCTCGCCAGAACGTCTCCGATCTCGACGCCTGCCGCTTCCGCCGGGCTGCCCGGCAATACGTCGGAGACGACCACCCCGTACGTTCGCGGGAGCATCAGCGCCGCCGCCATGGATGGCGTAATCGTCTGGATTCCAATGCCAATTTCGGCGCGGTGCAGGTGACCGAACTTGCGCAACTGCTGAAACGCAACGTTGACCACGCCGCTGGGAATCGCGAATCCCAACCCTTCGTTCCCGCCCGATTGCGAGAGGATAAAAGTGTTTACACCAGCCACTTCGCCGTTCACAGTCACGAGTGGTCCGCCGGAATTTCCCGGATTGATCGGGGCATCGGTCTGAATGTACACCATCGGCGAATCAAGATCGGTTTGCCGCGCGACGGCCGAAACCACTCCCATGGTGACCGTGTTGCGCAGTCCTCCCGGACTCCCGAAAGCAAATACGATTTCTCCCTGGCCCAGTTTGCGATACGAAGCGAGTGGGAGTGCGGGAAGCGTTCCTGCGTCGACTTTGATCACTGCGAGATCGATCTCGCTGGACGCTCCAACAATCCGCGCTGGTACAATTGTGGTTCGAGTCGAGAGCGCGGCGTCCACGGACCCATCGGCATTCGCGGACGGCAGCACTACCTGGACCCGCTGCGCACCCTTCACCACATGCGCGTTGGTCACAATGTAGCCGCTGGGATCAATCACAAATCCGGAGCCGATCGCCCGTTGCCTGCCGATCAGCGTGTTGGTGTTTCCGTGCTCACCTTCTTCGAGCGGGCCATAACCGGTCACCAGAATCTGCACCACGCTGGGCGAAACTCTCCTGATCAGTGCATCCACGGATTCGTTGAACTTTCGCAGCGCATCGGTGGAATGATCTTGGGCTTGTCCGTTTGCGGCTGGCAAATGGACCAGCAGAAATAACGCGCTAGAGAGCGCACGGAAAAGGCGCAGCGCCAAACGCGGGCTGATCATGGGCCGGCTACTGGACTCGGACATGGCTGGTCTCCTAGAGAACTACCCTCAATCGAATGGATGCTTGCTAGGCCCCCGAGAGTACAACGAATGGCTTGGTCCCCGGGTTTCACCCCGGCATCAGCAAGAGGCCTCGTCAGTAGCAACTCTTTAAAAACTGCCACCCAAAATGCGTTTTCCTGCATCCCATCGATGAGGTCAGGGTGAAGCCCGCGGGACTTGCCGGAACAGGCACGCGGTCGGAGGTCAGCGCTGCTGTAATCCAGGAAAAATGCGACCATAGCCTGAAACTTTCGGCCGGGGGCCGTCCAAGCATGCCACGAATCCAGACCACCGAAGACCGCCGGCTCGAAGAAGCGCGCACGCGAAAAAAGCATTGGAAGCGCTGGGGGCCCTATCTCTCCGAGCGGCAGTGGGGAACCGTCCGCGAGGATTACAGTCCCGGAGGCACGGCCTGGGAATTTTTTCCACACGACCACGCTCGCTCCCGAGCGTATCGCTGGGGGGAAGACGGCATCGGCGGCATCTGCGACCGTCACCAGATGATTTGTTTCGGGCTGGCGTTATGGAATGGCCGCGACACCATTTTGAAAGAGCGCTTCTTTGGGCTGACCGGGAATCAGGGCAATCACGGCGAGGACGTGAAGGAGTATTATTTCTACCTTGATGCAACCCCCACACACAGCTACATGCGCATGCTTTACAAATATCCGCAGTCCGAATTTCCCTATGAATCACTTGTAGAAGAGAATCGCGGGCGCGGCCGGGTCGATCCAGAATTCGAATTGCTCGATACCGGTGCATTTACCGGCAATCGCTACTTCGATATTTTCGTGGAATACGCAAAAGCTGATGTCGAAGACATCCTCATTCGTATCACCGCGGTGAATCGCGGGCCGGAAGCGGCCACCTTGCACATTCTTCCGCAACTTTGGTTTCGCAATACCTGGTCCTGGGGCCGGGACTTGCGGCGCCCGGTGGCGCGCCAAGCAACGGGCGCGCCCGGAAGCACGTCGGTCGAATTGCAGCATTGGCAGTACGGCAAGCGCTGGCTGCTGTGCGCCGGTCAGCCGGAGCTGTTTTTCACGGAAAACGAAACCAACAGCGCGCGCCTCTTTGGCGGGAGCAATCGTTCACCGTACGTAAAAGACGCTTTCCACGAATATGTGATTCGCGGCAACAAAGCGGCGGTCAATCCTCAACAAATGGGAACCAAGGTAGCCCCGTATTACCCGCTGCAACTTGATTCCGGTCAGCCCGTCACGCTCAAGCTGCGACTCACCGATATCGAGCCGCTCGGCGGAATGGATTTCAACTCCGGAAAAGTCGGCACCATGGCCTCGCCCGGACAAGCCGAGCGCGCCGAAGGCGTTCCCGGCACCAACGACTTTGGCGCTGGATTCGACGGCCTGTTCGTGACGCGCCAAAAAGAAGCCGAAGAATTCTACGCTACAAGAATATCAAAAGAGCTTTCCGACGATGCCAAAGCGGTCATGCGGCAATCCTTTTCAGGAATGCTCTGGTCGAAGCAGTTTTATCACTACGACGTGCGCACCTGGCTCGAAGGCGATCCCGCTGGCCCCAAACCACCTGACGAGCGCTGGAACGGCCGCAACAAGGATTGGACCCATCTTTATAACGACGACATTATTTCCATGCCGGATAAATGGGAATATCCGTGGTACGCGGCCTGGGACTTGGCGTTTCATTGCATTCCGCTCGCACTCGTCGATCCCGATTTCGCGAAAGAGCAGCTCATCCTTCTTGTCCGCGAGTGGTACATGCACCCCAACGGTCAATTACCCGCCTACGAATGGGCCTTTGGCGATGTGAATCCACCTGTTCATGCCTGGGCCGCCTGGCGCGTCTACAAAATCGAGCGCCGCGTGCGTGGCGTCGCCGATCGTGGATTCCTCGAGAAAGTTTTTCACAAGCTGCTCCTGAATTTCACCTGGTGGGTGAACCGCAAGGACCCGGACGGCGCAAATATTTTTCAGGGCGGCTTCCTGGGCCTCGATAACATCGGAGTTTTTGACCGTTCCGCGCCGCTCCCCACCGGAGGCCACCTGGAGCAATCCGACGGCACCAGCTGGATGGGCATGTATTGTCTGAACATGCTGGCGATCGCGCTGGAGCTGGCCAAAGAAGACCCTGCCTATGAAGACGTCGCCAGCAAGTTTTTCGAGCATTTCGTGTACATCGCCCGGGCCATGAACGATTTCGGCACTGGCGGGCAGTCGCTATGGGACGATGTGGATGGTTTTTATTACGACGTATTAAAACTCCCCAACGGCGAAGAACATTTCCTGAAAATCCGCTCGATGGTAGGATTGATCCCGCTTTTCGCCGTCGAGACCCTCGAGCCAGAAATCGTCGATTGCCTTCCGGGCTTCAAGCGCCGTATGCAATGGTTCATCGACAATCATCCGGACGTGCCCGAACACATTGAAATGACGCAGCGCTCCGCGCGCGGCGTGCGCCGGCTCCTCTCGCTCGTGAACCGTAAACAACTCAAGCGCGTGCTCGGCCGCATGCTGGATGAGACGGAATTTCTTTCGCCGTATGGCGTGCGCGCCCTTTCGCGCTTCCACAAAGACCATCCTTACGAAGTTCACGTGAACGGACACGTAAACCGGGTTGACTACGAGCCGGGCGAATCCACCACCGGCCTATTCGGCGGAAATTCGAACTGGCGCGGGCCGATCTGGTTTCCCGTCAATTATCTGCTGGTCGAATCTCTGCAAAAATTTCATCACTACTACGGCGAAGACTTCAAAGTGGAATGCCCGACACATGCTCCAGCGGAATCCGACCTCTGGCAGGTAGCCGCGGAAATATCCCGCCGGCTCACGCATATTTTCTTGCGGGGACCGGACGGGCGGCGCCCGGTGGCCGGGGGATTGGAACTCTTTCAAAGCGATCCGCACTGGAGGGATCTGATCCTCTTCCACGAATATTTTCATGGCGACAACGGCGCCGGCATCGGCGCCAGCCATCAAACGGGCTGGACTGGTCTGGTCGCAAAACTAATTGAACAAAGCGGTGAATGAGGTGTCCCCCTTGGCCATTCGAGAGGCAACTCTCGCGGACGAAGCCCAACTCCTCCCCATGATGCGCAAATTGGCGGAACAACAGCCGGGAGCCATCAAATTTGACGAGCCTGCGGTTCGCGGGAGGTTCCTGTCGGTGCCTGCCTTCGGGAAAGCTTGGCTTCTCTGTGCAGGGTCGAAACCAGTCGGCTATGTCGTCCTGACGCTGGGCTTCAGCTTTGAGTTCCACGGCCACGACGCATTCATCGACGAATTGCACATCGAGGCCGCCTTCCGGCGACGCGGATATGGCCGTCAGGCAGTTGCCTTTGTCGAAAAGAGGGCCCATGAGATGGGCGTGAATGCCATCCATCTCGAAGTTGATCGGGGAAACGATCCCGCATGCGAACTCTACCGGCGAGCGGGATATCAGGATCATGATCGTTTCTTGATGACCAAGTGGCTGAATGGCGAAGCTCAATGATCGGAGGCGCGCGCTAATGAGTGCGAAATTCGAGGATAGAGTCGTTCTCGTGGCTGGCGGCACAGGTGGATTGGGGCGCGCCGTGACCCGGGCGTTCCTTGAGGAACGCGCCCAGGTCGTGGTTACCTATCGTGCGCTGGGAGAATTCGATGCTTTGAAAAGTGCGGCGGGGGCAAACGGATCGAGACTAGAAGGACACGCGGTCGATGTCACGGATGAAGCTGCCGTGCGCCAGTTGATGGAGAAAATCGTGGGGAAGTATCGCCGATTGGACGCCATGGTCAGCACCGTAGGTGGTTATGCGGGCGGCACGAAGTTGTGGGAACTGGAGACCAAAGTCTTCGAACAGATGCTGGCGCTGAATCTTTGCTCGGGATATGCGCTGTCGCGGGCGGCGGTAAGAGCGATGTTGAAAGAAGGCCATGGAGCCATCGTAAACGTCGCCGCAAAAGCGGCGGTTGATCACGCTGCTGGCGCAGCCGCTTACGCGGCTTCAAAATCGGCCGCGGTGGCGCTACTGGATTCGCTGGCTGCGGACTTAAAAGGGAGCGGCGTTCGCGTGAACTCCATTCTCCCCAGCATCATCGATACCGAGGCCAACCGCAAGGCCATGCCCAAAGCGGACTTTGCGAAGTGGCCGAAACCCGAGGACATCGCGCGGGTCATCCTGTTTTTATGCAGCGACGACGCCAGGGTCATTCATGGCGCCGCCATCCCCGTTTATGGAGATAGCTGAAACCTTCGTTCAAGACGTGAATCCGAACTAAGTGGCCGTGGATGGCCGGGCCAGGTGCCATCCTCTGGCGGCCAAGGAGCGGTCGGTGCCGGAACAGGGGGAAGTTCAGTTTGGCCGCGAGATCTGTGGCGACCTCGTCGCGGCCGAATCGCGCGAGTGGCTGGTCACCAATGGAATCGGCGGATACGCCTCCGGCACCGTTGCCGGAAGCCAGACGCGGCGCTACCACGGAGTGCTGATCGCCGCCCTGCAGCCACCCGTGGGCCGCACCCAGCTGGTCTCCAATATCGACGAAATCGTGCACTACGCCGGGTCGGATTTTTTTCTCGCCACCCATCGCTGGGCCAGCGGTGCCGTCGATCCGCAAGGCTTTCTACTCCTCGAGGATTTTCACCTGGAAGGTTCGACTCCCGTGTGGACTTACGCGCTGGCCGATGCGCTTGTGGAAAAGCGCGTGTGGATGCGCCAGGGCGAAAACACCACCTTCATTCAGTACACCCTGGTGAGGGGAAGCGCGGCCCTCGAAATGGAACTGAAAGCGCTCGTGAATTATCGCGACTTCCATTCCTTGACTCATGCAGGTGATTGGCGCATGCATATCGAGCCGGTCGAGCACGGCGTGAAGGTGCTGGCCCTCGATGGAGCGAGGCCCTTTTATCTGAAAAGCAGCACCGCGACCTGCCAGCCGCGCCACGATTGGTACCTTGGCTGCTTCTTGGGGGAAGAAACTGCGCGCGGCCTTGATGACCGCGAAGATCGCCTTTTTGCCGCGCTGTTCCGCGCAAAACTAGAAGCCGGTTCGAGCATTACGCTGGTGGCGACCACGGAAGCAGCAGCCTCGCTCGATATTGAAACCGCCCGCGCGGAGCGACCGAATTACGAAGTGAAACTGTTCCATGACTGGCAAGCGAAAAACGAGGCGCTCTCCGAAGAAGCGCCCACCTGGCTTTGGCAGCTCATCCTGGCCGCCGACCAATTCATCGTAAAGCGCAGCCTTCCGGAAGAGCCGGACGGCCGCAGCATCATCGCCGGCTATCACTGGTTCGGCGATTGGGGCCGTGACACCATGATTGCGCTGCCGGGACTGACGCTCGCGACCGGCCGGACTGCCGTTGCCAGGCAAATCCTTCTGGCTTTTTCTCGCTACGTTGACGGCGGGATGCTCCCCAACAATTTCCCTGACATCGGGGGCCAACCAGAATACAACACCGTCGATGCCGCGCTGTGGTATATCGAATCCGTCCGGCAGTATTTCGAAGCGACGCAAGATGCCGTGACGCTGCAAAAACTTTTCCCGGTTCTCGCCGCCATGATCGAGGCGCACATCGCGGGCACCCGCTACAGCATCCACGCGGACCCGGCCGACGGGCTGCTCTATGCCGGTGGTCCGGGAGTCCAACTCACTTGGATGGATGCTAAAATCGGCGACTGGGTGGTGACGCCCCGCACGGGAAAGCCCGTGGAGATTAATGCGCTGTGGATCAACGCGCTCGAAACGATCGCCGGACTTGCTCGGTTGCTTGCGAAACCTGGCAACGATTACGAAAAACTCGCGGCCCAAGCAAAGAAAAGTTTTCCGAGATTCTGGAACCCGGCGCGTAACTGCTGCTGGGACGTCATCGATTCGCCGGGAATCGGAAATGATGCCGCGCTTCGCCCGAATCAGATTCTTGCCGTGTCTTTGCCGGTAAGCCCGCTCACCCCCGAGCAGCAAAAGGCGGTCGTCGACGTTTGCGTGCGGCACCTCTTGACCTCGCACGGACTGCGGAGTCTCGCGCCGGGCGAAGCCGGATATGCCGGCCATTACGGTGGTAGCCCCCGCGATCGTGACAGCGCCTATCATCAAGGCACCGTGTGGGGCTGGCTGCTCGGACCGTTCGCTCTCGCGCACTATCGCGTCTACCACGATCGCGAGGCGGCCTTGCGTTTCCTCGAGCCGCTCGGTCGCCAGATTTACGCGAGCGGCCTCGGCACGTTAAGCGAAATATTCGATGGCGATGCCCCCTTCACACCACGCGGCTGCATTGCCCAGGCCTGGACCGTCGCCGAAGTGTTGCGGGCTTGGAAGGAAATAATGGGCGGAAAGAAAGCTGATTCAGTTAGAAGCATTTAGTATCGCTGAATTCGAATATCTATCTGCCAGACTGTGATTCGTACAGTTCGATGAGCACCTTGCCGCCATCGGGAGAGACGACGAGGAAAAAATTGATTCGCGTGCCATCCGCGCCAGGCCGCGTGGCAGGATAAACAGGAACAACTCCGAATTTGTCTTTCAGTATTTGGGTGGCGCGGTCGACATTGGTGCAGCGATATTCCACTTGTTGCACGCCCTCTCCAAACTTGGCCAGGTATTTTGCGATGGCCCCGGAGCCGCCGGGCTCCCGCGTTGTCAGCACATCCAGAAACACGTCATCAGCGAAACGAAGTTCGAATTCCTCGGCATCCTGATCCGCCGGCACGTCGGCTAGTCTGGGCGTGCCATTGGCAATGCGAATCCGCCCAAACGTATCGCGTTCGACCGCTAGTCCAACCGTTATGGCGGGATGGGGTCCAAGTAGCAGCCCGGAGAGCTCACCCTCGGCCCACCAGTTAGAAATAGCAGATCCTGCGGCCGCCCGGCCCAAGCGGTAGATTTCGCCCGCGGCCGCGAGCCTCTTGGATCGATCGGCGGATGACAGGTCCGCGATGGATTGAGCGAGAGGGCTGGACATGGGAGCGTCAGGAATTGTAGCTTGAGGGCGGCCGGAAGAGTAGCTGAAGCCGTACAGCAGTCCTGGTAAGACGCAACGAAATCACCTGCGCCGCATCTGAGGAATATGCCAAAGCCAGTTTTATTAACCGTGGATGACGACCCGGAAGTCCTGCGAGCGATTGAGCGCGACCTGCGCAGCCGCTATGCGGATCGCTACCGTGTCATGCGCGCGAATTCCGGAAGCGCCGGCCTCACCACCCTGCGGGAATTAAAAGCGCGCAACAATCCTGTGGCCCTACTGCTTGCGGATCAGCGCATGCCCCAAATGGACGGCGTTAACTTCCTTTCCGAAGCCATGGAGATGCACCCGCTCGCCAAGCGCGCCCTGCTCACCGCCTACGCGGATACCAACGCCGCCATCGATGCCATCAACGAAGCCCGCGTGCACTACTATTTGATGAAGCCGTGGGATCCGCCCGAGGAAAAACTCTTTCCCGCTCTCGACGACCTGCTGCACGATTGGACCGCGACGTTTCGCCCGCCGTATGAAGGAATTCGCGTCCTCGGCACGCGCTGGTCAACCCGCTCCTATGAGTTGCGCGATTTTCTCGCTCGAAATCAAGTGCCTTACCAATGGATCGACGTGGAGCTGGCGCAAACCGATCCTGAAGTGCGCGGGTTGGTCGATTCGCTCGGACCCGAAGCCGAAACGCTTCCTCTGATTCTTTTTCCCGACGGCGCGCGGCTTGCCGAGCCGCCTCTGCCTGCGGTTGCCGACAAGATCGGTCTCCGCACGCACACGCAAACCAGCTTCTACGACCTCGCCATTGTCGGAGGCGGCCCCGCCGGTCTCGCTGCCGCCGTCTATGGCGCCAGCGAAGGCTTGCACACGGTGATGATCGAACGCGAAGCGCCCGGCGGTCAGGCCGGGCTCAGCTCTCGCATCGAGAACTACCTCGGTTTTCCTGCCGGGCTCAGCGGCAACGATCTCGCCCGCCGCGCCGTGGCCCAGGCCCGGCGATTTGGAGTGGAAATTCTCGCTCCGCAGGAAGCCGTCAGCCTTCGGGCGGAAGGTCCGTATCGCTTCCTGAAACTGGCGGATGGGTTTGAGATTTCCTGTCATGCGCTTCTTCTGGCGATGGGCGTTCAGTGGCGGACGCTGGAGGTGCCCGGGATCGAGCGCCTGCAGGGCGCGGGGGTCTATTACGGCGGCGGAACCACCGAAGCCATGGCCTGCAAAGGCGAGACCGTGCACATCATTGGGGGCGCGAATTCCGCCGGGCAGGCCGCCATGCACTTTTCCAAGTTCGCCGTTAAAGTTGTCATGCTGGTGCGCGGCGAATCCCTCGCGAGCACCATGTCGCATTACTTGATCGAGCAAATCGAAAAGACGCCCAACATCGAAGTCCAGACGCGTAGCAGCGTGGTCGAGGTTCACGGGGAATCACGGCTCACCGGACTCACCATCCTGCGTTCACTCACTGGTGAAAAGGAAAATGTGCCGGCTACCAGCCTGTACATTTTCATCGGCGCGCAACCGCGCACGGAATGGCTCGGCGGCTTGATTGAGCGCGACGAGCGCGGATTCATTCTTTCTGGCCCGGACCTCCTCCGCGGCGGAAAGAGACCGCCATCGTGGACGCTCGATCGCGACCCGGGATTGCTTGAAACCAACGTGCCCGGAATTTTTGTCGTCGGCGACGTGCGCCACGGTTCCGTCAAGCGCGTGGCTTCCGGCGTTGGCGAAGGCGCCGTCGTCGTGCAGTTCATGCACCAGTATCTGGCGAAGGTCCAATGAGCGAAAAGACGCGGGGAGCGGAACGCCCATGAGCGACGCGCCGGAGCAAGCACGGATTGAAGCTCTGATTGCGGATTTGCGCAAGGTGCCTGCTTTTGTGGACCAGCCCCAGGCCGATCTCGAATGGTTTGTCGCGCAATCCGAGGAACGCCGCGTCGGCGTGGGCGAAGTCTCCGTCCGCGAAGATACTCCGGCAGACACGATGTTTGTGATGCTCGAAGGAGAATTGCGGGCGCGGCGGGAGAATGGTCCGCAGGATGGCCCGGTTTTTACCGCTCGCGCCGGCGAAGTCACTGGGGTCTTGCCTTTTTCCAGAATGAAAACGTTTAGTGTGACTGGACGCGCGGTGCTTCCGGTTCGCGCGCTGGCGTTTCCTGCCGGCAAGTTTCCCGAACTTTTTCAGCGCATGCCCGAGCTTTCCCAGCGCCTTGTTGGATTGTTGACCGATCGCGTTCGAAACGTCACGCGCGAAGAGCAGCAAAGGGAAAAACTAGCAGCGCTGGGAAAATTGTCGGCCGGCCTCGCGCACGAACTGAACAATCCTTCTGCTGCCGCCCGCCGCTCGGCTGCCTCGCTGCGGGATTGCCTCCAGCGCTTGCGCGTTGCCGGACGCAGCACAAGCCTGGGTCCGGAAGACTGCGGCCTGCTGGCGAAGCGCGAAGAGGAGATTCGCTCCGCGCTGAAGCCCGCTCCATACAAAGATGAGTTCGCGCGTGTCGAGCGAGAAGAAGCGATTCAAAGCTGGCTGGAAGGGCGCGGTGTTACCGAGGCCTGGAAACTGGCGCCGCTTCTGGCTGAGGACAACTTAACGGACGCGCAACTAGAAAGCTTTGCGGCCGCCGCAGGCGCTTCCTTGGGCCCTGAGCTGACGCGATTCGGCACCCTCCTCGAAATGGAGCGCATTGCCGCCGAGCTCGAACACAGCACCGCCCGCATTTCGGATCTCATCAAAGCGATCAAAGAATATTCCTACATGGACCAGGCGCCGCTCCAGGAAGTGGACATCAAGAGCAGCCTGGAAACAACTCTGACCATCATGCATCACAAACTGAAGCGCGGCATTGTGGTGACGCGCGAATATGAAGCGAACCTTCCGAAGGTGATGGCCTACGGAAGCGAGTTGAATCAGGTGTGGACAAACCTGATCGACAACGCCGTCGACGCAATGAAGGAAAAAGGAAAACTTCTGGTGCGCGTCGTGCGCGAAAATGATTACGTGCTAGTGGAGATCGCCGACGACGGTCCGGGAATTCCGCCCGGCGTGCAATCACGAATTTTTGAGCCTTTTTTTACGACCAAGGCCGTAGGGGAGGGAACCGGGCTCGGCTTGGACGTCGTGCATCGCATCGTAAGAAAAATGCGCGGGCTGATCACCGTAAAATCGGTTTCGGGAGATACGCGATTCCAGGTTCGAATTCCAATTCAAGCAGCGCTGTGATTTCGCGGGAGACCACCATGACCAAAAACTGCACTCACCTCGATCAAATCAAACGCGTGAAGCCAAAGACCAAAGGCTGCGAAGAGTGCCTGAAGATGGGCGACGGCTGGTTGCACTTGCGTTTGTGTTTGAGCTGCGGCCATGTCGGCTGTTGCGACTCCTCAAAAAACAAACACGCCACAAAACATTTTCACGCCACCAAGCACCCCATTGTGCGGTCGCAAGAGCCGGGAGAAAACTGGATGTGGTGCTACGTCGACGACCTGATGTTCGAGGAAGAATAAATTTCACGTTTTGTTCCTCGGCGGAAAGAGTAGCGACGCCAGCAGCGCCACCAGCAGTACGCCTCCTACAACGCCGAGAGACACAGCCACGGGAATGTGCAGCCACCGCTCGCCGATCATTTTTCCGCCGATAAACAGCAGCACGACTGCCAGCCCCTCATCCAGAAAACGCAAACGGTCGATGACTCCCGCCAGCAGGAAGTACAGGGCGCGGAGCCCCAGAATCGCGAGCACGTTCGACGTGTACACAATGAAGGGATCCTCGGTAATGCCGAACACCGCCGGGATGGAATCGACGGCCAGAGTGACGTCCGTGATTTCCACGACGAGCAGGACGAGAAACAACGGAGTGGCGAACAAGCGGCCCGCGGTGCGCACAAAAAAATGTTCGCCGCGGTAGTCATGGCTGACGCGAAGATGGCGGCTGGCGAAGCGGAAGATTTTGTTTTGTTCCGGGTGGACTTCTCCCCGATGGGCGAGGAGCATGCGCCCGCCGGCATAGACGAGGAATGCGCCCAGCGCGTACATGATCCAAGAGAAATGTTCGATCAATTCCGCGCCCAGCGCGATGATCACTCCGCGCATGACCAGCGCGCCTACCACTCCCCATTCTAGAAGGCGATGCTGTAGGCGCTCATCCACGGCAAACGCGCGAAAGATCACCAGAAAGAGAAACAGATTGTCAACGCTGAGGGCTTTTTCGATCAGGTAGCCGGTAAAGAATTCCAGGGCCGGCTGGGGGCCGCGGAAATAGAACACCCCAAGCCCAAAGAGGACGGAGACTGCGATCCAGCCGAAACTGGCGAGGGCCGCTTCGCGAATTCCGATTTTGTGCGGGCGGCGGTGGAAAACGCGAAGATCTAGTGCGATCGCAATAACGATGAAAAGGTTGAACGCAATCCAGTTGAGGGACGTGCCCATGGCGGCGCTCGCAAGCTAGGGAGTGGAGCTGCGCGCGTCGATGGAGTTCAAATTCGACAGTTCGATGCGGATGGTTTTGCCGCGTTCAATTTTTACGGGAACATCCCAGCGCACGCGCATATCGCCGGCGTCGGCGTCCAGATTGAGCGAGCTGATCCAATAATCGCCGGGGGCAACACCCGATAGCGAGGCGCGCCCTTCGAGATCGGTGTCCGCCTTGGCGGCGAGAAACTTGAGCTGGGCCACGTCCGGGGCGACGCGTTGGACGCGCTTGCGACGGTCGTTCTGGAGCGCGGCCCACTTGCGCAGCGGGTTGACGCCGTCCAGTTCGAGCTCAACACCGGAAACGGTCTCGGGACGCGAGCGGATGAATTTCTTGAGGCTGAACAGATAGTCTTGCTTCAGTTTCTCGTATTTCTCTGGATGTTCCGTCTTGTCAGCTTCCGTATATTTTGGTTTTGGCAGGCCGTTGGTTACGCCGCCGCTGTTCGAGCGCTGGTAGGCCAGCAGGAATTCCGGAACGTTGAGGATGTCATCCGGAGTAAGGAGCTTGTCGAGGTCCGGCTCCGTAAGGTCGAGAGTGTCATGGCCCTTGAGCCAAGCACGCAGCTCGGGAGATACCTTGAGGCCATCGATAAACTGATCGCGTGCCGGGATGGGGTCTTTCTCTTCTACTTCCTTGACGATCTCCGAGTAGCTCTTGGTGAGAATGTAAAACGTGAATTGGCGCACGGGCTCCGGGCGCGCCCCCGTCGGCGTGATGCGGGCCATGATCTCGATGGCGCCGGCGTCCTTCTGTGCCCGTGCCCCGCTCCCCAAGGAAAGAGCGCACAGCGCGATGCCGAGGCTAAGAATGGCCATTTTTCTCATGGCCGAATCGTAGCAGATTGCGGCAAGGTGTGGCTCGCGAACGAGAAGCTTGTTTCTTGGCCTAGAGTCCGGGGCTTTACGGCCCTACGGGTAAGCGGATGGGCGGCGGGAAGAACCGACAGCGCCGAAAAAAACGGCACCTAGGATAGAGGCTGCGGGGACAAGCGACCGAATGGCGAGGTCCGCTGGTCGATATTGACACCCCCAGCCCCTGCGTATTCTATACGCTCATTCTGAAGGGCTGATGTAGGCATCAAAATTGCGCACGCTGAGTGTTTTTCCTACGTCTCAATTTTTCGCGCAAACAAGGCGTGAAGTGCCAGAGGCCCAAAGGTCTTCGTGGCTGAGCCCGCGTGTTTTTCCAAAGGACTCCGTGAGAACACTCTATGCGTGGAAGCGGAGGTCTACATGAAAGGATGAAGTGGCTGTGCCACAAGGGCGGTGGTATAAGAAGGATGCCTAGAGGCAGTGGGAGGTGGCCATGCGTGCCGATCAAGTGGAAGTTTCCTGGGATGCGGGCAAGGCCAAGTGGCTGGTTCGCATTGTGAATGGGGAAGAGGTGATTCGGCGCTATTGCAAATTGCCGAAGGATGCGGACGAACAGGCGATTGGCGCCGCGGCGCAGAAGACTGTGCAGGATGAGGGTTATGAAGCCGATCCTGCACTGGTCAGCGTGCGCCGCTAGCGCGCGTGCGGGAACGAGCGGGAAGGAACAAGGACGGGTCTCTTTCCCGACCGAGTCCGATCGGCGTGCTCAGGGCAGGTCCTTCGGCAGGCGGGGGACTAGTTCTGACTGGGCCTATCCACCCTTGGCTCTGTTCTTCAGGAGCTTGGCGAGCTTTTCAATTTCTTCGGTTTTCTTGACCATACGCACGGAGAACACCTCGGTGGTCGTGGTTTTCTGGAGTTCTTCGCGAAGTTGGCCGGTAAGTTGGTAAAGCCGCTCCACCCCTTCGCGAAATTCCTTCTCGTTTTGCTGCAACCAGGCTCGTTTTGCGGCGGCAGTGGCTTGCGGGTTGGAATGAATTTCTGCAGGGTTCGGAGTCTCCGCGGGCCGCGGCGGCGGCGGCGGAGTTGGCGGATATTGGGCGAATGGCCAGCCATCCTCCGCCGCAAGAAAGCCGGCCGCCGCGGCCATGGCCAAGACAAACACGCGCCTAGTTTCAAGCATACCGGCCTCCGGATTGGATGGGAATCGAACCGATCGACGCGCGGTTGGGGTGAAGCAAGTTGTCGCCGACCGGATTTTGTGCGCGCTGAGGATGCGGTCGGAAGCGTTCGGAGAACTGATGTGCAGCCTCAAGAAGAAGTTGCTCTGCGGATTGAAGCAATCCAATTCGCAAGAGCCCGGTGGCCCTTGTTCGTCGCCAAAGCGGCAGCAGGTACAGGAGCGGTAGGGCGATTCTTGCCGTGTTCATTACTCGTTCAGCGTTTGCCGAGTAGCAGGAGAAGAATCGCGGCAGCGAGCCCGGTGAGCAGCAACGCGGCAGCCATGCGCCAGAGCAAGCTTGTCGGCGCGGCAGGGATTGGACCGGGCGGCCTCTTCGGAGGAAACGGCGGATCCAAAACGCCGATCCCGGTTCGTTTAGGCGGAGGACCGCCGCCGCGGGTAGAGGAGGCCTGCGGGTCAAGTTCATATTCGTTTTCGGCAAACTCGCAGGGCACGGTAGAAAATGCTACTCCGTTGCTGAAAGACTGTCTAGAACAGGCGGAAGACAGCTTCGACGACGACCCAGGCCGGAACCACGCGGCGCGCGGCGTCATGCGCCGGCACAAACTTCCAGCCGCGAATGGCCTGCGCGGCGCGTTCATCCAGCCCCAACCCGATGCCCTGAACGATACGGATTTGCGCGGCGCGCCCGTCGGCGCCAACCAAAACTTGCAGCGTGACCTTTCCCTGTAGCTTGGCCTCGCGGGCTTCGTCGGTGTATTGGGGATCGGGGCAATAGGCGCAGCTAGGAAGTGTAACCCCGGCACGGTATCTCCATGGGGACTCACCTTGCCCGCCCGGTCCGTCGCGCGGCCCATCGCCGATGGTGTGCCCGGGACCGCTGCCGATGGTGTCGGAATCACCCGGCCCTGGCGAGTTAGACTCTTCCTTCATCCACGGGAGGCCGATTTTGTCGACTGGAGTCAAAACTGGCGCTGTGGCCGCATCGAATATCGTCGGCGGTACCGGCATGTGTGCGTCTTGTTGGGGAGGAAGCGACGGCCGGACCAACTGAATCGAAGCAAGCGGCAACAGGTTTCCAGCCGTCGTGGGAATCTGCACCCGGCCACCTCCGCTGCCTGCTCCGGGATCCGGTGCGGCGCTGGTGCTCGAGGAGAAGAAGTGCGACGGAAACCTAAGTCTTTCCAGGACTCTTGCCGCGGTAGGGTCTGGAGTTTTCGCAGTCTTAAAAGGATGCATGGCAATCAGCGCTAGTGCCGCGATCACAGCCGCATGCGTCAGGAAAGAAATAGCCTGCGCGCGGCTCGACTGCCGCGGCCTATCGAAACGCAAGAGATGCAACGGCGCACCGTTCGCGGAACTCATCTGCCATTTCTCTGAAGTCAAGGCGACAGCAAAGTTTCCGCGGATGCGTTTAATAAAACCGCCTCCTGAGCTTGCTGAGGAAAACAAGGAACGCAGGCAGGATTGGCGCATGGGAGGCCTCCGCGCCCACCTCAGATTGAGCCACGCTCCTCGACGAGACGGGCGGCGAATGGGTGGTGAGAAGCGGAGCGCGGCAGATTGGTTGCCCGCAAAGGTGCGGTTGGGAAACACGAGAAGGCTCAACGACAGAGAGCCCCAGGCGCAGCAAAACCTTTCAACGCTATTTGCGGGACAGCGCGCTAGTAGAGGTGGAAAGTGACTTCGATTTGCACGCGGCAATTTACCGGCTTGCCGCTGGGACCAAGGGCGGGGCGCATCTTCCAATTCTTCACTTGGGAGAGGGCCTTTTCTTCCAAACCCAGGCCGGGGCCTTTGATAACGTTCGGACTAATCACGCGCCCATCGGCGGTAACCGTTACGTCGAGCAACACGGTGCCCTGATATTTGGCCTTACGCGCTTCGTCGGAGTACTCCGGCTGCGGGCAGTAGATGCATTGCGGCGAACCGACGCCGTTCAGGCCAGCGCGGAAAAGTCCGCCGCCCGTGCCGCCGCCCTCGCCGGGGCCAAGACCTCCGCCGGAACCGCTTCCGATACCCGTGCCATTGCCATTTCCGAGAGAATCGGTGACGCTCTTGGCCAGAGGATCACCGAAGTTTGCCATATTGGGACTGGGGACTTTCAGGTCCGGCGGACCGAGCAGAGAGGGGTCCATTGCCAGCTTGGGATTCAGATTCTGAATCTTCGCCTGGGGCGGCGTGAACTGCGTCCACTGGAACTTGGGGAGCTTCCCCTTTGAGGTGGGGGTCAGGGTATGGTTATTTCCGCCGCCGCCGCCGCCGGCTTTGTTCGCGCCCGAGGGTAGCTTGGCCATGTAAGGCGAAATGTCGAGCGGCACTACGCCGACCAGCTTGTTCTTTGCTTCCGTTGAGGCGGGCAGGACATTCGTAAAAATGGGAATGACCAGCAGTGCGATCACCGCCACGTGCAGGCCAACCGCGATCACTTGACTCCAGCCGAAGTTTTCATCCTTGGACCAGATGTCCTTCACTTTGATCGGCTTGACGGCGAAGGGCAAGGGTGCCTGCTTCGGAGGCGAGAAAAATTCCTTGATGCGGGTGCCGAAGCCGCCAAAATTCGATCCCCACGCTACCGCCAGTTTGCTATTCACCGGTCCCTTGGCGGCCGGGCTGGAGCTGAAAAAGTCCTTCAGGTTATCGCCGACGCCGGTACCAAAGGATGTCTGCGTGAAGGGCGCATCCTTGCGCTCGCGCACTCTGACAGGGCGCTCCGTGAGGAATTGCCTCAGGTTGGACCAAAAATTATCGGGGATGAGAATGGCTGGTGCATCGAATTTGGGTACAGCCGAGGCGGGTACCGGAACCGCCGACTCACGGCCGGCTGCAGACACTTTCGGTCTTGTGATTTCAGGGGACAGAAGATTGATAATTTTGTCCGGCACCGGTTACCTCTTCAATTAGACGCAGATTCCCTACGTTCGGTGTACCCAGCCAATAAGATTCGCTCTGGACGGGAAAGGTTGCGCGCCCCGAGCGGCTGACACCGACCGCCATTCATTGTAACATACGTACTTACACTGCTTTCCGATGTTTCCCGCCGGATACCTGTACACAAGGACGGACGGCATAGAAGGGGTTTACAAGCGCTCTAATCATGGCCGAACCACTCGAACTGAAAAAGACACTGAACCTGCCGAACACGGATTTTCCGATGAAGGCCGGCCTGCCGCTGAACGAGCCGAAGCAGCTCGAAGCCTGGTATGGAGGAAACCTCTACGAGCGCATTCTGGAGACCCGCAAAGGCAAGCCGCTCTTTGTCTTGCATGACGGACCGCCATACCCTACCGGTGAAATTCATCTGGGCACCGGCCTGAACAAAATCCTCAAGGATCTCGTCGTCAAGACCAAGAGCATGGCCGGGCATTACGCGCCTTACGTGCCGGGGTGGGATTGCCATGGTCTGCCGATCGAAACGCAAGTGGAAAAAGAGCTGGGCGGAAAAGGAAAAGTGCCGCCAGCGGAATTTCGTAAACTGTGCCGCCAATTCGCAGTGCGTTACGTCGAGCAGCACAAGAAAGATTTCAAGCGGTTGGGCATTTTCGGGCGATGGAACGATCCTTATCTGACGATGAGCCATGAGTACGAAGCCACCATCGCGGGCGCGTTTCTGGATTTTATGGAGAAAGGCTACGTCTACCGAGGGCGCAAGCCGGTCTACTGGTGCATCTACGACAGCACGGCACTGGCGGAAGCGGAAGTGGAGTATGAAGATCACTCCAGCCCATCGATCTGGGTGAAATTTGGAGTTGTGGGCGGCGGCAAAGTGCCACTTGAACAAAAGATTGGGAGCGATGTCAGCGCGGTGATATGGACGACCACGCCCTGGACGATTCCTCACAATCGCGCGCTCGCGTTTCATCCGGATTTCGAATATGCCGTCGTCGAAACCGAAAAGGGCGCGCTGCTGCTGGCCGCCGACCGCGTCGCCGCTTTCAAAGCCGAGTGCGGCATCAAGGAAGCTCGCGTGCGCGCCACGTTTAAGGGACGCGATTTCGAGGGGATGATATTTCAGCACCCCTTCCTGCCCATTCAGGTGCCGGGCATTCTCGCCGATTATGTCACGCTCGATCAGGGCAGCGGCATCGTTCACACGGCTCCGGGACATGGCGCCGACGATTTTTATTCCGGGCAGAAATATGGATTGGAGATTTATGCGCCGATCGACGACAAGGGCGTCTATCTTGAGGGGTTGCCGGAATACCGGGGCAAGGATGTTTTCACCGCGAATCCGATCATCGTGAAATTGCTCGGCGATCGCGGCGCGCTGCTGGGTCACCACGAGTACAAGCACAGCTACCCGCACTGCTGGCGCTGCCACAATCCAGTGATCTTCCGCGCCACGGAACAATGGTTCATCAAGATGGACCAGGCCGCGCATGGCAGAGAGAAAACGCTGCGACAAGAAGCGCTCCAAGAGATTCACCGGGTAAAATGGTTCCCCGCCTGGGGCGAAGACCGCATGTACGAAATGATCGAGAAACGCCCAGACTGGTGTGTCTCGCGCCAGCGGTTCTGGGGCGTGCCCATCATTGTTTTCTATTGCCAGGGTTGCGGAAAGCGGCTGGAGGACTTCAAGGCCCTGCGCAACGTCGTGAAGTGGTTCGAAAGGGAAGGCGCGGACGCGTGGTACCAACACACCCCCGAAGAATTGCTGCCCGCCGATACCAAGTGCGCGTGCGGAGGTTCGCAGTGGCGCAAGGAAAACGACATTCTGGACGTGTGGTTCGATTCAGGTTCTTCGAATCTGTCGGTGCTCAAGGGCGCGGAGTGGCCGGCGGATGTTTACCTCGAGGGGCCCGATCAATATCGCGGCTGGTTCCACAGTTCGTTGCTTGTGGCGACGGGGGTGCGCGACGCTTCGCCCTACCGAGGGGTGGTCACGCACGGCTGGACGCTTGACGAACAGGGCCGGCCGATGTCCAAGTCGCTGGGCAACGCGCTGTATCCTATCGAAATTTGCGAGAAGTGGGGAGCGGATTTGCTTCGCCTCTGGGTTGGCTCGGTGGAATACCAGGCCGACGTAAAAATGAGCGAGCGCGTGATGACGCAGCTCAGCGAAGCGTACCGGAAAATTCGCAACACGTTTCGCTTCGCCCTGGGCAACCTCGGTGATTTCGATCCGTCACGCGACGTGCTTTCGAACGAGCAACTCGAGGAAATCGATCGCTGGATGCTCGACCGCACCGCCGAGCTCCTCAGGAAATGCCGTGAATGGTACGCGAATTACGAATTCCACCGCGTCTACCATGCTATCCACGATTACTGCGTCGTGGATCTCAGCGCTTTCTATTTCGACGTTCTGAAGGATCGCCTGTACACCAAGGCGCCCAGAAATAAATCTCGGCGCTCGGCGCAAACCGCGGTGTGGAAGATCAGCAGCGCGCTGGTTCGCCTGGCCGCGCCCATCCTTGTTTTTACGGCCGAGGAGATCTGGAAGTATTTGCCGAAAGCGCAAAGCGAGTGCGAAAGCGTGCATATGACATTGTTTCCAGAAGCGGACGCGCTTGCTTGCGGAATCGCCAAAGACGCGGCGGAAAAGTGGGAACGGCTCGCGCAGGTGCGCTCCGCCGTGCTGGTGGCCCTCGAGCAAGCCCGTGCTGCGAAGACTATCGGCGGCGGCCTGGAAGCGAAAGTCCAACTTCACGCGGGACCCCCAGCGGCGGGCCTTGAGAGGCTGCTCGAGGAAAAACAGGCTGTACTACCCGCCCTTTTCATCGTTTCTCAGGTCGCGGTCCAGCCATCCGCCATCGCCGGATCTATTCCAGCCGAAACGTTTCCGGGCCTGGCGATCAGGATCGAACGCGCCGACGGCTCAAAATGCGAGCGCTGCTGGAACTATTCCGAGCGCGTCGGCGAAAATTCCCGCTATCCGACCGTCTGCGAGCGCTGTTCCGAAGCCCTCGCCGAAATCGAGGGTTCCATGGGCCAGGCATCTAGCGGCGCCTAGCCGCTAGAGGCACAGCCTTTAAGCGGTGCGCCTGGGCGATCCGGGTAGGTCAGTAAATTGCGCGCTGCACGACTAGGAGAGCAACACTTGACGGTCCCCGCAAGACTCCGCTGGCTTTGGCTCACGCTAGCCATCGTTCTCCTGGACCGCGCCACCAAAGCCTGGTTCGAAACGCAAACACTGGAAGGCTGGCGACACGAGTTGATCCACAACTTTGTTTATCTTGTACACAGCCGCAATCCCGGTCTTGCTTTCGGCATCCTGTCGGATTCCGCCTCCGCGGGCACGCGCATCGTTTTGATTCTGGGGTCCATCGCGGTCATCGCCGTACTTGCCTGGCTGCTAGTCACGAGCCAGAGTAGCGGCGCTCTTGCCGTCGCCGGTCTCGCTCTGTTGCTGGGTGGCGCGACCGGCAACGTCACCGATCGGATCGTCTATGGCGCGGTGACGGATTTCTTCGAAGTGTGGTTTGGCACCTACCGCTACCCCGCGTTCAACGTCGCCGACTCTGCCATCGCCATTGGCGCCGCCCTCATCCTTCTTGACATATTATTTGGACGGCGGCCCGAAACATCAAAATAAGTTCCTAAGTGGACCAATGCGCGAGTCACTCCCACGGCCTGCGGTCCCGGAGGCCGGAGCAGATTCCTTCCTTAATTGGCCCGCCCAGTAGTGGCCCTTGGCTGGGTATTTCCCGAGCTAGTGCTCTTGTAGCGGGGCGCCTTCACAGGCGCGTGGTGCTTACACTGGCTGAGTCACGACGTGCACCGCCTTGACCCGGCTTCCAAAGACGCGCGACGCGCGGGTCCTCGGAACCAGAGACCCGCTGGCCGTCTCTGGTGAAGAGCCCCATGCAAATTTGCCTGCTGGTCACTTCTTGGGAACACATTTCGGAACGCCGCGTTGCGTTGCTATGCTAGATTGGCGCACAGAGGCGGATAAGTATTCGACTCGCTACGGCTGCCTCCGAGCGAGGCCCAGCCTTGGCGTCTGTCGAACAACTCGTTGCGTGGCTGACCAGCAACCGGGAAAAGATCCTTCGCTACGCGTGGATCCCCCAATTGCTGACGGGACTATTTCTCCTGGGCCTTTCCTATTTCATGGGCCACGCGCACTTTCATCTGATCCGTCAAGGGATCAGGGCACCCGGAAGAATCATCGGCTATGAGCAGGAGAATTTCCGCCGCTCCTCGGGATCGTTTTCGACGACTGGCTATATGCCCATCGTCGAATTCCACACCAACGGCCGCTTCGTCCAATTTCAGGATTGGCTGGGAAGCAAAATCGCAGGAAGCAAAAATGTTCCCGTGATTGTCTTGTACGACCCTGGCAATCCCACGCAGGCTATGATTGATCGGCCTGTCTGGAATTGGATCCCCTGGGCCCCCATCTTCGGCGTCGCGCTCCTCTTGGTTCTTTCGGCCATCAACGGTTTTTTTCGGTCCCGGCGCTCCGCTGAAACCTCATGACTCTCTTTGCGGCGGGTCTGAATTTGTCCCGAGCGCAGCGGAAGGAGACCAACAAAGAATGGGGCGAGAGTTGCATCACTTGGCCGCACTCGCCAGCGATTTTAGCCGTTCCTTGTTGATCTTCAGCACCATCCCCGCGTTGCGGTCCGCCACTTCGCTCACCTTGTATTCCGCCGATGTGCCCAGCACCTGCGCCACCTCCGAAGGAGTCAATTTGTACTCATCCGCCAACCACTCTGCCATGTTCGCCGTCGCACCCCGGAACGCATCATCCAACGACCCGCTCAGCCCCATCGCCATGATGTGCGTCGGCGACTCCACACGCGGCCCCATGATGCGTTTCCCCGGAATCACGTCGACCGTGAACTCCACATCCATGGACGTTTCCAGCGCGTTTCCATTGAGCTCCCCATCGCCCTGCAGCGCGTGTCCATCGCCCACATACAGCAGCGCGCCAGGCACACTCACGGGCAGATAGACTGTCGCCCCCTCCACGATCTCATTGAAGTCCATGTTGCCGCCGTAACGCCCGGAGTCTCCCGTCCCCGGAGCCGCTTGCGCCACGTTGGGCGCCACTGCCACGCAACCGAGCATCGGCCGCAGCGGCACCGAGTATTTCGTCAAGTGTTCCGCAGGCTTTTCCGGCGTCGCCACTCCGTGTTCCGCGTCCAGATGCCAGCGCACCGCCTTCCCGGCGTCCTTCATCTTTTGGGCAAGGTCACTGTCCAGCGCGCGGCCCACGACAAAGTCATCGCTTTCCGCCCAGTCGCGATTCAGCCGCAGCCGCGTCAAGTGCACCACTAGCGTGTCTCCTGGCGCTGCCGTCTGCACATAAAAAGGCCCCGTCTCCGGATTGCCGCCAAGAACACGCGCCACGCCCTTTTCATCCATTCCGCCGGCATCCACAGTGGTCGTGTGCACGCTGTCGCCCGGTGCAATGGTCAGCACCGGCTTGTTGGCCGCCGAGAATTGACGGTAAAAAGTGGCGGGCACAAATTCATGCCGCTGCGGCGTTCCCGTGCGCCGCGCCGGAACGAGTTCTGCCGTAAACTTGTGCGTCTGCGGATGCGCAGCATCGTCTGCGTGGGTAAACACAATGGTCCCGGTGATGGTCGCGCGTTCAAGGGTACCCTTGCCTTCATCCGTCCCGCCCTGCTCGTCCTTGGCCAGGAGATAGATGGAGTTGCCTTTGAGTGTTCCCTCCAGCTTGTCCCCATCAAAATTTCCGCTCAGCTTTTCTCCCTCCTGCTTCAGCTCCATCCGAAAGTAAATCGTTGTGCCGTAAAAATCCGTATTCACCACCCATCGCCCGGAAACACTCGCGTTCGCAGGACGCGCCGGTTCTTGACCGCTGGAGGCCGGAAAAACCACCGGAACAAACAACAGCAAACACAAGACTCTGCGCATGGTTCTCTCCTCGCCGCCACATTCTAGACGACCCCACATGGCCCCAGTTAGCTTCTTCTTTCGAGAGCCTCCCTCCCCAACTTGCCCGCCGCTCATCCCGGTTTTTTGTGGCTGTGCGGCTGGGACCGAGAAGTGGAGAACGAGAAATGAGCACGCCAGAAAAAATGGAACAAGAGTCCGCTACCCAGGTTGGCCACCCTTCTCTGCCAATCGGCGTCAGAGTTTCCAGTAGGATTTGATCTATGAGAGCCGTTTCTTCTCGAAGAAGGCTGTTTGCTATACTGCTGGCTGCTGGCTCCGCCCTCGCTCAATCACGGCAAATGGCCAGGCAAGAAACTCCCGCTGTCCGCACACAACCGCTAGCACCACCCGCCGCCCAACAGAGCGAAGTGCGAACCAAAATCAGCATCAATTCCGATCTGGTCGTGCTCCCGGTCATCGCTAAAGATCGTCAAGGCCATCTTGTGCCTGATTTGCGGAAAGACGAGTTCCGCATCTTCGACGATAACATCGAACAACAGACAGAAGTGTTCACTGCCGAAGCCTTTCCGCTCTCGCTGGTCGTGCTCATCGACGACGATCTGAAATCGAAGGACGCCGCGCAGATGGCTCCCACTCTGCGTGCCATCACCGGGGGAATCGGTCCGAGCGACGAGGCGCTCGTCTGCCGCTTTGACCTGTCGTTCTATCCAGGCGAGAGATTCTCTAGCGACCTCAACCAGCTATGGGCTGACCTGAAGGAAGCCCAGGACCACAGTGGCCCTTCGACCGCCGGCCCGGTTCCCTACGTTTCCTCGCCGTCGAGCCATTCACTCGGAGTGGGCGAACCGCCCCTGGCGGCTCCGACTGACCTTGGATCCAGCCCAACCAAAGCCCTTGACGATGCCGTGCACTCCGCCGCTGAGTTGCTTCATGATCGTGGAGCCAGTCGCCGCAAGGTCATCCTGCTGATCTCCGATGGTCTCAACGGACCCCAATTCAACCACCATACGTATGCCGACACTCTCGAGGCTCTGCTACACGACAACATATCCGTATACAGCTTGGCTGTCGGCCACTCCTTAAAGCGAAAGTTCTCTCGCCTACTCAACTACGCAAATGACTCCGGCGGCGATATTTATTACGCCGTCCAAAGCGCAGCCATAGAAAGGCTCTATTCGCGGATAACCGAGGAAGCTCGCCACGAGTACACCCTGGCATACGTGCCTCACGGCAACAACCGCAACGCTGGCTATCACACGGTGGAAGTCCGTACCACGCGCGAAGGCGTCACCATCAAGACCCGGCAAGGCTACTACACAGGTCCTCGCGGCGTTCCTCATAAGCAGTAGTGGGTGGACTCAATACGGCATCGATCCATCCCACAGAGTTCCAACGCCCCAGGTCCAAGGTTCAACCTGGAAATCTTTCGACTGTCGCAACCCTGAACGATTGCACTCCTTGATCTTCTCCCGGCATTTCTCTGCCGGAGCTACGCCTCCGTCGCAGCCTGCTACAATCGGCTCGTGCCGGCTGGAGCCCAACCCGAGATTCATGAACTTCTGACCGGACTTACAGACGCCGGTACCCGGCTCGACCGGTTCGTGGCCGCCCATTGCCCGGAACTTTCGCGCTCGCGCGTGCAAGAACTCATCGACGGCGGTCTTGTCCTGGTCAATGGCAAACCCACGAAATCTTCCCAGAAACTTCGCGGTGGGATGCTCATCACCGTGCGTGCCCAGCCGCGGCCGGCGATCCGTGCCGAAGCCGAAACGATTCCGCTCGATGTGCTTTACGAGGACGACGATGTCATGGCCATCAACAAGGCTGCGGGGATGACTGTTCACGCCGGCGCGGGAAACGTCTCCGGGACGCTGGTCAACGCGCTTCTTGGGCGCGGGCAATTGCTTTCCCGGGCTGCCGATCAGCTGCGGCCGGGAATCGTCCACCGCCTGGACAAGGAAACGTCGGGCGTGATTCTCGTTGCCAAGAACGACGCAGCGCACGCGAAACTTGGCGAAGCCTTTCGCCAGCGAGCCATCAAGAAAACGTATATCGCGCTGGTGCAGGGCATTCTCGCGGAGCGAAGCGGCCGAATCGAGCTGGCCATTGGGCGCGACCCCATCCATCGCACGCGCATGACGACCGAAGGCAAGTCCTGGCACGGCGGGACAATCGCAAATCCGCGCGAAGCCCGCACGGATTGGAAGGCTCTGGCAAAGATCGACAGCACGACACTGGTGGAAGTCCAACTCCACACCGGGCGCACGCATCAAATTCGAGTGCACTTCTCCGCGCTGAAGCACCCGGTAGTTGGCGATACCCTTTACGGCGCCGCGCGGCAGTTGAACGTTGGCGTAGGCTCCCACCGCGTCGGAGCGGCAGGGGCGCTGCGGCTAGGCAAGACCGCCTTGGCGCCGCTTGGACGTAATTTTCTGCACGCGGCAAAGCTCGGCTTCGCGCAGCCGCGGACCGCTGCGTGGATCGAAGTTCGCGCTGCTTTGCCGGGTGAACTGCGCGATTTCTTGAGAAAACTTTGTGACGCTGCGGGGGAGCCGCAGAGCCGAATTGACGCTGCGCTGACCGGGTACCTATAATCGATGCAAATGCGACGGATCATCACTTCGATCTTTTTGGCGTTGGCGCTGTTGCTCCTTCCGCTGACTGACCAGGCGCAGCAATCTTCACCGGACAAGCCTCAAGCGCCCACACCGGCGCCGTCGTCGGCCCCCAAGCAAGAGCCTGCCCAGAAGAGCAATGAAACGATTATTTCGGTGGTCAACCTTGTCGATGTGCTCTTCACCGTGCTCAACCGTCGAAACAAGCTTGTTCCCGAGCTCGAAAAGGGTGACTTCAAGATTTGGGACGACAAGGCTCCGCAGGAGATCCGTTATTTCAGCAAGCAAACCGATCTGCCTCTGCGCATCGGCATGCTGCTGGACACATCGAACAGCATCCGTGACCGCATTAAGTTCGAGCAGGACGCTTCGACCAATTTTCTATTTAGCGTGCTGCGCCACAACAAGGATGAAGCTTTTGTGATGACCTTTGACGACGAGCCGCAAATCGTCCAGCCCTTCACCGGCGATGCGGGGGCGCTGCGGGACCAGATCACCAAGACGCGCGCGGGCGGCGGCACCGCAATTTACGATGCGATTTATGAAGCGTGCGTGAAAGAACTGAGCCATCCGCCGCGCCCGCCGGGTGATCAACCGGATGTGGTGCGCCGCGTCATGATTCTCATCAGCGACGGCGAGGACAACTTATCGACGCACACGCGCGGGGATGCCATCGAAATGGCCCAGCGCACTAGTGTAGTCATCTACGCCATCAGCACCAGCACACAATGGGTTTCCCTCTCGCAGACCGATCCGAACAAGATGGCCGACCGCAAATATCACTTGACGGACGGTGACAAGATTCTCCAGGAGCTTGCCGAGGAAACCGGTGGTCGCGCGTTTTTTCCCTACCACGTAGACGATCTGGACCAGTCATTCCAGGACATCGGCGACGAACTTCGCAATCAGTATTCCATCGCCTATCTTCCGACCAACTACGTTCTTGATGGCCGCTACCACAAGATCCGTATCGAAGTGCCTGAACACAAGGGCTACCAGGTGCGCGCGCGCCGCGGCTATTTCGCCCGCGCCAATGCGAATGTCCCCACGACACCCAATCCTGGAGGCGCGGGGATCAAGTAATTAACCTTTGATTTTTCTCTGCTGGCTTGGATTGTTTTCTACTGAGAGGCATCGCGAAGGAGCACCGCGTCGGACTCCATATGCCCGCGTTCGATGGCGACTTTCGCGCCGTCGGGAGAATACCGGAACGAATAAATCGATTCCGACGTGAAGTGCGTCAACGGGCGACTGGGCGAGCCATCCACGGGGCGGGTCCAAAGATTATCCACCGCTTTTTCCCGCACGACGTAGGCCACCGATTTTCCGTCCGGCAGGAACGCATATCCACCGAGAGCTCGCTGGTCATATTCGATATAGGATTTTTTCTTCTCCTCGATCGAATAAAGCGCCAGCATCAATTGGTGATCGGAATCGCGCACTTCGTCCTTCACGATGGTTTTCCCGTCCGGAGAGAGTGCGTAAAGACCAGTGGGGGCATAGATGACCGTTTCCGCAAGCCCCCCTTCGAGGAAAATGCGCTTCAAATACCGGTTATCACCGCGATCCACGTAGTAGACCCATTTCCCGTCGAGCGAACATTCCGGATCAGATTCGTTCAGTCCGAACGTGAGCTGCTTGAGGTTGGTCCCCGCCGCATCGATACGCCACAGATTGGTGGCCACCCCGCTCACACCACCGAATTGACGGAACACGATGTACTTCCCACCGCCGCAGGAAGCGGCCTGGTCCGGAGGATGTCGCATGTTTGAGGCCACCACGCTCTCGCTTCCGGTGGTGCTCACGATTCGAATGTCAGGCCCTTGGGGAATCACCAGACGTCCGTCGGGCATCCAATCCCATCGCCAGATGCTCAATCGAGACGACAACGGCACGCGTTCGACCGCGTCGGGCGAGGATGCCGGGGCCACGCCGAGTTCAAATTTGAGCTGCGCTTGACTGGCGGCGATCGTGCGGCCGTCGGACGCCAGGCTCGGGTGCAGATAGCGATTGGTATCCGTGGTGAGCAGGCGAAATTCTCCTTTCGGATACGAAACGATTCCGAGCTGAGTCCGTTCGAAACCGGTTTCCGCAAGAGACGCGGAAACCAGCACGCCGTTCCCGTCCGGCATCCACGAGGGATCGAAATAGCTCCGTTCCTTCGCCACGGCCACCAGCGTCTGCTCGCCGCTTGCAGTGTCGACGGCGACAAAGCCGCCGAAGTCATTTGGTGTGGGCTGCACCACGGGGATCAAAATCGTTTTTCCATCCGGCGACCATGCCAGCGTGAGGCTGTCCGTCGAAATTGGCTGGTGATTGAACAACGCGCGGTCCGGAGAGCCATCCTTGTGGACAAGATACAGATCCATCAGGGAAGAATCTTCATGTTGGTGGAGATAGGCGAAGCGCTGTCCATCTGGGGAAAATGCGATGGGGCTGTCCACATCCCTGATCAACAATCGCGGCGTTCCGCCCAGCACAGGCGCCTGATACAGAGAAGCGATGGACTGCTCCTCTTCATCGCGGCGCACGAAATAGATGTAATCACCGTCGGGTGAAAATGTCAGTCCCGTATAGCGGGTCGTAAATGGAGCGACCACCTGCGTATTGCTACCCGTGGGGATATGCCGCAGCCAGAGCGACTGCAGCCCGTTTTCTTCGCGGACATGCAACAAATATTTTCCGTCGGGAGAGAGCCTGGTCAGGAAGACATGTCCGCTGTTCGTCAGATTCTCGATCTTGACTTTTTCAAAAGGCAGGTGCCGCGTGCGCTGCACCAGCGAGTAGATGCCGAATGTGGCGGCGACAAGCAGCAGGAAAACAGTTCCCAGCACGAGGCCTGTGCCGAGCTTGTTCTTGCTGGCGGCGGCGATCAGCACGGAGCTGCTCGAAGGCGAACGCGCTGGCTCGGCAGGCTGGGCGGCCGCCGGGGACAATTGCGCCCGGATTCGACCCGAGGAAGACGAAACGGAAGCGACCTTGCCGGAATCGATCTCCCGCTGCAGGCGTGTAAGATCGGCGCGCAATTCCGCGGCGACTTGGTAGCGCACCTCGCGATCTTTTTCGAGGGCTTTGTTGAGAATGCGCGCGAGCTCGGCGGGGACGTCGGGATTCAAGGTGACCGGAGCCACCGGAGCGCTGTGCAGGATGTTGTCGAAGACCACCGCGCTGGTGGTGCCCGGGAACGCCTGCCTGCCGGTGACCAACTGATAGAGGACGCCGCCCAGAGAGAAGAGGTCGCTGCGAGGGTCGAGTTCCTCGCCACGGGCTTGTTCGGGAGACATGTAGGAGATGGTGCCGACGGCGGTGCCGGGGCTGGTGAGAAGCAGAGTCTCAGGATCGACGAGGGTCTCGCCGCCAAGGTGTCGATGGTGCTCCGGCAGGAGCTTGGCGAGGCCAAAATCGAGAATTTTGACGGCGCTACGCCCGGTGACGAAAATGTTGGCGGGTTTGATGTCGCGGTGGATGATGCCTTTTTTGTGGGCGGCGTCGAGGGCGTCGGCCAGCTGGATGCCGATGTCGATCGTGCGCGGAATCGGGAGGGAACCGAGGGGGATCAGTTTGTCGAGGGTCTGCCCTTCGAGCAGCTCCATGGCGATGAAGGACCGGCCAGCGTGTTCTTCGATGGCGTGAATGATGCAAATGCCGGGATGATTGAGCGCGGAGGCAGTGCGGGCTTCACGGAGGAAGCGTTCGAGAGCCTGAGGATCGCGGTGGGTGTCTTGCGGGAGGAATTTCAGGGCTACGCGGCGGCCGAGTTTGGTGTCTTCAGCTTCGTAGACAACGCCCATCCCGCCCTTACCAAGCTGGCGGAGGATGCGGTAGTGGGCGATGGTTTCGTTGAGCATGAGCGCGGAGCGAAATGAGGATGGTAGACGGTCGGGGGATCGCGGTCAATTCATTCGCAACGATGTGTCAGAGCAACAAAGTGTCAGAGCAACAAAGTGTCAGAGAACAAAGTGTCGGAGAACAAAGTGTCAGAGAACAAAGGGCCACCGTTGAAAGTTAAAAGTTGAAATTGGAAATCGGACGGAAGGGGGTCGGGGCAGTTATGCGGCGGGCGTGCTCTCGGCTTGATTCGATGATAAATTCGGATGGACGGCAGCTAGGGACGGACATCTATACAACATGCGATACCTGGTGCGAGCGCGGGTGAAGGATGGTTGCCAGCGGGGGTTGCTGGAAGCGATCGAGCGCGGCACGTTGGGCGAAGGTTCGGTGGCCGAGGGCGAATACCTGCGCAACATGAATGAGGCGCGAGTTTGTGCGGACCACACGGTGCGGTGGATCGAGGTCTGCTACTGCCCCACGCCGCTCCAGGAAGAGCGTCCTTACTGGGAAGAGTATTTTGACCTCGTTAAAGTGCAGGACGCGCATGACCGCCGCAAATGCCGCGACGAGAACGGCTCCGAGCCCTGGGCCTGCGGCGATTGTGACTGCACGTCGCGGCTTGAAGAAAAGCTGAAGAATACCAACAAGCCGTTTCTCCCACTCTTGCGCAATTCTCTCGCTGGCCCCACCCCATAGTGTGACAGGAACGGAAAAAAAAAGCTCGCCCGGCCAAAAAAAAGCCGCGGTCTCAAACGCCAAGACGGAGTAGCGGCCCTGGCGGCAAGGCCGGGTCGGCCTTATGGGAGACGGATCTCCCGGGGAGGCGCATGGACGAGCGAGATTCTTCCGTCTTGGGGTGGCTCTTTCGACCTTGCGAATCCTCAACCAGGTTATACAATGCTCGAGCATTTCCCCTTCGAACTAACCAGAGAGGAGATTCCCGCCTGATGTTCTGCCATTACAGATTCTCGGATAGCCAACAGCGATTCAACCGAGTTGTTCGCGCCGTCCTATTCCTCACCCTGATGCTGGAGATGATGGCCGGTGTGCCTGGCGCTCGCGCGCAAGCGCCCGAGATCACCAGTAAGCTGAGCGACTTCGACGCCTACATGGTCCAAGTTCTGAAGGATTGGAATACACCCGGGATTGGCGTAGGAATTGTGGTCAATGACAAACTGGTTTTCGCCAAGGGCTATGGCTATCGAGACTACGAGAAGAAGCTGCCCTTCACGCCAGCGACGCTGTGCCAGATCGCCTCGAACTCCAAACTGTTCACCGCTGTGGCCGCAGGCATGCTGGTCGAAGAAGGAAAGCTGACTTGGGATAAGCCGGTACGTGAGTCCGTTCCGACAATCCAGTTTTACAACGATCAGCTGAACGACAACGTCACTCTGCGCGACATGTTGTCGCACCGTACCGGAGTGACGAGGCATGATTTGATCTGGTTCAAGTCGCCGTTTACGAGGAAGGAGTTGTTCGAAAAGCTGAAGTACCTCGAGCCGCAGGAGCCGATGCGGGAAACCTTCCTGTACAACAACCTGATGTACGCTGCCGCCGGTAACATCATCGAACTGAAATCGGGGAAAACCTGGGAGCAGTTCGTGCGCCAGAAGATCTTTCTGCCCCTGGACATGAATACGACCACCTACACGATTTCCGATATGACCCAGCATCCCGACCACGGCGTGCCTTTCCGGGAAAAGCGCGACTCGTTCGAGCTATACAAGATTCCCTATTATGAAGACACCGAGGGGGTCGCTCCGGCGGGCGCCATCATTTCGAATATCGATGAACTCTCCCACTGGCTAATTGCGCTCATGAACGACGGAAAGTACAACGGCCAACAAGTCCTGCCGGCAAATGTGCTGAAAGCCACGCTGCAACCGGCCATTGGTTTGCCAAACACGCTTGGGGAATCACAGGGATTTTGGGAGCTACTCAATCCGGCCTATGGCATGGGGCGCCAGACCGCAGCCTATCGCGGGCATCTGATTACTTATCATGGCGGCGATCTCCCTGGCTTTCACTCGCAGGTTTCTTTCCTGCCCAACGACAAGATCGGCGTGATCGTTCTGGTGATCAGCGATCACAGCGCCCCGCTGTACAACATCGTCAGTTACGATGTGTACGAGCGGCTTCTCGGGATGGACCAGACGCCGTGGAGCCAGCGCCGACTTCAACAGCGGCTGGCCGGCAAGAAAGCAGGCACGGAAGCACGGTCGAAAGCCGGCGCCGACCGCATTCCGAGCACCAAACCGTCCCACGCGCTGGCCGACTACGCCGGCGACTATGAGAATCCGGCTTACGGCATCCTCAAGATTGCGCTCAAGAGTGACACCTTGCAATTCGGTTTTCACGAATTCCAGTTTTCGATGAGCCATTTCCATTACGACCGTTTCGACACGCCGGATGACGAACAGTATGGGAAGTTCTCCGTTAATTTCCGGACAAACCCGCAAGGAGATATTGATAGCGCGGTGATCTCACTCGATCAGGCCGAAGTCGTCTTTACGCGCAAGCCTGATACCTTGGACCCGGCACTGTTCGAAAGACTCGCGGGTGGGTACGTAACTCCGACCAAAGTTAAATTTGAGGTGCTCTATCAGCCCGGAGCCGGACTCTCGCTGTCATTTCCGGGCGGACCTCCTCTGAAGTTGATTCCTATAAAGGGTCTCAAGTTCAGGACCCCGCAATTCGCCGACGTCATCTATGAGTTCGCCATGGAGAACGGCAAGGTCACCGCTTTGAAGCAGCGCGACCCGTCCGGCGAATTCACCTTCCCGCGACAGTGAGGGCGAACCGAGAAATACGTGCAGCCAATGGCCGCCACAGGCCAAACCAAGCGCCACTTTGATGGCACGTTCGGAAACGCCAGCAAAGAACAAACTCCAGGGCATTTCAGTTTGAGGGGCATGCGCGGCCGGTAGGAAACGGAAAGCGCGGCGGGGGCATCCGGAGAAGGGCAAAAAAAACTGCTTGACATATGCCCATATGGGAATGTAATGTCGAGCCCATGGCAAGAGCGGCGACAACTTCGGATGCTTTCAATGCGGTGGCGGAGCCGCGGCGGCGGGCCATCCTGAACTACATTGCGTTAGAGGAGCGGCCGGTGGGGGAGATTGTCGATTCGCTGGGGCTCGGGCAGCCATCGGTTTCGAAGCACCTGCGCGTCTTGCTCCGGGTCGGCCTCGTCAATGTACGCCGCGACGGCCGGCGCATGCTTTACCGCACCAACGCCCAGGCCATCCGGCCTCTTCACGAATGGACGAGCACTTTCGAGCGCTACTGGCGGCATCAATTGAGCCGGGTGAAGGAACGTGCCGAACGGAAGAACAATCCGTCAAACGACGGCGGGCCGGAGTTCACTTCAAGGAGGAAAAATGATCTCGACAGCAGCAAGAATTGAGGATTTGACGCTGAATATCACCGAGGAGATCCACGTGCGCGCGTCGCTGGATGCCACGTTTGCCGCGCTCCTGGAGCAGCTCGGACCCAGCAACGAAACGACGGAAGATAAGCCTATGCCCATGAAGATCGAGCCGTGGCCGGGCGGCCGGTGGTATCGCGACCTGGGCGACGGCAACGGCCATTTCTGGGGAAACGTGCAAGCCATCAAGCGGCCGACGTTACTGGAAATCAGCGGGCCGTTGTTCATGTCTTATCCGGTGGTCTCCAATGTGCAGTACCGCTTGAGTGAAGTAGATGACGGAACCCTGATTCAGTTTCGGCACTCCGCGCTGGGACTGATTCAGGAGGAGCACCGCAAAGGAGTTACCAAGGGCTGGGGGCATATTCATGAAGGCGTACGGAAGAGGGCGGAAACGGCGCGTTCGCGGTGAACGCGA
>Ga0209689_1000011_pt1 | contig 79266 bp, 58 predicted proteins | sample GraSoiAngelo_149_FD_187119 | JGI IMG/M metagenome (GOLD analysis project Ga0209689, IMG submission 187119) | Grasslands soil microbial communities from the Angelo Coastal Reserve, California, USA - 14_1009_09_30cm (SPAdes) (version 2) | ecosystem: Environmental > Terrestrial > Soil > Grasslands ... | reverse complement strand
CTCGATGGCGGTCAGAACACCAATGATATGGATGGCAGCATGCAAGTCTACACGCCGAGCTTTGCCGGCGATCCAACGGGCGGCATCGTATCAAATGCTATCGGTGGCGCCCCTACAGGAGTGATGCCGACGCCCCTCGACAGCGTCGAAGAATTCAAAGTGAATACCGCCAACCAGACTGCGGATTTCAATAGTTCGGCAGGCGCCCAAATTCAGGTGGTCACCAAGCGCGGCACGAATGCTTGGCATGGTACGGCTTACGAATATTATCTGGACAACAATTTTAACGCCAACTCCTGGGATAACAACAACACGGGCACCAAGCTCCCAAGCTACCACTATAGCCGGGCAGGAGGCGCATTCGGCGGTCCCATCATTCCCAAGACGGTCCTTGGCGGCAAGACCTACTTTTTCGCCAATTTTGAGGGTTTCTGGTGGAAGAACTCCGCCACGTATGAACGCGCCGTGCCGACAGCAGCTATGCGCGCCGGTATCTTGACCTTCCCTGATGCAGCTGGGAATCCCGTTCAGTACAACCTGAACACTGGAACCAACTGCGGGTCAACTGGTACCTCCGCATGCGACCCGCGAGGCATCGGAATCAATTCTTTGGTCCAACAGATGTGGACCAAGTACATGCCTCTTCCGAATGACCCGAGTTGCGGCGCGCTGTTGGGTTCGCGTTGTGACGGCCTCAACGAGCAGGGTTTCAAAGGGAACATGTCGCTCCCCTATACTTCTTATTTCGGCGTAGCTCGCCTTGACCATGACTTTGGTGCGAAGTGGCATTTCAATGCCAGCTATCGCTACTATCGGCTGACTCGTGCCACCAACAGCCAAGTGGATATTGGAGGCTTCTTCCCCGGGGATACACTGGGCACCCCGGCGTCTCTCTCTCTGCGTCCGCAGCAGCCTTGGTACCTCGTAGGCGGATTGACGACCAACATCACTCCCAACACCACCAACGATTTCCATTTCAGCTACCTGCGCAACTACTGGTCATGGAATGATCCCGGCGGTGTGGTGCAGTCCGCGGGGCTCGGAGGCGCGCTCGAGCCTTTTGGTGAATTTTCCACCACCGCGCTCGTTCCTTACAACGTGAATACTCAGAACGTTCGCACGCGCTTCTGGGATGGCCAGGACAAGTTCTTTCGCGATGACATCACCATACTGAAGGGCAATCATCTCTTTACTTTCGGCGGCGCCTATCAGCGAAATTACAACTACCACCAGCGCTCCGACAACGGCGGCGGCATCAATTACCAACCCACGTACCAACTCGGAGATTCGGTTGGCGGAGGGCTGGTGGATTTCTCCAGTACGCTTCCTGCTGGCGTGAGTTCATCAAGGTGGGGTCGCAATTCTGCTGCGGTTCTAGGCATCGTCACCGACTCGCAAGTCGCCTACACGCGGTCGGGTCCCACGCTGACGCTGAATGCTCCGCTCACGCACGCGTTTGACCAGAGCACCATACCCTATTACAACGTCTACTGGAGCGATAGTTGGCGTATGAAGCCGTCCTTCACATTGACGTACGGCCTCGGCTGGACGCTAGAAATGCCGCCGGTAGAGAAATTCGGCAAGCAGATCGAGTTAGTGGACGATGCGGGCCAGCAGCTAGACGTGATGGCGTATCTTAATGCCCGAAAAGCGGCCGCCCTCCAAGGCAACGTTTACAATCCCGTAGTTGGTTTTGCTCTTGTGGGCAACACCGGTGGCGGGCAGAAGTACCCCTACCAGCCCTTCTATGGCTCCTTTAGCCCGCGCTTCGCAGCTGCATGGAATCCCAACATCCACGAAGGCTTCCTGGGCAAGATGTTTGGCGGGAACAAGTCGGTTATCCGTGGAGGCTATAGCAGAGTCTACGGACGTCTGAACGGCGTGGACCTGGTGCTGGTGCCGCTATTGGGTACCGGTCTGATCCAGCCGGTCCAGTGCCGGAAGGCCAATATGAACGGGACGTGCGGTGGATCTGTTGACGTTTCCAATGCTTTCCGCGTGGGGACGGACGGTCTCGTTGCCCCGCTTCCGGCTGCTGCGCCCTTTCTTCCTCAGCCGACCTTCCCAGGGGTAAATGACGTCTCGGCGGCCGCAGGCGAGGCGTTGGATGTGCATTTCCGGCCCAATGTCGTGGATTCGTTCGACCTCACCATCCAGCGGCAGTTGACCAACAAGGTTCTCTTGGAAGTGGGATATATCGGCCGGAGAATCACTCACGAATATCAGCCAATCAATATCAATGCCGTGCCCCACATGATGACCTTGGGCGGACAGAAATTCTCGGCCGCCTACGCGGCCATCGAGAAGGGGCTGGGCTGCGATATTTCCCTGAATGCCTGCGGCGCAAATATTCCATCTACATCGGCCGCTGCTATTACGTACGCCAACACCTTCGCGGCCCAGCCTTTCTTTGAAACGGCTCTCGGAGGACCGGGTTCTGCCTATTGCACTGGGTTCGCGAGTTGCACGGCAGCCGTCGTGTACAAAGAGAGCTTCGCCAAGGATAACTTGGTCACTCAGAGTGTATGGAACTTGTGGAGTGATCTGGACAAGGGAGCATTCACTTTCCCTCGCAGCATGCTGAATACACCCCTCGCGGGAGCCTTCGGTGGCAACGGACAACTCTCCAGCGGCGTCGGCGTTAATGCTAGCGTCGGTTACGGCAACTACAACGCTGGGTTCGTCTCCCTTAAGATGACGAACTGGAAAGGTCTCACGCTCCAGCAGAACTTTACCTATAGCAAGGCTTTAGGTACCGGGGCTTTCGTCCAGGCCACCAGCGAATACACGCCCAACGATGCATTCGACCTCCACAACATGTACGGGCTGCAGAACTTCGATCGAAAGTTCGTGTACAACATCTACGGCTTGTATGAACCTCCCTTCTACAAGGGTCAGCATGGTCTGGCCGGTCATGTCCTCGGAGGCTGGCAAATTTCGCCGGTTTTCGCGGTTGGGAGCGGGGCACCGACCTATTGCTACACCAATACCAACGGGCAATCTTTCGGCTCGGCCGATGGCGCCAATTTCTTCAGCAACGAACAGTGCATCTTCACGAAAGGGTACAAAGTAAATACCTCGCTGCACAACAACAACGGGAACCTTAACCTGTTTGCGGACCCCGCAGGCGTGTTTGCCACGGTTCGCAACCCAATTCTGGGTATTGACACCGGGACAGGCGGCTACGGAAATATCCGTGGACTTAGCTATTGGAACATGGATATGCGAGTGACGAAAAACGTCAAGATCATCGAGCGCGTCAACGCCGAGTTCCAGTTCGTCGTGACTAACCTTTTCAACCACCCTGTGTTCTACGATCCGACCAACGATATTACAAGCCCAGATACTTGGGGTGTAATCAGTTCGCAGGGCAATAACCCCCGGGCGATGCAGTTTGGCATCCGGCTCAGTTTCTAACTTCCAGCGGGTTTCAAACTCTCGCTGCGAAGACGGGGAAGGCCACAAGGCTTTCCCCGTCTTTATTGTGTGGCGAGCAGGGTCGACAGCTGGGAGGTGTACGTCCTCTTCAATACCAGATGGAGGTGAAGTGATAGCGAAGCGCAAGGGCCGAGCCGCGAGGGGAGGTCCGAAAGAAGGCGTGGAGCAAAGGCGGGAGCCGATGAACAAGAACTGGATACGAGGCAGGCAGTGTTCGGGCGATCTTGCCAATGTCAGCGAGATATGGGGAGCTCCGCAAGCGCGGCATCACCGCGCAGGAGGCCGCGAAAACGGCGGGTAGCTCCGATGGACCATCCCCGCTTACGAACGCCCCAGTGCTGAAAATCGCTCTGTCCAACGCTTTCTTCGCCGCGCTCTGGAGCTTCCCGAGTTCCGGGCTCATGATTAGTTCAACCCGCCGAACCGCCGGATGCGGACCGCATGTCCGGTCCCGTGACAGGGGAGGGTGGGCGACCGCTCCGCCTATGCCGATTCAGAGGCTGCGCGTTGCTATAGGCTTTCAATAAGAGAGTGCTCAGCGGCCGTTGGAGTAGTACTTCACGTCAACGGTGTCGTACATAGTGGCGGTGGCGGTGTGCGTTTTTTCGTAGGCGGTGATGTCAGGCTCGTGTTGCATGGTGGTGCCGATGTCGTCGAGGCCTTTGAGCAAAACTTCCTTGCGCGACGGAGCGATTTCGAACTTGAACATCAGGCCGTGTCTGTCCGCGATGGTCTGGTTGGACAGATTCACGGTCAGCGAATAGCTTTCCTCTTTTTCGGTGCGTCTGAAGAGCTCGTCGACTTCAGCTTCAGAGAGCGTGGCGGGCAGGATGCCGTTCTTGAAACAATTGTTGTAGAAAATGTCGGCGTAGCTGGGTGCAATAACAACGCGGAAGCCGTAGTCCTTCACGCCCCACGGCGCGTGTTCGCGGCTGGAACCGCAGCCGAAGTTGGCGCGCGCCAACAAAACCGACGCGCCTTTGTAGCGCGGAAAATTCAGAACGAATGCCGGGTTGGGCCTCTCACCGGGCAAATAGCGCCAGTCGTAAAAAAGTATCCGGCCGAATCCTTCGCGCGTCAGGGCTTTCAGGAATTGCTTGGGTACCATCTGATCGGTGTCCACGTTGACGCGATCGAGCGGCATCACCATGCCAGTGTGCGTTGAAAACGGTTGCATGTGATTCAATCTCCCAAAACTTGAAATCTCTCAATTTCGCCAAACGCGGTCCAGTACGCTGCGCCTTGGTCTCTCGTTCCATCGGAACGATTCGTGGAAATCAAGATGTAGGTAATGCCACAGCACGGCTCCGGCCTAGCACAAACGGTCAACTCATGCCCACGAATCTCGAGCAATTCTCCATCTGCAAGCTCCACGCGCATTCGCTTGCCCACGTACCCGTGATCAAACCGCACGTGTCCACCGGCATGCCAAATCCAAGCTATTCGACGTTAACAACATCGAGTTCGCGCACGTCGACGAAATGACCGGCAATCGCGGCGGCTGCCGCCATGACCGGGCTGACGAGGTGCGTGCGGCTGTCTTTGCCCTGGCGCCCTTCGAAGTTGCGATTGCTGGTGCTGGCGCTGCGCTCATGCGGCGGCAGGACATCGGCGTTCATGCCGATGCACATACTGCAGCCGGCGTCGCGCCACTCGAAACCGGCGTCGCGAAAAATTTTGTCCAGGCCTTCTTTTTCCGCTTGCGTTTTGATGCCGCGGGAACCGGGGACGATCAGCGCTTGTTTGATACTTTTTGCGACGTGTTTGCCTTCGACAAAATGCGCGGCGGCGCGGAGATCGTCGAGCCGCGAATTGGTGCACGATCCGATGAACACGCGGTCCACCGGAATGTCCACGATGGGCGTGCCTGCCTTGAGGCCCATGTATTGGAGCGCGCTTTCCGTGGCCTTCTGGTCGTTGAGGTCCTTAAAGTCATGCGGGTCTGGAACGCGCTCGGTGACGCTCGTGACCATGCCGGGATTCGTGCCCCAAGTGACTTGCGGAGCGATCTTCTCGGCGTGAAGCTCGACGGTCATATCAAACTTGGCATTTTCGTCGGAATGCAGCTGTCTCCAGCGGTCGACGGCTTCCTGAAAGGCTTTACCGCGCGGGACAAACGGACGGCCTTCCATATAGGCGAAGGTGGTTTCATCCGGAGCGATCATGCCGGCGCGCGCGCCGCCTTCGATGGTCATGTTGCAGACGGTCATGCGGCCGTCCATCGAAAGGGAACGAATGGCCTCGCCGCCGTATTCGGCGACGTGGCCGTTGCCGCCGCCAATGCCGATCTTTCCGATGATCGCGAGAATCAAGTCCTTCGCAGTGACGCCTTTGGGGCGCTTGCCGTGGACGAGAATGTGGAGCATCTTGGAGCGCGACTGAACAAGACATTGCGTTGCAAGAACGTGTTCGACTTCACTGGTGCCGATGCCAAAGGCCAGCGTGCCAAAGGCGCCGTGCGTGGAAGTGTGGCTGTCGCCGCAAACAATGGTCTGGCCAGGCTGAGTGATGCCGAGCTCGGGGCCGATGATGTGGACAATGCCCTGATTCTTGCTGTTCATGTCGAAGAGGCGGACGCCGGCCTCGCGACAGTTTCTCTCCAGGGCTTCAAACTGAAGCTTGGCATCGTTATCGAGGATAGGCAGGGTGCGGTCGGTGGTGGAGACAGAATGGTCCATCACGGCGAAAGTGAGATCAGGACGGCGGACTTTGCGGCTCTCCGCGCGGAGACCGGCAAAGGCCTGGGGCGAAGTGCCCTCGTGGATCAGGTGGCGGTCAATGTAGATGATCGAGGGCTGGCCGGGCTCTTCGCGAACCACGTGGGAGTCCCAGATTTTCTGGTACAGCGTCTTATATGAAGTGTCAGTTGTCATGGGTTTCCATTGGGATTCTAGCACTCCTGTAAACGGGTGCAAATGCAAGGCTCCGGGGAGAGGTTGAAAGTTGAAGAGAAGGGGATAGATCGGAAACACGTGAAACGTCCACAGGTCTTGACGTCCCGAGCATCGCAGCAAACACAAAAAAATAAGAAGCCAGGCCTTCCCGCAGGAAAAGAGGCCGCCAGTGAGATCGGGATAAGGTTACTGCAGGACCAGGCTGGCGTTGGTGCAACCGGAGCCGGAGGAGTCATAGTAGATCACGCCCGTGTGATCCGTACAGTACATCAGCTGACCCGACCCGCCGACTACTTGGGGCGCGGCGGTGACGATGAAAGTGACCGAAGGAACGGCGCCGTCACCTGTCCACACGAAGGAGTAGCCGGACTTTCTTCCCTGGGCAAGGACGTCATCGATCAAGCAGGCCTGTGTAGAAGAGCCAGGGCAAGGATTGGCCCCGCCGAGAGCGGTCAACTGCGCCGGGTAGCCCAAGTCGGGATAGGTGATGGAAAAGGTAACGGCGGCGGTGTTGATCACGCGGAGGGAGGCAACTGTGGAGGCCTCATTGGCGCGAAGGCGGGACCTGAGAAAATTGGGGATGGCAATTGCCGCGATGATCAGCAACACACTGACGACGATGAGCAGCTCGATTAGCGAGAAGCCATTTTGTTTTCGCATGAGTCCCCCTAAGGCTACGCCAAATCCCCCATCGGCAGAGAGGCCATGCAGGCCGGTCTGGAACCTGAACTCCTACCAAATCTGAACGGTGGGACTTAGTTCGCGACTCGCGACATACTAAAATTCTGAAGAGTAGGGCGTCAATCCTGTATTTTGCAGTTCGAAGGCCAGGCAGCGCTAACCTGTCCACTGTCCGAGAGTACAGAGTACCGATACAGGCGGCTGGCTCGAGAGAAGCTGTTTATCACGCTTTGTTTAGTCAGGTGGCACTGCCGGAGCACGTCATGCGGGCCGTATTCCTTGCAGAGAGGTGCCTCAGTTTCTACGAGTGCAGTTTTCTTCTCGGCCCCCTAACACGACATTTACGGAACGAGGGGATTTCCACTTCGCTGCCTTACTGGGACTGGCAACGCCTCTTTCTCGGAACGCAGCGCGCTCCGCCGGAGGATTCGCTGACTTCACTCGCGCCAGCCGGTGAAACGCAAGGACGGGCGATAGGACCAGGAATTACCAAGCCATTCGAGGGATTGGCAGGTGAGTTTCACGATTCGGCAAAATTCACTGCAGGACCTGGCTGGCGCCGGTGCAACCGGAGCCGCTGGGATCATAGTGGATCACGCTCGTCTGGTCCGTACAGTACATCAGCTTTCCCGACCCGCCGACTACTTGGGGTGTGGCGGTGACCAGGAAAGTGACCGAAGGAACGGCGCCGTCACCGGTCCAGACGAAGGTGTAGCCCGCCTTCCCGCCCTGGGCTAGTTGGTCGTCGATCAAGCAGGCCTGCGTGGAAGAGCCAGAACAAGGACTCGCGCCACCGAGAGCAGTCAACTGTGCCGGGAAACCTAAGTCGGGATAGGTGATGGAATAGGTGACCGCAGCGTTGTTGATCACACGGAGAGAGGCAACCGCCGAGGTTTCATTGGCGCGAAGGCGGGAGCTGAGAAAATTAGGGATGGCAATCGCCGCAATGATCAGAATTACCGCGATGACTACAAGCAGCTCAATCAGAGAGAATCCTTTGTCGTTCCGCATAAGTTCCCCACAAGCCAGCGCTTCCGTTAGAAGGCCCGCGAGAGGTTAGACCGACGGAGGTGCTTCGGGCGGAAAACGCTAACTCCTCGCGGCCCATACTACTCCAAGGTTGGGGTGTAGAGAAAGTAAAACTTTTGATGCCCCGAAGGCCGCGCCGGGCATCACGCAATTGCGGGGAGAGGCAGACACATCGATCTTGGCAGTCCTCGTGCCGGTGTGTTGCTCCTGTGGATTGTCCTCTCCTGAGGGATGAGGGACGAGCGAAATCCAGAAAAGAGCAAGGGCGCAACGAATGCGGATGGCCATTCATTGGGGAACTTTGCAATAAGGCGAAAAGCGTCCGGTTGCGCCGGCCGGGAGCGTCATTCTTTGGTCTTGTGGCGCTCGCAGAATGTTACGATTTTCGTTGGGTCGACGGCATCGTTGTCGATTTGCATTTCAACGACTTTGCCGCTCTTGTCGATCACGTAGTTGACGCGGCGAGCTGCTTTGTACTTGGGATTGTAGAGACCATACTGGCGGGTAACATCCCCTCCCCAGTCACTCAGGAGAGGGAAAGTGACGGCGATTTTTTCTGCCCAGGCGGCGTTGCTGAAGGTGCTGTCCATGCTTACACCCAAGACTTGGGTGTCTGCAGCTTCCAGCTTTTCCAGATTCTGCTGGAAGTTCTGCATCTGTTTGGTTCAACCACCGGTGAAGGCGAAAATGTAAAACGCGAGGGCCACGTTCTTCTTGCCACGGAAGTCATGCAGGGACACCTGGTTGCGATGGGTGTCCATCAGGGTAAAATCCGGCGCCATGTCCCCGACCTTGACGGCGGGATCGGGCAAAGCCTCCTTCTTCTCGGTTTGACCCCACAGCCGGTTGGCGGCCGGTGGCGCACTCAATGCGAACATCCCGCATAACAGGATGGTGATTCCTTTGCGCATGCGTTTTGTCCTCCTTCGGTTTTCTGTCGCTTGGGCCGGCGCTTGGCACAAGCCGCAGGCGTGATGATAGCAGCCATGAAGGTGCGTGCGCACGTGGTTTGATGGCGGTTATCCGGATCCTGACAAACTCGGATGCCGGGGAATAGTTGGAGGAGGACAAAAGGCATGATAGAAGTGGGCGGTGCAGCGACAAGAGGAAAAACCGTGAAACAGGAAAAAGTGAAGTGGGGAGTGCTGGGGGCGGCGTCGATCGCGACAAAGAAAGTGATTCCCGGGATGCAAAAAGGAGAGTGGAGTGAGATCGCGGCGATTGCCTCGAGGGATTTGAACAAGGCCAGGGAAGCTGCGAAGAAACTGGGAATACCGAAGGCCTACGGGTCATATGAAGAGATGTTAGCCGACACGGAGATTGAAGCGGTCTACAACCCCCTTCCGAATCACTTACACGTGCCATGGTCAAGGAAAGCGGCGGAGGCGGGGAAACACGTGCTGTGCGAGAAGCCGCTGAGCCTGACGGTAGCGGAGGCCAGAACGCTGCTGGAAGTGCGGGAGCGCTGCGGTGTGAAGATCGGCGAGGCCTTCATGGTAAAGACGCACCCGCAATGGTTGAGGACGCAAGAGCTGATTCACAAGGGGGTGATCGGAGAGTTGCGAGCAACCGTGGGAGCGTTCAGTTATTTCAACCGGGATCCTGCCAACGTGCGGAACAAAGCGGAGTGGGGCGGAGGCGGACTGATGGATATCGGGTGTTATCCGATTACCATGTCGCGATTTATTTTTGGCGAGGAGCCAACAGCCGTGGCGGGACTAATCGAAAGAGATCCAGAGTTCAAGACGGACCGATTGTCGTCGGCGATTCTGGAGTTTCCGTCGGGGCAATCGGTGTTCACCTGCAGCACGCAGGCGGTGCCGTACCAACGAATGCAATTCTTGGGGACAAAAGGACGAGTCGAGATTGAAATTCCGTTTAATGCACCGAACGATAGGCCTACGCGGATTTTTATTGATGACGGACGCGACGTCTTTGGCGGGGGAATTCGAACGGAGACGATTCCGGTTTGCGATCAGTATACGGTGCAGGGGGACGCGTTTTCGCGAGCGATTCGGGAGGGGAGCGAGGCACCGGTGCCGCTGGAGGATGCGATTGCGAATATGGCGGTGATTGAAGCGATATTTCTGGCGGCAGAGTCGGGGAGGTGGGAAAAGCCGTAAAGACTTCTAGACCGATGACCGGAGAGAAGCGAGAAGAAGCACGAAAGGCATAGCGGCTAAAGCAAAGACACGCAGAAAGAGAAAGACGGATATGGCCATACGAACTGTTTTGCAGTTGGGGGACCCTGGATTGCGCGAGGTGGCGAAGCGCGTGGAGAATCCGGCGGCGCCGGAGATTGTGGCGCTAGTGGAGGACCTGGCGGACACCCTGGCATATTGGCGGCAGACGACGGGGTACGGCCGGGGCATTGCTGCGCCGCAGATTGGCGCGAATGTGCGAGTTATTTTCCTACGTCTACCGTGTGAGGATCCCTGGCCACTCGTAAATCCGGTGATTACCGAACGAAGCAAAGAAAAAATAGTGGTATGGGATGCCTGCCTAAGTTTCTTGTCGATTTTCATGCAAGTAGAGCGCCACCGCGAGATCACCGTGCAGTATCAGGATTTGAGCGGTGAGCAGCTCGAACTTCACGTGGGCGAGGAACGGAACCTCTCCGAGTTGTTGCAGCATGAGGTCGACCACTTGAATGGGGTTCTGGCCGTGGATCGCATTACGGACATCCGCACGATGTGCACCCGCGAAGAGTTTGAGAAGCGCTACAGGGCTGGCACTCCGTACGCAGTTGAGGTGTTGAAGTAAAGGAAAAACTAGTAAAGCTGCTGTCCTGTAAAGCGATCATAGGTGGGGAAAAATGGGCCTGGTTTCTTACGCGACATTCGCAAGCCCTGTTGGGCCCTTGCTGCTGGCTGCTGATCGGCTGGGCCTGAGACGAGTGTATTTTGAAAACAGCAAACGAACCGGGCCCCCGCCACCACACTGGAAGCAGGACCGAGGGCCGCTACACGAGGTGATCCGACAATTGGAGGCGTATTTCGATGGAGCGTTGAAGGATTTCAACTTGCCTTTGTCGCTGGAGGGCACGGAGTTCCAACTCCGCGTGTGGCGCTGCCTCCGCAACATTCCCTATGGAGAAACGATCTCCTATGGCCAATTGGCTCAGCGCATTGGCAAACCCAAAGCGCTACGCGCCGTCGGGTTGGCGAACGGTTCGAATCCTATTCCCATCATCATTCCGTGCCATCGTGTCATTGGCAGCGACGGAAGCCTGACGGGCTTCGGTGGTGGACTGCCAATCAAGAAAAAACTGCTCGCTCTCGAAGGCAAGCAGATGAGCTTGCTATAGCTTATTGCCGGATACCGCGACAGGTCATCGAGCGTTCGAACGAGACCCGCCGCGAGAACCCAGGCGATAGAGGAAAGGCCCGAGGGCATTGGCGCCGATGAGAACTTCAGCCGTCTTGATGGCGTAGGCGGACCGGCTCTTCACCGAAATGATTGGAAAGATCGAGAGAAAAACGAAAAGCAGAGTTGAGAAGTGCCCCGCTCACAGAGCGGGGCTCCCTCGGTCCATCCAGAACGGCAAGATGGTTGGACTTAGAATCACTTGCCGCCGAGTCCGAAGTCGCTGCCAACACCGGTGCAGAAGTCCCATCCCAAACGGGCAAAGTTACCGATGTTCAGGCCACAGTTGCCGAAGATGATGTCGCGAAAATCGCCCCGCTCCGAGGACATGTGCCCGTAGATGAAGGCATTTTCGGCCTGGCTGGAAGCGGCGAATCTACCTGCCGAATTAATGATGCCCGCCAGCGAAGGTGCGGAAACGCTGGTGCCGCCTAGGACGAACCATTTATGGCGTTTGCCTTCCAACAGGTTAGTGTCCAGAACCCAGACGCCGGTGTTGGGATTCGCGTCAAACGAGAAGTCCGGAGTGCCGCGGAAATCGCCGACAATCTCCGCGATGCGGTCCTGGAAATGTGGACGGGCTTCAACTTGGCTTGGTCCGCCACCGGCGTCCTGCCAGGTATTCTCCAGCAGAAACGTGCCCGAGTTCGGATCGCGCGAGATGGTCGTTCCGCCTGCCGAGACAACGTTTGGCGAAGCGCTGGGCCACACAGCGCCCGGGCTGTCTCCGGAAGACGCAACGTAGACAACGCCGGGAGTGGTGAAGGAAGCGTCGAAGAGAGTTTCCTGGGTGAATTCCCCGCCACCCCAACTCATGGAGACTTCGCCGCCACCGTTTGTGGCGACAAGATTCGACGCTACGGCCACCGCTTGGAACAGATCGCTGAAACTATTGGTGTTCGCTTCAACGAGAAAAATTCTGGCATTCGGGGCCAGGGCATGAGACCACTCGATGTCCAGCGACGATTCGAGTTCCCATCCTCCACTGGGATCCAAACCGGGCTGCGTGCCGGAGGCGTACACAACTTGGAAAACCGCAGGTGGTAGCCCGAATTGAGCGGAAAACGCTGCTAGGTCGGGCGCCGCATTTGGTGTGTCAAATGCATCGACCACCGCGATCGCGCCTGAACCACCGGTCGGGTTGGCTGTTGTTTCGTTCGGATTGCAGCCTGCCTTCGGATGAGGAGCCAGGTGATAGATGCAGGCGATGGACGCCGGGGTCTCAAAGAAGAGCCCGGAGAACGGCGGAAGTTCGTTGGGTTGTGGCGCACCTGTGAAAACACCGCCTGCCGGCATCATGATGCGAAGGTGCGTATGGGCCATGACACCGCTGTCTCCGACGCGCTCCACGCTGGATTCCGGAATCACCACGTGCCCTTTCCTGGATTGATTCTGCGCCGCGCTGATCTGCGCGGAGCCGAGCATTGAAATGGTGGCAACAAGGGAGATTGACCACGCCGCACGTCTCATCCGACCTCCTATTTGGCTTGTTCGTTTTAAGATAGGAATCGGTCGCACCACATATCTCCTCAGAAACTTGTTGATAAGTTCTTTCGAATCAACAAGCTGGTCCGAGCAAGTTTCTGGCACCAGTGACCCGCGTCGCAGGCGTGGCTCAGCCGCCGTTGACGTTCCTGTGGAGACAACCGCGGTGATGCAAGAGCTGGGTCGGACTGGATCGCGCCCGGAAGTCTAAACCCAGGGTCGTCACGGAGGCAACATCTTTTGGTTAATTTCGCTTAACAGGTAACCCCGGATTCTTGGCCGGTTCAGATTGTGGACATTTCTTGGCCCTCATATCACGGGTGAAAGATGCCGCCGGCAAATCCACCGAGCCTCTAAGGCCTAGGAACGAAAGGTGGTGCGTTCACGAGTCCCGGAAAAATCGAGTGTGATTTTGGGTTGTAGCGATCGTGCTGATTGTGAAGGGGCGGCGGAGGTGAAAGCAATAATTGCTTTGGGATTAGCAACCTGATTTCAGGCGTTAGAGATCGCGGAAGTCAGAGAAAAGGCAAGCAGCCGCCCGTACGGGCGCATGAAACGCCAGAAGAAGCAGGGAAGCGAAAGTGTAAACGACGAGCCGCAATCTCATACTGGTAGAAACACGGCTGAGGGCGGAATGTTGCGCCATTCTTCTACGATTTAGAAGCCGGCCCGGCTTACCGAAGGGTAAGGTCGCCAGCGCCTACATGGGCGTGGAGTTTGTATTTGCCGCTGCCATCCTTGTGGAAGGAGCGGAACAGACCGCCATGGGATTCCCTGAACGGCGCGGCCTCGAGTCCCCCGGTGCTGACCGAAGCCTCCACATGGGAATAGTCGGCGGGATCGCCGACACCTACGATCAACTCGCCAGCGTGAAGTTGAATGTCTTTATCTCCCTGGATGTCGCTGACCTCGAGCTGTCCCGCAGGCATCCGAACAAAAAGGCCGGTAGCCCGCGGGACTTCAATGGTGATTTGAATGTCGTTCTTGGGGCCGCCTGAAACGTTCAGCTCGGCAGAGTTGTCGATGCGCTCAAAGCGAACTTTGACTTCCCTGGCCTTTTCGGGGTCCTTGGCGCCCACTCTGACGGAGACCTTGTTGTCATCGCGGCCGACGATGCGGAAGTCCCCGGAGCGCAAACGGAGGCTGAGCTGGCTGCCGGAAGGGAAGTCGACCAAGAAAGGGTGATCAAGAAGGTTGGTGACTTCGATCCTTTTAGATTGGCCCAGGGCTAGAGGGGCGCACAAAACGGCGAGGCCGAGTAGATGGATGGCTTTATGCATGGGCACACTCCTGGTGCTGCTTAATATAGGAACGAAGACCAGGTGCGAAATGTTTCCTGAATTCTCGGAAATGACCTGGATTCAGCCGAAAAAGAGGCCGTCTGCTTCGGCACCCTACATACGGCAGGCGCGACTCCGCCGCTAGAGTTCCGATCCCCCGGCGATGGACGGAACGAGGAGGAGGCGGTCGCCTTCTTTGAGCAAGCAGGATTCGCCGCCGAGGAAGCGGATGTCTTCTTCATTGAGGTAGACATTGAGGAATTGGCGAATCTGCCCCTGATCGTCGCGGACATGGCGCCCGAGGTCGGGAAAGCGGGAGGTTAGCTCGTCGAGGGCTTCGGCGATCGTGGCCGCGCTACAGTCTAGTTTCGGTGCGCCGTCGGTGAAGCGACGGAAGGCGGTGGGGATTTCTATGGTCACGGGCATCCGGGAATCTCCTTGGCATGGAATCTGGTCTCAGTTCTCAGCAAACAAAAAAACTGAAGAACAAAACTGCGTGATGTTCTTTCGCCACTTACGCTTTGGCACTGGCCGCGGCTGTGCCGAGCCGCGCATCGAGGTAAGCCTCGAAAGCCTCAAGGTGCGGGGCGATCGCTTCGGTGGCCGGGAATTCCGAGACGATGGCGTCGGTGGTCTTCAAGCCGTTGCCAGTGATCGAGACGACGGTGGTTTCATGCGGCTGGATGCGCCCCTGGGCGATCAGTTTTTGCGTGACGCCGGTGGTCACGCCGCCGGCGGTTTCGGTGAAGATGCCTTCGGTTTCGGCGAGGAGCTTGATGGCGACTACGATCTCGGGATCGGAGACGTCTTCGGCCCAGCCGCCGGAGTCCCGGATCTGGTTCACCGCAAAAGGGCCGTCGGCAGGATTACCGATGGCCAGCGAGCGCGCGATGGTACTGGGTTTCTGCGGCTCGAAGCGAGCAAGGTTGCGCTTCACCGCATCGGAGATGGGCGAGCAGCCGGTTGCTTGCGCGCCGAAGAATTTCACAGATTTCGGCTCGACCCAGCCTAGGGTGACCAGTTCGCGGAATGCTTTGGCAATCTTGGTGATGAGCGAGCCGCCCGCCATGGGAACGACGATATTGTCGGGGAGTGCCCAGCCGAGCTGCTCGGCGATTTCGTAGCCGTGCGTTTTCGACCCTTCGGAGTAATACGGTCGCAGGTTGACGTTGACGAGGCCCCACTGGAAGCGGTCCGCGACTTGCGCGCAGAGGCGGTTCACACGATCGTAGTTGCCGTTGATGCGCACGATGCGCGCGCCGTAAACCGCGGTATTGAGCACTTTTGCAGGCTCAAGATCGGCGGGTATGAACACGCAGGCGTCGAAGCCTTGTTGCGCGGCTTGCGCGGCGACGGCGTTGGCAAGATTGCCGGTGGAGGAGCAACCCACGGTGGTGAAATTAAAGCGGCGCGCGGCGGCGAGCGCCGTGGCGACGACGCGGTCCTTGAAGGAGAGCGAAGGGAAGCACACGGCGTCGTTCTTGAAATAGAGATTCTGCAAGCCCCACTTGCAGGCCAGCTTATGTGAGGCCACCAGCGGCGTGCCGCCCACGGCGTTTGGAACACCGAAATCTTCCGGGAGAGGAAGCAACTCCGAATAGCGCCACATGTTGAAGGCGCGGCCGACGAGTTTCTCGCGGCTGACAATTTTCTTGAGGGAAGCGTAATCGTAGGCGACTTCGAGCGGTGAGAAGCAGTCTTCACAGAACGAGCGGGGGACGTTACCCCAGGTCTTGCCGCATTCGCGACATCGGAGTTCGTAAAGCGCATTGGAGCACATATAGCGAATTCCTCGGTGTTTTCGGTTTTCAGTGTTCCGAGAAGGTCGCCAGCGGCGGCCAGCACGGAACAGCCAAATCACCAGCTCACGGCGATTGATCAGTTGAGATTTAGGGCAGCAGGGAGGCGAGAAACGAAAAACCCTCCGTGCCAAAGTGCTCGGAGGGTCTCAGAAAATCTTCTGGGAAACTCGAAAAGCTCTTTAGCAGTTTTTTACGTGGAGCAAGTTGCCCTAAATCGCCACGTGTCGCCGCAACCGCAGCTGTGTTATTTATGCCTGAGTCGGTAGCAGATGTCAAGGGCGGCACTTGCGACCAAAACGGAGTCTGAGCCTTGATCCTTACCGATAGGGGCGCAGCATTCCCTCCGTTCGCTCCGGACAGACTGCGCCCCCCAATCCACCCGTAGTGTTTTCCGGGACTTGCTTTAGTTTGGCGCTGAGTTTTTGGCCAGCATTTCGGATATGGTCTGGCTCTGTGGTCCAGCGAAACGCATTGCCAGGTTTTGGGCCAGAAGCGGATCGATTCTTGCGCCCGCGATGGCGTTCAGGGCGTGCTGGCGGTGTTCCTCCGCTGGGCCAGAGAGAGTGATCAACGCAGCGGCAAATTCCATCTGTGGGTCGGAGCCACGCAGGCCGATCGCCTTTTTCACCAGGGCGTACCCGTCGACTCCCGCCGCGGGATTCTGCTCGTCTTTTGCAACCTTCATCCAGCTTTGCCCGATCCACTGTTTGTAGGCTTCTGCGAGATAGCCAACATCGAACCAGGCGAGGGCATCCGGACGACCGGAGGATTCAGCGGAGGTCGCGCGAGCGTGGAGCCTGGCGAGCAGTTCTTTCGCCGCCCGTGAGTCTTTGCGTGCATAGAGTGTGGCACGGCGAAGCGTCTCCATTCGAACGAGGACGGGCGTGTCTGGGGCAAGAATTTCCAGCGTGTCTCGGACGAGGTTCTTGGTGTCGTACGTTTCACCACCACTGAGGTTCCAATCGTGACTGATCCACGGCAAAGACTTTGCCGCTCCAATTTCGACGCTATGGCAGATGAGCGGCGGGCCTGCCTTGGTAAGGGTTGCCAAGCTCAGCAAGGTTGCCAGGAGTACGACGACGAATCTCGATGAACGAATCATTGGGGTTCTCATGATCTTGTGAATCTCCTTCCGAGTTTATTAACCTACGGAAGACAAGACGCTCAAAAGGAGGGCCCTGTTAACAAATCATGCGGGAAGGCGGACAGCAAGAGGTGTTGAAGTGCCTCGGCGAAGTCTCGCCAACCAGGACAGAGCGCCCCCCCAGGGACACAACTTAGTTGACCTTGGGCGGACGCTGTGACCAGTTATGCTCGTAGGTGCGCCACAAGTAGATGTCGCCAAAGCCGAGGGAGTTCCACCAGGCGTCGAGCATGGAACGGTCGAGACCGAGGATGCCTTGGCGAGTGACGACCGCAGGGGGCGGAGCAAGCGCGGCGAGGCGATCATAGACGCCGGGGCGATCGGGGTCGCTGACGCGGGACAGCAAATGCCAGAGGGTGAGAACGTCGCCCTTGCGGGCGTCCGCGAGGATGACGCCGAGTAGGGCGGTGCGTTCCGCGGCCGTAGTGGACGAAAAATCAAATTTTGACAAGGCGTCACGAAACGAAGCGCTGGCGTCCTCAAGGTAAGGGGTGCCCGGGCCGATCCCAGGACGCGTTTGACAGATAGCGCCGGCGGGAATGAAGGATTCGTGGCCCTTAAGTTTAAAGCCCACCCAACCCATGGTAGTACGCAACAGGCCAGCACCGGAATCGTCCACTTGCAGGGTGTAGACGCAGCCGAGATCCACGGCGACGGCGGAAGGAGTATCGACGACAAACTCACCGGGCGGCGCCCAGATGGTGGCATGAATTGTACCGCGCTCGAGAGAGAGCCGCTTCCGGCCGGGGCCGTTGGTAACCAGGCGAAGCCGCGAACTGGGGTCGACTTCGACGCGGCCCGTTTCATCGAGCGTGATGGTGGCCCGCGAGAAGTTATCGGTCACCAGGGTTTGGCCGATTCCTAGTTTTCCCGGTCCCGACTTATCGCCGATAGCATGCCATCCGACCCGAGGTGTGCCTTCCAGACGAGCGACGTCCCACGACGGCCCGGCATTTCCCGAGGGTCTTGAGCGCAGAACAAGAAATACCGCAGCTGCAAGCAAGACGATCACCGCGACGGCGCCGAGTTGAGGCAACCACCGCAGGCTGAAAAAGGCCCGGCGCTGTTCTACCGGGCGAATCTCTCTAAGCCGATCGAACGCAGGCGCAGGTTGATTGTGGCGATACCGCCCCAACGCAGCCTCTAACTTTTGGATTTCCGGGTCAGGCTCCCCTGAGCCGTCCCACAAATAATCGTCTTTCATAAACTCTTCCTTAAGCTCATCAAGCTCATCACGCGCTTGTCTCTCCCAACTTCTCGCGCAGCAACTGCATCCCCCGACAAAGATTGACGCGAACCGAACCGTGAGTCAGCCCCGTGCGCGCCGCGATTTCTGGGCCGGTCATGCCCTCCACCAGCCGAAGCATGAGCGGTTCACGATAAGATTCCGGAAGAGCCCGGATCACGGCCAGAATCGCCTTCGCCTCCTGCTCGGCGGCGTGGTCGCTCGCCCCGGTTTTCGCGTGGTTCTCGGTGACCGGTTCGGTTAACTTGCTGACTGGGATAGCTTTCCTGAAATAGTCATTGGCGAGGTTTCTGGTAATGGTCCCCAGCCAGGCTCCAAAACGAGAGCTGTCGCGCAAAGCATGGAGTTGGCGCAACGCCGAGAGGAACACCTCTTGGACGAGGTCATCAACTTCAGGTGGCGGTACCCGAGCGAGAAGAATGCCGTGGACCATCCGGGCATACCGGGCGTACAGGCGGCCGAACGCGACACGATCGCCGTCGCGGGCCGCAGAGACGAGCGAGTCATGCTCACGCGATTCGGTGACAGGCCAGACAGTCACGGACGTGAAGTTCCATGTGTGCGGTTCAAATGTCAACCCGGTATCTCACGTTAAGCCATTGAGCGCCCATGTCCCTTACCGGAGTAAGACGCGAGGGAAGATGGAAGTGTTAACAGCGGCCCTCGCAGCTCGAGTAGTTTCTGGAGCTTACTCGCTGAACTGCCAGTGTTTAAGCCCACGGTCATCACAGATTTTACCGTCTTGACAACAAATTTAGGGTTTCCTACGTCCAATAGAGTGGAGAACAAAATTTGCAAGGCACCCCCGGCCATGGGGACAGTTATTGCTTCGCCATGCCGTTTGCCCGACAGCAACACCACCAGAGTAGCGGTGTTATACTCTTGAAGTTGGGCCTCGACAGGATCGGGGCAAGCCGAAGTGCGGTCAACTGAGGCCAACAAGGCTGCGGGGGCTTGAAAAGGGGAGTAACATGGAAGAGCAGGTGAGAGAGCTTTTTAACTGGACGCGTCGCCGCAAGATACTCGCAGCGGTATTTGTCGCGTTCACGCTGACGGTCGGGATTTTGATCGGGTCCGTCGTTTCCGGCCGCGTGTCGGCGATGAAGAGTCTTGGATTTTCAGGCACAACCGCGACGGCGCTGACGGTGCCAGACCCGGTGCCGTCGTCTAGCTCTTTTGCGGGGATCGTCAATCGCGTGGAGCCCGCGGTCGTGAACATCGCCACGACCCAAGTGCTCGAGCGCAAGCAGAGCAAAAAGCGCCGCTCGCAGCCGTACGATCAGGAAGATCCGATGCAGGATTTCTTCGACCGGTTCTTTGATGGACGGCAGGACGGACCGCCACAGGCCGAGCGCAGCTTGGGTTCGGGGGTAATCGTCGACAAGCGCGGGTACATCCTGACGAACAATCACGTGGTCGAACAAGCGACGAAAATCCAGGTGCAATTGAACGGCGATACGACCAGGTACACCGCCAAGGTCATCGGCGTGGACGAGGATACCGACCTGGCGGTGATCAAGATCGATGCGAGCAAAGAACTGCCCATCGCGAAGCTCGGAAATTCGGATGGCGTGCAGGTTGGCGACTGGGTGCTGGCGATCGGCAGTCCCTTCGGACTGCAAGCCACAGTCACTGCGGGAATCATCAGCGCAAAAGACCGCGGCGGGATCGGGCATCAGTTCCAGAGGTTTCTGCAGACCGACGCGGCGATCAACCCGGGGAATTCTGGCGGGCCACTGGTAGACCTGGCCGGCGAGGTGATCGGGATAAATACGGCGATCATCACGGGCAGCCGCGGCTATGAAGGCGTGGGCTTCGCCCTGCCCTCGACCACGGCGATCAACGTTTACGACCAGATTATCAAGCAAGGCCGCGTGACGCGTGGGTCGATCGGCGTCAGCTTCCAGGAAGAACTGAGCACCAACACCATCACGCTGAAATCGCTGGGCGCGCCCTATGGCGTAGTGATTGAAGGGGTCGAGCCGGGAAGTCCGGCGGAGAAAGCCGGTTTGAAGGGCGGTGACGTGATCACCAGCGTGAACGGTCAGGTGGTCAAGACAGGGAATGATCTGGTGAACCCGATTGCGCAAGCGCCGATCGGTAGCAAGGTGAAACTGACTTATATTCGCGACCGCGCGCAGAAAGAAACAACCGCGGAGGTTGGAGACCGCACGCGAGTGTTCCCGAATTCGGCGGGGCGCCTGGGCGAGCAGCCTGGCGAAACCGCGCCTCCGGAATTCGGCCTGCATGTGGAAGAATTGACGCCGGACCGCGGGCATCGCGTCGGAATGGAAGGGCAGAAGGGCGTGCTCGTAACCGAAGTCGATCCGGCTTCGTTTGCCGATGATTTGGGATTCGGTCGCGGAGACGTGATCTCTCTGATCAACGGTGAAACCGTGAATTCTGTCTCCGATTACCGTAAGGCCGTGTCAAAACTGAAGCATGGCGAGGACGTTGTATTTAAGGTTCTTCGCCGGCAGGACGACCGGATCCTGACACTCTATTTGTCGGGCAAAGTTCCGGCCGACAGCCAGCAATAGTAACGTAGCGACAGCCAATACAGACACGCCTATGCGAGTGCGAAGAGTGACCCACCTAGCCCTGACGCTGCTCGTGGCAGCAGGGTTGGGTGTGTGTGTCGCTTCGGCGCAAAAGAAATCTACTCCTTCCAAGTCGCCCAGCACTGCACACCGGTCGAAGTCGTCAAAAAACTCAAAGCGGCGGGAGCGGGGGCAAAAAACCCCCACTCCTGACCGAATTTCCGAAATCCAGCAGGCGCTCGCTAAGAACGGTTCGTTCACCGGAAAACCGAACGGGAAGTGGGACGCGTCAACGATCGAAGCGACGAGAAAATTCCAGGAAGCGCATGGGCTGAATCCTACCGGGAAGCTGGATGCGAAAACACTACAGCAATTGGGCCTGGGCTCTCAAACCGCGGGTGTTGCCCCACCCATGCCTCCGACGAGCTCTTCTTCTCGGCAGAAAACGCCATCCTCTCAGACGGCCCGCCGCCAGCAGTAGTCCGCCATTGCATTCTGTCGACAACTGATTTAGAAGACGGACGTTGCTCGGCGTGTATGGGTGGACCGAAGAGGTGAGCGTGCCATGAAAACAATGAGGGTCTTCCTAGCGGCTGTTCTCGCAGCCTTGTGTGTGGAAGGAATTTGTGCGCAGGAGAAACCGAGCGCCACACCTGTCAAGGCCGTGCGGCTCGGCAGGCTCTGGGACGCCAAGGGGAAGCTTTGGACGAATGCCACGGTGATCGTGGAGCGTGACCGGATTCGCGGTGTGACGACGGATGCCTCGACGATCCCTGTGGGCGCGGAGGTGATCGATCTGTCGAAATACGCGGGCTTGCCCGGGCTGATCGATGTGCATACGCACATGACCATGTACACCGACGAGACTCCCGGCGAGCCGATGCTGAAGCAGTTGACCAGCAACGCGCCTGCAGTAGAGGTGTTTGTCGCGCGCAAAGGAGCGATGCGCACGCTGGGAGCAGGCGTGACCACGGTGCGCGATCTCGGCGCGGATCAATACATGGACATTGCCATGCGCGATTTGATCAACCGCGGAGAAATGATCGGTCCGCGCATGTTTGTGTGCGGGTACGGGCTGTACGTCACCAACACGCCGTACAAATCGGGGATAAATCCGCCTGCGGGCGGGATCGCCGATGGCGTGCCGGAAGTGTTGAAGGCGGTACGGCAGCAGATCGCTGCGGGTGCCGACGTGGTCAAAATGTACGGATCGACCGGAACGGACGATGACGTGACGGGATTCGAGACGTATACCTACGAAGAGATGAAGGCGGCGGTGGAAATGGCCCACCAATTTGGAAAAAAGATCGCCATCCACTCGTACGGGCCGGACGGGGCGCGGGACGCAGTACGCGCCGGGACGGATTCGTTAGAACATGCAACGGACATGGACGATGCCACGATTCAGGAAATGGTAAAGCGTGGAACGTTCTATGTGCCAACGATCGACCACAACCGCTATTACATCGAAAACGGCGACAAGATCGGGTACGCGGCGGGATACCAGGAGAAGCTGCAAGCGTTCATTCCCAGGAATCTGGAAACGGCGCAAAAGGCGTTCAAAGCCGGCGTGAAGTTTGCGATGGGTTCGGATGCCATCTACACGATGTTTGGGCAGAACACTCGCGAGCTGGGCTGGTTCGTGAAAGCAGGAATGACGCCGGAGCAGGCCTTGCGCACTGCGACGACTAATGCGGCGGAGCTGTTGGGGAAAGAAAAAGAGCTGGGAGCAGTCGCTCCGGGATATTTCGCGGATCTGGTCGCCGTCCAAGGGGACCCTCTGGCTGATATCGATGTGGTTTTGAAGAACGTGAAGTGGGTGATGAAGGGCGGGTCGGTGGTGATGGACCGCACAAAGAACTGAGAGAATTTGCTCCGCGACGCTCGCTGAAAACAAACCATTCCCTTGAGCTAGTGGCGAGCGCAGGCCCAGCACTCCGGGCGTGTGAGCGAGCCTTAGACAGTTTAAATAGTGGTGCAATTCGGGACTCATCGAGACGTTCCCTATTTTCATGCCGTCAGGCCGGGTATTCACTAGAGTGGTCGTGGTTTGCGAAGAGGTCCCTGGTGTGTCGTGGGTAGAAATAGAAGGATGAGCCAGCATCAAGTTGAAGAACCCCTCCAGGATGAGCCGAGAAATGGGTAGATATTTGCGGGAATACAGCTCAAGGGAACTGCGTTTGACCGTATTGAGAGGCGACTGTAGAATTTAGACTCCACCTGGCTGTGTTTCGCGTTCCAACCCGCATTGGACCAGACGAAGAGCAAAGTGGCAAGCTTCAAGGATCGAGGAGGAAGTATGGCTACCGCAGTCGCGCCCCGGCTGTTTAAGAATTTCATTAACGGCGAATGGGTGGAATCGCGCGGCGGAAGAGCGTATGAGAACCGCAACCCGGCGAACACCGGTGAATTGATCGGCATGTTCGTGTCTTCTACGCACGAGGACGTGGACGTCGCCGTGGCCGCGGCGACAGAGGCGTACAAGACGTGGCGGCTGGTGCCGGCGCCGAAGCGTGCAGAGATCTTGTTCCGTGCCGCTGAACTGCTGCTTCAGCGCAAGGAGGAATTCTCAAAAGACATGACGCGCGAGATGGGCAAGGTCCTGGCAGAGACCCGCGGCGACGTGCAGGAAGCCATCGACATGACCTATTACATGGCCGGCGAGGGGCGCCGGCTGTTCGGTCAGACGACGCCTTCGGAATTGCCGAACAAGTTCGCCATGAGCGTGCGCCAGTCCATCGGCGTGTGCGGAATGATCACCCCCTGGAATTTTCCCATGGCCATTCCTTCCTGGAAAATGATGCCGGCGCTGATCAGCGGAAATACGGTGGTGCTAAAACCTGCGGAGGATACGCCGCTCTCTGCATATCACCTGGTGCAGGTTCTGACGGAAGCTGGCGTGCCGCGGGGCGTAGTGAATCTAGTGAGCGGTGATGGGCCTGGGGCGGGAGCGCCGTTGTCACAGCACAAGGATGTGCCGGTGATCAGCTTTACGGGATCTACGGCAGTGGGACGAATCATCGCCGAGGCTTGCGCGCCCCAGTTCAAGCACTACAGTTTGGAGATGGGCGGCAAAAACGTCATCATGGTGATGGATGACGCCAATCTCGATTTGGCGGTAGACGGCGCGGTCTGGGGTGGTTTTGGCACCACGGGGCAACGCTGCACAGCGGCGAGCCGCCTAGCTGTGCACAAAAGCGTGTACAAGGAGTTTGTGGAGCGCTTTGTCGCGCGCGTCAAGTCGCTGAAGATTGGTAACGGGCTGGATGTGGATACGGATATGGGGCCTTGCATCAACGAGCAACAATTGCAAACGGTAATGAGCTACGTGGAGATCGGGAAGAATGAAGGAGCGAGATTACTGACCGGGGGAGATCGCCTGGACGGTGGCCTGCACGCCCAGGGCTGGTTCCACGCGCCGACTGTGTTTGGCGATTGCTCGCCGAAAATGCGCGTGGCGCAGGAGGAGATCTTTGGCCCGGTGGTGTCGGTAATCCCCATCGACACCTTGGAGGAGGCTATCGACGTAGCGAATGGTGTGCCGTATGGTTTGTCCGCCTCCATCTATACGCGCAACGTGAACCGCGCCTTCCAGGCCACTCGCGATCTCTACACCGGAATTGTCTACGTGAACGCGCCGACCATTGGCGCGGAGACCCACCTGCCCTTTGGAGGTACGAAGCAGACCGGCAACGGCCACCGCGAAGCCGCCATCGCCGCGATCGATTTTTTCACCGAGTGGAAGACCGTGTATATCGACTATTCCGACAAGCTCCAGCGCGCCCAAATCGACAACAACTAGTTCGGTCCGCTGGCACGGAATTGGTGACGCTAGGTTGGCGGGCACGACAACCGCGACTACGCCGCCGCCGAGGGAGACATACGTTGACCGCGCTTGACACGCTTTCTACAATATAGGTAGCGCTCGTTAGCACCAGGTGTAGAGTGCTGATATGAGGAATTCGGCGCTCCAAGAACGGCGTAATCGCCAGATACTGGCGGACATTGTGCGCGCGTACATCGAGACGGGCGAACCGGTGTCCTCGCGCGCGATTTCGAAAGGCTTTGAAGAGGCACTGAGCACTGCAACAATTCGCAATGTTATGGCCGACCTGGAGGATGGCGGGTTTCTGTATCAGCCGCATACTTCAGCGGGGCGCGTGCCAACTGCCGCGGCGTATCGGTTTTTTGCGCAAGAGATTGCGTCGCAGGCCACGATCAGCACGACGGACCGCGAATGGATTCAGCGGGAGATGGGTGGCGCCAGCAGTGCAACGGAAATCACCGAACGCGCCGGACACGTGCTGGCCGAGGTTTCCAACGGCTTGGGCATAATTGTGTCGCCGCCGCTGGGCAAAACTGTTTTGGAACATACGCGAATGTGGCTCCTGCCGGATGGTCGCGTGGTGGTGGTGCTGATCTCGCCGGGCGGGAATACGCGTGACAAGATCCTGCGGCCAAGCAGGTTGTTCACCCAGGGCGAGCTGGACGCGACTGCGGAGTTTTTGAACCGGCACTATTCCGGTTGGACGCTGGAAGCGATTCGCAGCGACCTTTTGCAGAAGCTGGCAACGGAGCGAGAGCGCTACGAAGGCATGGCTCAGAGTGCTCTGACGCTGTGTGACCCGGCGGTGCTCGGAGATGAGTCCACTCTGCACGTGCACGTACAAGGCACCGCGCAGATGATCGGAGCCACGGAGTTCGTAGACCAAGCGCAGTTGCGTGATCTGCTGGCAGCCATTGAAGAGAAGCATCGGCTCGTTACCGTGCTGAATGCCTGTATTGAGACGCCTGAACCGGTTCACGTGCAAATCGGTGTGAAGGGAATCTCCGAGGCGGGCGAAAACCTGGCGCTGATCGGCGCCGCGTACACCAGGAACGATATGGTGCAAGGTTCGCTTGGCGTGCTGGGGCCGACACGCATGCATTACGAGCGGGCCATGACCGCCGTCGCATACGTGGCGCAGCTCTTCAGCGAAGCGCTGAGCAAGACTTGAAAAACTACTGGCACAGGAGAAGCGAGAAGGTGAGCGAAAAGGAAGTGAAAATCAATCTTAATGTCAACAAGGACGATGACGCCGCGAACGTCGAACAGTCCGCGGATGCCCAAGCCGTCGCCGCGGATACCGCCAAAGGCGACGCGGAAGTCGCCAAGCTGGGCGCAGACCTGGAAGAATTGCGCCAGACGTTGCTTCGGCGGCAAGCCGACTTTGACAATTACCGGAAGCGAATCGAGAAGGAGCGTTTTGAAGATTCGAAGCGCGCCACGGCTCGGGTGATCGAGGGGCTCATTCCGGTGCTCGACGGATTTGAACACGCCCTTGCAGCGCACCGGGAAGCCCAATACGAGAATTACCGTAAAGGATTTGAGCTCATCTACAAGCAGCTTTTGGAAGGCGTGACGAAGCTAGGAACAGAGCGAATCGATCCTGTTGGAAAGTCATTTGATCCGCACCTACACCAGGCCGTGGATCGCGCTGAAACAACAGAGCACCAAGACGGAACCATTCTGCAGGTGTTTCAGCCGGGATATGTGTTTCATGGACGGGTGCTGCGTCCGGCAATGGTGCGTGTAGCGGTGCATCCGACTCCCGCATCGAAAGAAGCGGTGAACTAAAGGAGATCGAGGGTTTCCATGGCCAAAGGGAATCAACGAGATTACTACGAGGTTTTGGGAGTGGCACGAACGGCGGCGGTCGAGGAAATCAAGTCCGCATACCGCAAGGCGGCGCTGCAATGGCATCCCGACCGCAATCCAGCGAACAAAACCGAGGCGGAAGTAAACTTCCGCGAATGCACGGAAGCCTACAGTGTGCTTAGTGATGCGCAAAAGAGGCAGATTTACGACACCTATGGGCACGCGGGTCTTTCGAGCGCAGGCGCCAGTCAGGGATTTGACAACACCGTATTCCAGGATTTCCACGACATTTTCGGAGATTTCTTTGGCTTCGAGGATTTGTTTGGAAGCGGCGGACGACGCGGACGCAGCCGCGCACGGCGCGGGGCCGATTTGCGCTACGACATGTCGCTGACGTTCGAAGAAGCGTCCGCGGGCGTAACCACCAAGATCAAGCTGCCGCGGCAGGAATACTGCGAGGCCTGCAACGGCACCGGCGCGAAAAAGGGCACCGGCGCTCAGGCCTGCCAAACCTGCGCCGGACGCGGTCAGTTGGCCTATCAGCAGGGATTCTTTACCATCACGCGCACCTGCCCAGCGTGCCAGGGCGCAGGACAGACGGTGAAGGAGCGCTGCCAGGAGTGCCGCGGCCAGGGTCGCCTCGAGCGTGAAAAGATCATTGAGCTGCGCATTCCGCCGGGTGTGGATACTGGAACGCGGCTGCGGGTGGCCGGCGAAGGCGAGCCCGGGCCGAACGGCGGGCCAGCGGGCGATTTGTACGTTGTGCTCGAAGTCAAGGAGCACCCCTTCTTCGAACGCCGCGGCGCGGACTTGTACTGCACCATCCCCTTGAGCATCGCGCAGGCCACTCTCGGTGCGGAATTGCAAGTGCCGGGATTGAACGGAGAAGAGAAGCTTAAGATTCCCGAAGGCACCCAGAGTGGCGCCGTGTTTCGCATCAAGGGTAAGGGACTGGCCGATCCGCGCGGCGGCGGCAAGGGCGATTTGTACTACCACGTGCGTGTGCTGACGCCAACAAAGCTCACGCGCGACCAGCGCAAATTGATTGAGCAGCTCGGCGCTACGCTGAAGATAGAAAATAAGCCCGCGGACCGCAACTCCTCGATCTTCGATAAGGTGAAGGACATCTTTGGGTAATAACACTGCTCCTCGGGATAGAATCTCGCCGTGCGAAGGCGATTTTTTGTTGAACAGTTTACGGGTAAGAGCGCCTTCATGGAAGGCCAAGCGGCGCATCACCTGGGTCGGGTGTTGCGCGCCCAAACCGGCCAGCTCTATGAGCTGAGCGACGGTGAACAAGTGTGGGTCGGCAGGATCGAAAGTGTCGGCCGCGATCGCGTGCAGTTCGCCCTGGTCGAGGAATTGCCTGTCGTTCAGCCTCGCGTTGAGGTCACCTTGCTGCTGTCCGTAGTGAAGTTTGACGCGTTCGAATGGGCGATCGAGAAGGCTACGGAGCTGGCGGTGAGCACCATCGTGCCGCTCGCTGCGGAGCGAGGCGAGAAAGCCTTGCTCACCGCGGCGGCCAAGCGAGCGGAGCGATGGAAAAAGATCTTGTTGGAAGCATCGCAGCAGTGCCGACGCGTCCGCGTGCCAGTGCTGGGTGAACTGGCAAAGGCAGAAAGCATTTTCAGTGCAAGCAAAAACGGCTTGCGCGTCATGCTTTCGGAGCGAGCCATGGCCACGCCTCTCCGAAGGATCCTGGAAGGCCAGCGGACAACAAGGGTAATTATGGCCATCGGTCCGGAGGGTGGCTGGACCGATGCGGAATTCGAGGCGGCCCGGAGCTGTGGCTTTCTGGAAGCTTCGCTCGGGCGACTGATCCTGCGCACGGAGACCGCCGTCATTGCCGCTTTGGCGTCGCTGAATTACGCCCTCGACCGCGAATAGTCAACTGCCGACCTTGGTCCGGAGGAAGCTTCACACCTTTCGGCAAATAAACCGACTTTGGCGAGCAACGAACAGGGGAGGTCGGTGAATCTCACTGCGTGTAGGAGCACGGCCCCCTTCACGCTCCGCCGACAACGACGACAAAACGCATCTGGCGCCGGCCGCGATGGCCATGCTATAAATACAAGGCAGCTAAAAATGGAAAAACCGGACGAGAAACAGCCCACGACCCCGACTTTACCGGAGACCCAGGTTCTGGCCGTGTCCTCGGTTGTGAGCGCTGACCAAGTGACGGCGAGTGTGAGAACTGAACGATCGGATTCAGGTGCGGCCGCTGGGCGGCCGGCGCCACTGCTTTCCTTGCGCAGCGAAATCCGCGTCTGGACGCGCGACCTGTTGATCGCCATCGGTCTGGCACTGGTAATCATCGTCTTCCTGTACCAGCCGGTGAAGGTCGAAGGCACCAGCATGGCCCCGCTGCTCTCCGACCAGGAACGCATTTTCATCAACAAATTTGTCTACCGATTCGAGCCCATTCAGCGCGGTGATGTGGTGGTGTTCTGGTATCCGCTCGATCACTCGAAGTCGTTCATCAAACGCGTTGTCGGATTGCCGGGAGAGGCTGTTGAAATTCGACAGGGCGCCGTGTATGTCAACGGGAAGATCGTGCCGGAGCCCTATGTGCCGCCGCAGTACGAGGACCTGAGCGATTTCGGGCCGGTGCGCGTGCCCAAGGACAATTACTTCGTCATGGGGGATCATCGCATCAGCTCCAACGATTCGCGCGTTTTCGGTCCGGTTGCCAGCCGGTTTATTTACGGCCGCGCCGTCTTTGCGTACTGGCCCGTGGATCATTTCGGCTCGCTTTCAACCACGGAAGCCAACACCCAGTGACTGGCACATTTTGATGGGAGACACGGGAGGACCCACTGGCCGAAGTTCAGCACCGACCCGCGATACTCGCGCTGGAAGATGGGCGCGTCTTTAACGGCCGCGCGGCGGGCGCGATCACGCGCCGCGGCGGCGAAGTGGTTTTTAATACCAGCCTCACCGGTTATCAGGAGGTCTGCACGGACCCCAGCTACGCCGGGCAGATCGTCTGTTTGACCTACCCGCACATCGGAAATGTCGGCGCAAACGCCGAAGACCAGGAATCCCCGCGGCCCTTCATCGAGGCGCTGGTGGTGCGGGAATTCTCGCAGGTCTGTTCAAGCTGGAGATCCGCGGAAACCGCGCAGTTGTATCTGAACCGTCACAAGATTCCGGTGATCTGGGACATCGATACGCGGGCGCTGGTGCGTCACATTCGAAACGTTGGCGCCCTGCGCGGCATTGTGTCGACGGATGGGACGCCCGCTGAACAATTGGTTTTCGAAGCCAAAAAATTGCCGAGCATGACGGGGCAGGAACTCGCCAGCCGCGTCACGTGTGGGAAACCGTACGGGTGGGATAAGGGTTCCATCGAAGTGGCTATCTCGCCCTGGTCCGAACATATGGGCGAATCGGACGCGCCTGCGGAGATACGGAAACATCGCGTAGTGGCTTACGACTATGGAATTAAGCAGAACATTTTGCGGTTGCTCGTGGACCATCACTGCGAGGTCTATGTCGTGCCGGCGCAAACGTCCGCCGAAGACGTTCTGGAGATGAAGCCGGACGGCGTCTTCCTTTCGAACGGGCCTGGTGATCCTGAGCCAGTCACCTACGCGGTGGAAAATATTCAGAAGCTCTTCGGCCGCGTACCGGTCTTCGGCATTTGCCTGGGACACCAGTTGTGTGGCCTGGCGCTGGGGGGAAAGACATTCAAGCTGAAATTTGGGCACCACGGCTCGAATCATCCGGTAAAGAATCTGCTCACCGATCAAGTGGAAATTACCGCCCAGAATCACGGGTTTTGCGTCGATCCGGAATCGTTGCCGTCGAGCACCGTCGAAATCACGCACGTCAATTTGAACGACAACACCAATGAGGGCATGCGCCACAAATCGCTGCCGTTCTTTAGCGTGCAGTATCACCCGGAAGCATCGCCCGGGCCGCACGATTCGCACTACTTGTTCACACAGTTCACGGATTTGATGAAGGAATTCGCGCACCCGGGCAGCTCGAGGCGTTAAAACAGTTTCACGGGAGATGATGCCCTGACGTCAAGAGGAGTCTCGGTATTGGCTCCCAGGAGGTAATCCCGTCTCGGAAGGTCTCGCGGTGTCCGAGCTGCGCCTGCTCGGGAGAAGCAGATCAAGTCCCGGGCGAGGGGGCCAAAAGCTGGTGGCGCTCACCGCGGCAAGGAATCCGGCGTGGGAGGATTCAGTGGTTGATTGGTCTTCGCCATACCGTAAGAAAAGCAGATTCCTCGCTTCGCTCGGGATGATAATAAGAGCACGACGATCAGAGCAAGCCAAGTTAGGGGTGCAGGGTTACAACCGGAAATATTGAGGGAAGATGCCGAAGCGGAATGACATTAAAAAGATTCTGATTATCGGGTCGGGCCCGATCATTATCGGCCAGGCTTGCGAGTTTGATTACTCCGGTGCGCAGGCGTGCAAGGCGCTCAGCACGGAAGGGTACGAAGTCGTGCTGGTGAATTCCAATCCGGCGACCATCATGACCGACCCGGAACTCGCGCATCGCACCTATATCGAGCCACTAACGAAGGAATATCTCGAGGGAATTATCGCCCGGGAAAAACCGGATGCCCTGCTGCCGACAGTCGGGGGGCAGACGGCCCTCAATCTGGCCGTGGAGCTCTCCGAAAGCGGCATCCTCGAAAAATACAAAGTGGAAATGATCGGCGCCTCGTTGCGCGCCATCAAGGTTGCGGAAGACCGTCTGTGGTTCAAGGATGCCTGTAGAAAGATCGGGCTGGAGGTGCCGGCGTCCGCCCTGGTGAACAACGCGAAGGACGCGTTGAGGCTCTGCGATCAGCTGGGATTCCCGCTGGTGATTCGGCCGTCGTTCACGCTGGGTGGAACGGGCGGCTCCATCGCATACAACAAGGAGGAGTTTGGCGAAGCCATCGCCCACGCTCTGGACATGAGCCCGGTCCATGAAGCGCTGGTGGAAGAATCCGTGCTCGGCTGGAAGGAGTTCGAACTCGAAGTGATGCGTGATTTCCGCGACAACTTCGTGGTGATCTGCGCCATCGAAAACTTCGACCCCATGGGCGTGCACACCGGCGATTCGATTACCGTGGCTCCCGCGCAGACACTGACGGACAAGGAATTTCAGCGCATGCGTGACGCCTCGGCTGCGATTATCCGTGAAGTCGGCGTGGAGACCGGCGGTTCGAACGTGCAGTTCGCCGTGAACCCGGAGAATGGCCGGATGGTGGTGATCGAAATGAATCCGCGCGTCTCGCGCAGCTCGGCGCTGGCCAGTAAGGCGACCGGCTTCCCGATCGCGAAAATTGCGGCGCGGCTGGCCGTGGGAATGTCGCTGGACGAAATCCCAAATGACATCACCAAGAAAACGCCGGCGTGCTTCGAACCTACCATGGACTACGTCGTGGTGAAAATTCCCAAATGGCAGTTCGAGAAATTTCCCGGCGCGGACAGCTCTCTCGGAACGCAAATGAAATCGGTCGGCGAAGTCATGGCGCTTGGCCGAACCTTCAAGGAAGCGCTGCAAAAGGGAATTCGCTCGCTGGAGCCGAGCACGCCGTGGCGAGCCCCCTCGGAAACGCCGCATTCACTGCTGCGTGAGAAACTTGCGACGCCGAGGCCAGACCGGATTCACTGGTTGCTGACCGCCATGGAACGCGGGCTGTCAGCCCAGGAGATTTGTGAGCTGACGAAAATCGATCCTTGGTTCATCCAGCAGATTGAAGAGTTGACGGCGATGAACCGGCGTGCCGCGGCTGTGACCGTTGAGACGGCTTCCAAGGAATTGTTGCGCGAAGTGAAGCGACACGGGACGAGCGATGAGCAATTGGCACAAATCTGGAGAACGACACCGGCTTCGGTGCGGTTGCAACGCGCCCGCTACGGCGTGACCCCGGTGTTCAAGCGCGTCGATACCTGCGCGGCGGAATTCGAATCCTTCACGCCGTACCTCTATTCCACCTACGAAGACGAAGACGAATCGGACGCCCAAGCGCGGCCCAAGGTCATGATTCTGGGCAGCGGACCGAACCGCATTGGGCAGGGGATCGAATTCGATTATTGCTGCTGCCATGCCGCGTACGCGCTGCGCGAAGACGGTTTCGAAACGATCATGGTGAATTGCAATCCGGAGACGGTCTCGACGGACTACGACACCTCCGACCGCCTGTATTTCGAACCCCTCACGCTGGAAGATGTTCTGGCAATCGTTGAGCGGGAGAAACCGCAGGGAGTGATCGTGCAGTTTGGCGGTCAAACCCCTCTGAATCTTGCACTGGAATTGAAGCGCAACGGTGTGCCCATCGTGGGCACCGCTCCGGAATCGATTGATTTGGCGGAAGACCGGCGGCGATTCGGGCGTTTGCTCGACGAGCTGAAGATTCCGCAGCCGCGCAATGGGACCGCTCTGGTGCCGGAGGAAGCAGCCCGCGTGGCCGGAGAAATTGGATTGCCTGTGCTGGTCCGGCCGAGCTATGTGCTTGGCGGGCGCGCCATGGTGATCGCGTATGACGTGAACACCGTACAGGAGTACGTCGCCCAAGCGGCGCTGATGGGGCCCGCGCGGCCCGTGCTCATCGATCAATTCCTTGAGGAAGCTACGGAAATCGATGTGGATGCGCTGGCCGATGGAACGGACCTGGTTATCGGCGGGATTATGGAGCACATCGAAGAAGCCGGAGTCCATTCGGGGGATTCCTCTTGCGTGCTGCCGCCCGTGAGCTTGTCGCCCGCGATCCTCAATGCCATCCGTGAATATACGAAGCGGCTGGCGCTGGCACTGAAAGTGGTCGGCTTGATGAACGTGCAGTACGCAATTCAGCGTGACACGGTCTACGTTTTGGAAGTGAATCCGCGCGCCTCGCGCACCGTCCCGTTCGTGAGCAAAGCGACAGGAGTGCCGCTCGCGAAGGTCGCGGCGCGATTGATGACCGGAAAAAGACTGGCAACTATGAATCTGCCAGTTATGCGGCACAACGGCGTGGCAGAAATCACGGTGCGCGAATTTTACTCAGTGAAATCGCCGGTGTTTCCCTTCAACAAGTTTCGCGGCGTCGATACCATCCTTGGCCCCGAAATGCGCTCCACCGGCGAAGTCATGGGGATTTCAACATCCTACGGACAGGCGTTCGCGAAGGCCCAGCTTGCGGCGGGACAGCGCTTGCCGCGCAAGGGTACCGTCTTCCTCAGCGTTAACGACCGTGACAAGAAGCAGCTGGGTGCCCTTGGAAAAGAGTTGTCGACGCTGGGTTTTCGTCTGCTTGCCACTCGGGGAACCGCGGCTGCGCTGGCATCCGCCGGCATCGAAGCCGAAGCGGTATTCAAAGTGAACGAAGGCCGGCCGAACATTGTGGACCTGGTGAAAACGGGCAAGATCGATCTGGTAATCAACACGCCATTGGGGCGCGAATCGTTCTACGACGAAAAATCGATCCGCCGCGCAGCAATTCGCTACAATATACCGTGTATCACCACCCTTGCTGCGGCTCATGCTGCCGCGCGCGGAATTCGGGCGCTCCTCGAACAGGGAACGGAAGTCGCCGCATTGCAGGATTTGCATCGCGGACAGGCCGCCGCCTCTGGCGTGCCTGCCTCGGGAGATTGAGCCGTGACAGTTTCCGGAGTTTTCGCCGCTCTGACCACGCCGTATGCGCACGACGGGACAGTTTGTCTTCCTGACTTAAAGCAAAACGTTCACCGCTACAACCACACGGATCTGGCGGGCTATGTGGCGCTGGGTTCGACCGGGGAATCCGTGCTGCTCACTCGAGCGGAGATGGACAGGATTCTTGTCGCGGTAAAGGAAGAGGCGGCGAAAGGGAAAACGCTGCTGGCCGGGGCCGGTGCGGAGTCGACAGCAGAAACTATTGAGCGCACAAAGCGGGCGGCAGAGCTGGGGTATGATGCGGCGCTGGTGAAGACGCCGTACTACTATAAACCCGCATACAAGCCCGAAGTGTTGATCGCGCATTACCGGCGAGTGGCAGACGAATCTCCTATTCCCGTTTTGCTTTATTCGATTCCGCAATTCACCGGCATCGCGCTGGCAGCCGCAGAAGTAGCCGTACTCGCCGAGCACCCCAACATCATCGGTATCAAAGACAGTTCAGGAAATGTGCAGGGCGTTGGGGAAATTGTAGCGGCGGCTCCACCTGTATTTCAAGTCTTGGTCGGCTCCGCGGCCACCGTGTATCCATCGCTGGCGATCGGCGCGCGAGGAGCGATTCTGGCGTTGGCGTGTGCACTTCCGGAAAAGTGCGTGGAGCTGTTTGAAGTGGTGCGGCAAGGTCACCACGAAAAAGCGCGCGAACTGCAATCCACTTTGGCCCGCGCCTCAAAGCTGATCGTTTCCGAGATGGGCATTGCCGGCGTAAAGCACGCCATGGATCAGCGTGGATACTCGGGCGGCCTGCCGCGTTTGCCCTTGCTTCCCTTGCACCAGGAACAAAAGAAACGTCTTAACGCCCTCCTAGCCACGTTGGAACCAGCCGCTGTCAGGGCCTAATTCAGGTCGAACGAACGGAATTGATGAGACGTTTTGCCGCGGGTATCATCTAAGGGCTCATGGATTGTCACGCCCTTACCTTCCGCCAGCTTCCCCATCAACCAAAGCTCTTTGTCGAATATCTGGATCACTTTGAGAAGGTAAAGTCATTCTACTTTTATCCGCCGACCATGCCAGCGGTGACGCGCTCGGCTCGGAAATTGGACTATCCAGGCGAGCGCAGACGAGAACTAACTTCTATTCTTCGCAAACAGAACATCACCCTCGGGGCGGGTGCGGAAACACTGGGCAACCTGGAACGGCTGGAAAAGAGCGCCGTCGCGATTGTTTCCGGGCAACAGGTAGCGCTGTTCAGCGGGCCCGCTTATTCCGTCTATAAGGCGCTGACGGCCGTGGAGATCGCCGAGGAGTTGACGCGCGGCGGAATCCCCGCAGTGCCGGTCTTTTGGATGGCGACGGAAGATCACGATCTTGACGAGGTCCGCCGCGCCACGTGGTTCGACCAGGGAAAACTGGTCCGTTTTGAATTGCCGCTGATCGCCGAAAGCGGCCGGCCGGTGGGACGGATTCCGCTCGGTGCACAAATCGAGTCTCTTGTCGAAGAAGCCGGCGAGATGTTGGCGAACCAAGGCAGCGACCTGCTGGCGCAGTACCTGGTCGAGAGCTACCGGCCGGAGGAAACGTACGGCGGCGCGTTCGGCAAATTATTCGCGCGCCTGTTTGCGCAACACGGACTGATCCTGATGGACCCGCTCGATGCCGACCTGCACAAAGTTGCAGCACCGCTTTATCAGCACGCCCTTGCAGAACGCGATGCCTTGAACGAAAAACTCTTACAGCGCGGAGAGCATTTGGACCGTGCGGGATTTGATGCCCAGGTCAAGGTGACGTCGCGCAGCACGTTACTGTTCCACCTGGCCGACGGCGTGCGGCAGGTCGTCACGGCGAGCGCGGGAAAATTTCAGGCCGGCGAGAAAACCTGGACGCGGGACGAGTTGGTGCATATGACCCACACCGAGCCGCAAAATTTCAGCCCCAATGCGCTTTTCCGGCCGGTGGTGCAGGATTATCTGCTTCCCACCGCCGCGTATATTGGTGGTCCGGCGGAGATCTCATATTTTGCGCAGTCGGAAGTTGTGTACCGGCAGCTTCTCGGAAGGATGCCGGTGGTGCTGCCGCGCGCGGGGTTCACACTGGTCGACGCGAAGGCCAATAAACTTTTGCGCCGGTATGGCCTGACCGTTGAGGACGTTTGGGCGGGGTCGCAAGGCCTGAGGCACAAAATGGAGCGTCAGTCGGTTGCCAGCACGCTAGGGAAAAACTTCGACCGCAACCAGAAACAGATCGCCAAGATGCTGGCGCAGCTTGGCAGACAAATCGAGAAGCTTGATCCCACCTTGAAAGGCACGGTTGAAAGGGCGCGGAAGAGGATTGAATTTCACATCGACAAACTGCGCCGGAGAGTGGGCCGGGCACAGGACCAAAAGGTCGGGTTGATCTTGGCTCATGAACAATACCTGCAGTCACTCTTGGATCCGCACAAAGGGTTGCAGGAACGGGAATTGTGCCTGCTGCCGTTTCTCGCGCGGTGGGGGGCAAGCGGACTCAGCGAACTGCAAAAACATTCGACGGGAAAGAAAATCGGGCATCACTGCGTAATTCAGTTGCATTAGCTCGCGAGCGGCTGTCCATAATTTCTTGCCTGCGTTAAAGATAGGGGCGCACGGAGTCCGCCCCTGCGCCGAAACAGGAACGCTCCAACTCGTCCAGGAATGCTGCATGCTAGAATCTCCGCGCCTGCCCGGGAGGTCCGCACATGCCAACATTGAGCCTGAAAACGGATCGCCGCACGCAGCTTGTCGAGGTGACGGCGCAAGTGCAAAAAGTTGTCGCATCGTCCGGTGTGGCTACTGGCATCTGCTACTTATACGTGCCGCACACCACGGCGGCGATCACCATCAATGAATGCGCGGACCCGGATGTCGCCGAGGACATCGAAGGCGCACTGGACCGGTTGATCCCCGCTACGGGGCCGTATCGCCACAGCGAGGGAAACTCGGACTCCCATGTAAAAGCCGTGCTTGTGGGAGCGAGTCAAATCATCCACGTGGAAGGCGGAAAGTTGGTGTTGGGGCGCTGGCAAGGCGTGTTCTTCTGCGAGTTTGACGGGCCCCGCGAGCGAAAGTTGCAAGTGAAGATCGTGAACGAAGCAGGGCTGAATAGAACTGTGGCTATTGACACGGACATACGCTAGTCCGGTGCGACGGAAAGCAGCGTGAAGCCCTCTCTTTCGACAAGCGTTGCAAGTCTCCGAAATATTGCATAATGAACTGAAAACAAAGCACTTCGTTCCGTGGAAGCCACATCCTGTCGTTTTTGGTCAGAAGCATAGAGGGTCGCGTGCAGTTCCACGGGATTGCCAGAGGCAACAGCGCCTTTCCCGCGAAGTGGGGACCTCCCTGGCGATACCATCCCGCCCACGAACCCGCATCAAAAAATAAAAACCACAAACGACAAAAGGCCAAACACACGCCCCCATGAGCTCCCGGCGGAGCCCCATGATGGCTTGGCCGGCTTCGGAGGAATCATGCTGTTCGCGCGATCTCATTTCATCCCCTGGACCAAGAGCGGACGCGGGTGTCTCGAACGGAGGCGCCCACCCCCGACATGGTCTTAAATTGCTGAGAGGAAAGCCTTGCCTACGCATAAGTCCTCGAGCGGGATGATTCCTTACTCGACGATGGACGAACCAAGAGTAGGCTGCGCGCTGACCCGCGGGGAGCGCCGGTGGTTCGAACTGGTGAGGATCAAGTTGATGGGTTCCAGGATTGAGGCCGGGGTGTGCTAGAGTTTTTGAGCGATGAGCAACAGCGGGATTTACGTGCAGGTTCCCTTCTGCCAGACGAAATGTACTTACTGCAATTTCCACACGGGAGTAGTGGCCAGCAGCCGGTTTCGGCCCTATGTTGAGGCGGTCTGCCGGGAGATTCGAGAGCATCGACTGTTGCTCGAGGCAGCTGGGGCGAATTGGCCTGGGCGCTGGAGGGGCGGCGGAGTTGCGCGCGAGACTCGGAGCGAGGACTTGGCTGTGGACACGGTTTACATTGGCGGCGGGACGCCGAGCCTGCTTGATGCCGCTCACTTGCAAAACATTTTGAATGCGATCCGCGCATCATTCGCGGCGGATCTTACGGAAGTAACGCTGGAGGCGGATCCGGAGACAATCGAGGCGGGGAAAGCAGCGGCGTGGGTCCGGGCGGGAATCAACCGGGTGAGTTTCGGGCTGCAATCGTTTTCGGATAAGGAACTGGTGGCGGCAGGGCGGATGCATCGGCGGGCGGATATTTACCGGGCGGTGCCGATTTTGCGGGAGGCGGGGATTCGAAATATCAGTTTTGATTTGATTGCCGGTTTGTCACATCAGACGAAGGCAAGCTGGGGGCAATCTCTGCAGGAATTGGCGGGGTTGGCTCCTGAGCATGTTTCCGTTTACCTCCTGGAGATCGATGAAGACAGCCGGCTCGGCAAGGAGTTGCTGCAGGGCGGGGAAAAGTACAGCGCTCGTTCGGTGCCCAGCGAAGATGACATGGTGGAGTTTTATGAGATGGCGCAGCAGGTGCTGCGCGCGGCGGGGTACCGTCACTACGAGATTTCGAATTGGGCAAAGCCGGGATACGAATCGAAGCACAACCTGAAATACTGGCGGCGCGAACCATACCTGGGATTTGGGGCGGGGGCGCATTCGTTCTCGGGAACGGAGCGATGGGCGAACGCGCATGATGCTGCGGCCTATGTGACTGCGGTCCAGGGCGGACGAATGCCGGTTGAGCAGCATGAAACGATGACGGCAGAGAGCGCGCTGGAAGAAGAATTATTTCTCGGCTTGCGGCAACTCGATGGAATTGATCTTGCGCAAATCGAACGGGACTATGGCGTGTCGCTGGCGGCGCGATTCGATCCGCTGACGTCGGCTGGCTTGGTGGAGCGCGATGGCAGCATAGTGCGCCTTGCGCCGGAGAGGCTGACTATTTCAAATGAAGTGTTTGTGGAGTTGATGAGGTAAGAAAGTAGGGAAGTAGCGAGGTCGCGGTGAGCACCCCGAGCGGGTCGGGGCAGGAGCCGGGCACGGAGAAGGACGAACATGAGCTACACGGTGGCGAAGGGGAATCAGCGGGTGGATCCGAATCAGGTTGCCGAGCTGGGAAAGACTCCGGAGGGAGTGGTGGACCTGCGGAGCGACACGGTGACGCGGCCCACACCGGAGATGAGACGGGCCATGGCCGAGGCGGAAGTCGGCGATGACGTTTACGGAGAAGACCCCACGGTCAACCGGCTGGAAAAACGCGCGGCCGAGATTTTTGGAAAAGAGGCGGCGCTGTTTGTTCCCACAGGTTGCATGGGGAACCTCATCGCCATCAAAGTGTGGACGCATCACGGCGACGAGGTGATTTGCGAAGAGCGCAGCCATGTGAATTTGTATGAGTTGGCGTCAATGTCCGCGATTGCTGGCTGTATGCCGCGAGTCACACGGGGCGAGGACGGCATTCTGACGTGGAAACAGATCGAAGCGGTCATCCGACCAAAGATTTATTACGATTCGCAAACCGCGCTGGTGTGTCTGGAAAACACCAGCAACATGGCGGGAGGAACGGTGTATCCGACGGCGCAAGTGCAAGACATCTGCGACCATGCGCATGCGCTGGGATTAAAAGTGCACCTGGACGGTGCGCGCATTTTTAATGCGGCTACAGCGCTCGGAGATAACGTCGCGCAAATGACGCGAAGCGTCGATTCGGTGATGTTCTGTTTGTCGAAGGGATTGGGCGCCCCGGTGGGATCGATGATTGCGGGTGCGCACGCGTTCATCGAAAAGGGGCGCGTCTACCGGAAAATGTTCGGCGGAGGCATGCGACAAGCGGGGGTGATCGCTGCGGCGGGCCTGGTGGCCCTCGAAGAGTCGCCGGCGCGGCTCGGCATCGATCAAGAAAATGCCAAGCGGCTGGCTGAAGGTATCGCCGCAATCCGGGGGCTGCGTATCGATCCGAAGAAAGTCCGCTCGAACATCGTGATCTTTGATTGTTCGAAGACCGGGAAGACCGCGGTGGAGCTCTGTGACGTGCTTCATCCGTACGGCGTCTGGGCGCAGGACACCGGGCTGCATTCGGTGCGCTTGGTCACGCACTGCGATGTGGACCGAGGGAGCATCGAGAGAGCGCTTGTGGTGCTGCAGGATGTCGTTGCCAAAACGCAGGGGGCGGGGGCATGAAGGAGCGAGGCATGAAACGACTGCGGATGGTAGCTGGCGCACTGGCAGGTCTGATTCTCGCCGGTTTCGCAGCCGCGCAGAACCCAGCGGCCGCGAAAACCTCAGGAAAAAAGAGTTCTCCGACGGTGGCCGCGGCACAAGAGTTTCTTGACGAAGCGGAAAGCCGCTACTTCGATCTCACCAACAAAGCGCAAAGAGCGTCATGGGTGGAGGAAAACTTCATCACCGACGATACGGAGGAAATTGCGGCGCAGGCCAACCAGGAGTTGAGCGCCTTCAGCGCGGAAATGTCCAGGAAGGCGCATGAGTTTGACAGTCTAACGTTGCCGACAGAAATGGCGCGAAAGATGTTGCTGCTGAAACTCTCGGCGGGGTTTCCGGCGCCTGCGGACGCGAAAGAACAAAAGGAACTGTCGCAAGTATTGGCATCGCTGGACGGTGACTACGGAAAAGGGAAGTGGTGCCCCAGCGGGAACGCTTCGAAATGTCTGGACGTGACGGCGGTTGGCAAGCTGATGGCCACCAGCCGCGATCCTGAGGAACTTAAGCGCGCGTGGATGGGCTGGCACGCCGTGGGCGCGCCGATGCGGCAGCGTTACGCGCGAATGGTCGAACTCGGGAACAAGGGATCGCGGGAGCTGGGGTTTCGGGATGCCGGTGCACTGTGGCGTTCGAACTACGACATGGCGCCGGACGAGCTTACCAAGGAAACGGATCGGCTTTGGGAACAGCTGAGACCGTTGTATGAATCACTTCATGCCTATGTGCGCGGGCAGCTTCGGAAGAAATACGGAAATGAGATAGTTCCGGCTCACGGGCCGATTCCGGCGCACTTACTCGGAAATATCTGGAGCCAAGAGTGGAACAACGTTTATTCACTGATGGATTCGCCAAAGCCTCCGCAGAGCTACGACTTGACAAAGATCCTGGAGGACCGACGCACGGATGTCCAGGGAATGGCGCGTTACGGCGAGGCATTTTTCATCTCCCTGGGGTTCGCTCCGCTGCCGAAGACCTTCTGGGAGAGATCGCTTTTCACCAAGCCTGCGGACCGCGATGTCGTCTGTCATGCCAGTGCCTGGGACATCGATTCGAAGGACGATTTGCGGATCAAGATGTGCATTCAGATCACGGAAGAGGATTTCCGGGTGATCCATCACGAGCTGGGGCACAACTTCTACCAGCGCGCCTACAATGGGCAGCCACCGCTTTTCCAGAACAGCGCCAACGACGGCTTTCACGAGGCCGTGGGAGATACCATCGCGCTTTCCGTCACGCCCGAATACCTCAAGAAGATCGGTTTGATTGACGCCGTGCCGGAGGCGTCCGGCGATATTGACTATCTGCTGCAACAGGCGCTGGAGAAAATAGCCTTCCTGCCGTTTGGGTTGCTGGTGGACAAGTGGCGCTGGGAAGTATTTGCGAACCAGGTGAAGCCGGAGGAGTACAACAAAGCGTGGTGGGAATTGCGGCGGAAGTACCAGGGCATAGTGCCGCCCGTGGAGCGCACGGAATCCGATTTTGATCCCGGCGCGAAGTACCACGTGCCTTCGAATACCCCTTACATGCGCTATTTCCTCGCGCGCATCTTGCAATTTCAATTTCAGCGCGCGCTTTGCCGAGAGACCGGCTACACCGGCCCACTCGACCGCTGCTCGATTTACGGAAATAAAGCCGCCGGAGAGAGGCTGAACAAGATGCTTGGTATGGGGTTGAGCAAGCCTTGGCCCGAAGCGCTGGCGGTGCTGACCGGGGAGACACAGATGGACGCCTCAGCGCTGGCGGACTATTTCGCGCCGCTAAGGACCTGGCTTGACGAGGAGAACAAGGCCAACCATTACCCCGTAGGTTGGTAGAGGCGTTCGTGTAGAATTAAATGAGCAAAATTTTGTCTGCGTATCGGCAAAGCCCATAAGCTGCCGAGGAGACTGTGGAATTCAGCTTCACCGAGGAACAGCAAAACCTGCGCCGCAGTGTGCGGGAATTCGCCGAGGGCGAAATCGCTCCACACGTGATGGAGTGGGATGAAGCGTCCCATTTTCCGTTGGAGATCATGCCCAAGTTGGCAGAGATGGGGCTGCTTGGCGTCATTTTTCCGGAACAGTACGGCGGTGCGGGGCTGGGTTATATCGAATACGCCCTGGCGATCGAAGAGCTGTCGCGAGTGGATGGCTCGGTGGGCTTGATTGTCGCCGCGCACAATTCGCTGTGCTCGAACCACATTTTTAAGTTCGGGACGGAGTCGCAGAAAAAAAAGTATCTTGTGCCGCTGGCTTCTGGGAAAGCCATTGGCGCGTGGTCCTTAACCGAGCCGGAGGCCGGTTCGGACGCGGGAGGTACACGAACGACCGCCGTGCGCAATGGCAGCCGCTGGGTGCTTAATGGCGCGAAGACTTTCACCACCAATGGCCAATACGCGAATTATTGCGTGGCCATGGCGGTCACTGACAAATCGAAGGGCGCACACGGGATCAGCGCGTTCATCCTAGAAAAAGGAACACCAGGATTCCGGCCCGGAAAAAAAGAAAACAAGCTGGGAATGCGCGCGAGCGACACCTCGGAAGTGATATTCAACGATTGCCACGTGCCGCAGGAAAACTTGCTCGGGCCGGAAGGCGAAGGCTTCACCGGCAGCTTGAAAATCCTGGATGGTGGGCGCATTTCCATCGCTGCGCTGGCGCTAGGAATGGCTCAAGGCGCGCTCGAAGCGGCCACGAAATACGCCAGGCAACGAAAACAGTTCGGCCAGGCGATCAGCGAGTTCCAGGCGGTGCAGTTCAAACTGGCGGACATGGCTACGCAGGTCGAAGCAGCCCGGCTGCTCGTCTATCAGGCGGCGTGGCTTGCGGATAAAAAGGACGTGCGTTTCACGCGTGAATCGAGCATGGCCAAGTTGTTTGCCAGCGAAATTGCCGTCCAAGTGGCCAACGAATGCGTACAGATTCACGGCGGCTACGGTTTCATCAAGGATTATCCCGCGGAAAAGTATTATCGCGACGTGAAGCTCTGCACCATTGGAGAAGGTACCAGTGAAATTCAGAGGCTGGTGATTGCCCGGCAGCTTCTCGGGAAGAAATAATGGGGGAATGCGCCTGCCTTTCGCAAGAAGGTTCCTCGGGTAAAGTATGACTGTGTCCGTTGAGAAGTGGGCGGAAAGCGTGTGCGCCGGTGATGTGCGCGCCGTTTCGCGGGCGATCACGGCCATCGAAAACCACCAGCCCGAAGCGGAGGCGCTACTTCGGCTGCTCTTTCCGCGCACGGGTCAGGCCTATTTGACGGGCATTACCGGCGCGCCGGGAACCGGCAAGAGCACCATCGTCGACCGTCTGGCGAGCTACCACCGCAGGAAACAGGAACAAGTCGGTGTGATCGCTGTCGATCCGACGAGCCCCTATTCCGGCGGCGCCATCCTGGGGGATCGGATTCGCATGCAAGGGCACGCCGGTGATGCTGGCACGTTTATCCGCTCGATGGCCACACGGGGATTCCTCGGCGGCCTTGCTCGAGCGACAGCGGAGGTAGCGCTGCTCCTGGACGCGGCCGGGAAAAAGCACGTGCTGATCGAAACGGTCGGCGTTGGCCAGGATGAAATCGACGTGGTTCGGCTGGCGGATTGCGTGCTCGTAGTGCTCGTGCCGGGGCTTGGCGATGACATTCAGAACATGAAGGCCGGGCTCATGGAGATTGGCGACATTTTTGTCTTGAACAAAGCCGATCGTGAAGGCGCCGACCGGCTGGAGCAGCAACTGTTGGCCATGCTGTCGCTGGTGATGCCGCGCGACGGATGGCACCCTCCGGTCGTGCGCACGGTAGCCCCGGAGAATAAGGGCATTGAGGAATTGTCCGAGACGGTGGCGAAATTTCGAAAGCATTTTGAGTCCAGCGGCCAGCGCCAGCGAAAACACATCGAGCATTGGAAAAACCGTTTGATCGGCCTGCTCGAATCCCGCCTGCTTGAGCGCGCCTTGGGCGGAACGGGTGGCGAGTCCCGCTTGGCGGAGATGGCGGCAGAGGTTGCGGATCGAAAGAAGGATCCATTTACAGCCGTGAACGAAATACTCAAGAGCAGCGGCCTCGATGATTGAAGAAACGGCGCATCCATGGGGGCAGCAGGAAAGCCCGACGACCGAACTGCGGTGACTCTCGATACAGGGATCAGAAAATATGGCCACAAAGAAGACCGGAAAGTCCAAGCGTGCCAAATCCGACGCACGGGCAGCCATCGGCATCATCGGAGGAAGCGGACTCTATTCGATGGCCGGACTGACCAATACACGTGAGATTCGCGTGAAAACGCCCTTCGGTGATCCGTCGGAGACAATCGTGCTTGGCACGCTAGAAGGAAAGCGCGTGGCGTTTCTGGCGCGCCACGGCCGGGGCCACCGCATCCTGCCAAGCGAGATCAATTACCGCGCCAACGTCTACGCCATGAAGCTCCTGGGCGTAGAGCGCATCATCTCCGTAAGCGCTGTCGGTTCCCTGACGGAAGACTTGCGCCCGGGAGAATTCCTGGTCCCCGATCAGTTTTTCGACCGTACGAAGAATCGCATCTGCACTTTCTTTGGAGAAGGGATCGTTGCTCACGTGGCGTTTGCACACCCCACGTGCGGCCAGGTGTCGGACGTTCTAGCCGACGCCTGCGTTCATGAAGCCATCATGGTGCATCGCCGCGGAACATACCTATGCATCGAAGGGCCGCAGTTTTCTACGCTGTCCGAGGCGGAAGTGCATCGGCAGCTTCGCTTCCAAGTGATCGGCATGACCAACGTGACGGAAGCGCGGCTGGCGCGCGAAGCGGAGATTTGTTACGCGACGATCGCCATGATCACTGACTATGACTGCTGGCACCCGCAGCACGAGTCGGTCACAGCCTCGCAGATCATCGCCACGCTGAATCAAAACGCCGAGAATGCGCAGAAGGTGCTGCGAACCGCCGTTCGTGAGCTGCCCGCGACTAGGTCCTGCAAATGTGGATCGGCCCTCGGCCACGCGCTGGTTACGGATTTTAGCATTGTCCCCAAAGCAACAAAGAAGCGACTCGCGGCAATCATCGGAAAGTATATTTCTTAGGGGCGCATCGTGTCCTTACTGGTTGTGGGTTCCGTCGCATTCGACGCTCTGGAAAGTCCATATGGAAAAGTGGACCGCACACTTGGCGGCGCAGCCACGTATTTCGCCGTGGCAGCCAGTTTTTTCACGGCCGTGAGTCTTGTCGGCATAGTGGGCGACGATTTCACTCCGGAAGACGAAAAGATCTTTCGCGGCCGGAATATCGACACGGACGGCCTGGAGCGCGCCGAGGGCAAAACATTCTTCTGGGCCGGGCGTTATTCCCAGAACTTGAATGAGCGCGTAACGCTGGCAACGGAATTGAACGTGTTCGCGGAATTCAAGCCTCGCTTGCCGCAACAATACCGGACTTCAAAGTACGTTTTCCTCGCCAACATTGCACCCGATTTGCAGCGGGACGTGCTTCACCAGGTCAAGAAGCGGCCCAAAATCGCAGCGCTGGATACCATGAACTATTGGATCGAGCGTTCGAACACGGAGCTGCGAGAGACACTGAAACACGTGGACATCCTGATGATCAATGATTCCGAGACCCGCGAGCTTTCCAGTGAACATAATTTGCTGCGCGCGGCCAAGAACATTTTCAAGATGGGACCGACGACCCTGGTTGTGAAACGCGGAGAGTACGGCGCCATGATGGTGGACAAACGCGGGATCTTCTGCGTCCCGGCGTTTCCCCTCGAAGAGCCGCACGATCCTACCGGAGCAGGCGACAGCTTTGCTGGTGGCTTCATGGGCTACCTGGCGGGTTGTGAGGATAAGAGTGACGCCTCGCTGCGCCGCGCCATGGTTTACGGTTCGGTGCTGGGTAGCTTCACCGTCGAAAAGTTCGGCCTTGATCGGCTTCGCCACTTGAAGCGCAGCGAGATACACGCCAGGGCACGCCACTTCGCGAAATTGACGCAATTCAAATTGTAAATAGCTAGAATTCCGTTCAGGCGGGTGTGGATCCTGCTGGCAATGATTTCTCTTGGGGACATGATCTTGCGGCTGACGGTAGCCGCCGCGTTAGGCGCGGTCATTGGCATTGAGCGCGATCTGCGGCGGCGACCCGCGGGTGTTCGCACCAGCCTCTTTGTTTGCCTGGCGACTGCTTTGTTCACCATTCTATCGGCCGAAATCGCTCGCCGGTTTGGCGATACAGGGAGCACGCGAATAGCATCGAACATCGTCCAGGGCATCGGTTTTCTGGGCGCGGGCGCGATTCTGCGCGAAGCAGGCGGCGTGGTGGGGATGACCACCGCCGCGACCGTTTTCGTGGAAGCCGCAATCGGCATGGCCGTCGGCGGGGGTCTCTACTCCGTGGCTGCCTATGCGACGGGCCTGGTGCTTTTCGGACTGGTGGTCATCGGCTGGTGCGCGGATCGCCTCAACTTGAAGCGCCGAATCATGGTGTTCCGGATTACCGCGAGCCAAGCGGATAACGTAGCCACGGAAGTGCAACAGCTGTTGGCGGAGATGAAAGTCACCATCCGGCACTTGCGCGCGTCGATCGCGGGAATAAACTCCATTGTTGAGCTCGAAGCCGACGTGAGTCACAGCCAACAGCAAAAGATTGTCGCCCACCTCAATCGGAAAGGTATCGTTACCGAGGTGATTCCGTTCGAGGGCCATCACGAATGACGGGAAGCAACGGGACTCCCCGAAAGCCAAGAGCACTGGCCCCCGGTTCCCGCCTGGGAGTGTTTGCTCCGGCCTCTCCTGCAGAGTCTGTCGAGATGATCGCCGGACTGGCAGAACTGAAGCGGCACGGTTTTCAGGTCGTTGCCAATCAGAACAGCAAAGCGGAGGGGTACTTTGCCGGGCCGTCTCTGGAGCGGACCAATGGTTTTCTTGGGACCCTGAATTCCGATCAGGTTGACGGACTCGTGGCCTTGCGCGGCGGCTATGGATCGAATTACCTTCTAGAATTCGAACTGGAGAAGAGCCTCGCCAATCTCAAGTGCGTGATTGGATTCAGCGACCTCACCACTCTGCAGATCTTTCTCTGGCAACGGTGTAACTGGACAACTTTCTACGGTCCAATGGTTGCTGCCGGGCTCAACGCGGGCCCGGGGGCGCGCAAGGGCTATGACGAGAGCTCATTTCTTCAAGCGGTGGGCAGAACGGAAGGGGGCTGGAAGTTACGGCTGAAGGGTGAAGCCGTCCTCGCCGGTCAATCCAGGGGCAGAGTTTTGGGCGGATGCCTGACTCTGCTGGAAGCTACGATAGGAACGCCGTGGGAATTGGACACCAAAGATTCGATCTTGATCCTGGAAGACCGCGGCATGAAGCCCTACCAGGTCGATCGTGTCCTGATGCATTTGAAACAAGCCGGTAAATTCGAAGGTGTTCGCGGGATTGTGCTGGGAGAGTTTCCCGAAAGTGAGCCGGCTGTGGTGGGAGCTCCCACCGTGCGGGAAGTATGCGCGCGAATTCTGAGGCCGTTCGGCGTTCCCATCATTTTCGGTGCGCCAGTTGGGCACACCGTTCGGCCTATGCTCACGATACCCCTGGGCATACAGGCGCGCCTGGATGCAGATGGGGAAGGCACACTCGAATTCCTGGAATCGGCGGTCGTGTCTTGAACGAAACGAAACATGTGCATGTGATCGGGATTGGCGGATCGGCGATGGCCCCGCTGGCCGGGATGCTCCGCGAGCGCGGCTTTCGCGTGTCCGGTTCGGACTCGGGAGTCTACCCGCCCGCGTCAACACTTCTTGAAAGTCTGGGTATTTCATTCTTCAACGGTTTTGATGCCGCGCACTTGCATCCGGCGCCTGATCTTGTGGTGATCGGGAATATTATCGCCCGGGGGAACCCCGAGCTGGAAGAAGTGCTGGATCGAAAGATTTCCTATCGCTCGATGCCAGAAATTCTGGAGGAATTCTTTCTTCCCGAGAGACATTCCATTGTCGTCAGCGGAACGCATGGAAAAACGACCACTACGGCCATGTTGGCTTGGATCTTCCACACCGCCGGGAAACGCCCCAATTTTCTTGTGGGGGGCGTGGCGGAAAACTTTGGAAAGAGTTACGGCCTTGGCGGGGGTGAGGAGTTCATCCTTGAAGGCGACGAGTATGAAACCTCATTCTGGGACCGCGGGCCCAAATTCTTTCATTACCATCCCGATGATCTGATCATTACCTCGCTCGAATACGACCACGCCGACATTTATCCGGATTTTGAGACCTATCAGTTGGCCTTCCGCCGCCTGGTGAATCTTGTGCCCCGGCGAGGGAAACTGGTGATTTGGGGCGACACGGAGGAATCAGGCCCGGCGTTGCAGCGCGCGGCGGAAAAGGCTTTCTGCCCAGTGGAAACCTACGGTCTCCATGGCGGTAATGATTGGGTGGCGAGCGATCTCGCTGTTGATGGCGGAATCATGCGGTTTCGGGCCGCGCATCATGGAACGATATTTGGAGAATTCGCATTGGCCGCCACGGGGCGGCACAACGTCTTGAACGCCATGGCAGCGCTCATCGTGGCGCAGGGGCGGGACATCCCAGCCGCGGAGATTGCCAAAGCGCTCGGGACGTTTCGCAGCGTGAAACGTCGAATGGATGTGCGGGGCGAAATCGGAGGAGTAGTGGTGGTCGACGATTTCGCGCATCATCCCACGGCGGTGAAAGCAACCATCGAAGCGGCCCGTGGCCGCTGGCCCGGACGGCGTCTCTGGGCCATTCTCGAACCGCGGTCAAATTCCATGCGCCGCAAAGTGTTTCAGGAAGCGCTGCCGCCGGCGCTGGCCCTCGGCGACCGCGTCGTTCTCGGCGGTGTTTTTCGCGTCCAGCAATTGAGCGGCGAGAATCGTCTTGACCCCGAAACCGTTGCAGAAAGTGTGCGCGCCCTGGGCAAGGACGCCCGCGTGTTTCCCAGCTCCGACGCCATTGCCGAACATCTTGGGGCGGAAGCCAGAGCAGGCGATGTTCTTCTCATTATGTCCAATGGCAGCTTTGATGGTTTGTGCGAAAAACTCTTGAAGAAACTCAGCACGGCTACGCAGCTTGCAGGCGAGGCGAGAACTCGGTGACCCTACCTTCGGCCCCATGCAGGCTGCTGATCTCGGGGCGCCTCTGGCTTTTGTTTATCCTGACGTTCAGCTCTTCGGCCAGAGCAACAATTCAATATGCCGTCTTCTTGGATCATCCCGAGAGGCATCTCTTCCACGTAACGATGACCATTCCCGATGTGACTGGCGAAGTGATTGTGCAGATGCCGGCGTGGAATGCGCTCTACCAGATCCGCGACTTCAGCAGTCACGTGCAGCAAGTGGAGGCATCTGCCGGTTCGCAGAAAGCATTCATCGAGAAAGTGGACAAGCAAACGTGGCGAATCAAGGGCACGGGCACGATTAAAGTTTCTTACGCCGCGTACTGGGATGAAGTGGGCCCCTTTGCCTCGCAACTCAATGCCGAGCATGCCTTCATCAATCCGGCGATGATCTTCATGTACGTGCCAGAGCGGCGGGGCGAGGCCGTGCATCTTCAGATGCCGGAGGTTCCCGCAGATTGGATAGCAGCCGGTGCCGCCCTTCGATTCGTCGAATATGACGGCAGCGTCCGAGTCTTCGGTGGTGATGCCCCGAGCTACGATGCCCTGGTCGACGCGCCCATCGAGGCAGGGAAGTTCGAAGAGTTTCAGTTGACGGGAATTAGGCCGGACATTTGGGTGGTGGTTCATGGCGACAATTGGAGGAAAAAACAGGTCGAGTCGGACCTGCAGCGCATTTGCCAGTACCAACTGAAGCTCATGGGCGGAGCTCCATTCGAACGCTACACCTTCATTCTCCACCTTGGCAAAAGAGCCAGCGGCGGTGGCATGGAACATGCGAACTCGACCGCGATTGGCGCCTATTCGGATGAATACTTGCCCAGTGTCGCGGCACACGAATTCTTTCATCTTTGGAATGTGAAACGCATCCGGCCAGCATCGCTGGATCCCGTAGACTATGCCAAGGAGCAATATACGCGCGCTCTGTGGTTTGCCGAGGGGGTGACCAACACCTACGGTTCGTACACCCTTGTACGCACTGGCATCTGGAGCAAAGAGCAGTTCTACGCCGACCTCGGCGACCAAATCACCGAGCTGGAAAGCCGCCCGGCTAACCACTGGCAGAGCGCGGAGCAGTCCAGCCTGGATGCCTGGCTGGAAAAATATTCCCTCTACGATCAACCCGAATACAGCGTCTCGTATTACACCAAAGGGCAGGTATTGGGAGACCTGCTGGACATCCTCATTCGCGATCGCACTGGCAATGCCAAGAGCCTGGACGATGTCTTGCGCTTGATGAATACTAATTTTGCCAAGCAGGGAAAAACATATCGGGACAGTCTGGACGTCCAGCTGACCTCGGAGACGATCGCCGGCGGCTCGTTCGAGGAATTTTTCCGGCAATACGTGGCGGGCACGGACGCCTTCCCGTACGAGCAGATCCTGGCGTTGGCAGGCTTGGGTCTGCGAACCGTGGAACGTCGGAAAGCGGTGCTTGGTTTCGCCATGGAGCACGATCCGAATGGTCTATTCGTCATAAGTACAGTCGATTCCGAAGGCCCTGCGGCCCCGGCCGGCTTGCGTGCAGGGGATGTCATCATCAGCTGGAATGGTGGCGAGGTGCCCAGGCGCGTCGAACGTTGGCTCCAGGAGCAAAGGGCGGGAGACCTGCTGAAGCTGCGGGTACGCCGGGAAGGCAAGGAGATTTCGCTGGAATTCCGGCTCGGCGAGAACAAAGAGACCGTTTACGAGGTCATGGAGATTTCACACGCTGGTGAAAAGGCGCGGCACATTCGTCAGGGGATGCTTCGCGGCGAGACCAGCGCGATCCCCGTTCGCTAACCATGCGGTTGATTCCACGTTCCGCTTGACCAGCGGCGCGGGATTCGAGAGAGTTTTGCCTGCCTATGCTGCGGACTCTTTTCATCGCCGTCTTCTTGTCGCTGTATATCCTGATCGTCGGGCCGCCGTTGCTGGTCTACACTCTAATCGCGCGCAATCCTGATCCGATTTATTGGGCAGGTGTGAAAGGCGTGATGTTTTTTGTCAAGGCCGTCGGCGTGCGGGTTCACGTCCGGGGTCTTGAGCGCATTCCCCCGGGCGTTTGCGTTTTTGTCGCCAATCATACGAGCTCTGCCGATGCGCCGGCAGTTGTTGGTGCCATCCCTCGTCGGATCGCCATTCTTTTGAAAGCCTCACTTTTCAAATGGCCCATCGTCGGACAGGCCTTTTTGTCGGCTCATTTCATCCCCGTCAATCGAAGTGCCCGCGAATCGGCGCTTTCCAGCATCGAGAAAGCCACGGAGGCGCTCAAGCGCGGCCAATCGTTCCTGATCTACCCCGAAGGCACGCGCAGCCCGGATGGCCGCCTGCAGGAGTTCAAAAAGGGTGCGGTAGTGATGGCCATCAAAGCCGGCGTGCCCATCGTACCGATCGTGTGCTCTGGCGCGCACCGGGTTATGGAGAAGGGTTCACTGGTCATTCGCCCGGGTGAAATTCTTGTGGAGTTTCTCAGTCCCATCGATGCGTCCGCCTTCGAAAATCGCGATGATTTGAACCATTGCGTGCGCCGCGCCATGGCTGTCGCATTGCCGCCCGATCAGCGTCCCATCGATTTTGCGACAGCGGATTCCAGTCCAGAGGAAGGGAGAAGCGCAAATGTCAGTTAATCGAGGAGCTGCCTGTTGGAGCGTGATGATTGCCATGATGGTGTCCCTTTTGTCGGGCGGCGCAATCGCGCAAGAGAAGCATCCGACTGCTCAGGAAGTAATCACGAAAATCCAACAGCGCGTCGGGGTGCCGTGGCGGGCGGAAACGGTGGACACGTTCAAGGCTGGCAACCCGGATTCATCAGTTACGGGTATCGCCGTGACGATGATGGCGACGATGGATGTGCTCGAACGCGCGGCTGCTTCCAGTCAGAATCTGATCATCACTCACGAGCCCACCTTTTACAATCACCTGGATAAACTGGATGAACTCGAGGAAAAGGAAAACGATCCCGTTTTAGCAGAGAAACTGTCCTTCATCGCAAAACACAATTTGGTAATTTGGCGCTTTCACGATCACTGGCACATGCGCAACCCGGATGGAATTGAGGCGGGCATGGCTCACGCACTGGGCTGGGACAAACATCAGGTCCGTGACAATCCATACCTGTTCGAGATTCCAGAAACCTCGCTGGAGATGCTGGCCGGCGATCTTAAGAAGAAACTGGGGATTCACGTGCTGCGAATCGTCGGCGACCCGCAGTTGAAAGTAAGGAAAGTTGCTTTAGTGCCCGGCGCTTCGGGCCTCCGCAAAGAGACCCGCGCACTGGAAATGAACGACGTGGAAGTACTCGTGACCGGGGAACCGCGCGAGTGGGAGACCGTAGAATACGTCGCGGACGCGGTGACCGAAGGCCGGCGAAAAGCTCTAATTATCCTCAGCCACATTCCATCCGAGCAGGCCGGAATGGAGGAATGCACCCGTTGGCTCAAGACGTTTATCAGCGAAGTTCCGGTCGAATTTGTTCCCGCCAAAGATCCTTTCTGGAAGCATTAGGCCTTGCGCCTTTCGATCTCCGCCTCCAATTCGCGCACGCGCTTCTGCAATTCGGGCAGGCGATGGAGCGCCGCGGTGATTTTCATCCACAAACGGCCATCCACGGCGGGGGAACCGCCAACCTTGGAGCGAGGTGGCAAGTCCCCTGGCAGTCCGCTCTGCCCGTAAACCACCGTTCCGTCGCCCACCGAAAGATGTCCGGAGCTTGCGGATTGACCGGCAAAGACGCAGCTATCGCCGACTTTGGTCGAGCCGGCCAGTCCAACCTGGCCGCACAGCAATGTGTTAGCGCCGATTGCCGATGCGTGGCCAACGAGCACCAGGTCGTCCAGCTTGGTGCCCCGGCCGATTCGCGTTTCGCCGATGGTGGCCCGATCCACACAAGAATTGGCTTGCACCTCGACGTCGTCTTCCAGCACTGCAGGACCGGACTGCCGCATCTTGTACCAAGTACCGTCGTCTTGATGGGCAAATCCAAACCCGTCTCCGCCGATAATCACCCCGTTTTGCAAGATCACGCGATCCCCGATGCGGCAATACTCGCGCACCACAGCATGGGCATGGGCGAAGAAGTCGTTGCCGATCTGCGCGCCGCGATAGATAGTGACGAAGCTGTGCAGCACGGCATGGCGGCCAATTTCGACGTCTTCGTCAATATAACAGTAGGGCCCGAGATGCGCCCCCTCGCCAATCCTGGCGCTTTTCGCGATGATCGCCGTCGGATGAATCCCGGGCGCATAGCCGAGCGACTGATGGAATAGCTCGATGGCCTGAGCAAATGCCAAGTACGGATTACCAGAGCGCAGCGCCGCGAGTGCCGGCAGTGCCGCCTCTCGATCCAGCGTAATTCCTTCCTCGACCAGAACCGCCGATGCGCGTGTGGTCTTCAGTAGCGGAAAGTACCGCCGATTCGCAAGGAACGTAATCTGACCCGCTTCGGCATGCTCGATTCCGGCTACCCCGCGAATCTGGAGTTCCGGTGGGCCTTCCAATCGGCATCCCAATTTCTCCGCAACTTCGGCAAGTTTCATGGAGAGAGCTCCTCAGAGGCTGTCTGCGAGTCTCGCACAGGCCAAAGAGGCAAGTACAGCTGGGCTGGAAGCCTATTCGTTGAAAAGGCGGGGCTGTGAAGCAGCAGCAGCGGCCGGCTTGCGGCGCGCCATACCTACCACCCCGAGAACGGTCAGTTCAGAGAGCGCGGCACGCGGAACAAAGATACGGTCCGTGGAAGAGTTCAGGTCCGGAGATGTGATCTGCAACCCGTTATCCAACAGCGACAGCAAGTCGTTCGGTACGACGCCTTCCAGAGTTTCTCCGTCGTTGTAACGCAGCTTCACCCACAACCCGTCCAGTTTTGGCCGGCTCAGAAACGCCTTACGTTCCGGTTCGAACTCGTCGGAAAACTCACGCACGAAATAGATCGAACGCACTCGCGCCAAGGGAACCTCAATGTGCTCCCCTTCAGGAGTCAGCAGATCGACGGGATCGGCTTGCCCCAGCCGCCCAGGGTTCAAATAGCCGCGCAAGGGCTTCTTGTCGGCGAGCACAACAACGACCTTCTTGTGCGTTGACGCTGGGGCTTTATTTTTCAAATTTAGGATATCCCGGTTCCGGACGGCCCAGATTTGCCAATCGGCAAAATGTATGTTATGTTAAGTCCGTTTTTCCTGTCAACTTATTGTTTTCATTAGGGTTAGGGCCCCGGAGCACTGCCCTTTGACCGATAAAAAGCACATCCTCAAGTCGGCCTCGATCATCTCCCTGGTCACCATCGTAAGCCGCGTCCTCGGCTACGTGCGCGAGCAGCGTATCGCCCTCCTGCTCGGAACAACGGCTGCAGCCGACGCCTACAATCTTGCATACCGGATTCCCAACCTATTTCGTCGCCTGGTGGCTGAGGGCTCGATGACCGCTTCGTTTATCCCGGTCTTCACCACCTACATGCGGGAAAACACTAAAGAGGAGGTTTGGGAATTTGCGAACCGGCTTTTCTGGACCCTGGCTCTCGTTGTGGCTGTAATCACGATCCTCGGGATGGTCTTTTCGCCCGCCGTAGTCCACCTGTTTGCCGGAAAAAACATCGCCGAGGCCCAGGCAATCGAGCTGAACCGCATCGTATTTCCTTACCTGTTTTTCGTAGCGTTGGCCGCACTGGCGATGGGTATACTGAACTGTTTTCATGTCTTTGGCTTGCCCGCGGCGACTCCCGTCTGCCTGAATCTAGCAACCATCCTGTTTACCTTAGTCGTGGTCCGCAGCCATTTCAAGGACTCTGCGACGGCCATAGTGGTTGGAGTGCTGGTAGGGGGGGTGTTGCAGTTCCTGATACAGGTACCACTCCTGGTACAAAAGGGCATGAGGTTCAATTTCGGGCTTTCCTTCTCTCATCCGGGGATCAGGAACGTAGCTCGGCTGATGATTCCAAGGTTGTTTGGAATCGGCATCGGACAAATTAATCTGTTTGTTGATACCCGATTTGCGACGGCAACTTTTATGCCCATAGGAAGTTTGGCGGCACTGACGGTTGCGGACCGTGTTATGGAGCTGGTCCTGGGGGGATACGCAATCGCCGTGGCGACGGCGATCCTGCCCATGATGTCCCATCAAGCCGCGGCCAAGGACTACGAATCGCTGAAGAAGACGCTGGCGTTCTCCGTGCGCATCGTGGCCTTCATTACCATACCTGCGGCTCTAGGGCTGATGATTCTGCGTGAGCCGATAATCAGGGTGTTGTTCCAGCACGGGCAGTTTGTTGCGGAGTCCACGCGTTTGACGGCAAGAGCTTTGCTCTACTACGCCGTAGGTTTGCCAGCGCTGGCAACGGTAAAGCTGGTAGTGCCAGCCTTCTATTCGACAGGAGATACTAAGACACCTGTCATAGTCGCGTCCATTTCGCTGGGCATCAACATTTTGCTGAACATCATTTTTCTGCAATTTTTCTTCAAGCGCGTGCAGAATGGCGGGCCCGCCCTAGCGACAGCCATCGCCTGCTTTTTTGATTTCTTCGCACTGTTTATTATTTTTCGTTTGCGCTACGGGACTATGGGAACGATGGAGATATTGCGATCCTTCGGAAAGACCTCCTTGTGTGCGAGTATCATGGGAGTGGGGTGCTGGTTCGGAAACTACTACACCGCTTTTACGATCCACTCGCGCTTCCTCGTGCAGCTCCTCGTTTTTGCCGGCCTGATCATCGGAGCGACGGCCCTTTATCTCGCCCTTGCTTGGCTGTTCCGCTGCCATGAAATCGAGGAGGTCTACGGAATTGCAACGCGGCGCACGGTCGGCGCGGGTAACGGATACGCGGAGCCCTGATGGAAATTGCGGCAACTGTTTCGGCATTTTTGACTCACGTGCGCGTGGAGAAGGGACTCTCCTCCAACACCGTATCTGCGTATCGTCGCGATCTCGTAAAATTCGATGAATTTGCCCGCAAACGCAAGCTGAGCCTTGAGACCGTCAGCCGCGACGATCTTGTGGATTTCCTCGCCGGACTTTATCGTCAAAAGCTCGAGAGCAAGACAGTGGCGCGGCATCTGGTCACCCTGCGTAACTTTTTCCGTTTTGCCCAGATCCAGGATCTGATTCCGGAAGATCCCTCCGTGAATCTCGAATCGCCGAAAATCCGGCGCTCCTTGCCGGGCTATCTCCGCCTTGAGGAAGTCGAGCGCCTCCTTTCCCAGCCCGATGTCAAGACCCCTCTCGGCTTGCGAGACCGCGCCATGCTCGAGGTTTTGTACTCGACCGGCTTGCGTGTATCGGAACTCACGGGGCTGCGCGTCAGCGATCTCGATGGCAAAGTTGGCTGTGTTCGTTGCATCGGCAAAGGGGACAAGGAACGAATTGTTCCCGTTGGCAAGAAGGCGCTCACCATCGTCGAAAGGTATCTCCGCGACGCACGGCCGAAGCTGCTCGGCAAAGTGGCAGGCAGCCCGACGTTGTTCGTGAATCGGCGGGGCGCGCCGCTGAGCCGTGTCGGCGTGTGGAAGATACTTTCATCCTACGGACGCCAAGCGGGTATGCGCATAGCGCTTACCCCGCACATGCTGCGGCACAGCTTTGCCACGCACTTGCTCGAGCGCGGAGCGGATCTCCGGTCCGTGCAGCTCATGCTCGGCCACGCGGACATTTCCACCACCCAAATTTACACCCACGTCGTCGAGGAGCGGTTGAAGCAGATTTACAAAGCGCATCACCCGCGTGCATAACGCGGCAGGCCAGGGAAACCCATTGCGGGTGCCTCTGCGGCAGTTAGCGCGGACACCCTGAAGCAGAAGGAGCGCAATGCCAGACTACATGTTTTTGCTGGAAAGCCGGCTCTCTCCCGAACAGCGCGCCGTGATGCTGCGCGTGCAGGAACTCTCCGCCGCCCTCGGGTTCAATGCGTACCTGACGGGCGGCACCGTCCGCGACCTCGTTACCGGTGCCTCGCTGCGCGATCTCGATTTCACCGTGGAGGGGAATCCCTCGAGGATCGCTCACGAACTCGAAAAAGGTGGCGCCCGGATCATCTCCGAAGATGAAAAACTTCGTCATGTTGAAGTGCTCTTCGCTGGCGACTGTGAAGGGAGCATTTCCGCCGCCCGCGACGACCATTACGTTCGCCCGGGGACGCGCCCTGAGATCCGCTGGTCCACCATCATGGAGGATCTGCGCCGCCGCGATTTTTCTCTCAACGCCATCGCCATTTCCCTGAACCCCGCCTCGCGCGGCTTGCTGCTCGATCCCACAAACGGCCTGTCCGACATCGAGCGCGCCGAAGTGCGTGCGCTCACCATTCACAGCTTCACCAACCAGCCGGTCCGTTTGTTGCGGGTCTTGCGCTTCGCGGCGCGCATGGGCTTCAAGATTGAACAGCGCACTCAGGAATGGTTTGACCTGGCCATCGAACGCAATCTGCAGCAGACCATTGCGCCGGAAGATGCCGGCGGCGAGCTTCGCGCGGTTGCTCGCGAAGAAAGGCCGTCCGTCGTGCTGAAGGCTTGGGAAGAGCGCGACCTCCTCGAGGCCATCAATCCGGTCCTGGCGAAAAAACATCCGGCTTACGACGCCATCGGACGCCTGATGAAGGTGCGCGAGGACCTGTTCACTGCGGGTTTCCGTCCGCGTCTGGCTGCCCCGATGCTGCTCGCCATTTTAGGACGCTTAAAGGAACGGGAACAGGCCCACATCCTCCAGAAGGCCGGATTCCGTTCGGCCGAAGTGGAATCCGCGCTCGGTTTTGAGGAAGAATCGTTGGAGGCCCAGAGGGAGCTTACGGGGCGGAAGATGGATGCCCCGATCGATGCTTTCCGATTTCTCGAGAAACTTCCGCTCGATCAGATTGCGTACCTGATGGCGGAGTCGAATAAATCGGCCGCCCTTTCAAAGATTCGGGCCTTCCTGAACAAGTGGCGCCCGGTTCGCATTGCTCTTCCGGCGGTGGCCACCGAACTGGAAGCGCTTGGTATGGCGCGGGGAGCGAAGTTCGACCAGATTGTCGACCAAGTCTTCGCCATGCAACTTACCGGGCGCGGGAAGACCCCCGAGGAGAGGGAAAAAATTCTGCGAAAGCTCAGCGGCATCAAGGAACCCCCCAAAAAGAAGGAGAAGGAAAAGAAGGCGTCAAAGGGTGCTGACAAAGCTCACGCCGCTGCGGCGATGGGCGACGCTGCTCACAAGAAGCACGCGGCTGCGAAAATCGAGGCGACAACGCATGCCGCCAAGGGGCAGCCTGCGCGCCCCAAGCCCCACGCAAAGCATGCTGCCCCAGCCTCTCAGAGCAGGGGTGCGGCCCCTGGCAAGAAGAGTCACGGGCGGAAGTAACGCCCCGGATTGGCGGCGGTGGACTTCCGGCGGTGGGAAGGTCACGTTGGGTAATCGAATCTCCCGGAAAGGAAGCTCTCCAAGAATCGATCCCTCGCGTATGTCGAAGAACATAATGGTCAACCCAAACCCTTTGTCCGGACCGCCAAGGCCAATGACATTCTCGGAAAAGGCTAAACGCGCCAAGCCCAACCTGCATAACCGCCCATCCGTGTGACCCCGTAAACAAGACGAATCGAAAGATTCGTCGTTTCGCTTGGTGCGCGGCATATCGACTTTTTCAGTATCCTGTTAGAATCGAGTTCCATGGGCCAACCGCAGTTTGTTCATCTTCACGTTCACACCGATTACAGCCTGCTCGATGGGGCCTGCGAAACCTCCGAGCTCTTGGACGAAGCGTCCCGGCAGAAAATGCCCGCCGTGGCCATCACCGATCACGGCAATCTCTTTGCCGCCGCGAATTTCTTCTATGAAGCCAGCAAGCGCGACGTCAAACCGATCATCGGCTGCGAAGTCTACGTGGCCAAGGGCAGCCGCCATGACCGCGGCGAAAAAACCGAGGGGGGCAACGGCCAGGATCGCGGCGACGCCGAACCCGGAATGCGCGGTTCGAATCATCTGGTGCTCCTCTGCGAGTCGCTGGAGGGCTACCATAATTTAATCAAGTTGGTCTCCGCCGGCTTTCTTGAGGGCTTCTACTACCGCCCCCGCATTGACTACGATTTGCTTGCCAAACACAGCAAGGGCTTGATTGCGCTCTCCGCCTGTCTTCGCGGGCCAGTGACCGAAGCGGTCGTGGACCAGAAGTACGATCGGGCGCGTGAAAATGCCTACCGCCTGCGCGATGTTTTCGGCAAAGGGAATTTCTTCCTGGAAATTCAGGATCAGGGGATACCGATCGAAAAAGATGTCAATCGCGAACTGGTCCGACTTTCGAAAGAGACCGGAATTCCGCTCGTCGCCACCAACGATTGTCATTATCTTCATCATCAGGACGCTCACGCCCAGGAAGTGCTGCTCTGCATCCAGACCGGCAAGACCATGAGCGACACGAATCGGATGAAATTCCAAACGGATCAGTTTTACTTCAAGTCAGCGATGGAGATGGCCCAGATTTTCGGCGAGATTCCCGAAGCGCTCAGTCGCACCGTGGACATTGCGTCGCGCTGCAACGTCAAGATTGAGCGCATCCCCAATCCTTTCCCGGAGTTCAAAGTCCCGGAAGGGCATACCTCGGCGAGCTATTTTGAATCGGTAGCGCGCGAGGGATTCGCCGCCCGCGTTCCGCAACTTGAGCGGCAGGCCCAGCTTGGTTTCCTTCGGAATTCACTGGCTGAATACGAGCGCCGTCTGACCTCCGAGATCGAAATGATCAAGAAGATGCGCTACGAAGGCTACTTCTTGATCGTCTGGGATTTCATTCATTACGCGCGCGGACAAGATGTTCCCGTCGGGCCGGGGCGCGGTTCGGCGGCGGGGAGCCTGGTGAGCTACGCCCTACGGATCACCGACGTCGACCCCTTGCAGTACAACCTGCTCTTCGAGCGTTTCCTGAACCCCGAACGCGTCTCCATGCCCGACATTGACATCGATTTTTGCATGCGGCGGCGCAGCGAGGTGATCGAATACGTGACGCGGAAGTACGGCCGTGAAAATGTCGCCCAGATCATCACCTTCGGAACCATGGCCGCGAAGGCCGCGGTGAAGGACGTTGGCCGCGCCATGGACATTCCCTACGGCGAAGTGGATCGCCTGGCCAAGCTCATTCCCGCGACCCTCGGTATCGAGCTGGGAAACGCCTTGGAAGAATCCCCGCAGCTCAAAGCGGCCATCAATAGCGATGAACGGCTCAAGGATTTGATGGCCGTGGCGCTGCGTCTCGAAGGTTTGTCACGGCACGCCTCCACTCACGCTGCTGGTGTGGTCATTTCGCCACGGCCGCTAACCGATGTCGTCCCCGTGTACAAGACCAATCGCGATGAAATCACCACGCAGTACGACATGAATGCGCTGGAGCGCATCGGCCTGCTGAAAATGGATTTTCTTGGCCTCACAACGCTCACTGTGCTCCACGATACCGTGCGCATGATTGAACAGAACCGCGGCTCGAAGATGGACATCGATAATCTCGCCCTGGACGACGCCGAAACCTATAAACTCTTCGCCCGCGGCGAAACGACTGCCATCTTCCAGTTCGAATCCCACGGTATGCGCGACATTCTCCGCCGTTACCAGCCGACTCGCATCGAGGATCTCACGGCACTCAATGCGCTGTACCGTCCTGGCCCGATCCAGGGCGGCATGATCGACGATTTTATCAACCGCAAACAAGGCAAGACCAAGGTCAGCTACGAACTTCCACAGTTGCAAGACATTCTTGAAGAAACCTACGGCGTCATTCTGTATCAGGAACAGGTGATGCAGATCGCCAATCTCCTGGCGAGTTTTTCACTCGGTGAAGCCGACATTCTTCGGCGCGCCATGGGAAAGAAGAAGAAAGAGGAGATGGCCGCGCAGCGCGCCAAGTTCATGACTGGGTGTGCGGTCAACAAAATCCCCGAGAAAAAAGCCGAGCGCATCTTTAACCTGATGGAGGAGTTTGCGGGCTACGGCTTCAACAAATCACACTCCTGCGCTTACGCGTTGCTTGCTTATCAGACCGCTTATCTGAAGACACATTTTCCCGTCGAATTCATGGCCGCCTTGCTGACCTCCGAGGCTGGCAACAGCGAGAAAGTCGTTAAGTACATCAATGAAGCGCGCGGCATGAGCATTTCCATTCTGCCGCCCGATGTGAATGAGAGTGATCTTTATTTCACGCCCGTCGGTGAATCGATTCGCTTCGGTCTTGCTGCGATCAAGAATGTAGGCGAGAACACCGCCAAAGCGATTCGTGAATCGCGACTGAATCAGGGGGAATTCAAATCCCTCTACGATTTCTGCGAACGCATCGAGTCGCGCTTTCTGAACAAGCGCGTGTTTGAAAGCCTCATCAAGTCGGGCGCCGTGGATTCGCTTGGTGCGCGCGAATCCATGCTGGCCTCCGTCGATGATGCGGTCGCCGCCCTGCAGCGCGCTTCCCGGACGCGCGAATCCGGGCAGCACGGATTGTTCGGAACCGCCGCCGCTTCCGCGCCGATGCCGTTCGAATTGCGGGAAGCTGCGCCGTGGAGCGAGGAAGAACGCCTCGCGAGCGAGTACGCCATGCTCGGTTTTTACGTTTCCGGCCACCCGCTGGCGAAATACGCTTCGCGCTTGATGGACCTGAAAACGGTTTCTCTCGATCAAGTCGAAGACCAGCGAAACGGAAAAGAAATTACCGTCGCCGCGCTGATTGTCGGCGCGCGTCCCATGCGTTCAAAAAAGGGCGCGCGCTGGGCCATCTTCACGATCCAGGACATGACCGGCGTTCAGGAACTCCTCGCATTTCCTGAAAGCTTTGGTCGCCTCGAACAGTTCTTGAAGCCCGGCAATCCGCTGCTGTTGAAAGTTCGCGTGCAGGTTGAGGAAGCAGGCACGCGGCTTTCACTGCAGGAGGCGCGGCGGCTCGAAGAAGTGGGGGAGCGCGCTGCACCTAACGAGCTTCGCGTTCGAATCGATATAGAATCGCTGAGCGAGGATGCTCTTGACCACTTGGAAGACTTGTTTGTGGCCTCGCCGGGACCCTGCCAGGTGGTGTTCGAATTGTGCTCGCCGGACGGTTCCATGGCCGTGCTACCAGCGCAGCAGCGCGTGAAAGTCACATCCGAATTGGTGGAAGCGGTTCACGAAATCTGTGGCAGCCGCGCCGTTAGAATGGTGCCGGAATGAGCGCACGAGAAAAAAACAAAGCCCGCGCGCCGTTCCCCGACCCAGCGAAAGAGAAGGACCGTCAAAAGGAAATCGAACGCCTGGAAAAAGATGTCGAAGAATTGCGCCACCTGGCCGGACACGCGGATGCCGACGCGGAGTTGGGGCGTATCCGCGAGCAGGTCGCGGAATTGCGGCGCGAGTTTTACACCCACCTGGGGCCGTGGCAACGCGCGCAGATCGCGCGCCACCAGCAGCGCCCATACACGCTCGATTTTATCGGTCTGCTATTCACGGAGTTTATGGAGCTCCACGGTGACCGTGGCTATGCCGACGACAAGGCGATCATCACGGGATTGGGGAAATTTCATGGGCGCCCCGTAGTCATCATCGGCCACCAGAAGGGACGCGACATGAAGCAGCGGCTGGTCCGGAATTTCGGCCAGCCCAAGCCCGAGGGTTACCGGAAAGCGCTACGCGTGATGCAACTCGCGGCGAAGTTTGGGCGGCCCATTCTCACGTTTATCGATACACCGGGGGCATATCCGGGAATCGATGCAGAAGAGCGGGGACAGGGCGAAGCAATCGCGCGAAATCTTCGAGAGATGGCGCGGCTACCGGTGCCGGTCATCGCGACGGTGACAGGCGAGGGCGGCTCGGGCGGGGCGCTGGCGATTGCCGTCGGCGATCGCGTCAACATTCTGGAGAACAGCTTCTACTCGGTGATTTCCCCGGAGGGGTGTGCTTCGATCATTTGGCGCGATTCCACGAAAGCGGAAACAGCGGCCGCAGCGATGAAGATTACAGCGAAGGACTTGAAAGAGCTGGGCATTGTGGACGAAATCGTGGCGGAACCAGAGGGTGGCGCGCACACCGACCATGAAGCGGCGGCGCGGTTTCTGGATGAAGTGCTGGACCGGCAGCTGGTCTCGTTGGCGCACGAGCCGGTCCGGGAACTGCTCGATGCGCGCTACGAGAAGTTCCGCAAGATGGGGCAGTTTTTCGATTTGGGAAATTGACGGCCATTCTCGCCTACGATGGAAATTCACCCTAGACCTAGGAAGCCCGTTCCTCAGTCGGAGCTTTTGCCCACGTTGGCGGGTCTCAAATGTCGAGGGGAGGCTTGATGTAGGCGGCGCCGTGGCGATAGAGGCCGGCGGTGGGGATGGACTGGGAGAAGACGATGCGGATAGGAACGAAGATGGCGCCGGCCCCGGGGGTGAAGGGCACGGCAACTTCCACGCGAGAACCTTCGGCATATTGATTGCGGCTGCGGAAGCTGAGGCCGCCCTTGGACAAATCCTCACAGACGGCAATCTCTTCCTGAAAGCCGCGGTGGCGAATGCAAGCGAGGACGCGGGCCTTGACGCGAGTGCGGTTGCGGCGAGGAATGACGCGGTCTTCGACGGTGCTGCCCGACGCGCCGTTTTGCGGATCGCGGATTTCGGATTGGGATTCAATCCAGATGGAGGGCGAGTCGCAAAGGCGGCAGTGACGCGCGATGCATTTGCGGACTTCGAAGGATTTCAGCTGCAGCTCGTTGAGATAGACCACTTCGCGGCGTTGGCAGAAGCTGCATTCCATGAGGAGACGCGCGAGGGCTTCCTCGGCTTTGTGAAGAGCGGGGAAGTCGATGTCCCAGAAGTCGGAGTGCGGATCGAGAATATGAATGGCGTAAAGGAAGTGATTGGGGGGGTCTTGGTCGATTTCGGCGACCACGCGGGCGCGCGTGCTTTTCCAGGTGTCTCCTTCGAGGTTGCGGCGCAGGTGGAGCTCCTGTCCCATGGAGAGTTTGTCGTTCAGGCGGAGGACACCCCCATTGCGGCTGACGAGCAGGGTTTCCGCGGCTTGTGTAAGGGTGGCGCCGGCGGGCGAGACCCACGAGGCCTCCACGGGCATACGGAAGTTGACGCGGTCACTCTGCCGGAGTCCATCGGATAGTGTGGTCATGGCGCGATAAGAGAGAAACCTGCAGCCAGGCTAACATGGCAGGAAGGGGCCAACCGCTTGGAGAATCGCCGCTTTGTCGTTCCAAGTAATATCTTGCTGGGACAAGGCCGGACCCTGCCGGGGCTCAGGAGGTGTTGCCTTTTTGGCGTTCTTCGTGGTTTGAGAATCCACAGGTCAGGCTGCTTGAGGCAAAATAAAAGGTGCCGGACACGCGCGCGGTAAGCAAGGCCGTTTGCTGCCTGGCGTAAGCGACTGTGAGCAACGTAATCTCCATGGACGACCGAAAATTGAAAGGCGACGCGCGCGGCATGTCCGTGCGCGACCGGCGCTACTGCATCCGGTATCCGTTTGCCTCGGACGTTGAGCTGCTGGACCTGGAAAGTGGAGCAAAGGCAGCGGGGGTTACCTCCGACATTTCCATGGGCGGCGCGTTCGTCTGCACCAGCCGGCCGTTCCCTTTGAACACCCGCATTCGCATCACGCTCACGCGCAAGGACCAAAGCGTGCAAGCGCTGGCCGTAGTGCGTATCGTGAAACCTCGGATCGGCATGGGCGTTGAATTCATTGACGTTGAGGCGCCTTACCAGGGCCTGCTTTCCCGCTGGGTGGAACAACTCCGCAAGTCGCGCTGACGATTTCCGCCGATCATCCTGATTTGAGCGACGCCGGTTGCGCCGGTCTAGGTCGCGTATTATGGCCGAGTATCAAGGGGATGTTTGCTTTTTTCGTAGAATTCGTTTTGGAGCTTGAGACTCTGATCATCCGTCTTTGCGGCCCGAATGGCCTCGACGGTGGCGGCGATCCAATTGTTCATGTTCCACTCGCCGAGCTCCCGGGTGGCGACCGAGCCGTCACCGGAGTAGTGGTTGGGAAAGCGGGCGTACCACCAGATGCCGGTGTACACATCTTCGGGCAAGTTCACGCGTTTCTGGTCACTGCCGGATTCGCTGGGGGCACGGTCGAGGTGGACCAGGTCGGGACGGGAGACCATAGTGTTGGAGGTTTCGTTCTCACCGGCGTGGTAATCGATGCCGGTTGATTTTTTCGGCGGCCCGCCCGGACGGCTACGTTCGCCGTCAAGAACGTAAACAACGTAATCGTGAGGCCGATCGAGTTGCGCCTGGGCGAAAAAGGGAAGCAGATGCTCGTTTCCGCCATGGCCGTTCACAATGACGATCTTCTTGCAGCCATTGCGTGCCATTTCATCGGTCGTTTCCTGGAGCAGCTTTAACTGGAGTTCCATGCTGTAGGCCACGGTTCCCGGTTCGTGCTTGGCTTCAAAAATTTGTCCGAAGTAGTACTGCGGAAAAACGACAGCATACTCCCGCTGCGCTGCTTCGAATGAGGCATGGCGAACGTTGAGAAGGTCCGTGCCCAGAGGCAAGTGCGGCCCATGCTTTTCCAGAATGCCAAATGGCAGCAAACAGGTGCTTTTGGATAGCTGGATGGCTTCGCGAAAGTCAGCAGCCGTCAACTCTTCCCAATTTACGGGGAGTTTGGACTGCGCATGGATGGAACAAGCAACTAGCAGAGATAGGAGCACAGAGCGGATAGCCGCGCGCTTCATTGATTTTCCTCCTGAACCGTCCTGCATTTTAGCCCGGTTCCAGGTCCTCAAGCGGCCGCTTTTTGGGCTCAATTCCAAAGCGCAGGACGACCACAACCTGTCCAAGGAGAAAACCGATCATCAGACTGAGGACGCCGCGAAGCCCGTAAGACCGGAACAAGGCTACGGTCAGGAACGGCGTAAGAATCGTTGCACCGCGGCCAAAGGTGTTGCAGATCCCCGATGCCCGCAGGCGCACTTCCGTGGGGAACAATTCAGGAATGTAAATCGCAAAGAGCGTGGCGACCAGGATATAGATGGGAATGGTCAGCAAGAAGCCGATAGTGATCAAAGCCGCCGGCTGATGGATGAACGGATAAATGCCGCCGGGCACAATGGTGAGCAGGGACGCCCCGACGATCGTGGGCTTGCGCCCCCAGGAGTCTGCAGCGAAGGCTCCAATAGCCGACCCAAGCGGCGCGCCGAGCGACATAATGAACGAGTAACGAAAGGAGGTGACCATGCTTAGCCCCTCCTGCACGAAGAAGGAAGGCAGCCAGGTCACGAACCCGAAAATTAAGGTGTTCATCACGATCAGAGTCGTGGCTCCGACGATCATGCGAGGCAACAGCGCCGGACTGAGCAGGGAACCGAGATTCGTGGAAGGAGGAGCCGAGCAGCGCGGCACGGGAGCCACAAGAGAACCGTGCTGTTCGGAGACCTCACTTTCGATAGATTCGAGGAGGGCCTCGGCTTCGGCAGTTCGCCCGACCGATTCCAGCCAGCGTGGCGACTCCGGCAACGACTTGCGCAGATACCAGACCACGAGCGCGCCCAGTCCGCCGAGCGCGACCATCGCGCGCCATCCGAAGTGCGGGATGATAAGTGCTCCGAGGAGTGCGGCGACTGGCAAGCCAGACACCACGATGACGTTCATGCCGCCAAGCCACTTGCCGCGGGCCGCGGGAGGGACAAACTCCGTCATCGTCGAGTATCCGACGACATTTTCCGCTCCGAGCCCCACCCCCATGATGAAACGCAACAGGGTCAGCACTGTCATCGAGGGAGCGAACGCGGAAGCGATGGCGGCGAGCCCGAAGATGGCCAGATTGGCTTGATACGTGAAGCGGCGGCCGTAGCGGTCGCCGAGGAAGCCGGTCATAAACGATCCCAGCATCATGCCGACAAATGTGACGGACATGAACTGCGCGTTCTGGCCCATGGTGGAAAAACCGCTCTTTAGCGTGGCACCGAGAACCGTGGCGGCGACGTAGATATCAAAGCCATCGAAAAACATGCCCGTGCCGATCAAGAGCAGGATGCGGCGATGGAAGCTGGAGATAGGGAGACGATCGAGACGCGCTCCTGAGTCCGCGGTCAGGAGCGCGTTCATTTCTTTTTCGCTACCAAGGCCAGGCTGCCTTTCGTCAAAGCGTCGACGGCAAGAGCGCAGTTCTGATCGAAGGAGTTTTGCTGGGCGCTGAGAAAAAAGCTTTTGCAGCGGCGCACCGCGGATGGGTCGAGCCGCAGGATACGCTCGACGAGAGCGTGGGCTTCGGCCGAGAGGCGAGCGGGGGGACAGACTCGCGAGATCAGACCAATTTGTTGCGCGCGATGCGGGTCGACGGGCTCACCGAAGAAAATAAGGGGAAATGCGAAGCGGGGGAGCATGTATTCGCCGAGATAGGACATGATGGCCACGGGGGCCAGGCCGGAACGCATCTCGGGGAAAGCGAGCGAGGCGTGGTCCGCGACGAGCGCGAAGTCGCACACGATTGCGAGGCCGAAGCCGAACCCGAGAGCGTCTCCTTGCACCTCCGCGACACTAATTAATGGCGAGGACCGCAAGGCGACTTTGAACTTGATCAGGCGCGCCGATTCACGACGGATTGCCGCCAGGGTGCGGCCCGCGCGCTCACGCCCCGTGCAGAAAACATTGCCGCGCGCTCGAATGCGCAATACCCGGGCGCGAGGCTTTGTTGCTTCCTTGCGGAGTTCGATCAGCATATCGTCCAGCATGGCGCCGGTGACTTCGTTGCCGTAGCTGGGGTTATCCAAGGTAAAGGTGAGGACGTCAGCGGCGTGATCGATCACGACTCCAAGGGGAGTGCGGGCGTCACTTGGCCTTTTGTTGCTCATGGCGGGCACGGTATACAAGGAATGCAAACCTGTCAAATGGCGCGGGAAGTGCCTCCGATGATGTCCAGGTCCACTCTGTCTGAATTCACACAGAGAGAAAAAGAACCGCGGAGACCTGCCAGCGAATGCAGGATTGCATCCTTGGTCATGGGGCAAAGAATGGCAGGCGCGACCAGGCCTGCATTCCGGATTCTAATTCTTTCCCTGAAACTGTGACCCTGGAGTGAACCAAGGTGTTTTGAATAAGGACGGGCAAGCTGTGAGGTGCCCCTGGCGGGCAAGATACAACCCGCGTCGTCGATTCGATGATCCTGGCAACGAAGAAGTCCCAAAGCGTTTCAGCAAAGGAGGAGAACTTTGCCATAGTTGTGCAAAGAGTTTCACGCGCCGGCAACACACTATTAAGGCAAAAGTCTTTTCGATGCAACGACTTTCGACCAGAACGCCGATTGGCGATGTACGTGCGCTAGAAAAACCGACGAATTAGCTCGAATCTGGCAGTTGAATGACGATGCATTAGTGCGAGTCATTGTGATTTCAGACGTGCATTCGCGGAGCAAACTGGCTGGGCGGCTCATCCCGCTGTTCGCTTCCCTACGGGGCTGCTTGCTCGTTCTTGTTGCATCTTTCTTTAGTACCATACCAGCGCAAGCAAGTAATGTTAGTTTGCCTACGACGGGGCATCGGTTAGACTTTGCAATTGCCGATTTCGACGGGGATGGTCGCCCCAATCTGGCGACTATTGAACCTGGATCGAATAGTCCTTCACAATCAATTTACCGGATTCAAGTTCAGCTCGGCGACGGCGGGGTGCGATCTGTAGATTTGGTCGCGCTCTCCGGTGGTCTTCGAATCGCGGCGGACGATGTGAACGGGGATGGCATTCCCGATCTCATCGTCAGTTTAGCTTGGCGAGAAGGTCCCGTGGCCGTCCTTCTCAATGACGGCCACGCTTCTTTTTCATTGGCCGATTCATATTCATTTCCCGGAGTCTCCGGTGGGTCAGGGAAGACTCTGAATGGTGAGGAGTTGCCGCCGCCGACCGACGCGGTTGCGACACCGCCGAAATTGCCAGTAGGAGATTTCTCGGGATGGAAGTACCTGTTACACGCTCGCCGGGAGACGGACTTTCTTCCAAGAGCGAACTTTACGAGAATCAGCAAACTCCTCTTAGTGTCGCTCCTCGGACGCGCGCCTCCCACACCCTCCTGCGAATAAAGATCTGCTGAATCTGTGCAAACCGACGGCTTACGGCCTCGCGCATTTTTAGTTGGCGGTGTCTAGCCGTTCTTCGCTAACAAACTACTAACTTGAAGGTTTGACGTGCGCTGGCTGGAGTTCCATCCGAAATACTCCAGGCAGCCTGGGAGACCTAATTATGGCCGAGGGCGCGGAGAAGTGTTCACTGATGACAAGATCTGAGCTATTTGCGGGAATTCCTAGTTCCGTTTGTACCAATATCGTATCGATGGCGCGCCCTATCGATTTCATGTGCCGCCAGGTGATGTATTTCGCAGGCGATCCGATTGAGCAAATTTTGTTGCTGACTGAAGGGCGTGCGAAAATAACGCAGTGCAGCGAACACGGCACGGAAATCATTGTTCGGCTGTGCGTCCCCGGCGACCTAATTTCCGAGCTTCCTTTGGTACCGGGGAGCAGGCACTCCTCGACAGCCCAAGCCCTCCAGGATTGCAAGGTTCTTGCCTGGGACGCAGTGACCTTTGAGGTTGCTTTAGAGCGTCTCCCGGCCCTTCGATCGAACGCTAAGCATCTCCTTGAACAGCGCCTTCAAGAGCTGGAACGCCGTTTTTGTGAAGTGTCTACGGAAACGGTTGCGCCAAGACTGGCTCATGGGTTGGTTCGTTTGCTTGACCAAATAGGTCAGAAAGTGAACAGCCATTTCGAAATCAAGGTCTCGCAGGAGGCGCTGGCGCAAATGACCTCCATGGCGTCGTTCACCGTGTGCCGGCTCCTGACCAACTGGGAAAATCAGGGGCTCGTAAGACTTCGAAGGGAAGCCATTGAGGTTCACAACGTCCCTCGCCTCATGGATCTGTGCAAGGCCAAATGATTCCCGGGTTGTGGGCTCTGCTTGTTCAATTGGAGGCCATTATTTAGGAACAGGCCATGGTTGGTGAGCGATCCGGATCTGCGGTTGCAGGGATCGAGTCAGCTCGCCGCGCCGTTTTCAGACACCCATGGTTTTCTATCCCTTAAATACAAGTACGGCAATACCCTTGATATCTCTGCAGGCGGACATGAAGCCAAGAACGCGCATCGCCAAGAAACGGTTCTATTCTGTGGCCGACTTTAACCGCGAATTTGCGAATGATGATGCCTGCCTCGAATACATCAAAGAGCAGCGCTGGCCGAATGGGGTCACCAAGTGTGAGAAGTGCAGCATCGAGCGAAAGCATCATCGCGTGACTGGCCGCACGGCGTACGCCTGCGACCACTGTGGGCATCACATATACCCGCTGACTGGGTCTGTTTTTGCGAAGAGCACCACTTCCCTCAAGACTTGGTTCTACGTCATCTACTTAATGGGTTCCACAAACAGCAGCTTGTCCGCCAAGCGGATTCAGCGCGAAACAGGCGTTACGTACAAGACGGCATGGCGCACGCTGCGTCAGATTCGGCGATTGCTGACCAGTGAGGACCCGCAAGTGGTGCAGTCGACGACGGCAATGGACAATGGAGACGCATCTGGGTTGCCCGAGGATGGTATCGGCGGGCTCGCCCACCACCACAGCGAGCGAGCGAGAGCAGCGGGCTCCGTCGGATGAGAATCGCAGCCGATGGAATCGGCGAAACGGCAATCTGGCACTCAATTTGATTTTGGGAGTGCCTTTCTAGAAGGCGTTTTGATCGCCTTGGCAACGATAGCCGTGAAGGCATCCCGTGTCATCGGGCGCATTTTTTTTCGAGTCTCCTCCCGCGGCTCTAACTTTTTTCGCCTTTGCTTCATAACCATATTCTATCACGCCGGCTCCAGGCTAAAACCCGCGGCCAGTGCTATTCCTGCAGCGAGTGGGTCGTCATCGCCGAGTGTAATCGCCCCCAAGAGAAATCCCCCCACGGGTTTGGAGAGGGAGCGAATCTAAGGAGCCACGCCAGCGGGAGCTTTCCTTGAACGCATGGTGTGGCAGACGCCTGTTGGACCCTCGAACTGAATCTTGCTTGCCCGGCAACCTCCCGGCGCGATCGATCAGTTCCGTATCGGTGCTGTGGCCCCGCGCTAGCTCTCCGATGGCCACTGAGCAACCAGCGCAGAAAGAATAACGCTTTTCGTGTGCACGACAAGACTCAGCGTGGTCGCCAGCAGAAGATAACTGCGGCAGGTGTGCCATTCTTTGGTGGTCGCGAGAGTGCGAAAGCAAGCACTTCGTGAGCTTCGAATGAACGAGCCAAGCAGAATCGGCGTATGAAACCGGCATTTTAACCATAATTCTTCGTTGTCATCAGTATATACTCTAGCTAAATATATAGTATAAGTAATAATCGACGCATGTGCCCTTGTTTTCAAGGGATAATTCCGGCGCACTCTTATTTTTCTTTCACATTTGCGAATGGACAAGGACTCCTGCTTTCAGGTCAGTAAGATGCCACTAGTCTCGTGGTGCGATCACGGCGGGCCCTTGTCGCACTTGTTTCATTCGTTGGTCAGGAAACAGAGAGTGAATCTCGGGCGCCCGCAGGTCTGGAAGGAGATTGCCAAGTCATGAGAAAGCCGTACCAGATTTGTTTGCTAATGCTTTTAGTATGTCTTGTTCCTGCGGTCGCGAGCGCACAGTCTTTTCGTGTTCAGTGTCCAACCAGCACGATTACGCACCCGACGGCGACCAGCAATAATTCGGAGCCGGCCTACGCCGGTCCGACTTATGCGGGCACCAGTGGTTATCCGGCAGCACCCGCCCATGTAAACGGCGCTATCAAATGCCAGCAGATCTCGGGCGGCGACGGATACTCGACGATGGGAGACGGCACACAGACGTACATGTTCTCCTTCGGGCCGCTATCCGGGATCTCGGACATTGCGAACGGCCTGCCCGGCACCGAGTTCCCGAGCGTCTTCAATACGGTGACTCCGGGCTTGCTGCAGCCTGGCGATCCGGCCACCACCGGCATTACGTATAACGGCGCTGTGGGACTGGTTCCTGACCGTGATGCCCTGGCTGCTGGAAGTTGCACCGGCCTGTGTCTCGACGGGCATGTGGATCCGCGTCAAATCATGGATGTCGGGGTGATGAACGGGAACATCCCCGCTCCATTGATGGCGATCGACGAGGATGACGAATTCTTCCTCACGCTCACTAACGTGGGCATGATCATGCGGCCAGACCTGTTCGAGCAGCACACCGTCCACTTCCACGGATATCCCAACGCTTCGTCATTCTACGACGGCGTGCCCGACGCCTCGGTGGCCATCAACATCGGCGCGAGCTTCACGTATTACTATCTTGCGCCGGACGCCGGCACTTACTTCTGGCACTGCCATATCACGCCCCCCGAGCACTTGCAGATGGGCATGGTCGGGCAACTTTACGTTCGCCCACGGCAGAATCGGGCCACTGGCGCCCTTTACGCCGCGCTCCAGCAACAGCAGTTGGATCTGCGCACGAAATGCGATTCCACCACGGATATCCTGTGCAGCAATCCCCTGCCAGCAGTGAATACCGGCGCCACGGGCGGCGGTAAGTATGCGTATAACGATGGCGATGGCTCGACAGCATACGATGTCGAGTATCCGATCCAGATCCACGGGTTCGACCCCAGCTTCCACTTTATCGGAATGACCTTCAACCCCGAAGAATTTGCGGACATGAAGGACAAATTCTTCCTGTTGAACGGACGGAGCTATCCCGACACAGTGACGCCGGGTCCGCTGCAGACTCAATCGGCGGATGGCGTAAACCATTTCTCTCAGCCGCTACCTACGATCATCAATATTCCGGCGGGCAAAAAGGCGCTGCTCCGCATTTCCGACCTTGACGTCACGGAATATCAGACCCTAGCCTCCATAGGGATTCCGATGAATGTCGTCGGGATCAATGCCAAGCTGCTGCGCGACCAAGCGGGAAACAACCTCAACTACAACACCAACTCGATCACGCTGGCTGGTGGCGAGTCGCTCGATGTGATTCTGGATGCCACCGATACGACTAAGTATCCATCGGGCAGCGTGTTCTATCTCTACACCCCCAATCTTGACCACTTGTCGAACGATGCCGAGAACTTCGGTGGGCTGATGACCGAGGTCCATATCAATTAGGAGAGCGGCAATGAGAGCTAGGAGAGAGCCAATGAATGCTACGAAAACGAAAAAAGCAATCTCGAAGACACGACTGCTTCTGGCGGCGATGGTGGCAATGGCTTTGTTGCTCCCAGCTACAGCGCATGGAGCGGCTCCGGGGATAACCGGTCCCACGTTCAATTTGACCGCGCAGCCGGCTTATATCAGCCAGCCGGACGGGTCGATGATTTACTCCTGGGGGTACGGCTGCCGTGTCGCGCCGAGCGGCTTTGCGCCCGCGGCTATCTCTGGCGCTACCTGCCCCACGATGCAAGTTCCCGGACCCACGCTGATCGTCACGGAAGGACAGACGGTCACGGTGAACCTCGCAAATGGACTCCCCACTTCAGCCGGCAACACGTCGATTCTGTTTCCCGGCTTTTCGCTGACATCCACCACGGGGGGTGTTGCCGGCGTGCTGACGCAGGAGGCCGCGCCTGGCGGGACGGTAACTTATAGCTTCGTTGCCGGGACACCCGGTACACGCGCGTATTACAGCGGAACGCAAGGCGACCTGCAGGTCGAGATGGGCCTTTACGGGGCCATCATTGTGCTCCCGGCTGCGGTCCCCGCCAACTGCTCGACCGGGCTGGCTGCTTCCAACCTGGCTGCGGAAGCGCACTGGGGCGAACACGATTTCCGCCTGTCGCATGCCGCTTACGACCACGCCAAGAGTTGCTACGATCGGGAATACCTGTTCCAGTTTTCCGAGATGGACCCCGACATTCATTACCAGGCACAAGCGCAAGTTGCGGCAAGGGCTGGATGTGTGGCTGGAGCTGCCGGATGCAGTCTCAACGTCGCGACCGAGCCTTACCATCCTGCATATTTCCTGATTAACGGGCGCTCCATGCCCGACGACATGGACCCGAACTATGCCGTGGAGTATCCGCACCAGCCTTACAACGGCAATCCTCACATGCATCCAGGCGAGCAAGTGTTGTTGCGCGTCATCGGCCAGGGCCGCTGGCAACATCCGTTCCACGAGCATGGCAACCATGTGCGCATCCTGGGGCGCGACGGGAACTTGATTCTCAGCGCAACCGATCCGACTAGTCTCGCTGGACCTCTGCTGTTCACCACTTCGACGACCCCCGGGCTAGCCTTTGACGGAATTTTCTACTGGACTGCCAAGGGTCTGAACTGGGATGCCTACGGTCACAATCCTGCTTCTGGTGACGCTTCCGCCAAGCTTTCCTGTACCCCGGATGCCAACGGCTACAACACCAGCGCAACCGCCGCGATCAACTATTTCGAGTGGTGCCAGGACCACAACAAGCCGATGGAACTTGCTCCGTTCGGCGATGTGCCGGGTGGCGGCCCGACAACCCTGCCCGATCCGAACCTCTTCACGAACGGTCCCTGGTATGGCGGCAGCCCCTATCTCGGACCGGACGCCACTTTGCGGGCGACGGGATGCAGCGCCGGTACGAACGCCGGTCCTCTAGCCGTTAATTGCGGCGCCACCGGCTCAACCCCGCCGTCGGGCACGATCGCGAACTCACCCTCTGGCGAAGCCGGCTTTGCGTTTATGTGGCATTCGCACAACGAGCGCGAGATCACCACCAACAATATTTTCCCCGGCGGAATGCTGATGATGATGCTGGTTGATTCCCGTGAATTTGTGATCGATGAGTCCAACTGACGACGAGGAAGAAAAATGCGAACGAACAATATGAAAGCTATCTTGAAGGCCGCGCTACGAGTAGTCTGTATTCTTCCGTTCGCGGCGGTTGTGGCCTTCGGCCAGGTTAATCTGACTGCCGGACCGGCCACCGCAACCCTGCCCGATGGCTCAGCAGTGCCGATGTGGGGCTACAGTTGCGGACTGGCCGTTAGCGGCGCCACCGCAACCTGCCTCCCTTTGAATCCGGCGGCGGCGGCCGTAGTTGGCGGCTGGTCCCCCGTCGTGATTACCGTTCCCTATGTCGCGACCGGGACAAGCCTGACGATCAACCTCACGAATAACCTTACGTTTGGCGCGAATTCCGTGCCTACTTCGTTGTTGATCGTGGGTCAGTTGGACACGGGTCTCGGAACGTCAGCGACATCCACGGCGAGCCCGGACCACACCAACGCGCAGCCACTCACGTGGCCCATCGCCGGAGGTCCGCCGGGTGCGCCGCTGACTGGCGTAGGCACGCCACCGCCGCAGGGTCCGCGCGTGCAGTCGTTCTCCACCGAAGTGGCGCCTGGCGCGACCACGGCAGTGACTTGGACAGCTCTTCGGCCGGGCACATATCTGATTGAGTCCGGCACGCACCCGTCGATCCAGGGTCCCATGGGGCTGTACGGAATCCTGGTGGTCACCACTGCGCCCGCTGGAGGCGTCGCGGGCACGGCGTATCCAGCAGTCGGGACGACGGTTCCCGCCGTCACTTACAACGCCGAAATTCCAGTGCTTCTGAGTGAAATCGACCCAGTCCAAAACAACGCAGTCAACGCCGCGGTCAACACTGCCGGCTTCACCGAGACCGCCGTGTGGTCTGGCCAGCCAAACCAGTGCGGCAATCCCAGCTCACCGAACTACCACACCTGCTATCCTCCAGCTGTTAACTACACACCGCTGTACTATCTTATTAACGGAGTTGCGTTCAACAAGACTAGCCCTTCGAGTTCACTGTTCCCGGTTTCTCCGGCGACTGGAGTCACCGGATCGGTTTTGGTGCGCTTCGTTAATGCTGGCTTGCGCATGCACGTACCTTCGATTGTTGGCTCCGTCACTACACCGGCCGTCGTGCCAACCGGCACAACTGCTGCTGCCGTCTCGGGCTTCAGCCTAGTGGCCGAGGATGGAAATCCGTTGCCAGGTGTTTCTCGCGTGCAGAGCGAAGTGTTCCTGGCCGCGGGTAAGACTTATGACGTAATGGTGAACGTACCCACGGCAGCAGGTGCGACGGCCCTCCCGGTATACGACCGTGAATTGAGCCTGTCGGCCAATGCTATCGCGCGCGACGCCGGGATGGTGGCCTACATTAGTGTCAACGGGAGTGGACTCCCAGCCGCCCCTGCGTTTACAGGTGCAATAGCCCGAGCGGATACCTACAACTCCGTGCTTGCGGGCCAGACGCTGACCGTGTCGGATCCAGCCAAGGGTGTGATCGCCAACGATACTAATGTTTTCGGTGTTCAGGTTGTGGGGACCGTAGCCGGACTGACTCTGAACCCGAACGGGACGTTTACCTACTTGGGCCCTCCTACATCCTTTACCTACTGCGCCAACGGTACTGTTACGGCGGGGGTATGCTCCTCTAACATCACCGCTTCGGTAACACTTGGTGCGGCACCGCTTGAGGCGGGCAGCGGAATCACCATGGGCAACATCACGTACACGTCGAACGCCACAGCCCTGAGCATCAAGCCCCCAGGTATCCTGGCGGTTGACCGGGACGCGGCGGGCTATCCGCTTTCGGTTGCACCTGGGAGCGCAGTGGCATCGGGGGGCCTGACACTTTCTGTAGACAAGACTGGCGCGTTTAACGCGTCGGTCACCGCAGCCGGTACCTACACATTTACCTACAAGGCGCAGAACTCGCAGGGGACGGTGAGCGCCGCGAGTGCGACGGTAACCCTCATCTTTCCGGCAGCGACCGGTCTTAGCGTGACGGTTTTGGACGGCGCAGATAAGAAAACTGTCATCCCCGACTATCGCTGGATCATCGAAGAAGATCGCACCTTCTATGTAAACCCTGGGTGCACAACGAATCCGCCACCGGCGGGATGTCCGACCGCGGCCAGCGGCATCGTTCCAACATTTGGCACAAACTTCCACACTAGCTACATGCCGCTCGTGGCAACGGGTTGCACCGGGCCACTATCTTGTGAATCGGGACAGACGATCGTGGATCCAGCCACTGGGACCCATGTCGCCGCAGTGTGTGATGTGGGCGATGGCGTTTGCAGACCCGACACTACGGGAAATGGATTCACCGTCCTGAATCCCAGTGCCGTCCATCTAGATCCGACCAAGCGCTACTATCTCTCGGTCCTGCCGGGGGACGCTGCCAACCCGTTCGAGACCGCCAATAAACAGAAGGGCCATGGCATGGGTGGTGCTCCGATCGCCTGCATCCCTGTGGCGCCAGCAGTAACATGTACCAGCACTGGTACCTTTCCTGCGGTTACCGTGCTGACGCAACCGACCCCCCTTCCACCGTCGAAACTTTCCGTGTTTGTGTACGAGGATGACTTCCCGCTCAACGGTGAGCAAGATGGCGGCGGCGGAGTCGATATATTGTCGCCCAACGAGCCCGGCCTGGGACAGTTCAATATCACTCTTTTTGATGATGCTGGCGGCACTGGCGATGCCACAGGACAGATGACTTACGACATGTTTAACCAGCCCTTGGTGAACAGCTTGGCGGGAACACCCGACCCGTCCAACAACAATTCCGATGCGTGCCCAATCTCCACTATTTCGCGGATCGGTGCGGGCGATCCTACGCAAACCGGTATAACCGGCACAATCGTGACTTGCCCGAAGTACGAAGCGGACGGCAAAACGCTATCCCCGCTGGCGGGTCAGGCTGTGGTTGCCAACCTGATGCCAGGAAGGTACGGCGTGGTGGCCACGCCGGGCGCAGACCGGATTGCGAAAGGTGAAGAGTGGCTGCAAACCAACACGCTGGACGGCCAGAAGGCCCACGATTCGTTCCTGAGGATCGGCGAGCCGAGCTTCTTCCAAGAGTTTGGGCCGGCGGGATACCACGTAGCCATCGGCTTCGCCAACCCAAAGATCATCAATGGCCGCTTGGCGGGCGTCTGCGCCGGCACCGACCCGAACGTCACCGGCACTGGCTGCACGAATACTGTGACGGGTTTGGTAACGACCGAGCGCATGAGCCGCACTCCGGATGAGAGGCTCTATAGCAGCGGCGACAATAGCAGCTTCGCTTTCACCCAGTGCTATGTAAGCTTTGGAGATCCGGACGGCGAAGATTTTGCGTTCACCAAGTGTGCCGCCGATGGGAGCTTCTCTATGTCGGGCCTTCCCAATGGCGACTGGAGAATCACGGTCTTTGACCAGTGGAACGATATGCTGGTGGACGGCCTATCGACGCCCGTCCGTCTGGCTGGCGGAGGCGCGAATATGGGTCCGATTGCCATGAACCAGTGGCAGGCAAATTTGTACACCAAGACCTTCTTTGACCTCAACCACAATGGCATTCAAGACACCAATGAACCCGGACTGACGCTGGTGTCGACGAACATCCGGTTCCGTGACGGCAGCTACTCTAACTTTAACAATACCGACCTGAGCGGAAACGCAGGCTTTAACGAGATATTTCCGCTGTTCAGCTGGTATGTTGTTGAAACGGATTCGACTCGCTACAAGAACACCGGAGTCCACGTGGTCTACGACGCGGGTGGGCCGGCCGACGGTACACCGGGAGGGGGGACCTCGACCATTGGCGGGAACCTGGCGAACACACTCGAACCAGCCGCTGTGCGTCTGCCCACTGCCCTGCACGTGCCGGGCGCAAGATACTGCGCATCGGCGGACTGCCCTGCTGGCGATACGGCCGGAGGGTCGACTGGCCGAGTTGATCCGCCTTGGGTTGTCAGTGAAGGCTGGCAAGGCTTCTCCGGACAGAACTCGTTTCTTGAATTCGGCAAGGTCCCATACGCTGCCGGCGAGAACGGTGGCATCCGCGGAGAAGTGATCTACGCCTCAACGCGGCCATTCGACGATCCCAGCTTGCTAATCCATACCAGTTGGACGCCGGACGTGCCCGGTGTAACCATTAACTTGTACCAAGAGGGAACCGCTCCGGACGGGAGCACGTCCCTCAGGTTGGTCGACACCACCAAGACCAGCAGTTGGGACGATTGGGCGCAAGGCTTCCGGACCGATGGAATT